>Ga0315282_10001989_pt1 | contig 38290 bp, 32 predicted proteins | sample YL17G07_20_MG_FD_203693 | JGI IMG/M metagenome (GOLD analysis project Ga0315282, IMG submission 203693) | Sediment microbial communities from Yellowstone Lake, YNP, Wyoming, USA - YL17G07_20 | ecosystem: Environmental > Aquatic > Freshwater > Lake > Sediment | place: USA: Wyoming | collected... | reverse complement strand
CGCCGGGGACGAGGATAGTGATGGTGGCGCCGTCCGAGCAATACGCGGCGTCGATGTTGAGGTCAGCGAACGTGTAGCCCTCGCTCGTCTGGCTGGTCACTTCGCCGACTGTTGCCATCGGGAAGGCTCGGAATACTGTTCCATCGGATTTCCGCTTGAGGCAGACGTCCCATGTGGCGCCAACAAATGGGTTGCTGTAGACCTGCGGCTGGACTGCCGTCCAAGTAGTCGAAATAAGCGAAGGGTCGGCGCCTTCGAGTATTGCGGTTTCGCCGTTGTAAGCGGCGATGACCACAGGCGCTCCCGAAGAACCGCCGGCGGCAGGGGCAAGATCGCCCTCGTAGTATGTGCCCGCGCGCAGGTAGATGCTCGTGCCGGGCGCGGCCAGAGAAAGCGCGTGAGCGACGGTCGCGAAGGGCGTACCGATCGAGCCATCGGCGCTGTCGCTGCCCGAGGGACTGACGTAGCAGCTCGTCACAGGGGTCGGAACCGTTATCTCCGCCCGCGTGGAACCCGAGACCGTTTGGGTATCAATCAACGTTGAGGAGTTGTCGTAGAACTCCACCTTGAAGTCATATGTCGTGCCGGGAGTGAGGTCGAAGACGGAAGATGCGAAAATGCTGGTGCTGCCCACCTGCACTGCATCCTGCACGCGATGCCAGGTTCCGCCCTGATCGATGTAGACCCTGACCTGCCCTATGTCCGCGGGGGTGTAGCCCCCCGGGACGTCGGCGGTGACGCCCATGCATTCGAAGGTACCGTACGCTTCCGTCAAGGCATAGACGGGAGCACAGAAAGCAAACACGACAGCAGCCGCGAAGAACCATTTGTACATGACGCGCCCCTTCTCCAGTATCCCCACACTCAGTGCGATACCCTTTCAGGAAGCCGCGACGCGTATCGCGGTCCCCGAAACGAAAAACGGCGCCCTCGAAAGAGGTCGCCGGTTAGTGACAGTTCAGCTCGTCTCCCATGCGCGTTACAACGCGCCGAAGCCGGTTTAGCCCAGAGGAAGCATCGCCTTCTCACGAAGCAGTTCTCCCACCAACAGCCGGTTATCCCCGGCGGATCCGGCGGAAGAACAAAACAGGGACATCCGGACCCCGCCGGAAGCGGCATCGGTCCCCTGCTCCCCGTTTGTCTGACTTACAGACGCCTGGCTTGGTGGCGCTGCTGTGTTCGAGTGTTTACTGCTATGGCGTAGCGTACCCCGTCACGCCCCTCGCTACTGGCAGAGTATTATCATGCCGGAAAAGGCGTTTAGTCAAGGGAAATCCGGCGAGGGGCGTCACATAAACGAGAGGTACCTCCCCGGTTAGTCGGCCGCTGCATCTGCCTCGGCGGTCCTGACGGTGCCGCTACTTGCTCGGCGCGATGTAGCCAAGGGCCTTGAGCTGCTCCAATCGCTCCGGGGTAAGCGTAATAGATACATCCTCGGACACAAGATTCTTGTGAAGCGCCCTCTCCGCGGTCAGATAGTCTGCGGCTTCCTTCTTGATTTGCGCGACGAGCTCCGGATGTGTCGCGGCGAGGTTCAGGATTTCCGCCTTGTCGCTTTCCAGGTTATACACTTCGATTCTGTTTGCAAAATGGATATCGGGATTCCAGAAGATGAATCGGTACTTGCCGGTTGTAAGCGCGACCGCGAATTCGCCATAGGGGCGCTGTGTTGTCAACTCGCTCCATGCGATCCTGTCAGGTATTTGAGCGCCGGCAAGCGCGGCGGAGAGGGACTCTCCCTCGCATGCCTTCAGCGGCTTGGCACGCGCGTACTCCAGGATCGTCGGCGCAATGTCGATCGACCTCACAAGCGATTTGACGTGAAGTCCGGGCAATTTCGCGATTCCCGGCAACCAGATGATGAGCGGCGGATGCAGCTCCTCGATGTGCAGATCGCTTGCATGGCCGTCGCGCCCTCGTTCCATAAACTGCTCGCCGTGGTCGGCAGTGAAGATCACCATAGTGTTGTCGCGAAGGCCCGCGCTCCCAAGTCCCTGCATAAGGCGAGCAAACTGGGCGGAGATATAGGTGATCTCGGCATCGTACCTGTCGGAATCGCCCTCACCGAACCTGTCGAGCCCCGGGATCTTCGCAAACGGCCTGTGAATGTCCATGTAGTGAAGGTACAGAAAGAACGGCCGTTTTCCGTGCTTCGCGAGCCACTTCTCAGCTTCGCCGGTAACAATGGCGCCGCTGGACATGTCCGACTTGTCCGCGCCCTTCCAGCCCGCGGCGCCGAGGTAGTTGTACTCGTTGAACCCCTGCCCCAGCCCCATCTCCGGCTCCAGGAGCGGATTGGTCTGGACCGCGCCGGTGTAGTACCCCTCCCTGCGGAGCATTCGCGTAAATGTATCGAGGGAATCGTTCTCGGTCGAGTTGTATACCTGCGCGCCGTGCGCCGTAGGGGAGACAGACGTGAAGATGCTCGCCAGCGACGGCACCGTCCAGGGAGCCTGGGCCACGCAGTTGTCGAACACAACCGCTTGGGATGCCAGGGAGTCAATCTCGGGACTCGCAGGACGTTTGTACCCGTATACGCCCAGCCTGTCGGCGCGAAGCGCGTCTACGACCACGAGTATGAAGTTGGGGCGTTGTTCGAAGGCGGCTTCGATGCGGGGATTGGCAACAAGGATCGAATCAGCCCCGCTGTCTCCGTCGACCGTGTATATGAGGCGTCCTTTCCCACTCACGGTCAGAGGCACCGAGACGTCGAGCCACTTGTCCGACGGAATCGATGACGACTTGCCTTCCCACACGCCGGAGACTCGCGACGGAACGTCAGCGCTTCTGTCAGGAGAGAACGCGACAGTGATGCCGGACTGGCCCGCGCCGCGGCGCGACGCCACTGAGAATGCCAGCGTCGCGTTTGCCGGCATCTCAACTGCGGCGGAACACTCCCCGGGCGATTGCATGGCCATGCAATCGCGCCAGTCGTTGGCAACCGGAAGCTTGGCCACAGTAACGCCGCGGCCCTCGGCCAGCAGGAGACCGGCGCCTTCGGCGCGCACCATCTGGCCGGGCCGATACTTCTTCGGCGGCTGACGGAACGTCTTCGACCATGAGGACGCGGACGGAAGGCTCTGTCCGAGCCCCCACGATGCCGACAGGAAGCCCGCTACGACCACAAGCCGCGCCGCAGACGGATGCCCCTCGCCATACGCAAACCATGCGAACAGGAAACCGCACAGCGCCAGCGCGAAGACCACTATCGTCTGCTTTGCCCCCGCTTCAACCGGCTGGTGCAGCGCGGCAACGGCAAAAACGACCGCGCCGGCAGCGGTTGCGACGATACCCCAGGGCCATACCGACCGTACGGACCTTGCGACGCCATTGGCCGGGACACCCAGGAGCCACCGTCCCGCAAGCGCGGCCACGGCGATGATAAGCGGCAGACCGAGGTCATGTGCCTTCAATGGCTGATTGAAAACCCTGGTGTCGTATCCGCCGAGGACCAGCACAACCGCGAAGTTGGCGAACGCCGCAATCGCGACAGCCCCCACGATTACCGCGGCGGCACGACGAACGCGTCCGGCGCCGGCGCCCGCAGGGTCAGGACTCCCGATCATCGTAAACCTCTTCTCCCCTTCATCTCGACGCCGCGCCCGCGCCATGCGGCCCGCCCAGAACGACACGCACTGCATTCACCCTCCGCGACTTCACGGTTTTCGGCGCTATCGTGTTCCCGCTGATGCGCCGCCCGTTGACTTCCATGTATGCCACGCCCGATTCCACCCGGCGCGGGTTCTCAATCGTCACGTCGAACGCAGCGCCTCTGTAGTTGTGTACGTATGAGACCCGTTCCCACGAGCGCGGGATCACGGGGTCAATTGTGATTCCATCGAGCGTCGCCTTGAAGCCCATCATGCCGCCGTAGACGTTTCTGAGGGCGGTCGTGATGCTGCCGGAAAGGAACGTCGCCCCGCCGCGGCCGAACTGGCCCCGGATGCTCATCCAGTGATTGACGACGCCATACGGCGCCGTCTTCGATACTTCTATCGGATGCGCCTCCTGATCGTAGGGAAGCATGTACTTGAAGATATCCCGAAGGAGGTCGCCCTTCCCTGCCGCAGCGGCGGCGCGGCCGAGGAAACCGTGGCTGCCGTGGTTGTACGGGTTGCCGTTCTCGCCGACTCCCGGAAGCATATCCCCCTGTCCGATGCGCCCCAGTTTGGCGATAGGCGGATAACCGATGCCTGGAAGGAAGAGAGAGTAGCCGTTCGCGCGCTTGAGGGTCTTCAAGTGCTTAAAGACGGTCGGCAACTCGTCTTTCTCGAAAACGCCCGCGATTATGCCGAATGAGTTGACAGGCGAGTTGATTCTGTGCCTTCCGTCCGGGTCCCTGGGCGAGAATATCCACTTGCCGTTGTCGCTGAAAACGCCGTTAAGGTATCCTTCCCTGTTGAGGGCGTGCTTGCGGATGTTTGCGCGCATCTTCTTTCCAAATGCTTCATAGCCTTTCGCGGGTATTCCCAGCCTGCCGAAAAGCGCCGCGGCCTGTTTCATGGCAAGCACGACCTGGCAGGATACCATCACCGATTCGCCGCGCCCCTCCAGGCCCGCGGCGTTAACGGAGTCGTTCCAGTCTCCTGCGCGGATCTTCACGAGGGCGTGCTCGCCGAGATTCCCCTTGCTCATGTAGTAGCCAAGGAGCGCCCTGGCATGATCCAGAACCGACGCTTCCTTCTTGTCGTTCAGCCAGCGCAGCTTCTTCTTCAGGATGCCCCAATCGCCCGTGAACGCGACATAGTCGTGCAGGAACTCCCATATCCAGCAGCCGGCGTCGACATAGGGGCGCAGATCGTGGCGTCCCTCGGGCCCGTCGACTGAGTATTGCCTGGGGAACCAGCCGTCAGTGCGCTGACAGGAGAAGATATTCATGAGCTCGCGCCTGGCCTCGTCCGGAAAGAGCGGTATGAGGCCGGTATAATCCTGGGCGGCGTCGCGCGAGCCGCGAAGGCCCGTAGGCCAGCCGCGGTCGAGCATCGTGACCCAGCGGAGCTGGAGTGGCAACCACTCGTTGACGTAGCGATTGAACGCCTCGTCGGGCGTGTGAATGGAACGAAGCGTCTGGTACGACTCATATGCGTCTTCGTTCTCATGCTCGACCTCTCTCAGCGCCGACGTCTGGAGGAATCGCTCGTAACGGGCAATCTCCCTGTAGGGCAGCATCGATCCGTCCGGTTGTTGTGGCAGACCGGCCAGAACCATCGTAAAGGTGTAAGCCTTGCCTCTGGCGAGCTTAACCCTCTTGTGGAACGCCGCGACGGGAAGCTCCGACTTTGCGGTGTTCTCGAGGTCGCCTTGAAGATACCTGCGTTTCCTGCGGCCGTCGATCGTCAGTCGGCCGTCAAGAACCGCTTTAGGAGCGGCAAATGTGCCATGACCGACGAATTTCTCGTAATAGACCTCGGCGTCATCGGCCTTCATATCGGTCATGAGGAATGCGCGCCGGCGCAGACGCGCGACGCCGCCGGGATTGCGCGTCTCAATCCAGATTACCTGGTGAGGGGTATTCACGTAGTGGCAGGTCTGATAGACTTCGGGCACGTCCCAAGGCTCCAGCGCCGAGGAGGTATTGTGCGGGCGCCATACGGGAAAGATGTCGACCATGCGGGATGTGCCTGCGTTCTTCACAGTGACGCGCATGATAATCGCGGGGTCCCGAGGCGGGACCCCCACTTCGGTTGTTACTTCCAGCCCCTCTTCGACCAGACGGAACACGGCCTTATCCGGCTCGAAAACGCATGAGTAGCTTTCGGGCTTCTTGCCGGGGCGCTCCACGTCGAAGCGCGGCTTGTGGAAGTTCGTGAAGGCAGGCCTGCCTTTGGGCTTGAGCCATACGAAGAACGATGGGTAATCCTGGAAGCGCTCCATTTTGTACAGGACCGTTCCGCCGGGAGGATCGAGCTGGGCATAGCCGGTGCCATTATGCCGGATTCGGAGGAGCACTCTGCGGTTTGTGAATATGTAATCCCACATCTCGGGCGTGAAGAACTCGGTTACCTCGAAGGCGGCCTTGCCATCAAGGAAACGCCCGTACCCCTTGAGATCAACGTCGGTGAGTTTCATACTCCGCATCCCCTCCGTCCGGTTCCTGTAGGCCACGCAGCGAAAAGGCAATTATACGGATGGCCCCAGGAGGGTCTATTGGATTTCGACGAAGCGAGATGCGCTCGGAATGCCGTGAAATTGCAGGGGGCGGCCCAAGGGCCGCCCCCTGCTATGATTGCGCTACGATGTGGATGCTATTTCTTTACGTCGAACTTCTGCACGCCGTCACCGGTTTCCTCCCAGCCGGAGCCGACAACATCGGGGCTCGGCGGGCCCGGCGGCGGGTTCAGTCCCGCGGGCGCAAGGTTGCGCGCCTGATTCTCGGGCGCCGTGAGATCGGCCGGGGTGACGCCCGGCTTATAGGGCTTCACGCTCGCGCCGGCAACGCTGTACTCGGTGAAGAGATCCTGCATGTCACGCTGGCCGCTGTGGATAATGCGCACTGTTATGAAGACATACAGATTGTTGATGTCGCCGGTAACCTGCTTGTTCTTGAAGAGCCATCCCACTATCGGAATATCGCCGAAGAACGGGAGCTTCGTCGTGTGCTTGGCATTGGCTTGATTGATGAGGCCGCCAATGACTGCAGTCTGGCCGTCCTCCAGGAGCATGGTCGTAACGACCGTCCTCGATGCGAGCCTCGGCAAATCGATTGACTGGTCGCCGATGCTGAACCGCTCGAAACCCGGGACCGATGGCGACGAAGTGCCGGTGAGTTGCTCGCTCGTCGGGATGACTGCGAGGACAATCCTGTTGGTGTCGGGCACTATGTGCGGCATTACCATAAGCTGCGTGCCGACCTTGACGGGCGAGTTCACGGATGCCTCGCGGATGCCCCTGCTCACCCCGCCGCTCTGAGCGGTGGTTGTGAACTCTTCGGCGAAGTGTATCTGCTCGCCGATGAAGACCGTGGCTGACTTGTTGTCCACAACCGTCAACTGCGGAGCCTGGACGATCTGGCTCTCGGTGTCCGTCTGGAGGAACTCGAGCACCGGCGCGATGTTGCTGAAGTCGATTACGCCGAACGTGAAGGGGCTCTTTCCTCCGAGGGCATCGGCCACGTCCGCGTCGGTGGGGCCTTTTCCCGTAACGCTGAGGGTATCAAGCCACGCTCCGCCGCCATGGAGATCGAACGGGAGCTTGGTAACCATGCTGCCGCCGGAGCCGCTTATCATGAACCCCTTCGGCCAGCGCACGCCCGCATTAAGAAGGTCCGCATGCGCGGTCGTGACGAACTTGACGTCGATGAACACCTGGTCCACGGAGACGTCCACGAGTCTTATTATCTCAGCAACCTGGTCCAACAGAGGCTTGGTCGTGGTGACTATGAAGGCATTCGAGTCGAAGTCGTACTGGACGGTGCCTTTGCCGGAGATGACATTATCGATCGCCCTGTACAGAGTGAAATTGTCCTTGAGAGCCTTATCGCCGCCGCCACCGGAACTGCTGCCGCCGCTGTCTCTCTTCTCGGCGAACTCGGTCGATATCTTGGGCTTGTACTCCGAAGGCGGCTGGATGTACTTGAGCGGGAAGACTTTGGTCTCCTTCTGCTCGGCAAGGGACTCGGCCTTGACCACGCTGAAAACCCCCGCCTCGTCGCGAACGACCGTGAACGGGCCCGCCGTCTTCACTATGGTGTCGAGGGCGACCTGCCAGGGAACGTCCTGGAGACTGAAGTGAACGACCGCGTCCACGTCGGGCGAAACGACGATGTTCTGGCCGCTCTGCTGCGCGAGGAGCGAAACCACCTGTTTGAGCGAGACACCCTCGGCCTTCGTAGTGAATGAGAAGTGCGGCGTGACCACGTGGTAGATCCCGTCGGGAGCTTTCTCCACGGAGCAGCCGACCTGCTTGACGGCCATCGTCAGAACGTCGAGCCAGTATACGTCGCTGACCCTGAGGTTGATCTGCCCGACGACGCCTTTCTCGACCACGATGTTGACGCCGGCCTTGACGGCAAGGAAGTTGGCAACGTCCTGTGCCGTGGCGCCCTTGAAGTCGACCGAGACCTTGGGCCCCTCGTCGGCCGCGCGCGCCGCGGGCACCGCGGCGATCGCGAAGACCAGCAGGACGCCCGCCATGACCAGATTCCAGACCTTTTTCATGTTACCCTACCCTCCTTGCCGTTTCCCTGGGGGATGCCTTTTCCGGGACTACTGAGCCAACCCCAGAGAAATCTCCTCACCCTTGAAATTGAAGGTAACCCTGTTGTTGTCTACCTGAGCTACGGAAAGCTCCGGCTCGACGCTTACACCTTCCCCGTACACTTCCCCATTGACGATGGCAAAGGAACGCCCCGCGGGGAAGTGCGACACGGCGTCGATCTTGAGCTCCTTCTTTTCAAACTCCACGTGGATCTGCGCGCGGCGCTTCAGGTCGGCGACCTTCTTCAAGACCTCGGCGCCCGTAGCGGCCACTTCGCCGTTGCGAAGCCCCTCTTCATTGTCGAGCGCGTGGACCTTGTCTTCGGTAGAGATCGTCTCGCCGTACCGGCCGCTGTCGAAATACCCCTGCATAAGAGCGGCCAGCTGCAGCGCTTCGGTCAGGGCCGCTCTCGCGCGGATACTCGCGTAGCGCTTCTCGAGTTCGTCGAACTGGACGGCGACTGCGGCCATCTTCTCCTGGGCCGGTCCCGTTACGAGCTTGATCGCGACCATCTCGCGAAGCGTATCTATGCGCTCCTTGACGGCCTTGTAGTCCGCGTCGCCCAACGCGCCCTCGGCTTCCTTTATGAGGCTGAGCGCCTTGTCCGCGAAGGCCATCTCCTCGCCGGGCGTGCGCGGAATCGCGATCTTTGGAGCCGTCTTTCCGGCGGCGGCGGTCACTTCATGGAGCACCGTCAGGAAGGGATCCCTGCCTTTGAACCGGGGATCTTTCTGCCAGGTGAGCACATAAGGCTCCTGGGTGATCTTGTCCAGAGGGCTCGGGGCGGTCAGGTTGGCCACCACCTGGCCGGCTTCCGGCGCGGCCGTATCAGCCGCGGCTACGAGCCAGAAGGCGAGGACCAGGCCGAGCACAAGAGCTGCAACTGCCGAAAGTCTCATTTTGTCACTCCTTTGACGGCTGCAATGGGAGGCTGCCCAATCGCGGACTCATCGACATAGGTGAAGGTGGCGAAGTCCAGCGACATGCTGTTGCCTTCGCTGTTGTTCCTGCCCGCCGCGACGCTGAAGCTGTCAACCCGTATGAACCGCTTGTAGTTCTCGAGGTAGTTGAGGAACTCGACGAACTGGAAGTAGTTTCCCGTCAGGTCGAGATTGAAGTCCGCCTCGTCGAAGCGCTGCGACGTAGCGATTGGAGCCCCGTATGCAGACTGGCGCACGGGCTCGGCCTTCACTATGGTGACGCCGCTTTGCTTGGCAAACTCGCTGAGGTTATCGACGAGCGTCTCAATCTCCTTCTGGCTCGGCAGAATGCTCTCGGACGCCACCAGGCGAGCCTGGGCCTTTTCCCTCTCGACCCTCATATCGTTGAGCTGGTTGAGCTTGTTCTTGGCTGTCGCGATCCTCGTGTGCAGCGCGTCGTTGGCGGCCTTGAGCTCGCTGGTGTCCTTCGCCACGAAGTATATGGTCACTCCGGAGGCGACCGCAATCAAAACGCTTCCCACGAGCACGGCGAGGAGCATGACTTTTTCGTTCTTGGGACCCATCGTTTTCTCCTTGAGAATTCTACTTAGCCGCTACTACCGGACGGACCGCAGCCTTGGGAGGCGCGCTCGGCGGCGTCAGAGACTTGACCGGCAGCTCAAGCTCGAACTTGAGTGCTACACCTTCTTCGGTTGAGGCGAAAGTCTCGCGCTGCCAGCCTGAATCGCTGAGCGAGTCGAAGTCCTTGAAGAACTCGCGGCCGGTATAAGGCGCTTCGCCCACGATCTCTCCCACGAGCACCCGGCGGAACTCGGCGTACTTCTTCTCATCCGCCCCGGCGAGGTAGCAGTCCATGAGCAGCGTGCTGACGTTGCCGTTCTGACCCGCGACCATCGATCGGGTGTTCTTGAGCTCGAGCTTGTCGAACCACACGTACTCCGGAAGGATCGTGTAGAGCTCGTCGAGCTTCTGGCCCCAGCGCATCCTCGTGACCTGGATTTCCTCGATAGTGCTGATGCGGGTTTCGATCGACTTGAGCTCCGCGCTCAGCACATCGTACTCCTTCGCCACGGGCTCCAGGCGGTTGACTTCCAGCGTGGCGTTCACCTTTTCGACGGCTTCGGCGTGGTGGCTTTTGAGCGTCAGCGCGAGGCCGATTAGCGAACCGCTCACGAGAATAACCGCAGAAACCATGATCAGCAACCTCCTGAGGGAGGTGTGATCCACTTTTCGCATCTCCAGAGGCAGCAGATTGATTTCTATCATTGCTATACCTTCCTCAGCCTACTGGCCAGTCCAACCGCGACCGCCAACTGCGCCGCGTTTTCCCGTAACGTGTTTGCCTGGGCGCCGCCCAGAGATACGTCGAATCCGGCTATGGGGTCCCACAGGCGGACTTCGCGCGCGAGCGTCTGCGAGAGCACGCCCTGTATTCCCTTGAGGCGCGAGCCGCCGCCGGACAGGTAGACCGTCTTGATCTCAGCATCGAACTGGTTCTCAAAGTAATCGAAGGAGAGGAATATCTCGTTGGCCAGGTCGTCGAGCGTGTGCGTGACGGCCTCGAGAACCGCAGCCTCCTTCTCGCCGCTGCGCTTGGCCTTCTCGGCCTCTTCGGGCGTGACGCCGAGGAACTTCGAAACCGCGTCCGTCATGTCCTCGCCGCCGATATAGACCTCGCGCGTGAAGCAGGACTTGTTGCCCTGCATGATGTTGATATTGGTCTTCTGGGCGCCGATGTCCACGAGCGCGAACACCTTCTCCCGCGGCGTATCAGGGACGGCCTTCATCTCGGGCGCGGTCGCTGCGGCCGGATCAGCCGTTTCGCCGTCGCCTTCAGCCGAAGGCTCGTCGGAGAATACCAGCTCTTCCGGCGTATTATCCTTCTCTTCTTCCACAGCAGGCTTCCTTCGCGGCGGCGCAGCCGGCTGATCGACGACCGTGCCGGACAGCGCCGCGGACGCCTCGGCCTCGCCTGCTGCGGCCGCCTGCGGGGCAGCTTCAGTTCCCGCCTCGCCCGCCATCTCAAAAGCATTGCCGAGAGCAAAGCAGTCCACGTCGATTATGTAGGGGAAGAGGCCGACTTCCTGGAGAACGCGCACGTGCTCGTTGACAACCTCCTTCTTGACCGCCACGAGAACCACGCGCATCTCGCCGGTGTCCTTTATGGGCTTGTCATCAAGCGGGACGCAGTCGAGGATGACCTCGTTGACGTCGAACGGGATGTACTTGTCCGCTTCGAAGCGCATCGAGTTCTTCAGCTCTTCCTGCTTCATGAAGGGCGTGTTGACATAGCGGACAATGACGCTGCGGCCGCTGACGGATGATACGACTTGTTTCGACCTGAACCGGCCTTCCCGGATCACGGCGGCGATCGCGTCCTTGAGAGTGCCTGCGGAAGAGATCTCGCGCTCCGCGTAACCGGTTATGGTGTAGCTGTCGCCGGTCCTTGCCAGTTCGACCCCCTTGACGCTCGATGAACCGATGTCAAGGCCCAGAATGCGCTGGCTTCTTGAGATCATGCTTTGCGCCCTCGACTGTTAGAGCTTACCTTCACAGGCGGCCCGGTTCGGGCCAGGGCTTGATGCGCAAGGTGCGGTGCAGTCGAGCCCCCTGTTGCGGTCGCCGGCCCTCCGAGCCGGCTATGGAACCGCCCTGTCCCTCCAGGACGGTCTGACCACATAGGAAATATATCACACGAGGCAAGGGGAAATCCGGCGGATCAGTCCGAAAGGGGCCTGTCCGTCTCAGGAAGCGATTTGATGAGGAATTCGGTGATTTCGCGGGCACTTGACAGCGCAAGGGCCTTGTCGGCGATCCTGCGGGCGTCCTGATATGAAAGCAGGCGTATCAGACGCTTTATGCGCGGAAGCGCGGGAGGGGCAACGCTTAATTCCTGAATCCCGACGCCGACAAGGTATACCGTAAACACGGGGTCACTGCCCATCTCGCCACACAGGCTTACGGGGATTTTCGCCGCCTCGGCCGCCGTGACAACGTTCTTTATCAGCCTCAGGATCGCCGGGTGCGCGGGTGTAAAAAGCCACGCGACGTGCTCGTTTACCCTCTCCACGGCGACGGTATACTGGATGAGATCGTTGGTTCCTATGCTGAAGAAGTCGACCTCCTTCGCGAATGCATCGGGCGCGATCGCTACCGACGGCACCTCCACCATGATCCCCACGGGCATATTGTCGACGTATGGGATGCCTTCAGACTTGAGCTCATCCTTGACTTCGGCTATATATGCCTTGGCCCTGCGCACCTCCTCAACGCTCGCGATCATGGGCAAAAGCAGTCGCACGTCCCCATGAATTCCGCAGCGCAGGATCGCCCTCAACTGTGTCCGGAAGATGGCGGGGTTTTCGAACGAGAACCGGATCGAACGGCAGCCCAGAGACGGGTTTCTCTCCTGATGATGACGCAGCCCGCCGGCGAGTTTCTCCCCGCCCAGGTCGAACGTGCGAATCACAAGCGGCCTTGGGCCAAGAGCCCGCGCGGCGTTGCAATACGCGGCATACTGCTCCTCCTCTGAAGGCTCATGGCCCGCCTGCATGAAAAGGAATTCCGTCCTGAAAAGGCCGATCCCTTCGGCCCCGTGGTCCAGCGCTGCGCCTATCTCCGCCGGCAACTCGATATTGCCAAGAAGGCTGATATGCCTCCCGTCGGTCGTGTCGGCGGCCACTTCCTTGAGAATCCCAAGGCCGGTTCCGGTTGCTGCATGCTCGACCTGGCTTGCGTGGTATCGCTCCAGAACCCCCGGATCGGGGTTGACTATGAGGAGCCCTTTGTCGCCGTCCACTATCACTGTGTCGCCGCCGGCAACCGCCACAGACGCCCGGCCAAGACCGGCAACCGCCGGGATGGAGAGCGCCTTCGCCACGATGGCGGTATGCGACGTGCTTCCGCCGGCGTCTGTCGCGAAGCCGAGAACCTTTTCCCTGTCAAGGGCGAGTGTCTCGCTGGGCGTGAGGTCATGGGCTACTATGACTACCGGGCGCGCGAAATGCGTGACCCCCCGGTCCGGCTTCCCCATGAAGGCCGTGAGCAGCCTGTCCTGAATGTCGTATATGTCCGTCGCGCGCTGGCTCAGATAGACATCGTCGACGGACTCGAGCGTTTGGGCATATTCCGAGAGCACCTTGCTGACGGCGTGTTCGGCGCTGAAACCGTGTTCCCGGATGCGGCGGCTGATGGCGTCGAAAAGACGCTCGTCGTTGAGGATGGCAAGATGCGCGTCGAGGATTGCCGAATACTTGTCTACCGGCGTGCCGCTCAGGCGATTCTTGAGATTGAGAATGTCTTGAGATGCCGCCCCAATCGCCTGGCTTACGCGGCGCACTTCGCGCTCAACGTCCCCGGCGCCGACGGACTCCTCAGGGATGACGTACTGCTGCCTGCCCGTGACATACGCCGGACCAATGGCAACGCCTGGCGATACGGCGATGCCCTTGATAGTCTCCATCTCAATCCTTGTCGATGTCGCCCGTCAGGAACTCGAGGAGAGCCGCCATGGCCTCCTCCGCGTCGTCCCCTTCGGCCCGAATCGATATCTCTGATCCCATGTTTGCGCCGAGCGTAAGCACATCGAGCACGCTCTTGGCGTCAACGACCTTCTCGCCTTTCGATATGCTGACTTTGGAGGCGTACTTGCCGGCCAGTTGCACGAACTGCATTGCCGGACGGGCGTGCAGCCCGTACTTATTGGTTATGGTGATGGTCTTGGAGATTTCCACTCGTCTACCCGCAAACGGCGTAAACCGGTTTCCCGCGCATGCGCCGAAGCGCCCCCTCGTTGTCTCAACGCGCCGTGTCAGGCCGTCATGCCGCCTGCATCGGCCGGCCCCGACCAGATGCGCGCTACTTGCCGAACCGCGCGTCTGCCTCCGCGATGATCTCGATTACTTCCTCGCTGCTTGCCGCGTTGCGCAGGAACCGCCAGTAGTCCTGGTCGCGAACTATCGCCGAGATCCGCTCCAGGGCGGCAAGGTGCTCCCCAGTCGCCTGGGGGCTCGCCAGCAGCAGAAACACCGTGTATACGGGCTGGTCGTCCAGCGAGGCGAAAGATACGCCTTTGGCGCTGTGCGCAACCGCGGCGATCAGCCCTTTCACCGCGCTATGCTTGGCGTGCGGAATCGCGATTCCTTTGCCGACACCCGTCGTGCCAAGCCTCTCCCTCCTCATGAGGGCTTCGACAAACTCGCTAATGTCCTCGCTCTTGATCTTGCCTGCCGCGGCCAGCGCACCCAGCATTTCCTTGAGTACCGGTTCCTTCTCCTGCGCAACGAGGTTGTATATCACGGCATCGCGGACGAGCACGTCACTGAGTTTCATCGCTTTCCTCGGATTCTACTTCAGTTCCAGCGGGCACCTACCGTTTGGCGCCACCCTCTTCGTCGATCTCCTCGATCGGCGGCGCCACTTCCGCTTCTTCCGTTGTACCCTCCGCGGCTGCCGCGCCACCCGCTTCCTCGCCCTTGGCTCTGTGGCCCCGCAGCTTTTCCTTGTACCGGCGGAGCTGTTCCTCCATCTTGTTGGCAGCCTCTTCGATAGCTGTGTACAGATCCGGCGCCGCGCCCCTCGAAACAACGGTGTCCGCCTTGACCAGGTGCGCGACGAATTCCACAACGTTGTTGGCGCCTTCCACCGAGATGATTGCCTTCAGGCTGTGAATCCGGTCGAAGAACTTCGCCAACCGATCGCCGCGCTCTGTCAGATATGCCTTGACCGGGTCGGTCAAATCAACATGACGGCCAATCATTTCGAATTCCAAGGATCGCTCCTTTCAACCCCCATGAGGGGACGGGGCATGAACGCCGGAGGCAGCCGGTTTAACGAAAAACGATACATCAGTATAAACCGAAAGCCCGATTAGTCAATGACTTCGGATTTCGGCGTGCCGCGTCCCCTGTGCCGGATTTCTCTCGTGCTACACCTCGTACCTCATCGCGTCCGCCGGCTGGATTCGAGCCGCCACCACCACGGGCACGATCGAGGCGACCAGACATATGACCATCGAAAAGAATACGCCCGCGCCAAATGTCCCTGCCAGCCCCAGAACGCCCGGTATTTTCATCCCTGCCTGCTGGGCCCCGGACAGATATAGATTTCCTACCGCCAGCCCTATGCCCGCCAGCGCGCCTATCACCCCTCCGATGATTCCGATAAACGCCGATTCGAACAGGAATATCTCCACTATATGATATGACATCGCTCCGAGGCATTGCAGCGTCCCAATCTCCTTTATACGCTCGGTTACCGACATCAAGATCGCGTTTGTAATCCCGGCGATGCTTATCGCTATCGCAATGACAAGCCACCAGGGGCGAAAAGCTCGCGCGACAGCGGATGAATCGACAGTCTCGCCGCCCAGACGCTCCATGACAAGCGCCGGATTCTCGATTTTCGCCGTATTTCCGGCTGTGTCCGACGCGGCGGAAGCAGCCGGCGCGGCCGGCGCGGCGGCACCCTTGCCGGCGAAAGTAGCCATCGAGAAGAGCATCGTCATGAAGGCGATCGCGCTCGCGACGCCCATCAGAACGATTATCATGCGCCCCAGGCGTATCCGTATGCTCTTGAACGAAAAAGCAAGTGCCCGAGTTACCGGGAAGGATATCTTGCCTTTTGCGAAGAATTCGGTCGTCTTGACACTCATTGTGACACCCGGCGTTCGAGTTTCCTCCACGATTATAATAGTTCAGGCTGCCGGACTGTAAAGGGTCCGCTGCTGGGCCGCCCCAACAGGCTGCAGGATGCGAATCTTCCTTCCAAACAGCGTGGCAATCCCCACCGCTGCCATGACCGCCAGCAACGGATGGAACGGTATCCTCATTCGCACGTCCGACCAATAGTACGCGTGAACCATCGTCTCTGCGAGGAACAGATAGACGATAAGCGACGCCGCGGGACGCGTCCGCCATGCGGTGTAGACCCCGACAATCGCAAGACCGACAAGTATCAGGAAGAATAGCCCCAGGCCAAGAGCGATCAAGCCATTTGCCTTATGAGGGATCACAAGCCAGAAATTGGCGATTTCATATAGCGCGACCCTTGAGGCCCGCTGCCTGTCAGCCGAGGAAAAGGCCGCAGCCGCAGCGTAATTGGCCTTGTCGCGTTCTATTTCGTTCATGCCGGCCGTTTCGGTCGCTATCTGCAGTTGCCATCTTTCAAGACTGGCGGCGCTCCAATAGTCGCTGCGCCCCGAGACAACTTCGTTGTAGAACACCTCGTTATACGCCAGTCTGTGGGTATACCCGCCGTGGGTCGTAGTGAACACCCAGCGTCCGAACACATTGTGATTGCGCGCGGCCCATATGGTGGGAAGGACAGCAGTTGCTACAACCAGAGCGAGCATCGAGAGCAGTTTCGCCCGCTTCTGCCCCCACCGGGCGGCAACAAAGAGCGCCCCCGGGATGAAAACGAAGAACTCCGGCCGCGTGAGGGCGGCAATACTCGCCACAAACCCCGTCAGCGCATACTTCCAGACGGCCCCCGCTCTCAGCGACCAGATGAGCAGCATTACCGACAATACCGCGAGGATGCCGAAGAGGCATTCAGACATGTAGAGGCCGCATGTCCAGATGAGATATGGATCTACGGCTACAAGGCCGGCAGCGGCAAGGGCGAAGATATCGCCCATGATATTCCTTGTAAGCCATGCGGCCATGAGGACTGCAAGCCCCTGCAGGATTGCCTGCGTCCACAAGGCCCCCGTAAGAGTGCCTGTCAGCTTCTGAAACGCGGCAAGAAAGAGTGGATAGACGGGCGGACGGTAGGCAGTGAGTTGCCCCTCGGTATTGGCATATCCGTGGCCGTTCGCCAGATTATGCGCGATGGCTACATAGCCGTCGGTGTCGGGGGGAGCCATATTGGTGAAGGCCCCGACGTAGACCAGCCGCGCGACAACGGCTATAAGGAAAATGGCAAGGTACTTGGCCGCATAGTATCGCTTATCGGCGACCGCCTGATCGGTCATCTCAGACCCTTTGGCCTCGGTTCAGAGCCTGTCCCGGCATGCTCTTAACCCCAGAGGGGTCGTATTCTACCGACAAGCTCCGCGTAGGTCAAATTCCCCTCCAGCGGCGCCAGAAGGTATTTGCCCGACGGCCCCTGCGAGTCAAGAACGATATGCCGCTCATTGGGGGTGAGGAACCCGTCATCGCATGGCGTATGGCCGACCACGAGGAATTGAGCGCCGACGAGCAGCGCGAAACGGTCCGCAATATCGGGCGTGAAATCGCGCCCCCAGCACAGCGCGTAGGCGCCGCCTGACCGGGCGAAATCAGCGCTTTCGAGGGGCCGGCTCAGAACATCGGAAGTGAACTTGTCCAGAAAATCGCGCGACGGCGTCGAGTGCGATATGAATACGCCGTTGGCCGTGCGCGCCGCAAGAGGAAGCGCTCGCCAGAATTCCTTCATGGCCGACATTGCTTCCTCTCCGCGGCCGTCATATCGCGCCGTCACCGCGTTGGCGAAGACCTGATTGAGCACTACGCCTTCTTTCAGGATCGTCCTGCCTGTCAACTCCGCCATCTCATGATTACCCATGAGAAGGTGCGCCCTCTGGGGGAAACGTGTTATCAGTCTGGTCACCTTCTCCAGAAGAGCGCACGAGCCGCGGCTGGGCCCTTCGTCGTCATGTCCGTGGACGAGTTCCTGGAGGACAAGATGCCGCGCCGGATGGTGCAGAAGGTCCGCTGTCTCGACAATCCGGTCAAACGCGCCGACATCGCCGTGGAGGTCGCCGGTGATGAATACCTCGCCGCTCGGCGGCAGGACAACCTCGCTCCCGCGCCGCAAACGACATGACAGAGAAAGGCGCGTAGCGTTCTTTACATCTGATAGCGCAGTTTCAATCACTGAGGAACTCTTTATGCCGACGCTTTCTGGAGAAGCCTGTGTCCCGGCGGAGCAACCTCTCTGAGCGCGATGGCCAGCGCGTCAACCACTTCGGTCATTCGCTGGTAGCGCTTGGAGCGGCTCCGTCGGGAGCACTTCTCGATGATATGCGCAAATGTCTCGGGCACGCGTGCATTGAGGCCGCGCACGCCCACTTTGGCAAGACTCATGGAACCGTTCGCGCCTCCCATCGGAGTCACAATCGAAATATTCTCCGGCACCACCTTGCCCGTGAGGATCTTGTACATCGTAGCGCCGAGATTGTAAATGTCGGTGCGCTCGTCGAGCGGCTTCTTGCTCAATTGCTCTGGCGCCATGTATTCCGGTGTCCCCTGCACGCGGTCCTTGGTTTCCGACCTCTTGCAGGCTACGCCGAAATCGATGACTGTCGCGTTCGCATTCGCATCGACGAGAATATTCTCGGGTTTGAGGTCGGTGTGCACGAATCCAAGCTTGTGCATGTAGGCTATGGCGCCGGCCACCTGAAGGAAAACCCCGATCATGTCCGCCATCGGAAGGTCGATCTTGTCGTAGAGCATCCTTCCGGGTATGTATTCCATGATGATGTCGCATTCGACGGTCTTGAGGAATCGCCTGACACGGACGCATCTGTGCATCCTTACGATGCTGTCGTGGTTGAAGAGCGACGCGATGCGGTATTCGTTGAGGGCCTGCTTTATGTAGCGCTCGTCGCCCTTTTGGGTCCACTTTACGACTTTAATCGCGTAGATCCTGCCGTCCTTGAGACTTCTTCCTTTGAAAATAGTGCTTCCCGCCCCTGTCCCCACCACCTCCAGCTCGGCGAATTCTGTCAGTGCTGAACGCAAAACAAACTCCCCTCTGTGTCGCGCGGCCCCCTTGTGGCCGCGTCCTTTCAGCTCTCCCTTGTTTCTCCGCTGATGCGCTCCTACGGCCTTAAGTCTCGCTACAGCGGTAATATACGTTCATCTCGCTGGCGAATCAAGTCCCACTTAACGTTATCAACTCCTGCTGCTTTCTGTTTCTATAAACAGCAGCCGGGCAGAATTTATGCCAAAGCCGCCATGCCGGAACCCGCCGGACGCCATTATGGCATGGAAAATCGACTATGCACGGAAAAGTTCGCCCATTTTCTCTCCAAGCACCTTTCCGGACAGGACCAGACTGCACACCAGAAGAACCATCCCCAGAACGCCCATCGCCGCCGCAAGGTTGGGCCCGTGCTGGATATCGAGCGACAGGCTGTAGATGAGTTTGGAGATGGGATAATATTGACGCTCCGTCGCAAGTATCAGGCTGTCTGAGACTTCCAGCATCGCAAAGCTGAAGCACAATATCGCCCCTGCGAGAATATTGGCCAGCACCAGCGGCACGGTAATCGTCCGCAGTGTTCGCGCCGGCGTAGCGCCGAGGTTCGCAGAGGCTTCCTCGAGACTGGGGCTCACCTGCTGGAAACCGGCGTAGACGCTTCGAACCATGAACGGCAGCCTTCTGACGGAGTAACTCACCATCAAGAGAAGCGTCGGGTTTATGAAAGGGTCAAGAAATCGGAAACTCCTGCTCCCGGCGAAGACGGCAACGTATCCAAATGCCAGCACAAACCCCGGCAGCGCCAGCGGCATCATGGCAATGAGGTCCAGAGCCCCCCTGCCGAACACGCGCTTCCTCGCCAGGATGTAAGCGAGGCCAACGCCTATCGCGATATCAAAACCGGTGCTGCCCGCGCTGTAAAGCAGCGAGTTCTTTATCCCGCTCAGGGTGTCGCTCTCGGTGAAGATGTCGCGGTAGTAGCCCAGAGTATACTGCGTCGGGAGCGCGGTCATGAACCACTTGCCCGAGACGCTCGTAAGGATCACCGATATGTGCGGCAGGATCGCCAGAAGCGTCACTGCGCCGAACGCGGCGTAGGCAAACACCGTGCCCATCTGGCCGAGCCGAATCTCCGCCTTGCCTCGGGTATTCTTCGAGAGCATGTAGTACGTGCGCCTGCCGGAGAACCATTTCGAGACAATAAACGCGAGCGCGCAGATCGCGATCACAAACACCACTATGGCAAACGCCGCGACGTTCTGCTCCACGGCCTTCGCGTCGTTGAAGATATGCACGGGGATGACGTCGAGGTAGTTGAACATAAGCGGCGCGCCGAGGTCGGTGAAAGCCCACACAAAGACGATTATCGCGCCTGCGAAGAAGCCCGGCATCGTCAGGGGCAGCGTCACCGTTCGAAAGAGGCGCCATGACGATGCGCCCATGTTGCGCGCGGATTCCTCCAACGCCGGATCTACGTTCGCAAGCGCCGCTGCGACATTGAGGTACATGATCGGATAGAGATGGAGCGTCTCAAGTATGATGACGCCCACGATCCCCGCCTGCATGATGTCCACCAGGCCCATCGTGTTCGGCGGCACAAGATGCAGAAATGACAGGACTTTCACCGCGAGGATATCGACGGTCCCGTTGCGCGAAAGCATCTGCCGCATGCCGATAGCCCCGACGAAAGGGGGCATGATCATGGGCACCAGGATGATGCCGGTAAGCCATTTCTTCCCTGCAAACGAGTAGCGCCCCGTGAGGATTGCAAGCGGCATCGCCACGACCGCGCAGAGTCCCGTCACGACTATGCCGATGAAAAGCGAATTGCGTATCGCCATCAGGATCTGGGGGTTGCGCCACAGGCTGCTGAAGAGGCCCAGTGTGAATGCGCCGTTTACGACAAAGGCCCGCTGGAGCATGTATGCGACCGGGTACAAGAGGAAGAAGGCGAGAAACGTGGCGACGACTATAGCGAAGACGAGAGTACCGACTCCGGCGCGAGCGGCCCTGGGAGCCATGGCGTCTCAGCCCCCCACCGGGCCGTCCGGGAGCGCGAGCGCCCGGTCCGGCGGAAATGTGAGGTAGAGCTTTTCGCCTTCGCCACGCGGCTTTTCCGGAGCCATGACAAGCACGCGGAACTCCTTCCTGCCTGCGGCAACCACGTATTGCCCTACTTCACCGAGAAATGTGTACTGCGAGAGCCGGCCTTCGATCGCGTTACCCGCCGCGGCCTCGCGCGAAACGTTGATATCCTCCGGTCGCACGCTTATCACACAGGAGGCTCCGGGCTTTGCGCCGGGGAATTCCCACAGGCGCGCTGTAAGCTCGCCCACCTCAGTCGCAACTTTCGCCAAGTGGCCCTCCACCTCGCTCACTTTGCCGACGATAAGGTTGGTCTCACCGATGAAAGCGGCCACAAAAGCGCTTCTCGGGTGGCGATAGATCTCGTCGGGGATGCCCACCTGGGCCACATTGCCTGCGGAAAGCACCGCAAGGCGCTCGGCCATGGAGAGCGCTTCCTTCTGGTCGTGGGTCACATAGATGGTCGTCACGCGCGTCTCGCTGTGAATGCGCCGGATCTCCGCGCGCATCTCGAGTCGCAACTTGGCATCGAGATTGGAGAGGGGTTCGTCCAATAGAAGGCAGCCCGGGCGAATCACAAGGGCGCGTGCAAGGGCTATCCGCTGCTGCTGGCCGCCGGACAACTGGTTGGGATAGCGGCTGCGCTCCTCCGACATCCGCACCATCTCCAGCGCCTGGGATGTCCGCTTCGATATCTCGGCGCGGCCTATTTTCCTGACGCGCAGGCCGTACGCAACGTTGTCAAACACCGTCATGTGCGGCCAGAGGGCGTAGTTCTGGAAAACCATGCCGGTATTGCGTTTATGCGCCGGAACGTCGGTCACGGGCTTGTCGTCGAACAGAATACGCCCCGAGTCGGGACTCTCGAAACCGGCGATCATCCTGAGGATTGTTGTCTTTCCGCAACCGGAGGGGCCCAAAAGGAAGAAGAGCTCGCCTTCCGGAATATCGAGTGAAACGCGATTGACGGCTGTAACGCTGCCGAAGGTCTTGCCGACTTCCTCGAGCCTTACCGCGACCACCTTACCCTCGCGAGGTGCTTGAAAACGCGCTGCCCCGCTTGTTCATACGCTAACTGCGGCACAGCACAGGACATCTGATTTGAACCCAAAAGGGCAGACTGAATCATTCCCCCGGTTTCAGAGGGCCCATTTGAACGGGCCCATACTGCTACAAACCGGCCTTACTGGCCGGCTTCAGGTTCGGTCGCCTCGGCCGCCGATGCCTCGCCGTTGACGCCGACGATCTGCTCCATCTCTTTGCCGGGCTTGAATGTAACAACGCGCTTGGACGCGACGAACACCTCTTCGCCCGTCCGGGGATTGCGCGCTTTGCGAGCCTTGCGCTCCTTAACCTCGAACACGCCGAAGTTGCGCAGCTCGATGCGCCCCTCCTTCGAAAGTGCGTCGATAACTGCGTCGAATGTCCTTTGCACCACTTTCTTTACGTCCTGCTGGGAGAGATTGAGGTCGTCGGAGATTACCCGGACTATTTCCTTCTTGGTCACTGCTTTGTCCTCCGGTTCGAGCGAGTACCCTAAAACCGTCCTAAACGTAAACAGCGTATCCCTTTACTTCAAAAACCGCACGCCAAGAAGATTTACCCCGGCCGGGCGTCCCTGTCAAGGAAAAAAGTTTTCAATTTCTTGCTGCTACAGGACTTCGGGAAAATCCTGCTGTCTCAAAAGCGCGATGTGTTCGCTGAGCGGTCTATAGTCCCATTCAATGCCTTCTGACTCGACGATACGGCGAATCCGGGCAAGCGCTTCCTCGTGTTCACGCTGCTGCCGGCCGGCGGCTCCGGTACAGAAGAACGTCCTGCAGCCGAGGACTCTGCCCTGGCGGGCAAGGCAAAGAGTATCCCTTTGGTACCCGCAGCAGTCTTCGCCAAACGCCGCTTGGGGCAGCCCGCAGCGCCATAGAAGGTAGAGCGCTTCGAGGCGCGTCGCGTACAGCCGGTGCCCGAAAGTTCTGAAATGACAGCAGGCCCCGCACATGCGGCAATCGCCGTGCCGGGCCTGCTCTTCTATCTCTTGGTAAAGCTTCTCGAGCTCCCTGAACGCCCTTTGCTGCGTGTCTGTCACCAAACCCGTTCAGCCCTCTTGCGGATCTCCTCAGCGCGATAAAGTTTGCCCCTTCCCACGCCCTCGCATCGTTCGGACACGCGCGACCACGCCTGCGGCGAGACAATGCTTGCCTTCCAGAACGGGAACGTGCGGCACTGAACCGGCCTTACCGGATAGACTCGGCAGCCGATGCCGTTCTCCCAGAAGACGCAGTCGCCGTTTGGCTTTTCAAGAAGACCGATGCGGGCCCCCACCTTTCGGGAACACTCGAACTCCAGGACATCAAGACTCATGCCGAGAAAACCCGCTATGCTTACCATCTCCGCCCCGCTGACCCATACATGCCCTGGTTCGCCGCGGCAGCACTTGCCGCACTTCGTGCACTCAAACTTGAGCCCTTTCTCGAACCAATCAGCCATGCGGTCATCCTTCCTCACCACCGCGCACTCCGCGCAATCTTACAAGGAACCACGCGATCCCCAGCGAAACAAGCACAACCGCCACCACGGCAAATAAGCCCACGTATACACTGGTTCGTGCCCTGGATGCGCTGCTGACTGCGATAAGACGTTTGCTGTCAACGAATTTCAGATTCTTATCAAGCCTGACATCCCACACGGCGCCGATGGTGCTGAGGATCAGATGCTCCTCGTCTCCGAGCGCCACCAGCCAACCGCTCGACGGTACGCCAATGGCCGCCACTGAGATATCTGCTAAGGTTCTCAGTTTGCCGTTATCAAGAGCCGCTATCCTTACCGGCTCGTCCTTCTTCCCGGGAGTAAAGACAAAAACCGGTTCCCCTTTATACGAGGACATCTGAGGAAGCGTCTGCCCCGCCAGGTCCAACGGCTTTGCCGTCCCCCACTCTTTTCCGTCGAATCTCACGTGAAACCACTCGAATTTGCCGACGTCCACGCCGCCAAGGTAGCCCACTGCCCCGGTGCCATAGAGCACATCAATCCCGCCTGCGACGTCGACGCATGTGACAATAAGGTTCTTCTTGCCGGTATCAAGGGGCTGCGCTGCCTCCTCCCAGCCGGTTTCACCCAACACTCTGACACCAACCTTGCGGGCGTCGGACACCGGCCCGAACGCATATACCTTGTCCCCGATGGGAGCCACGTCATAGATGGTCAGGCCCGGCGGCGATGTGACTCCCCGCTCCCACTGGCCGTTTTTGAATATCGATACGCCGTCGTCCACAAAGCCCAGGAAGAGCCGCCCCGCGAATGAGGTCACGCACATTGGTGCTCCCTCGAACGACTTGTACTTCGCCAGCGTTGCGTCCTTGTCGAGCGCATATATCTCCGTCGAGCCGTTCTGAGAAACAGGCGTCCTCTGCGTCACGACCAGCTCGATATGATCGCCCATCGAAACAGCGATCGCTGCGCCGCCCTGGATGACATTGAAGAACCCTTTGTCGAACGACGAGACGAGCATGAGGATTCCCATGAACAAAATCGTCGCTACTATCAGCTTCCAGATCATTGATTCCCGCAAGGACTTCCTCCTGAAATGACAGCCATGCTCTTATTATATGGCACTCCGCCATGAGTGCCAACAGGAGTTTGCGAACGCCCGACAAATGGCTTCTCGCGACACGAGGCGACCTCGCGCTATTTTCCCTTGAAAACGCCTGCTCAACCGGTAACATTTGCGATTCTCGCGGCAGCCCTTATCTGACCGCTTTACTCTCAGGATGGAAACGGAGGACTACCATGAGCAAAGTTGAAGAAGTCATTGGGCGCATTGAGTCAACGCCCGTCTACAAGCCAAAGAAGGTGGCCAGCGCGTTCTCCGGCGGCCTTGATTCGTGCCTCGGCATAGAGCTTCTTCGCAGAAAGTACAAGGCCGGCGAGATCATCCCGATCACCATCGATATCGGCCAGGGCGACGAAGAGATGGAAATGGCCCGCACCAACGCCCGCAAGATGGGCCTGGAGCCGGTCTTCATCGACGTCCGCGACGAGTTCTCCGACGAATGGGTCGCCATGGCCATCAAGGCCAATTCGGATTACGAGGGCTATCCCGTTTCGACCAGCATGACGCGTCAATTGGTCGCCAAGGTGGTCGCCCAGAAGGCTAAGGAGCTCGGATGCGACGCGCTCATCGAGGGTTCCAGCGGCAAGGGCAACGACCAGTATCGCCTGCACAACGGCTTCACGGTCTTCGCGCCGGGCATGGAGATACTCGTGCCGGTGCGCGATTTCGATCTTACGCGCGGCGACGAACAGCTCCTGTGCAAGGAATGGAACGTCCCCACCGTCGAGACGATCACAGGCGGCGACGACAAGACCCTCTGGTGCCGCTCAATCGCATCCGGCGCCATAGACCTCGACCAGAAGCTCCCCGACGACATCTGGATGTGGCTCGTGGTCCCCGAAAAGGCCCCGGACAAAGCGGTCACTATCGAGATCGAGTTCCAGGAAGGCATCCCCGTCAAGCTCGACGGCAAGGAAATGAAGCTCGCCGACCTCATCGAGAAGGTCAACTACGTCGCCGGCGGCTGCGGGATCGGGCGCATCGACATGTTCGAAGACGGCATCATGGACCTCAAGAGCCGCGAGATCTACGAAGCGCCGGCGGCAAGGGTCCTCATTTTCCTCCACAAGGACCTCGAGCAGTACACGCTCATGAAGAACCAGATCTTCTTCAAGCGCGCAATCGACGCCCACTGGGCCTACATGATGTACCACGGCGAGGCGTTCCTGCCGCTGAGGTATGATCTCGAGGCGTACATCCGCCAGAGCCAGAAGAACTGCAATGGCACCTACAGGCTCAAAATGTACAAGGGTTCCATGGAGATTGTCGGCCGCCGCAGCGATTACGGCCTCTTCTTTCCCGAGATCCGCTCCATCAAGGCCACTGGCTTCGATCAGCGTAAGTGCAAGGACGCCGCTTTCATCCGCGGCCTGCCGTTCATGACCCTTGCGATGCGCGAGAAGAAGGTCGCTGAAGCCGCTAAGCCTGCAAAGGCCGCCAGGGCGCCGAAAGGCAAGAAGTAGAATGGCCAAACTCTGGGCGAAGAACTACGACCTCGACGCGACGATGGAAGCATTCACCGTCGGGAAGGATTACATTCTCGACATGGAGCTCGTCGAAGCGGACGTGCTCGGAAACCTCGCCCAGACCGCGATGCTCGAAAAGATCGGCATCGTATCGAAAGATGAACGCGCCGCCGCGAAGAAGGCCCTTCTGGAGATCCTGAAGGAGTACGGGGGCGGCGCGTTCCGCATCGAGCGGAGCGACGAAGACGTCCACACCGCCGTGGAAAACGCAGTCACGGCGAAGGCCGGCGACGTCGGCAAGAAGATACACACCGCCCGCAGCCGCAATGATCAGGTGATCGTCGACACTCGCATCTACACGCGCGATCGCCTCATCGAAATCATGGATGTCGCGCTCAAGATGGCGGCCGCCCTTCTCGACTTCGCCGAGAAGAATAAGGACGTCCCCTACCCCGGCCGGACTCATACACAGGTCGCCATGCCGTCGTCGATAGGGCTGTGGGCCGGCGCGTTCGCCGAGGCGCTCCTCGACGATTATCTGCTGCTGCAGCTTGCGTATGAGCTCAACAACCAGAACCCGCTCGGCTCGGCGGCCAGTTACGGCGTGAGTGTCCCCATCGACCGCGAATACACGACGAAGCTTCTCGGCTTCGCCAAGCCGGTAAACAACGTGCTTTACGCCAACAACTCCCGCGGCAAGTTCGAGCAGACGATTATCTTCGCCTGCTCCCAGGTAATGCTCGACCTTGCGAAGCTCGCCAATGACACGATACTCTTCGCAATACCGGAGTTCGGCTACTTCAAGCTCCCTGCGAAGTACTGCCCCGGCTCGTCAATAATGCCGCAGAAGAAGAACCCCTGCCAATTGGAGCTCACCCGCTCCAAGGCTGCGACTGTGACGGCGGCGCTTCTCGAGGTTATGATGATCGGCAAGGGGCTCTACAGCGGTTACAACCGTGATCTGCAGGACTCGAAGGAGCCTCTCCTCAAGTCGCTCGCCATCACGCGGGATTCGCTCATTGTTAATCGGATGATCGTCGAAACGCTCGAAGTGGACCCGAAGGCAGCGAAGAAAGGCTTTACGCCCGACATCTTCGCCGCCGACGTGGCCTTGAGGATGGCAACCGACCAGGGCATCCCCTTCCGCGACGCCTATAAGCAGGTCGGCCTCAATCTCGACGCGCTCAAGGCCCAGGACCCGGTCGCCAACATCAAATCAAAAACGCATATCGGCGCCCCCGGCAACCTCGGTCTCGACAGGGCTCGCACCACGCTCAAGAGTTTCGCGGAGAAACTCGCCTCCGAAGCAAAGCGCGTCGAGGACGTGAAGCGCGCTCTCCTGAAGGATTAGGCCTGACGCGCCGCTATTGTGCGCTCGTCGACTCGGCCACTCCCGTGGACTCGGCCCGGACATCTGACGATTCGAGTGTCCCTGCCGCGCCGCCCCATTTGACGATGACATCCCGCGCGCTGTACGGTGAGCCCAATTCGATCTGGTCGTCCCACCCGCTTACGTTGTTCCACCCTTCCGCGGCCCGCATAAGCCGCTGGTTCCCGCTCGTGTAGAAGTCATCGGCCATCTCGGCTGTCCCGTGGCATCCAAGCGCCGCAATGAGAGCATCCTCGTCCGCCTCATCCCCCCTTGCGATGTAAGTGCGGTAGTTTTCAGCGATGTCGTCCACGTTCGCTCCGCCCGCCAGCTTGTTCACGGCGTCGGCCGCGTCGGAGCTTTCTATGGCGGCCAGCGCCCGGCATGCCACCGCCAGCGACCGTGCGTCGTCGCGCCGAGCGAAACTCACCAGCGCGCGGACGGCCCTCCCCTCTTTGATCCTTCCCAGGGCCATCGCGGCGGCCCCGCCGACACTGCTCTTGTCGTCCTTGAGTGCCAGCACAAGCGCGTCGCCTGCGCGACCATCTCCTATGGCTCCAAGAGCCTCAGCGGCCGCAGCGCGTACGCTCTCGTTGCTGTCCTTCAGGCATCTCATGACCGCGTCGGCCGCGCGCTTGTCGGCAATACACCCAAGTGCCACTGCCGCGGCTTCCCTGACCTTCTCGTCATTGTCCGCCAGAGCGGCGCAAAGCGCGTCAACCGCTTGCTTGTCCGGTATGTTCAGAAAGCCGTACGCCGCGGAGCGCCTTACCTCGGCGTCTTCGCTTCTCAACGCCGCAATCAGATAATCGCACGTGGTGCTGTCGGATATCCTGCCCATCGCCTGCGAAGCCTTTGTGCGGACTTTCGCGTCCGGATCCTTGAGAGCGACCGTAAGCGGCTTCATGGCAATCGGGTCGTGGGTCCTGCCGAATGCGTAAGCCACTTCGCTCCTCACGTTCGCGTCCGGGTCATGAAGCATCGCCTTGAGCGCCTTGATTGCGGTATGTATGCGCCCCTTGCCCATGGACGCTCTGAGCGCCGCCCTCGCGCAGGCATCGCTCAGGGAGTCGAAGTCCTCGCCCATTCCGCCGGGCTCTGTCATTGCGAGAACCTCGGCCGGCGCGCCCTCCCCCGCCATGGATAGGAAGTGCTGGTTGGCTTTCCATAACTCCTGCTCCGTCTGCGGCGGGTTGTACGGATTTCCGAATGGCAGGAGCACGACCGGCTCGGAAGGATCGAATACCGGCGCGTACATCCGCGGCGCATAGTCTTCACAGATCCCGCCGAGCCTCCTAACCGCGCGGGCCCTTCTCTGAGGGCTTGGCTTCCTGAGATCTCTGAGGTACGTTGCTATCCTGTCCTCTTTTGTGCTCGGCCACTTCGGGCTATTGGCGTCTTGGCCGCTCTTCTCCAGTTGCCCGTCCATGCCCCTGCCCGCAGCCCAGTCCCAGGCAATGTCTACCAGCGTCGTGTTGCCGGAGTGATAATAGTCCTCGGCCATCCGCTCCTCTCCGTAACGCGCAAGCGCGATAAGAAGGCTATCCTCCTTCTCTTCAGTCCCCTGCGAGATGATCTGGCGGTAGTTGCCGGCTGTATCCCGTATAGGTTCCCGGTCAGACAGCCCGTCTATCGCCTCGTCGCCCCTCTTTGGATCAAGCGCCTTCAGCGCGCACGCCGCCTCGGCGGTAAGGCGCGCATTGTTGTCTTTCTTGCTCTCCGCATCCAGAGCCGCCGCCAACGGATCGACCGCGCGGCCATCTTTGAGCATCATGAGGGAGAACATGGCTCCGATACGCACGCCGTCGCTCTTGCTCTGGAGAGCCGCTATGAGTGGCTCGACCGCTCGCGGCCCGGTCCTCCAGAGCGCTCGTGCGCAAGCCCTGCGCGGCGCGTTATTGTTGTCGGAATTCATAGTCGCAACCAGGGCGTCGTACTGCCCCTCGGTGGCTATACTCTCCATCGCTGATCCAGCCACCTGGGAGGCCGTGAAGTCCGAGCTCTGCAGCTTTGCCGCGATCGAGGCCGCCGCTCTCGAATCGCCGAATTGTCCGAGCGCCTCCGCTGCGGCCGGCCACGCGTCATAGCCCGCGCTTGCGAGGACTTCGACGAGAGGCTCGATTGCGCGGCGGTCTTTCAGCCTGCCGAGTGAAATGATCGCCTGGTCGCGGACCTCCCGGGATGTATCCTTGAGCGCCGCGCACAGGGGCTCCACCGCACGAGCGTCGCCCAGCCATCCGAGCCTCGCAGCCGCCTGGCTTCTCGCACCTTCATCGCCGTTCTTGAGGTCGTCGAGGATCGGCTCGACAGCGCGACTGTCCTTAAGCTCGTAGAGCGCCTTCACAGCGGCCGCCTTGACGTCCGGATCACTGTCATCAAGCAGACTCGCCAGCGCATCGGCAGCTTTCTTGTCACCAAGTTCCCCGAGGCACTCCGCCGCCGTGGCTCTCGTGCCGGCATCCGCGTCTTTGATATCCGCCAGAAGCGGCTCGAGCGCACAGCCGCTTCCGAGTGCCACCAGCGTATGTCTGATCTGCCCGGAGACCTCCAGGTCGGCATCAGCCCTGTGCGCTATGAGCGTTGCCGCCGTATCCCTATCCTTCAGCTCCCTTAGCGCGCACGCCACCGCGTATCTCACGTCCGGGTTCTGGTCATCAAGCGCCGCCCCAAGCGCCGAAAGCGCTCTCGAGTCGTGAAAACTCCTGAGCGCCCACGCGGCCGTCCATCGAAGCGCCGGGTCTTTGGACCCAAGCGCCGCCGCTAACGGCTCAATCGCTCGCGCATCTCCCGTTTCCCCCAGTATCTTTGCCGCATACACCCGCGCCTCCGCTCTCGGGCCGTTGAGAAGCTCAATGACCCCAGGCGTCGTCTGCTTCCCGATCGCCACCAGCGTCATCGCAGCCATGAGGTAGTTCTCGGACAGCTCCTCCTTAACTGCGGCCAGCTTCTGCGTGGCCGACCCCGTCCGACCCGTCGCTTTCTCGAAGCTCTGTGCCAGCCTGGTCATGGGCGGCACCTGTTCCTTGAGCATATCCACAAGCGGCTTGACCGATTCAGGTGCCATCGCCACAAGAATAGGGATAACAGCCGTCTTCTGCTGCGGGTCCTTCACCGCTTCCATCAGGAGTTCCACCGCGTGCGGACCTCTGTTCTCCATGAGGTGCCGCCTCGCCTCCACCCTGTCGACGGCCGCCTCGGCCCTGAGATTCCTGATAAAGCCCTTGATCTCATCGTCTCCCGCTGACGCTGCCCGCGCCATCGACGCCGCTCCCGCAATGATACACCCCGCAAAAACAACCAGGCTGATGCATCCCAACGCGAATCGGTTTCTCATGTCACCTTATCCCCCAAAGGCCAACGAAACCTATTGCCACTTCGGCCTGTCCGGCGAATCCGTTGAAGCATCAAGTTCCTTGACCGCGTCCTTCGATTTAGCCCACCACCACGCTATCCACTTCAGAGACCCCGAGTTGCTCCAGTAGAAATCCTCTGCCATCTGCATGTCGCCGTTTCTCGCGAGAACCACCATGAGCGGCAGAACATCGTTGAAGTTCCCCCTGCTGATGTATCGCCTGTAGTTGGCTGTCACATCCTTTAGATCGTACTGCTTGACCGCGTTATCCACCGCCGCATTAGCTTCGTCTGTGCCTATCATGACAAGCGCGTACGCAACGAACGGTGCAGTCCCCCATGTGCGGCTGTGGTCGCCTTCCAGCTCCTTGATAAGCGGCTTGGCCGATCTCGGGTCCTTCATGATGCTGAGCGCTATTGCAGTTGCGCACTGCTTGTCGTCGCTGCCATATCCCACGCCTTTATTGAGCGCATCAAGCGCGCGGTCGTCCTTCACGCATCCGAGCGCAAGCGCCATCTGAATCTGAACCGATTCGTTCCGGTCATGCTCATAGACGTCGACAAGCGCGTCCACGGCCTCCGGATTTGGATGCTTCCGAAGGCAGCCGGCCGCCGTCGTCCGCACCTGCGGATCCTCATCTTCCAGCGCATCTATTATCGCCTTCTTCGCTGCCGGATCCGTCTTGTCCGCCATCGAATCGATCGCCGCCTTTCGGACCTTCGGAACCTGGTCGTTGTATGCATCGATCAATGCCGCCGCGGACTCCGCATCGTCGTAGCCGTCGAGGGCGTAGGCGACCGTCGCTCGCACGTCGCCGTCCGTCTCCTCGCTCAGACGCGCTATGACGGGCTTCTCGGCGCGCGGGTCCTTCGTCGATTCGAGCGCATAAGCCGCGGCCTTCCGGACTCCCGGGTCCTTGTCGCCGAGCGCGCTGATATAAACCGGTACGGCCTTCGGATCGCCTATTTTCCGCAGGGCATCGATTACCGCCCATCGCGCCGGCGCATCGTTCGCGCTAACCGCCTCGATAAGGGCATCCACGGTGCTTCTGTCTCCTATCTCCCCGAGCGCCTGCGCCGCCGCATCTTCGATCTCGTTGCGAGGGCTCTTGAGCGCCGTGGTCAGCATCCCGACAGCATCGGCTGACTTCGTCCTGCCGAGTGCTCGAAGCGTGGCCGCGCTCACGGCCGGATCGCCCCCAAGCGACGATTGCGCCAGAGCGATCGCGGCGTCCTTGTCCGCCCCCGCGAGGGCCTTGACCGCCGCCGACTGCACTTCCCAATCGGCGTCTTCTGCCAGCCCCTTGAGCGCGCCTGCCGCGCGGCTGTCGCCGCATTTCCCGAGCGCCTCCACCATCGCGAGTCGCACCGCGGTGTCGCTGTCTGTCGGAACCGATAGTAGCGCGTCCACGGCCCGCTTGTCCGAGATCATCCCCATAGCCGCCACTGCGTTGCGCCGCACAACCGGATCTTTGTCTTTCATCGCCGGCGCGAGCGCTCCTATGCACGATGGATCGCCGATCATCCCCAATACCCGCGCCGCCAGCGCCCGCTTTGCGGCCCTATCATCGCTCAAGGCGCGTTGCAGCGGCGGTAATGCGGCCTTCCCGATGCGCACGAGCGCTGCCGCCGCAGCCGGGGTCTTGACCCTGTCTCCCGTGCGCGACGGCGTCCCCGCGAGCCACTCGTCATTTAGCGCCGGCCCCGCGTCAAGAAGCGGCTCGACCGCCCCCTCCCCCATCTCTCCCAATGCCTTTACCACGTCCTGTTCAATCGGCCCTTCAAGGCCTCCCAGAAGCGATACCAGCGCGGCGATGGTCCTGCGGTCCTTGTACGCGATTATCTTCTCCCTTGCGTTCGATCGCACGTCGTTCTCGCGCGTCTGCATATCTTCGATGAGAGCCCTCACCACCTTCGCTCGCTGCCCCTGGTGGCGGATGTACACCACGGCGGCGACTATGGCGAGGATTGCGCATACGGAGATGATGACATTGCGGATGCTGAATTCCATGATGCCTCTCCCTTCCTTGAATGCCCGCGCTCCCGGACAGTTCTGTGGCTCCGGCGGCAGGCAATGTTATAGCGCGGACGTCGGTGGAATTCACGGAAAATCGGACGGCGAACGTCCGCAACGCCGGGATCAGTTTGCCCCCGCGAAAAACTCCTCCGGCTTCACGAGCGTCACGCTGCACGGCGTCGTCCCCAGAAAGAGGGCCGCCAGCCGCTGGAACCGCTCCGGGTTGTCGCTCGCGAAGAACTCCATCCCGTTTCGCTGTGCGCGGTCGGTGAGGCCGCGCTCCGCTATGGTTCCCTTGACAGCATTCGCGGTCTCTTCGGCGGAGTCGACAATCTTGAACGCGTCTCCCGTCACCTTGGATATGACCGGCTTCAACACCGGATAGTGTGTGCACCCGAGTACAAGCGTATCGACCCCTAACGGCACGAGGCCGCCAATGTAGTCCTGCACCACAAGGTCCACGATTTCCCCCTCTATGCGCCCCTCCTCAACCATCGGCACAAAAAGCGGACACGCCTTCTGGATGATCTTCGCGTCCGCGCGCCGCGCAAGTATCGCGCGCTCGTACGCCTTGCTCGCGACTGTCGCCTCCGTGGCAATGACCCCGATCCTCCCCGTCTTCGAAGCCGCCGCCGCTGCCGCCGCCCCCGGATCGATAACGCCGATCACGGGGATGTCCGTGCGCGTCTTGAGGTATTCGAGCGCCGCCGCCGAAGCGGTATTACACGCCACGACGACGAGCTTGGGTTTGAACCGCAGGAGAAAGCTCAGATCTTCGAGTGAGTACCTTCGTATCGTGTCCGCGCCCTTTATGCCGTACGGCACGCGCGCGGTGTCGCCGAAGTACACGATACTCTCGCCGGGCAGCGCCGAGTGTATCGCCCTTACGACCGTCAATCCCCCTACGCCGCTGTCGAACACACCGATCGGGCCGCCGGCCACGCCGACCTCCTATCTATTCTCCTCGGCGTACCAGAATCGGCAGTTCTCGATGCGCCGGACGCTCGCGGGATTGAGCATGTACTTCGGGAAGATCAGCCAATCCCTGAAACTCGCCTTTGTGAATTTCCTCGTCGATGTCTTTATATGTACATCGGTCAGGTTGGCGAATTTCTTTCCACAATTGCGTCCCCACGCCTTTATTGCCCTCACAAATTCGAGGTCCTCCGCCGCGTATAGCCCCTCGTCAAATCCCCCCACCGCGTCAAACGCCTCGCGCGTGCAGAAGATCATCCCCGCGGTGAGACGCATCACGATCCACATCACCGGCCCCATCGCATAGAACGGCAAGACCTTGAGGCTCCATTTCTCCGGCAGGATCTTGACTCCTCCGCCCACGTAGCGGCTCGTCGCCAGCGTCCGCCACATGCGCTCCAGGCTGTTAACCGACGCCTTGCTGTCCGCGTCCACGAACGCCAGAAACTCCCCCCTCGCCGCCTCCACCCCCCTGTTGCGAACCGCCGCTATGCAGTGGCGCTGTTCCGAAACGATTCTCACTCGAAACGCCTTCGCGCATTCGACAGTGCCGTCCGTGCTCGCATTATCGACTACTATGACCTCGAACGCCCCCCCCGCCGACTCCAGTTGCTTCCCCGCGGCAAACAGCGCCTCCAAGGTCGGCCCTATGTACTTCTCCTCGTTCCACGCTGGGATAACAACCGACAATTTGGACTTCTCATACATCGTTCTCGACTCCACCGGCCGACTTCCGAATCCCATCTGCCGGAACAGAAAAGGGGACATTCTACTTTTTTTCAGCTCCGCCAGCCGACTTCCGGATCGCATCAGCCCACGCGTGCCCCTCGTCACCCTTGGGCTCCTGCGCAAATCGGTAGTCGCACTTCCGTACGAATTCGTCCAACCGGCCAATCAAAACGCTCATCTTCTCCCGTTCCATATCGACAAGCACACGCCTCACCCGCGAAGGCACCTTAGCTAATACCGCCTCGAAATGCCCCACACAGAGCCCCTCCGACGCGCGATACGCCTCCACGAACTGGGCGTCCCCAATGTGACCATATACGGTTTCGATGAAGTTGGCGACAACTCCCTCCTCGACCTGGCACGCGGGGCACTTGCCCTTGGCAGGCTTTACGGCGCTTCCCTTGGCCGCAACTGCCTCCCACCGCGCCAAGGCATCAGCCAGCACCTCTCGATAGAGGATGGTAGTCCCAAGGGCACTTGCGAAAGTGCATGTTTCCCGCGCGTGTCTCGGGCAAAACCCCCTCGCCGCCCTGAATTTCGCCCGAAACTCCTCGGTATTGACCGCCTCATATAGGATCGAGTCGAGATATCTGTGCGACGCCTGCGCGACCAGCCTGCATACCGCGCAGCCCCTCCCGCGCATCGCCTCGAGCACAACGTGATAGAACGAATGCTTCTCAAACTCCTGCACTCATGTCTCCCTGAATCCCTGACATAGGTGTTCCGTCGAAGACAGCTTACGGGCGCCGCTCTGCCGCGCCCGAGATATTGCATCGTAGGGGCGACTCGGTGAGTCGCCCTACCCCGAGCCGCCTCAACGCTACCGCGACCAATTATACCCACTGTGCGCTCAAGCACGCAGGTTTCTGCGGCCTTGATTCACGGAGAACTCCCAGTGTCAACTCTGGTATCGTCAGTCTTCAGCCTTCAGCTTGGTTTCATGCCTTCGCTCCGGTCTCCAGTCTTCTCTCCTTCAGACTTCGGACTTCGGACTGGTTCCTTCAGTCTTCAGCCTTCTCCTTCTTCCCGCTATTTACATTCGCCAACCTATGAATACACTTTGCCATTAGCTGTACAAGAGACGCCTTCGCAGCCGATGTCAGGGAAAAAGACGCCGCCGCTCGACAGGAGCCATCGTGTTCAACCGCAAGCTGGTGCTCGAAGAAGAGACGGCTGTCTTCGTACTCGTCAACTTCGCCGACGTGATCCTGACTGCCTACACATTCCAGTACGGCGGGTGGGAAACCAACCTCATCGCCGCGTGGATCATAAGGCACGCGGGCGTAATGGGCCTCGCCTTCTACAAGTTCGCCCTCGTGACCTTCGCGATACTCGTCTGCCAGTTCATCTACATGATGCACCCGAAAACCGCCCGTGCCGTCCTCATCGCCGGCTCTTTCGGCTACGGCCTCCTCGTCCTCTACGAAACCATCCAGCTCTTCATGCACGTCTTCGGCGCGCCCTGAACCGCCGAACGAAATCCTCATCGAAGGGCACACTGCTGTGCGCCCGCAGTAGAATCCGCCTCTGGCGGACCTCCGGCGGATTCACCTTACAGCGCTGCTTTTCGCGCCGATGCCTTTGACTTTGCTCCAACCTCCGGTCTCCAGTCTACAGCCTCGGTTCATGATTCCCCTTCAGCCTTCAGTCTTCAGCCTGGTCTCTCTTGACTCCCCCGCCGCCCCCGCTACTATTGTCCCCTGCCGACAAAATCATCCGAACGAGGAGGAATCAATGGACAAGGTTCGCGTAGCCATCGTTGGTAGTGAGTTCGCCGCCGGCCTTCACGCCCGCGCCATGAAGCGTAACCCCTACGTCGAGATCGTCGCCGCCTGCGGCATCGACGCCCCGAGCCTTGAGCGGTTCGTGAAAACCTACAACGTCCCCGATAGCTACGACGACTTCAACAAGATGTTCGCGCGTAAAGACGTCGACCTCGTGAGTTGCTGCGCGCCCAACTTCATCCACTCCAAGATCACCATCGCCGCCCTTGAGGCCGGTAAGCACGTCATCTGCGAAAAGCCCCTCGCGACCGAGATCGACCACGCCGTCGCGATGGTGAGTGCCTCCCGCAAGAGCGGCAAGCTCCTCATGTACGCCGAGGACTGGCTCAACGCCCCTGCCCTCCTCCGCACCAGGGAGATCATCGACCAGGGCGGCATCGGCAAGGTCCTCTACATCAAGGCCAAGGAAGCCCACAACGGCTCGCACAGCATCTACGCCCAGACCAAGTCCTACTGCGGCGGCGGCGCGATGATCCACCTCGGCATCCACCCCATGGCCTTCGCGCGCTGGCTTGCGCAGTCCGAGATCTCCGAAGTGACCGGCATGATCACCGGCGGCCAGGAGAAGAACTTCCTCCACAAGAACTACGGCGGCGAAGACTGGTCCGCCGCCCTCGTCCGCCTCGAAAACGGCGTCACCGCTCTTATCGAGGGCAACTACATCACCCACGGCGGCATGGACGACGTAATTGAAGTCTACGGCACCGAAGGCCTCATCAAGTGCAACCTGACCTTCGGCTCGCCCCTCCACGTCTACAGCCGCCCCGGCTACGTCTACGCCGTCGAGAAGGCCGAAACCACCAAGGGCTGGACCGACCCCGCCGTCGACGAGGAAGCCAACCTCGGCTACGTCAACGAAATCTCCACCTTCATCGACTGCGTCCGCCTCGGCAAAACGCCCCCCTTCGGCACCCGCGCCGAAGACGGCGCCGCCGTCCTCCAGGCCGTCATCGCCGTCTACGACTCCGCCGCCTCCGGCAAAACCATCAAGCTCAAACCCCTTTTCCCCGAGGCGAAGTAGTTGTAGGGGCAGGACCCCGTGCCTGCCCTTGCTGGAACATGCAGACTGCGCCGCCACCACCCCGCCGCTCGGACAGGCATCGCCCGTCGGTTCATCGCAGGGGCGCTGCTCTTGTCGTCCGTAGCTTCAGCGAAGGACGATGCTGCGCCCGCATTGTAGGTGCGACTCGCTGAGTCGCCCACTGAGTACGACAGGTCCGCCGTCGGCGGATCGACCTTACAAGCGCACATGGCGCGCTTGAGTCCCCTCGCCCTCTGGGAGAGGGTCAGGGTGAGGGAGCGCTCCACACTGTGCTCTGTATGAGAGTTCCGGCCTCGCTCCCGGACCGCGCCTCCGCACCCAGTGCGGCGCGCTCGCAGATGCCGATTCTCTATTGTGCCTCACGCACGCCCGGATAGCTGTGCGTCTCGCTCGCTCGAAATGCGCCTCGAAGCGCCCTGCACCCCAACGCCCCTCCTGCCTGAATCACATCGCCTGCGCCTTTGCAGCCATCTCGTTCCGGGAGCGCGCTCTCCACGTCGCCTGTCTCTGCCTCCGGCTATGGTGTGTACTGTTCCCTCAGATGAAAGGAGTGCTGCGATGCTCTACCTGGTTGAGGCGATGGGCGGACCGGGCTTCTCCTCTGACGAAGAGGCTCGCGAAGTCCTCCAGGGAGTCGTCCTCCCGACATTCAGCGAATTGGAGCGTCTCCAGAAGGCGAGGAAGATCCTCGCCGGCGGCTTGCTCGTCGGCGATCGAGCGTTCGTTATGATTGTCAACGCTCGATCCAACGAAGAGCTGGATGCCATGCTGCGCGCTCTGCCGATGTGGGGAACGATGGACTTGCAGGTAACGCCGCTTCAGACCTTCCGCGGCAGGGCCTCCACAGAGCGCGATGCCCTCAGGAAGATGAGAAAAGCGAAGTAACTCCCCACGCCCCTCCCGCACGGCATCGACTGATCGGCATAGGTGGGCCCTCACGGGCTTTCCCTGCCACACCACCGTGCGTACGGGTCCGTACACGGCGGTTCGACCGAGTTGTGCTGCCTTTAGGCGCAGAGACGGGGCAGACCAAGCCGTTCCCAG
>Ga0315282_10001988_pt1 | contig 38290 bp, 25 predicted proteins | sample YL17G07_20_MG_FD_203693 | JGI IMG/M metagenome (GOLD analysis project Ga0315282, IMG submission 203693) | Sediment microbial communities from Yellowstone Lake, YNP, Wyoming, USA - YL17G07_20 | ecosystem: Environmental > Aquatic > Freshwater > Lake > Sediment | place: USA: Wyoming | collected... | reverse complement strand
TTTGTTCTCGTCTCGCCCTTTGACATCACCCCAAAATCTATGTTACATGGATCATCACACTTTTTTGTTGTTGTATCCGTTTTATATTCAAGAGACAATTCAGCGAGACTTTTGATATCGGTACTACTAGTCTGATTTTTTTTATTTCCTGCCTTGTCAAAGGCTTCAATTAAGAAATTGAAGGGCTTGCCTCTAGGCTGTTTAGGCACCACCGCCCAGTATTGATTAGTAGTTCCATTCCTTATCATTTCGGTTTTCCACACACTGACATTGAAATTGTAGGAGAGTAAGACTTTGTCTACTCCGCTCGCATTTGTGGGTTCTGTCACAATTGCAGAAATAGTAATTGTCTGAGTTTCATTCGGTGGAGAAGGACGCGTGCTGATTGTACCGATAGTGGGCGGCGTTTTGTCTCCCACAAGATATGGTGCTGTTAATGGGTAATTGGTTGAGTTTAGCCATACTGCACAGTACGCCCGGGCACTGATATTGTATCGAACCTGTGTGCCGTAGGGTTTGCGCGGTATAGTTCCAGTCCACACATCCTTTGATATCTTCTTCATAGTGATTGTTTGATTTTTCGAATCAAAGTGTACGTAGATCTTTGCTTCCTCAACTTCTACATCCTTCAACATGGTTGCATTAACTGTCACATCTTTGTCGTAAGTGACATCGAAGGGGGCTGGCTTCTGGGCGACATTCTGTATCAGAAACAGTGGATAGCGGTCTGCGCCGTAGGGTGTATCGCAAATGCCATCAGGCAAGGGTATGCCACTTGGGCCATGTTCGTTTTGGTTCACACCTGAATACATGTCGACACTGAGGAAATCGCTCCAGTAGTTTCCACCCGATGGATAGCCACCATCCCATTTGTTAGACCCATAATCTAAAAATTGGCGAGAATTGCAGACAAACCTATTCTGATAGATAAGATTGTCCTTTGTACATTCACCACATCTAAGGCCGACCCCATTATTCTTTATTATATCTCCTCTCACCAGATTGTCTTCACCCGCAACTATGCGAATGCCGCATTCACCATTTGACTCAATAATGTTGTTTGTCACTGTTGAGTTTGAACCAATTAAGCAAATGCCACAGCGGAGGCTAGATATTATAATGTTGTTAGCGATGGTACTATTCAGACCATCTACGAAAACACCGTTTGTTTTCGCATTTTCAATTGTAAACCCGTATATCGTAACGTTACTGCAAATCACTGAAATGACGTTTGACTTTAGACCTCCAGTCTCCGTGAAACGCCCATCAATTATGGTGGCATTTCTATCTTCACCAACAAGGTACAGGTTTATCGCTATTCTAACATTTTCGAAGTAGGTTCCGTTCTTGACGAACACAATATCTCCTGGATCAGCTTCGTTTACTCCTTCTTGGATTGTTGGAAAATCAGTTGGAATCACGATGCCCTTTCTCACTTCGATGTCGTCAACGTCTCCTATGGGCAACAGTGCACCTCCAGAAGCAAGAGTTTCATTAATTACTATCCTATGGATTTGGTCGCATGGTTCAGAGAATTTTGTGTTCACGACTTCCAAATGGTCATCGATGTAAATGTTGTAAACATTGGCAACTATGTCCAAGATAAACTTAATCCTGTACCATCTATTGGCAACGTATGAGTAACGCAAAGTGATGAGTTGATCATTCTGGTCGCGATATTGAATGGTACCATTTCCGAAGACGATGTTTGCACCTGCAGAAGTTCCGTTGTCAACGCGAATTTCGAGACCTGTATTTTTTCCAGTGTTGTTGACGAGTCTCACAGCAAAAGAGACGGCTATAGCGCCTTTTTGTTCAGTGAATTTTACGTTGGCGCCTGGAGAGCCTTTCGTTGAATTGTCTACGAACTTTGCGGATTTTCCGCGATCGGTTTTTTCAACTAAAAAAGTCCCAAACGTTTGATTTGTTAAACTCCAATTCCCAGGTTTAACGCCTATCGTGTCGTTATCAAAATTCTGATGCAAAACCACCTTCGGCCCCGCTGGTGGGCTGTCTGAACTCGCAAAGTTTCTTTCGAGACTCAAGACAAACGTGTTTCCCCATGTTGCATTAGGTGCCAGCATTAACGTGCTTATCAAAATCAGAGTCAAAACTGCGCATAATGTTGGCCTATTCATTGTCATCCTTCATTGTTGAATCTATATATCACGATTTGTATTATGTATAGATCCGTTATATATTGACCTATGTAACTTTATTCTAGATGAAAGTTCTAAAACCTTCTACCAGCAATATACGTAACTGAATCGAAAAATTTTAGTTATCATTTTATTTGAAAACTGTACAGAGCAAACCTTAGAGAGATATCGTGTAATGACCATAAGTCACAGAACAAAAAAGGACCACTATCTGGTAGTATTCATTAAATTTGTTTAATCGCGATATATGTCGCTGTCCATCACTATTTTTTTGTTGACGTTTTCATAGCCCCCGTGCGCTATCCAGAAGGCTTTTTTAGGTGTATATTTATCTTTCCTAAAGTCAAAGCAAAATTAGGATGCTGAAAAATGAATCTGTTGCCCAAGGAATTTGACGCTATTGAAATTGAAAAGAAGTGGCAGAAAAAATGGGAAGAAATGGGCATTTACCGCTTTGATCGGAAAGATACGAAGCGCCTAATATTCAGCATTGATACTCCACCGCCGTATCCTTCTGGCGAATTTCACATGGGAAACGTGCTTAACTGGACCTACTTTGACATCGTTGCTCGCTATAAGCGCATGAGAGGCTACAATGTTTATTTTCCTCAAGGTTGGGATTGCCACGGCTTAGGTATAGAAGTTCAAGTGGAAAAAGAGAACAACCTTAGGAAAAGGGAGATACCGCCAGACAAGTTTCGAAAATTATGCGAGAAACTGGTTGAAAAGTACATTGCAATGATGAAAGAGGGAGTAATACGCCTAGGCTGCAGCGTCGACTGGACAACAGAGTATCGCACAATGGATCCTGATTATTGGAGACGCACCCAGCTGAGCTTCATAATCTTATACAATAAAGGCTTCATGTATCAGGGTACGCATCCGGTGAACTGGTGTCCTCGCTGTGAAACAGCTATTGCAGATGCTGAAGTGGACTATGAGGAACGTGAGGGGACGCTGCACTACATCAAGTTTCCATTAGAGAATGGTCATGATTACTTGTTAATAGCCACTACTCGTCCAGAGTTCATACCTGCATGCGTCGCCGTTGCAGTAAACCCCATGGATGACAGATTCAAAAATTACGTAGGCAGAAAAATCATCGTCCCCATTGTGAACCGCACAGTTGAGATAATTCCCGACGAAAACGTTGATCCCTCATTTGGGACAGGCGTGGTTATGATATGCACATATGGCGACAAGGAAGACGTAAAAACCGTGATTAAGCATAAGCTTCCAGTCATAACAATCTTAACAGAGAACGGGAAGATAAACGAAAATGGAGCCAAATACGCAGGATTAACAATAAGCGAGGCAAAGGAAGCGATAGTTAAAGACATTGAGGCTGCTGGGTTGCTGCAAAAAACTGAAAAGATTCAGCAAGAAATAGGCGTATGCGACCGATGTGAGACTCCAGTTGAGATTCTTGAACGTAAGCAGTGGTTTATGAAAACTCGAATTTTAACCGACAAAGTGGAAAAGACCGCTAACGAGATAGCGTGGTATCCTGATTACATGAAGACCCGCTTAGTAGATTGGGCGCGTTCCCTTGACTGGGACTGGGTGATAAGCCGCCAACGTGTGTTCGGAACGCCAATACCCATATGGTATTGCAAAAACTGCGGTGAAATAATAGTAGCGAAAGAAGAATGGGTTCCAATAGACCCGAAACTTGAAAAGCCAAGAATAGACAAGTGTCCAAGGTGCGCCGGCAGAGAATTTACCCCGGAACGAGATGTTTTCGACACGTGGATGGACTCTTCCATTTCGTGTGCAGTGCATGCTGGTTGGCCGGACCGAGAAGATTGGAGGAGACTGTTTCCAGCGGATTTGCATCCTTCAGGCATAGACATCATTAGAACTTGGGCTTATTATTTGATGGTTAGGCACCTAGCCTTGTTCGATGAGAAACCATACAAGAGCTGCCTCATCAACGGCATGGTCTTGGGTTCAGATGGCAGAAAGATGAGTAAGTCCCTCAAAAACTATGTTGCAGCACCCGAGGTGTTAGACAAGTATGGGACAGATGCCGCCAGACAGTGGGCTGCAGCCGGTGGTGCCACTGGATCGGATATTCCTTTCCGTTGGCCAGATGTCGAGTATGGAAGGCGCTTCTTAACTAAATTGTGGAATGCGGCGCGATTCGTTAGCACTCAGCTAAAAGATTACGATGCTGGCGGAAAATGTGAGTTGCAGCTTTTAGACAAGTGGGTTCTCGGCAAGGCTGAAAAACTAACGCAAAAAGTCACCGACGCCTTAGAAAAATGTCAATTCAACATAGCCATAGAGGATTTGCGCAACTTCACGTGGCATATATTCTGTGATCAGTACATTGAAGCGGTTAAGGATAGGCTTTACAAGCCTGAGCTTTATGGAGAGGAAACAAGGAGGGGGGTTCAATTCACGCTTTACACGGTTTTACATCGCATAATCCAGCTGTTAGCTCCAATAACGCCTCACATAACAGAGGAAATTTACCAAACGATGTATGCTGAAGACATTGGGCAGAAAACCTTGCAGTTGGCGCCTTGGCCGAAGCCAGACCTTAGAAAAATAGATGAAGAAGCTGAGAAGAAAGGCGAATTGGTAATGGCTGTAATAACGGAGATTAGGCGGGAAAAAGCTGAAAAGAGAAAACCCCTAAACGCGCCAATAAAAAGGGTGAAAATCTACGCGGGAAACAGCAAATTTGCAAGCATAATCAGCGAAAACAAAGAAGACATTGTTGGAACGTGCAAAATCTCTCAACTTGAAATTTTATCCGAAAAAGGCGGAGGAAGAAAAGTCCAAGAAGTTCCAGAGATAAGTTTCATCAGCGAGTATTAGCTTTTAAGGCTTAAGTCCGGTTCCCACGTCTACCCAAAGTTTTTCGCCTATCTTTTTGTAACCAATTTTTTCATAAACTCTGATGGCTGGATAATTGTCCGACCTTACAAATAGAGCTGCGGCTTCTGCATTTTTTAAAGCTTCTTCTGTCACAGCTGAGGTAGCTAGTGTTGCGTATCTCTTGTTTCTGTGGCTTGGGTGCGTATAAACTCCGCCTATCATCCAAACTTGCGGCAACTGCAGAAAAGAACCAGCGTAAGAGACTAATTCAGAGTTTATAGAAACTCCATAGATTGGCGTCTTACTGATCCAATCCATGTATTTCTTTGTCCTCTTTGGCCGGTCTTCACGGCTTGAAAGAAGAATAGCAAGTCTAGAAGCATCATCCTCGGAGCATAATTTATGCACATGCTCAGATTTGAAAAAGTTTGCCTGTCCCTTCTTAACCAGCATCCAATCTTCAACGTAATGTTTTGCATTTGGAAACTTGCCTTCTATGATCGGTAGAAGATTCGGTGGGACATGCATGATGAAGTGGTTTTCGGGTGCGTATTCAATCAATTTTTCTGCTATGTCATTTTCGCATTCTAAGACTACGCTTGGAAAATCTAGAGCCGTATAAATGAGAACGTATCCTTTTAGGTTTCTGTTTTCGAAAGCCGCATACATGGTTGTGTGTTCAGGCTCATATTGAATATCGTAAAACGCGAAAACATGCCTTATAACATCCAACCTAAGCGAATCAATTACACGTTGTTTGTTATTTTCAACAACCTTCTCCACTGCAATCATAAGGCTTCCTCTTTTCCTCTTGGACAATCTTTGGAACTTCGCTTAAAGAGTGAACAACATAGTCCGCTTCGAAATCTATTTTCTCGTCGGGGTTTCGTTTAACAAGGATAGATGTTCCGTTGGCTTTTTTGGCGGCTGAGACATCATGAACCAAGTCGCCAACCATAAAGAAGCTATTTGCGCCAAGCTTCTTCAGAGCCAGCAATATGCCTTCAGGATCGGGTTTCAGTTTCTTCACTTTTTCTCTCGTAATAATAACATCAAAATACGTTTTCAAGCCGTGAAGCTGAAAAACGATGTTCAAGGCTTTCATTGAGGTGTTGGTGACAAGCCCTATTTTCATTCGAAACTTTCTTAGTTTTTCCAATGTGGAGATGGTCTCTGGAAAGAGTTTTGACTTCTCCGCTGAGTCCAGTTCATATCGGACTAGGAACTCTTCCATTCCTTGATAAATTCTCTCAGCATCTGCTTTTGTAAGATTCTTTTCTACGTATTCGATGGCTTTGTTACGCATTAAAGTGGCACGTTCTATTCCTTCAAGCACACTAGATGGGATACCGAGCTCTAGTAGTTTCTCTTTTGTTTTGCGTCTGAACTCTATAACATGTTGGTGGTCTGCCCACGGGGTTTGAACTAATGTGTCTTCTAAATCAAATAACACTGCCTCGGTGCGGTCATTTTTGGCCATTTTTGACTTCTTCCATGAACTTGTCAATTTCCTCTTTTGTGTTGTAAAAGTGTGGTGAAACCCTTAACCCATGAGCTCTAGCGGAAACAATTATGCCTTTGCGGTTTAGGCTTTCGGCAGTTTCTTTCGGTTTATCTATTTTAAAGTTGACTACGCCCGAGCGATATTGCGATTCTTCTGGTGTTTGAAGTTTCAACCCTAAACTCTTAACAGACTCTATCAAATGGTCTGTTAGCTTCAGTATTCTCTTTTGAATGTTTTCTATACCAAAATTCAACACCATTTTTAATGCTTCTGTTGCACCTGTGAGGCTTATGAAGCTTGGTGAACCAACCTCAAAACGGCTTGCAGTTTCCGAAAGCCTTAGACTCCAAATGTCCCAAAAGTCTATTGTATCGAAAACTTCTGGTTTTACGCTTGCCCAGCCAACAAACGGTGGCTCAAACTTTTCTATGAGCTCGTCTTTAACGTAGAGGTAGCCTGCTCCTAGTGGGCTTAGAAGCCATTTATAACATGCTGTTGTTAGAAAGTCAACGTCATCTTTTTTAACGTCTATTTGCATGGCGCCAGCGGATTGAATTGCATCAACGATTAGGTAGGCTCCGTGTTTGTGGGCTATTTCGCTTAAGGCTCGCAAGTCATGGCGGAAACCGTTAACGTATTCGACGTGGCTTACTGCTACAGCCACGGTTTTGTCATCAACAGCCTTCTCCATGTCATCCAGCAAAATTTTTCCATCGATATTCTTCACGTAGTGAACTTTCACGCCTAAGTTTTTGCGTAGCCAAGGATAAACCACTGAGGGATATTCTAAATCAGTTGTGACGATTTTTGAGCCGTGTGGATAATTGAGCACGTTTGCAGCTATGTTTAAGCCCATGGAAGTGTTTTCGACAAAGGCTATTTCTTCTGGTTTGGCGTGAATTAGTTTTGCGAAGAAGGGTTTTCCACCGTCGCTCCATTCAATCGAAGTTGTTCCGAAATTCGAGAAATCGTCAGCAAATCTGCGAACAGCATCTGCAACTGGCTTTGGAAGTGGAGACTGTGCAGCATGATTCAAAAAGACTTTGTTCTTGGTTATTGGAAATTGTTCACGAATCATGTGCATGTTTTCCATGCATGGTCCATCCAGCGTTTTGTTAGTAACCTAAATTAACAACGTCAACTATTAAAGTTTCGAGGCTTGTTTGATGAGTGAAGTAATAGTTGTTACAACGCCAAGTTTGCCCGGATACGAAATAGTTAAGGTTTTGGGAACAGTTCATGGATTGACTGTGCGGACCAGAGGGGTTGGCGGAAAAATATTCGCTGGCATCGAGGGAATTTTTGGAGGAGAAGTAACTGCCTACACTTCAGAGTGTGAAAAGGCTAGACAAGAATCATTAAATAGGCTTGTTGAAAATGCGCGAAGGATTGGTGCAAATGCTATTTTAAGCGTGGATTTTGAAACAGCCGACATACTTCAGGGAACAGCCACGGTCTTCTCAGCTTATGGAACAGCAGTCATAGCCAAACCAATAGAGAAAAAAGAGTAATCTCAACTTATCTGCTATATTACATAGAAGATAAATGCTTTTAAACAAGTTGCTCTACCATTTTGCTTTCTCTTAAGAGTTGTTGAATATGAAGGAGAGGGAGAAAAAATATACAATTGACACCTTGTCGAAAATCCCTCAGATTTATTTACCAATTGTGAGTCATTCAAAAGACAAAGTAGCCTTTTACTGGGATAAGACTGGTATACTGGAATTGTATACGGCGGATTTGAAAACCAACGAAATAAAGCAGGTAAGCCACGGCGAATGCCCCAGAGCTATACGTGCTGGATTCGTCTGGACAAGAGACGACGAAAGCCTCATTTTTGCCAAAGACAAGGACGGCGACGAAAATCATAATCTCATAAAAATTAGTGTCAAGTCTGGAAAGACTGAGCCGCTCACTGAAACTGTTGGGGTTCAAAACTATGCTGCTGACACAAGCCCCGACGGCAAATACTTAGCGATGATTTCTACGAGAAAGGGGCAGCTTAACGTCTTCAGATTAGACCTTAAAAGTAAAGAAGTGAATCAGTTAACTGACCATGCAAACCCAACTTGGGGCGGCTGTTCTTGGAATCCGAAATACGACTGGATAGCCTACAACGTAAATGAAACCAAAGATCTGCGAAACATGGACATATGGCTTGTGAAACCAGACGGAAGCGAGAAGAAAAAGATAGTGTGCGTAAAGGAAGGTTCAGAAGACACGGTGGTTGAATGGAGTAAAGACGGTAAACTGCTAGCATTTACAACTGACGCAAACAGAGTGAGACAGCCAGGCGTCTATGACCTTGAAACGGGAAAGATAAAGCTCATGGGCGGCGAGTGTGAAGAAACTGCCGCAGGCTTTTCCGAAGATGGGAAAAAACTTGTGTGTGTGAGAAATTATGAAGCAACAGTTTTTCCAGTAGTTTACGATATTGAAACTGGAAAGTGTGAAGAGACAAAGTTTCCGAAAGGCGTAGCAGTAAGCGCCCAGTTCGCATTAAACGATCAGCTTTTGATAGCGCCTTTGAATACTCCGACAATTCCAAGTGCTTTAGTTGCCTACGACCTTAAGAATAAACGCATCAAATACTTGGTTGAACCGCAGTATGGAGAGGCAGACCCGAAGTTCTTTGTGATGCCAGAATATATTAAGTACAAGTCGTCTGATGGGCTGGAGATTCCTGCAATTCTCTACAAACCTAAGAACATTCCCAAGGGAAAGATTCTTCCAACGCTTATTATGCCTCATGGAGGACCAACTGCTCAGTATTTCTTTGACTTCGACATGATGGGGCACATTTTGGCAAATGAAGGCTATATTTTGCTGTTGCCTAACGTTAGAGGAAGCACTGGGTATGGAAGAAAGTTTCAAGACATGAACCTTATGGATTGGGGAGGAAAAGATCTTGAAGATGTTGCTGCCGGCGCCAATTATCTCAAGTCTCTGCCATATGTGGATAAGGCAAGGATAGGAGTCTTCGGTGCAAGTTATGGAGGCTTCATGACTTTTATTGCGGTTACTAAGAAGCCTGAGTTGTGGGCTGCTGCGTGTGCTTGGATAGGGATTTCGCGTCTTAAAACGTTCTATGAGCGTTCACAGCCGCATTTCAAGTATTTCATCAGAATGCATATGGGAGATCCTGAAAAGAATTCGAAGCTGTGGGAGGACAGAAGTGCATTAAACTTTGCACATAACATTAGGTGTCCAATTTTGATAGTTCACGGTGTGCATGATCCAAGGTGTCCAGTAGAAGAAAGTCGGCAGTTCAGGGATAAGCTGGTTGAGTTGGGTAAGAAGGAAGGGGAAGACTTTGAGTATGTTGAATTTGGCGAAGAGGGGCATGGCGCTTACACGGATATGTCTATGCGTACTCGAACATTCAAAATACTTCTCGACTTCTTCAACCGCAGACTAAAAAATAAAAACCAAGAAACTTGGGCTTGATCCAATCTTATCTGAAACATTCCCATTTTTTCTTTAGCAAACTCTTCAACTCGTCAATTGTGATTTCAACTTTTTTTCGGCAGAAGGGTGGCTCTTGTGGCGGATTATAAGGGTCTTTAACGTTTATTTCTTCTAAACCAACTACGCCAGCAACAAGCGCATACCAACAAAGCGGCAAAACTTTGGGGTTATAGCCGCTTCCAGGCATCAAAACAAGTTTTCCATTGCAAATCTTGTCTGCAGTAGCCCTAATCAAATTGGCTATGCTAAAAAAGCCTTTAACTGTCAAACTTAAATCGCCGAGCATGTCTGCAAAATGCGGGTCGCTTCCACCATTTGCAATAATGATTTCAGGCTTAAACTCCTCAGCCAAAGGAACAAAAATCTCGTTTAAGGCGTAAAGATATGTGCTGTCGCCTGTTCCGGGCGGCAGAGGCACGTTGACATTGTATCCTTCTCCGGCGTCTTCTCCAGTTTGCCAAGTAAACCCTGTTCCGGGATAGATTGTGCGTGGGTCTTGATGTAATGAAATATACAGCACGCTAGGGTCTCGGTAGTAAATGTCGCTTGTGCCGTTTCCAAAGTGAACATCATAATCCAATATTAAGAAGCGTTTAACATTGTAGTTAGCCCTTAAATGTTCAACTAAGATGGCTATGTCGTTGAATAGGCAGAATCCGCCTCCATAGTTTCTTCCAGCATGATGATAACCGCCACCTATGGAAATTGCACGCTTCACTTTTCCCTCGCAAACAGCTTTACCACATTCTATTGCGCCGCCCGCAATGAGCAGTGCTGCCTCAAGGATGTCAGGAGAAACAGGCGTTTCAATGTCATATGGCTTACTTTCATTTGCCAAACGGAAAATCAAATCAATGTAATCTTCCGTGTGAATCCTTAACAGTTCCTCTCTTGATGCTGGCTGAGGGGCAACAAGAACAATTTCAGAGAGACCAAACAAGCCTTGACTTTCAAAGAACTTCATTGCATTTGCAAACCTGTCGCCTCTGAAGGGATGGTCTTCACCCAAATCATATTGCCTAAACTTTTCATGAAAAGTCATTATTGTTTTATTTTCTGGGGTGGTCATTTTCGCTTCGGCTTCCTGTTGAGCATTGTTTTATGATAGCACTCGTATCCAGCTGTTAAAAGTTTTCCAGCTTCGAGAATGGAACACGTGTTATTTTTTGGAGTTCACTATTTGTATTACAGTCTATGTCTCTGGGTGAATCTAGAGAGGATATAGAAGATTTATTCGTAAATGTTATTTGGCTATTAGACTAGTCACGAATGAAAAGGAGTGAGATAAAAACGTGGCTCAAACAAGCGGTTCAAAAATCACCCAAAGAGTACGCAACCGTTCTGTGTTTGGCGCGTCACCGAATTTCGTCAAGAACTTCATGTTAAAGCATAGTAGTCTCAGTAGATATCTCTACTTGCTGATCGCTAGCTTCAAACCTAACCTGTCCTTTCTCTATACGCTTCTCTTTCCATCTCACGTTTGGGTCCAAACTCTTTTCCAGCTCTCCCTGACTCTTGCAGGTCCCGTATAGCCCTCTCTTTTTCTATAGGAATCAATTCATTCATTTTCTCAACGAGGCGTTTAGACTCATTCGGCTTAAGTGGAATATGAAGATCTTTTCGATGTGAAATTATTATCTTGACATTCCCTTTCTCATCCACATTTACAGATTGTATGTCTCTTAGGTGAACATCTAGAGGAATGACTGTTTGGAAGAGAAGACCCAAACTATCTCGCAGAATCGGTTTGGCCTCTATAACATCTTCCAACTCTTTCCTGATGCCCTCTTTTAAGTCCACTTCTAAAAGAGTCGTGTGAAGCTTAACTACGAAGTGGGGCTTGTCGATTACCATAACTATGTCTTCAGCCGTCATAGTGAACCACCACAGTGTTATCCATTATGTGTAGTCATCAATTTAAAACTTACGGGCTATGCCTCATCTGCTGTGTTCGCCTTTTACAACATAGTGCTTGGTGCTTAAATCACTTAATCAATCTAAGCGATCCGAGCTTGAGAACAAATTCCATAAACCTATAACAAGAAACGAATTCTACAAAACATTTAAGGTCACGCACTAGTTTGACGCTTTCCACTCCGCAGACTTACTCAAATTCTGCCTCCGACGTTCGTTTTACTTCCTCAATGTCTTTAACAGATTTGCAAACGTATTTGTCGCCATCAAGCATGACTTTAGGTGCTGAGACAACGCAATAACACAATATGGTCTCAGCAGGCAAGCTATAGTAGTGCCCGCCTATAGTTTTTGCGCGTGTTGCAGATGCTGGATAAGCCACCTACTCGGTTAAAACTATTGGACCTAGCTTGAGAAATATTGAGCCATCTACTTCGAAGAAACACAATACGTCGCCTGGCTTTAACCCGAACTTCTTCCTGACTTCGGTAGGCACCGTTATCTGGCCACGTTGAGTCATTTTAGATTGACCCACGAATACCGCTTCCACTTCCTCTTTCAAAATTGACCCCTCGGAATAAAGCTTAAATCTGTCAAAAATAATATCTATACACCCTTTTCTTAAAAAACTTGCGTTTCGTACATTTCATACCATGTTTTAAGTAATAACACGGTGACATATATCTAGCAAATATTTGAGGAGGTGGTTATGTCATGTCAAAGAAAGAGGTTAAGGAACTTGCCCCGAAAAAGGCTAAAAAGGTTTCGTTAAAGGTCACTGCAATGAAGCCAGCTATAGCCCTTAAGGTAGCTCCTAAGGTCGCTCCGAAATTTGCTCCGAAATTTGCTCCGAAAGTTGCTCCGAAAGTAGCTCCAAAAGTAGCTCCTAAGGTCGCTCCGAAGGTCGCTCCGAAAGTAGCTCCAAAAGTAGCTCCTAAGGTCGCTCCGAAGACAGCACCCTAGTAGGAAAACTCAAATGGAACGCTCCGAACCGCCAAATCAATACGTCGGCGGTAAATAACCTGTTTTTCATTTTCGTTTTTTGTGGCTAATCTCTTAGCTCATACTTGGTTGCGATCTAGCTGAAGTTGTTTCTATCGGAGTCAAGAGATTGGCAGTGGCCATGAATTGATAGAGAGATTCCGTGAAAGCAAAAGTGAAAAGATGGACCTCGCGGAAAGTAGGAGAAGTGTACTTGGCGACCGTGTTGAAGGATCTGGAAAACAATAGATAGGCACTCCAGTAGGAAAACTGTAATAGCAATGCGATCGCCAGAAACAAAATAGTCATGTAATCTGTAAATATCCGTAGACTCATGAAGGTTAGAATAGCGGACAAGGCTATGAAAATTGGAAAGACAGCAAGCCATTTTCGTTTTTTCTTCGCTATCAGGGGTTGCCTGTCGCCGAGTTCTCTTTCCACATTTTTTCCAATTTTTTTGATCCGGCGATAGAGTTCACGGGATAGAACCCTGAAACTTTCGAGTTGTGAAGGCAGATGCGCTAGATTCTCAGCGTTTATTTTTAAAGTTGCGTCAAGCAAACCAACCTTGAAGTCGCCAGTCGGCCGTAGGCGGTTTCCAATTTCTTCTAGTTCAATGTTTGCGGACTCTACATGCCTTTTCGAGTCCCTCAATGATTCTCTTACAAATCCTTCGTGATCGATCAGCAAGGAGATATTCTTCTCAAGAACTGCTAGCTCTCCGTCCTTCATCGACCGAATTGATTTTGTAGTAGGCATTGGATATCTGTTTATGGCGAGAAGACTGAGGTTTACTTCGCTAAGCAGATTATCCAAATAGCCACACCAAGCTTGGCAGACAAAGAGGTCGCCAATGGAGTCGATAACTTTCTCTATTTGTTCCGTTCTTCCCACGAATATGAGCCTACTTTTTATAGGCTCAAAGAAAGATATTACCTGATATTTCTCAGGGTGTTTAAGCGCGTCCTGCAGACCCCTCTGATTTTCGCCCGCCAACTTCGCTAGAGAGTCAAAGCCATAAATGTTCCGTTTCTTGAAATCTTCAACGTCGTCATACAGATCTGTAAATGATAGGTCCTCAGCAAGAAGAGATGGAAGCAGAGTTTCCACTATTTCATGCAGCAACGTCGGCGGCAACTCAACAGTCCAAACTCTCCCATAGACGGAGTTCAGAAGATACAACTCGTTTTTATTTTGCTTGTCAATAACTTGAGAGACAACAGCGTTCGCCTCAGGTGTACTCTTGGCTGCCTGTTTTGCCATATCTGAGAGCAGAACAGCTAAACTCGTTTTGTGAGGATCATACATCCATACTGATTCAAGAATTTCAGTTTTGTGACGCTTAAGGAAACTCTGGTAGACATCGTCAAACTTTTTTTCTATATTCCGAAAGTGTTCTCTGATTTGAACTAACGCTAGCTTAGTACTGCTCAGCCTGAGGACTGCAACACATATCGATCCAGTTTGGCGGACATCGAAATTGTGTGTGAAATTCTTGGCCGCCTTTCCCATCTTCTGCCTTAAGCTGGTGAAAAGTGATTTAGGGACATTCTTCGGGAGATACATAAAAACCGAGAGATCTCTGTCGTGAATAGCTTCGAACCGAATAGTTTTCCTAACGGCCTTCTTCAAGCCCATAAAGATCATGAGGCCATACCCAGACATCACCATGCTGAAATACACAACAGAAGCTATGCATAGCACAATGGCTGCGATCGTAAGAGGCTTGTTGAATAGAATCGGCGTAGAAACATTAAGAACAGAAACTGCTGTATCTTGGGCCATGTAGGTGGCAATCATAAGGGAGCGATATACAAGGTACACAGCCCATACTACTGCCAAGGCGGGATAAATGAGAAGAATTGCTTTTGTCTTGGTAGTAAGAGCCTCGCTTTCCTTCTCAACGGGTTTCTTGAAGAGCTTTCTTGCACTTGTCCGTAGATAGGTAAAAGATTTCTCTCTCAGGTCGGGAATGTTCACAGCATCACAAAAAATATAGTAACCGTCGGATTCTAAAAGAGGTGACACATCCGCTAACAACCCGTAAAAACAGTAGAAGGTTGCCATAGTGAGTATGTGAGCGAATGAAGCTGGAAACTGCCCAGAATACTGAACAACCATTATCAGCGATCCAATCATAACTGTTGAAAGAGGACCTGCTGCAAAAATCATGATTCTCTGATATCGGTTAAGAGTCCATCCATCCGTTACGTCAACGTAAAACATGGGGCCGAAGAAGTACAAGCCTGTGCCCATTTCCCTTGGTTCACCGCCGTAGTGAACAAGGGTCAGGCCGTGTGCAATTTCGTGAACGGCAATGATTGGTCCAAAGACTAGGAAGTAGTAGAAGAAGAATCCTACCACCGTGGATCCCATTATTTCAAAGTTTGCCTTGTTGGTAAAGATAGACATGAAGCCACCCGCAAATAATAAGCCCATAACAGTAACGAATACAACACTTAGCCAAAGGAGCGGTTTCCTAAAGAGAGGTCGAAAGACCCGATCGATAGATTGGAGAAACTCTTTGCTTTCCCGAATGAGGCTTACACGGACCATGAATGCAGAAATAATATTCACCCTTTTCTCCTTAATGGGCTCTAGAACAGCCTCAAGATTACCTTCTTCGGCGTAGTAAAGAAGAGACTCCTTTACTAAATCGGGTCGGAGTTTCTTATACATGCCTTCCATTGCTTCAGTGATTTCCTTTACTGTCCGTTTGCCATCAACGAGGTTCCAAAGGTCACTACCAAATTCGCTGAGGTCATATAGGCTTCCAGTTTCATGATTTTTCATAAAATATCTATTTTTGTCATCGATGGTGATAGTCTTAATATTGACTTTGGGAGAATGCCGTGGCACGAACTTAGGGTTGTACGTGATTTCATACATGAGGTCTGTTTTCGAGGATTCCTTGCTCGTCAATGTCACCGTGCGATATATCGCCTCGTTTGCTCTTAAATTTTTCAGGTGTCGAACGTGCGCCTATTTTGGCGTTAAAAACTAAAAATTGAGATAAGTAGTTTGCGATTCTTATATTGAGCCATATCCAGAAAGAATCAAAAGCTGACTTCTGTCCCTACACTTTGAGGATAAACCAGTATACAAATGTTTTTTTTGACTATTCAGTCAGCCTTCTATTATCGATCCAATATAAACATTATGATCTCCTCTTCTCTCTGTTCAAACTTTTATATACCCGTATGAGACAAAATTAAACGACTTAAATGCAGAAGTTAGATCGTTCAAAACTTTTACACTTTTTGTCCAAGCCTCGTTATGCACGTGAGGTTGCTAACTACTTTAACATCTCTGGCAAGCTTGTAAATTATCATCTTAAAGAATGGGTTAAATCTGGTCAAGTCTTGGTTAGTGAAAAACATGTCTCCGGATGTCTCTTGAACCTTAAGGGTAAACTCAAACGGCTGAATGGGTTTCTGTATGTTTCTCGAAACAGCCCTCTTCTTACTAAAGGTTCATTGCAACTAACGTCGAAGAAAGATGAAAGATCTACATCGACAGCAGCAACAGAGGTTATTCATGTAAAGTTCATACCAGGAGTTAGAAGTCCGAGAGAGAAAGGCCTACGCAAACAAGAGATATCTGCCTTCACAGATAGAAAAACAGATCCTATGCGAACCGCCGCAGACCGCTTCAAATCAAAAGTGAACCTAGATTCATCGTTCCTAAACGTTCTTGTTGTCAAAGGAAGGTTGACTAGGCGAAGCGTAGGCAATCAGCCTATGGGGCGGGAGACGTCACTTAGTCAAGGCGGCTATAAACCTCTTTCTCACGTTGAAAGAATCCATCTGTTTCAAGCTGTGTCGGATCAGCTTTTGCCCTTTCTTGACCTTCACGCTCGTTTCGGCGTTTCCAAGCAAACAATACGACGACTTGTCAAGAACGGTCTCTTAATCGAAGAGTGGGGACCCAAAGCTATCGGTGTCAGATTCAAACTATCAAGGGAAGGCAAACTCTACTTGAAGGAACTTGAGGCAGCCGCAAAGTATGAATCAAAAATGACAGAAAAGGACTTTATTCGGCTTAAACGTAGAGCTTCTTTCTAATGCATGCAATGGATGTAACGATCCACTTTTTCTGTAAATATTAATCATTTGCGCTCGCGTTTCTTTTTTTTCTGGAGCTCTTCCATGTATTTGTCTATCTTTCTATCCAAGATATCGTAGTTTTCTTCAGTGATTTTGCCATCAGTTAGTCCTTCTAAAATCGTGTTTCTCAACCTGTAGAGTTCTTCTTCGCATATTTGAGGATTCGTCTTGAACTTTAAATAGACGTCATCAATTTCATCCAAGAAGGTTTTGATGATGCTTCTTCTTTTACGAGTTCTGATCCATGCAGTTCCAAGTAGGGCGACAGTGAGCACAGTTCCAAGTGCTCCTAGGATTACTTGCAGATTCTGAGAATTGAACAATGTCTCCCACCAAGCGCTCGCGTGTACATAGTAAGCGGTGGCTTTGCACGGTCCATTCATGGTGACATTTATTAGTTTAATGCCCAATTCCCAGCTTGCCTCTTCACAAGTCCAGTGGTCAAATATGTATCCGTTTATCTCCTTAGCGGTGCAAGTCACCAGCGTACCCATGTCGTACCATGGTCCTTGTGGAGAGATGTCTGGCTGTGGACTTACCCCTGCAGGATATGTGAGCACCGTCAAAAAATACTGAGTTTTCCAATTCCATTCTATACTTGATGGTGTATCTATTGTGAAGGTCACTGTTGTAGATGTTCCGGATGGAGGAACGCTTCCCGTTCCAGTCCATCCAGTGCAGACGTACCGTGTGTCTGTTGCATGTATTGGCCATGGTGAAGTAACCGATGTATTGATCGCTGTTCCAGCAACGAACCACCTGCTAGTCAGCGTAGGCGAACCTTGAAGAGAAGTTAAAGTTAAGAAGTATTCATGTCTCCAAGCTGCAGTCTCGTTGATAGGACCATTCATGGTTATCGGAACTGACTTGTCCATTCCAGTGTAGCTTCCGGGGCCTGTTCCAGTCCATCCAAGAAACACATAGCGTTCATACTGTTCATCATAAATAATACTCGGAGCATATGCATTGACCTGGAAGGAATAATTTGCTTTGTACCAATTATCCGCAGATGGATTTGTCGTACCAAAGTTTGTTTTTATGATAAGTTGATGCTGAGTCTCATATTCAGCTTCTAGTGTCAAGTCTTCGTCTACAAGGATGGTTCTTGGGTTTATTGTGACGCTGTCGTTCCATTTAGTGAAGGCTCCTCGTGAATAGGGTCCGATTGAAACATGCGTCGTGACATTGACAGTATAAGAACCAGGCAAACCAAACACCTTGATTTTTCCATCGGCATCTGTTAAATACAAATCTTCGTTTACTTTTATTTGGATTTTAGAGTAAGGCGTCTGAATTGTTAAAACGTATCCAGATAGGTGGTATTTCACAAATTCATCCCATGGAGTATCAATCGTGAAGGCTGTCTTTTCATATAAGTTTTTGAAGGAATCGTATTTTCCATTCTCATCTGGAAAGAATATTGACAAACCATGAGCATTTAGATCAGCTTTATCAGCTTCGACGATTATTGCGTTACCGATTGAAAGCGCGCTCATAACTTGATCGGCAGCATTCCGAAGTTCTACATCAGGAACATTTTGATAGGCTAGTTGAGCAAAATGGTAAAGATCAATGTAGTAGCCAATCTGGTTTGCGTAAGGCCCTGGGTATCCTTCTGTTAGAGTTCTGGCAAGGCTTATCTGTTCATGGTAGGGAGTTTCTTTTTCCTTCAAATTTATAGCAAAATCGTCGATTGCTGCTGTCAAACTCGTAATCTTAGTTAGGTCGATTGCCGACATCGTTGCATTTGGAATATTGTTGACGGGGGTTCGCCAACACCAATCTATATAGTCTGTGACTACCTCCCTAGCAAACTCGCTTGGCGACTTCGATGAGTTGTTGATCAAGCTTGAAAGGTAATCGTCATAGGGGGCCGGTGCATAACCAAGTCCTTCCGGGCCAACTAGAACATTCGCATAGTCTTTAGTTTGGTAAGCTACTTCTGTCATGCTCATGCTGCAAGCGTCGATGAGTACTAGGTCAATGATTGACGGCAGTCCGCTTAAAGCTTGGCTGAGTTCTGGAAGGGTTAAAAAGTCTATTGGCGGGGTTGTACTACTATCGAAGCAGACACCCATGCAGCCGGTTCCATGATCCCAGAGCACTAAACAGTAATAATTCGCCGGGTAATTGTTTATTGTCCAATTGACAAAATCCCTTAACGTGTTAGGGTCCCCCATGTTCACCTCGCCTAAATCTAGAGTTGCATTTTCAGGCGTCGGGGTCATGCCTTTAGTGATGTTGAAGCGTTTACAATCTGTCCAATTGCCAAATGTGGTATCATCCTTCCATTCACCATTCTCCCACCATCCTGCACTTCTATCCATCTGTGCAACGATGTTTACCTGAGATGAGGAACTAACATTGGCCATTTTTAAGAAAATTTCAATGCCAGCATTTTCTAGACTGTTGTCTGCGTCAAGATAGACCATAAATGTCCAATCTGCGACCGGTTCGCTTCCAACAACAAACGGAGTAGTTGCAATAGGCCCATAAGGCATCCATGTGTTATTGAAATAATAGCTGTCGAGGTAGACTTCCACCTTCCAGTTTCCAATAGGAGTGCCTGAATCGATTGAAATATAATCGTCGCCAGTGTATCCATATTCCCAATAGTTCCAAGTAGCATTTTTGTCCTTGTAGTCTTCGAAGCTACCTGAGCGTATCTTATACGTATTGCCATCGGGCTGAATCCAAACAGTCGTGAAGTTGTGACAGAATCCTGTCTCATTATTGAAGTATGCGACTTTGTCAAATCTTAAATAGTGATATGCTTTCGTGTCCACTCCTATTGTAAATCGCGATGTCATATTAACCGGATTTCTATTTACATCGACATCTCTGCACATGCGAGGGCTATTTAATCCACCATTGGTGACCTCAAAGAACTCTGAAAACAAAAGAGTGGTGTTCAGGTGGTAGACTTCTACTTTGTATGCCCTAGGGTAATTTACTCCAGGCCAACATCCGCTTATGTTAAGATAACCCGCGATGACATGTTCTCCTTCGATATTGTAGGGGTCAATGTAGCTCCAGTTCCAGCATGAAACCCAAGCCTTAGAAGAGTCATCCCTATAATACCATCTAAAATCGATTGTTTCATATTTTTTGATTGAAACAATTGTTAAACATACGGCCATAGGATCGCTAGGTCTGAATATTGTTGTGGGCTCAATCGGGTTGTAGCTTTGGTGATCTTTGCACATCAAGTGTTGGGTAAAATAGACATAACTAGAAACTGAGGAAAATTGCAAGGCTTGATGCTCACCTTTCCCTCCTCCTTGGAAGGCTGCAGTTAAATTCTCTGGAAAAGCCCCAGCAACTGGTTGATCAATTTTAATGCTCTCTGAGTTTGCAGTATCACTAGTCTTCTGAGCTGTTGACCACTTTTTCTGAATCAAAGCAACGTCAGTTGCATTCAGCTGTGAACCAAAGACAAATGGTAAGAGACAAATCAAAATTAAGAGTGAAAGTAAAATCTTCTTGTTTGTGCTCAATGTGATCACTAAGCGCCGTAATGCAATAATTAATCTGATACATCTAGAATATAAGAATTCAGAAACATGAGCTGACGGGGCTGAAATTTCAACTTAATTTTTGTTTTATGTGATTGACGGAGCAGTTGATTGTATGTGTTTTGATTCAATAGAAGATTGTTTCTGAAAGCTTAATATTGCTAAATAGCAGCCTATTAGTATGTTGAGAAGGAGTGGCTTTGAAAAAGAGAATAATTTCAGGATTAATGCTGATTTTATTGATATTAAGCATGTTAACATTTGCGTTTAACATTCGCTTAGTTAAGGCAAGTGGAACCATTTATATTAGGGCTAATGGCAGTGTTGACCCGTCCTCAGCGCCAATCAGTCGAGACGGAAACGTCTACACCTTTACTGATAATATCTATGATTCTATTGTTATCGAGAGGGATAGCATTGTCGTTGATGGGGCAGGCTACACTGTTCAAGGTCCAGGAATGGGGGTGGGAATAAACCTGACTGGAAGAAGCTATGTAACAACCAAGAATATGGAGATCAAAGCATTCTCCTATGGCATCTATCTTTATCAGTCTTCAAACAACACCATATCCGGAAACAACATGACAGCAAACGTCATTGGCATCGACTCCTTTGAGAGTTCACACAACATCATTTCTGGAAACAACATAACAAACAACGAGCGTGGCATCTTGCTCTCTTCTTATTCTTCAAACAATAGCGTAATCGGAAACAGCATAACAGCAAACAGCCCTGGTTATGGCATCTTGCTTGCTTCTTCTTCAAATAACAGCGTAGTCGGAAACAACATAACAAACAACTATCGTGGTGTCTGGCTCTCTTCTTCTTCAGGCAACGGCATATACCATAACAATTTCGTAGACAACACGTATCAAATCGATACGGCTGAGTCGATAAACGATTGGGATAATGGTTATCCTTCTGGAGGGAACTATTGGAGCGACTACAACGGCACAGACCTTTACAGTGGTTCTTATCAGAATGAGACAGGCAATGACCTAATAGGCGACACACCTTATGTTATAGATGAAAGTAATATCGACAATTATCCTCTCATGACCCAGTGGGCTCCTAATATTCCAAGTCATATTGTAGTGGCTTATCCATACGAACCTAGCACTCTGGATCCAGCTCACTGCTATGACACTGCAAGTATGGAGCCTATCTTTAACGTTTACGAACCTTTGATATTTTTCGACGAAGAAAAGACAAACCAGTTTGTACCACGTCTCGCAACTAAGTGGAGTATTAGCGCAGATGGTTTGAACTACACTTTTACTATAAGGCAAGGTGTCAAATTTCATAACGGTGAAACGCTTACAACTGAAGACGTAGAATACTCGTTTGAGAGGTTCATGGTCCTAGATGTCGCAGGAGGCCCTGCATGGATGTTCTACGAACCTCTCTTCGACATGTTGGGAAGTCGCGATGCCGAAGGACATTTCACCGTAACAGGACAACAAATAGATAATGCCATCACAAGGAATGAAACGACGGTTACCATTCACTTGACAAAACCCTATTCTCCCTTTATGCAAATACTATCAGGAACGTGGGCATCTATCCTTTGCAAAAAATGGTGTATAGAGATCGGAGACTGGCCTGGAACGTGGAATAACTGGACACTCTACAACAGGCCATATAAAACAGCCATTGAAAATCAGACTACGGAGCCTCCAGGTCCACATTTGAATGCCATGTGTGGAACAGGCCCATTTTTGCTGGATTACTATCGCAAAGGCGTTGAATGGTCACTAGTCAAGTTTGACAGTTACTGGGGCGGGTGGCCAGCACCAGGTTCTAACGGTTTTCTGCAGCGAGTAACATCTAAGAAAATAGTGAACTGGGAAGTTAGGAAAAACATGTTCTTAGAAGGGCAGTTGGATCACATACAAGTGCCAGGAACCGCAATTGACGAGGTTTTGGGGCAACCCGGTATTCGGTGCATTTATCCGCTAGAACAACTGATCTGCCAAGCGATGTTCTTCACTTTTAACATATCCACTTCAAGTCCATACCTAGGTGTTCCAGGAGGGTTACCCAAAGGAACATTCAACGAAAGCGGCATTCCACCTGATTTCTTCAGCGATATCAACGTCAGAAAGGGTTTCGCCTATGCATTTAACTACAGTAAATTCATAGAGGAAGAACTTCGCGGAGAAGCCTTTCAGCCTGCAACACCGATAATTCCAGGACTGCCATTTTACAATCCAGCACAGGAAAAATACAGCACAAATCTAGACAGAGCTATGGACTACTTTGTAGCAGCTTGGGGTGGGCGACTCTGGGAATATGGCTTCAACTTCACCATATGCTATAATGAGGGAAACTTGATTCGAAAAAAAACGTGTGAGATTATTAAGGCAAATGTGGAATCCCTAAACCATAAGTTCCACATCCAAATACAACCAGTGCCATGGAGTTATTATATAACGTCACTATACAATCACGAAATTCCTATATTTCAAGGTGGTTGGCAAGGAGATTATGCGGACCCTCATAACTTTGTGTATGCTTTCATGTATAGTGGTGGATATTTTGCGCAAATGCAAATGTACTCTAACAGCACGATTGACACGCTGGTACAGGAAGGGTTTAGCACAATGAATGAAACAGCGAGGAGACAAATATACTACGAATTGCAAAGCCTTTACCATGAAGACTGTCCTAGTGTGCCCTTGTATCAAACAATTGGACGTAGATTTGAGCGGGATTGGGTTCAAGGATGGTACTACAACCAGTTGTTAAGCACAGTGAATTACTTTTACGTCCAATGGAAAGGAAGCATGCATGCATCCACAAGGTATTCTTGGCCCATGTTCCACCACGACCTCAAACACACCGGATACACTGAAAGCCCAGCGCCTAATACAAACCAAACTCTCTGGAACTACACGACCGGCAGTTGGGTGGGTTCTTCTCCTGCTGTTGTTGGTGGCATAGTGTACGTTGGCTCAGGTGACGGCAATGTTTACGCCTTGAACGCCACAACAGGCGCAAAAATATGGAAGTACACGACCGGCGACGCCGTGTTTTCTTCTCCTGCTGTTGCTGACGGCAAAGTCTACATAGGATCAGGGAATATGTACCAAGGATTAGGGAACGGCGCGATTTATTGCTTGGACGCTTCGTCTGGAGCCTTCGTCTGGAACTTCACAACACGCCCTTGGGTGGAGTCTTGTCCTGCTGTCGCTGATGGCGTGGTTTTCGTGGGCTCAGGTGATAGGAATGTTTATGCTTTGAACGCTACAACGGGCACTGAAATATGGAGCTACAAGACAGGCGGTTGGGTTGTGTCTTCTCCTGCTGTTGTTGGTGGCGTAGTATTCGTGGGCTCAAACGATACAAAGGTCTACGCCTTGAACGCTTACACAGGCGCTCGTATATGGAGCTACGCAACAGGCGGTTGGGTGGATTCTTCTCCTGCTGTTGCTGATGGCGTGGTTTTCGTGGGATCATGTGATAGGAATGTTTATGCTTTGAACGCTGCGACTGGCACACTCATATGGAACTTCACAACAGGCTATTGGGTGGAGTCTTCTCCTGCTGTTGTTGGTGGCGTCGTCTACGTGGGCTCAGACGACTGGGATGTTTATGCTTTGAACGCCTCAACAGGCGCATATATCTGGAACTACGCAACCGTCGGCGTCGTGCTTTCTTCTCCCGGTGTTGCTGACGGCAAGGTCTACGTAGGCTCGTGGAACGGTTGGGGGGATATCGGGCTCGCGCCATTTTATTGTTTGAACGCTTCCACTGGAGCATTTATATGGAGTTACGAAACCAACGCACCTACGATTGATGGTTCTCCTGCGGTCGCTGATGGCGTGGTTTTCGTGGGCTCAGATGACGGCACCGTATACGCGTTTGGAAATGTTGTCAGGTCCGAAGATTACAATACCATACAGGAGGCAATCAACGCAGCACCTACAGGAGCCACTGTCATAATCGCTCCAGGCATCTACCACGAGTCTATAGTCATCAACAAAACATTGACGATTATCGGTCTACCTGGAAGCGACCCCACCTTCAGCGGTGGTGGATCAGGAATTGCAATCACATTGTTACCCGGTGCCTCTGGATCCATTATTGCTGGAATTGTAATAACTCACTGGGACCAAGGCATACTCGTTGTCGATGCCACAAACGTCAAAATTTACGACAACATAATGTCTCTCATGAATTACAATGGAATTACCCTTGAAGGCAACAACGCCGCCAACAACCTCATCTACAGCAACATATTCCAAGAGAACACCATTGCCGTCAATTTGACCGCTTCTTCAACCAACAACACCATATACAAAAACATCATCAGCTTAAACAACATTGGCTTCAATCTAGAATCAGGTGGAAACGTCATCTACGCAAACACCATATCAGAAAATCAGCTGGGAATCAACATATCAAATTCTAATGGCAACATCATCTACCACAACAACTTCATCAACAACAACGAAAGTGCAAAGAGTGAACAGTATAATGCTTGGGACAAAGGTTATCCTACTGGCGGAAACTACTGGAGCGACTACACCGGCGTGGATGATAAGAGCGGGATTAACCAAAACGTGTTTGGAAGCGACAGTATAGGCGACACCAACTACACGATTGCCGTCAATAATATCGATAGATATCCACTGCTCCAGCCTTTTAACCCCCACGACATAGGAGTAACAAACTTCGTCACCTTAAAAACTGTTGTAGGACAGGGCTTCTGCTTATGCATAGAAGTAAAAATCCTAAACTACGGCATGTACACTGAAACCTTCAACGTAACCGCCTACGCCAACACAACAGTCATAGCCACGCAAACAATCACCCTAGCAAACAGAAACTCCACAACCATCACCTTCACATGGAACACCACAGGCTTTGCTAAGGGCAACTACACCATACGGGCTTACGCTTGGCCAGTTCTAGACGAAACAGACACAGAAGACAACAATCTAGTAGATGGCTTGATAAAAGTCACGGTTATAGGCGACATCAACGGCGACTTCAAAGTTGACATCAAAGACCTAGTCCTAGTAATCAAGTATTTTGGTTCTTATCCAGGCCATCCTATCAAGCCATGGAACCCAAACGCAGACGTAAACTGCGACAACAAAGTTGACATAAAAGACCTAGTCCTATTAATCAAGCATTACGGAGAACACTACCCATAATTCCCCTTTTATACGTCCTTTACGCAGATTTTAAATGACATTCCCACCAAAACACAGAAGCCCACAACAATTGCACGCACACAAACCCTGCAACACATCATTCAATTAATACTAAATAGAAAAAGGGAAGATGGCTAATCTTTCTTGTTACGCCTCTTGTTTTTCTTTACCTTCCGCTACCTTCTCCGTCGACTGCGATTCCTCTGCACTTTGCGACGTTTCCTGCTTATTTTCCTGCTGGGCCTGAAAGGAATCTACTTCCTTAACTTCAACAGGTTCCACTGGTGACTCTGACAATTTTTCTTCCACAACTTCAACTTTCGGCTCAGAAACTTCAGTTTCTGCAGATTGCAGTTCCATTTTCTGCTCTACAACTACTTCCGTTGACGAAATTTGAGTGCCGCTTGAAAGCTGGTTCACAGCCTCTCTAACCGTGTCTAGCTCTTGCTTTGCAGTTTCAATTCCCATTGACAGAATACCCATTTCACTTTGATAAACTTCATCATCCACCTCGCCAGTCACATGTTGAATTTCAAAGTTTGCAAGAAGCCTCTCCAAGGTTTTAATCTGTGCTTCAAGCTCCTCCATCTTAGAATTCATCTTCTCCAGCAAAGCCTTCTGTTGTCTTTCAATTTCTGCTATGGCTTCGTCTATCTCATTGTTAAACAGGTCGTATGTGGACTGAGAAATTCTGCCAGTGTTCAGTAAATTGTCTAAGGCTTGCTTCTTTTTCTTTGCCATCTCATTTTCTTCGTTTAATTTCTTAAAAGAATGCTTCCACGAAATCAATTTTAACACCGTCCATTTTTTAGCCGCAAAAGAAGGAAATAACGTTTATTAACATGTAGATATATCGCTGGCTATTAAAAACAGCAGTTTTTATCTTTTAAATGAAAAATTATGTTTAAAAACAAAATACTCCATGAACTTTTTATATAATTGAATATTGAAACATTTCATCCATCAGCAAAAACATCATGGATTTTCATAGCATAAACTACCTTATGTTTAGGTATCTTTCTCGTGAAACTCCCTTCATGTGTTTATTAGGAAGACCTGTGTGGTTTTATAAAAGTTTATGGAAGAGAAATGTTTAAACTTTCCAGCTCTGTTTCAACTTCTAATTCTGAATTCGAATAAAATTTAAATATTTATGTCTGACTAAAATGTTAAAACGTGAATAAACATGACGGCGTTGACAATAATCCTTGCCAGTGAAAAGTTGGAAGCACAAACATTAAAAAAAATGCATGAGAGGATAATTAAAAACTTTATGGACATAATAGTTCTGGCTGAACTGAGAAATGGACCAATTAGCGGCTACGACGTAATATCGTTTATTCACAACAAATTCCACCTTCTTGTAAGTTCAGGCACAGTCTACTCACTCCTATACTCGCTAGAAAGAAACGGGCTAATCGAAGGAACATGGAACGAAAGAAAAAGAGTCTACAAACTCACGGAAAAAGGCAAAAAAACAATAGAAACAATACTAAACGCAAACGACAAAATCCAAAACTTCATAACAGCCCTGCTCAAAGTTCAATGAATCCCCTAAACTTTTTCAGAAGACTAGACAAATCGAAAAACTAAAGAACACCTTTACTAATTCTTTTTAAGAACGAAATGAAGCGTTAGAGGGGCCCGTAGCTCAGTAAGGATAGAGCACCGGGCTTTTAAGAAAGCAGGTGTTTCGTAGAAACCCGGTGGTCACGGGTTCAATTCCCGTCGGGCCCGCTAGAATATTGTCGAGAACCCCGAGTACAGTCGTTGTTAGTGGGCAGTAGCGATCTATGGTTGAGGTTTTGGCTGAATGGGGATATAGCAGCAAGGTCAGAGAGCAGCAGAAGTGGTTTCAGTATTGGCGGAGAATTGAGTTACAGATTCCTTTGGCGTACCAGAGAGAAGTTCTTAACAACGACAGTAGAGTTGGTTCTATTATTCCAAACCAAGCCAAACTCTCCAGAATGGAAACCGAACGCCGACGTAAACAACGACGGCGTTGCAAACATAAGGGACGTAAACATAGCCCTTCTTAACTTCCAAAAGAGAGAACAGTAAATCTTTTTTAGCATCTTCTTGTAAAATTCAAAATTGTGACAATTAAACAACGCATCCTTTGTAGTAATATTCGTAATTGCGGAATATTTGTTAAAAAATTCCGAACTTATTAGATGCATGATGAAGATGAATGCCGGACTCAAAAAGTTAGCTGTAATGCTTACAATAACCGCAATTCTCCTTAGCCTCACACAGGCAAACATGAAAATGGTCTCTTCAAGCGATACGGGCAGAAAAATCGATGTATTCACACAGAAAATACCCTTCAACGGAAAGGGAATAAACCAGTCAAGTGATGCCTTTGAACCACAAGAACTTGTTATTCTATATGCACTTGTAACCTATAATGAAGCTCCGATAGCAAATAAGTTGGTAGCTTTCCAAGTTAACAATCCAGCAAATGCGTTCCAAAACATAACAATAGTGGGCGTCTCATCTACAAACCAGAGTGGAATAGCCCAGTTCTCCTTCAGAATTCCCTGGCCCTCTGAAAACGCTGAGCAAATAGTTTTTGGTGAATGGTCTGCGATAGCAACCGTTGACATAGCGGACCAAGTAGTGGTAGACACTTTAACCTTTCAAGTAGGCTGGATAATTAAAATAACTAACATAACAACCTTAAACGCAAGGTTGGAGCCTCAAACAAGATATCTGAGGAGAGAGGTGATAGTTTTTGACCTAACTGTAGAAAATATTGCATTAACACTAAAGTCAGCCACCATAATGATCGATGCTCAAGATGCAGACAGCTACCCTATTATACATATAGAAATGGACAACCTAGTCTTTCAACCTGGCGAAAACCATGTGCGCGCTTATTCGCAAATACCAACAGCCGCGGCGATTGGAGAAGCAACAGTTTCAGCAGCTGCATATACCGCTCCACCTAAAATTAGTGGTGTGTTATACAGTCCAGCGGCTCTATCAACATTCGAAATCATCAGGGTACCAGTCCTTGTGGAAAAACATGACATAGCAGTCTTAACTGTTTCACCTTCAAAAACCCTTGTCTATACAGGTGAAATTATCAATATTTACGTTGTCGTTAAAAATGAGGGAACCTATATCGAATCCTTTAACGTTACTGCATTTTATGACTCAAACGTTGTTGGCACATATTTCGTTAACAGTTTACATCCAGATAATGAAAAGCTACTTGTTTTCTACTGGAATACCCGAAATGTGACTGAAGGAAATTATACCTTAAGTGCGGAGGCGAATGTTGTGCCCGGAGAGGCTAATATTGATAATAATAGGTTCGTTGATGGAGTTGTTTGGGTTAAGCCCTGGGTGTTTCCTCCTGTTTGGAAAATTCCGATATGGCTTCTGGCTCTATTATTTTTACTGGCCATGCTTATCGGAATCTTACTACTTCTTGTCCTTATATGTGCGTTGTTGCGGAGGCGTAGAAGAAAGAAAAAAGATAAGATGGTCATACCGCCAATTCCGCCTACGATTATGCCTTTCCAGAGAAGTAAAAAGTGTAGAGTGTGCGGGAAAGAATTTCTTGGAGTATACACTTTCTGTCCGTACTGCTTCACCTTCCACGGAAAAGACTACAAGTAATTAGGGCACTCATTTGATAATTAATTTCTACGTTCCTTTTTATCCAGTGCATGTTTGAGACAATAGCATCTAATTAAATGATCCGTCTAGGCATCTGGATTCGGCATAGCCCTTCTACAATGCGTCTCCAAGCTCAAGGAAGTCTTTGCTTGAGAGTCTCCTGCTCATTTTGAAGCACTAAATGTTTCACACATGATGCCATATAAAAATCAGATCTTGAAAAAGCGAACATATGCTTCAGATTTTTGTTACTTTTTTAAAATTTGTCGTTTTCGGATAGCACTGCGTCAAACTGGGCCTAGTTACGTGTGTGAGTAATTTAGATATAGAAGATTTCTCCATAGGTATTTATTTATTCCGAAGGAAACTTAAGACTTAGAGAGGGAGAAGTCGAAACAGAAATTTGAAAATTAAACGAGGTGAAGATGTTGGAGTTTACGGTAAATGTAAAGCAGGGAATTGCTATCCTTTGGACACTAATTGCGATCGTGCTATCTCTGATACTTGTGCTTACTATTGGCTACCCATACATCTACCCCTTTCCTTGGCAAGTGTCGGTAGGATTGTTCTTCGGGCTTCTGTTGGTAATCACTCTTCCGATATATCTGTTTCTGGTCTTGTGGCAAGCGCTAGCTAAGGCAGAGACTGCCTAATGGAATACGAGCTACTAACTCGCCCGCGCTCCACGCTATAAGTAGTGTATTGCTACGTTAGAATTCGCCTGCTTCAAACAAGTCTGAGAAATACTTAACTTATGTCTAAAGTAAATTAGAAAGTGACTGAATAACAGAGTTGTAGGTGATGGGTCCGTTTTTGCCATAATCTTACTATTGATCTGAGTGAACTGTTGCAATGGTTAAGTCGCCTTAACCTTTAGCCAACAAGTCGTCGTAAGTACGTCTGGCAGAAGTTTTGATTTTTGGCGTTATTTGATGTGGAATTGTATTTAGTTTATCACTTCATGTTTATGTTAGGTTTTCTTGGAGGATGTTCACGTCAAAGATGTATTGAGTTATTAGGATGTCTCTTTCCATTATGTCGGTTATTTTTGTCATTTCTATTTTTTCTGGCGTGTTGGTTGTTATTACTATTTTTTGTCCGAGGGCGTGATTTATGCTTGTTTCGATTAGGGCACTTAGGCTTTGTTGTGATGTATAACGTATCATTCTTGTTCTTACGTTTGGGTGGCTTATTTTGTTTAGTTTCATTGCTAGCCATGCTATTTTGAGTTTTGCATCTTCTATATCATCTGTTACTATTATTATTTCGCAGAATCTTCCGTATTGTTCTGAAAACTTGAATAATGTGTTTATTTGTTCGATTAGGAATTCGTGTTTGTTTTGTATTGGAATTATGAATGTTATCGTTTGGTTTAGTTGAGGCATTGTTCACCGTTTTGTTTAAAGTTGGCTTTCTGTAAAAAGTCATATTCCAGAAGAGTAACATATCGTAAGAAATAATATGCGCCGATTACGCCAGAAGCGTGAATGAAACCTTAAACTTTACAAAGTTAAGGAGAAAAGTTGAGCTTAGAGGAAATTGAGGCTTTCCCACAAGAGCAAAAAAGCAAGGGTTCAAAGGGAGAGCCTTTAGAAAGTTAAAATTGTAATTCAAACTAGAATCTTCAGCCCAAGCTCCTATAAAACGTTCACGAAAATTTTATGGTGACATAACGCTAAAATCCATAAAATTTAGAATATAATTAAAAATTTTGAGGAAGAAAAAGCCAAGAATGATGGAAGCCTTCTCCTTTCTCCCGCTTGGGCTGAAATTGTATATGGTTGAATCTTTATAAAACGCTTGCTATTTGCATAGGCATATGTCATTTTTGAAAATATGCCTTGTTTTGGTGTCATTTCTGTTTTGGAAACTTTGTTTTTAGGCTCATTTGTGATTAATTATTATTGATTTAAAATGTTTGAAGAAATTGTTTCCGACGCCGTTCGGATGCTGATATTACTTTTTTGGATTACATTAGCTTTCATAATAATCTGGGGTGCACTTTGGGCACGTGAAGTTAGTAAAACTAGATGAAAGCTGCTGGTTTCTTTTGAGACAATAATTTAGTTGTGATTCAAGTTAGCTGTTAGATGTTGATAATCAATACGAAACGCATAAATCCATTTTTCTTATTCTTAGAGATTCTGGTCGGGCGGTAGCTCAGCTTGGTAGAGCTTCCGAGCCAGCATAGGCTAAACGGCTTTGGCTGGCGGAGACGCTGTAGACACTTACCCATGGTGAGTGTTACCTCAGCCTATCAAGCGTACATGCAGAAACCGGAGTGTCGCAAGTTCAAATCTTGCCCGCCCGACCAAATCCATTTGATGTTTCTAATTCAACTCTTTCGTCGAAAGCTAGCTCGCACGGTTCAAGGTTAGTGCATGTGTTAAATCTTATATGACTTTGCATGTGATTATGTTTGCGGAGCTAAACTTCGTAGAATGGCGGTGGGAATATTGTTTGAGGGTTCTAACAGAGTCAACTTGATTAAGCCTTCGGCAATTCGAAGAATGCTCGAGTTTTCAGCGGGAATGGAAAACGTTGTTCATTTGGAGCAGGGTGAGCCAGACTTCACAACGCCAAAACATATTTTGGAGGCGGCTGTAGAGGCGACCAAAAAAGGTTTCACGCACTATACAGAAATTGATGGGACGTTGGAACTGCGTCAAGCCATAGCTGAAAAGCTTGAGAAGGACAATGGTATTAGTGCTGATCCGCAAACTGACGTAACAGTGGCCTCTGGTTCTCAGGAGGTTATGTTGATCGCTGCATTAGGTTTTCTGAATTCAGGTGACGAAGCATTAATCCTTGATCCATACTATCCTGCATGTTTTGAAGATACGCTGTTGGCAGAAGCAGTGCCTGTCACGGTTCCGCTTAATGAAGGAAGAAATTACGGAATAGAACTAGAAGCATTGGAAAAGAAAATCACAAATAGGACTAAGATGATTTGGCTGTGTAATCCGTCCAATCCAACAGGACACGTGTTCTCAAGGCAGGATCTCGAAATTATAGCTGAGGTAGCGCAGAAACACGACTTGATAGTTTTTGTGGATGAAATATACGAGAAAATTGTTTACGACGGTGCAAGACACATCAGTATAGGTTCCTTGCCAAGCATGGAAGATAGAACGATCACGGTGAACGGTTTCTCAAAAGCATATGCAATGACTGGGTGGAGGATTGGATACGTAGCGGCTGGAAAGAAGCTCTCGGCTACCTTGCGTAAACTGCACTATTACGCTGTATTATGCCCAAATGCGATTTCGCAGAAGGCAGCTTTTGCCGCGTTGATAGGACCGCAAGATTGTGTTCAAGAAATGGTAAGGGAGTACAACAGGAGAAGAGAACTTGTGCTTAATGAACTTGAAAAGATTGCGTCTTTGTCTTATACTAAACCGAAAGGAGCATTCTATGTTTTTCCAAACTTCTCAAGTTACGAAAGATCGGATGAAGCAATGGCGGCGAATTTGTTAAAGGAAGCTCGAGTCGTGACTGCACCTGGTTCAGGCTTCGGGAGAGCTGGTGAAGGGCATTTAAGAATATCATACTCCGTCTCTTATGAACAAGTTAAAGAGGGAATGGAACGAATCAGAAGGCATCTGGAACATAAGGCATAGAGTATTTTGGGTACAAAAATGCGATTGTGTTAGGATTCTCGCTTTGTTATTGTAACTATGCCTTTTTCTGCGTTTACCTTGACGAAGTCGCCTGTGTGAATGATTTCAAGCGGGTCCTTTTCCAATCTGTCCACAAGAGGAATCTTCACCAGAAAAGCACTCACAACAAGCACGGTTTCCACATCCTTAACTATCAACGCCCTTGGCGCAACATTATGCGAAGCCAGTTTAAAGAGACCATCTATCTGAACCACTGAGCTAGCCTTTCCCGATGGAAACACAAGCACCTTATTTGCAAGATTCTTTCCCGCCAATTCATGGCTTCGCTCTCTAACCACGCCTGTCTTAGGATCTGTGAGGTAGAAGCAGATAGGCTCATGAGAAACCAACGCCTCACCCTCCCCGTAGCCGCCTATAATCTTATGACATTTCAATGTGATTTCCAAACTTTTCATAAAGAGGGATGTTGTGTATCCGTATAGGGCGTGGACAAAAACAATTCGCTTAGATTCTTTTTGTTAGTATGTATGACCATCTTTTCTCTTTTGCTGTGGAGAATCCGAACTTTTCGTAGAGCTTTCGTGCAGGCACGTTGCGCTTAAGCACCGAGAGCTCTAACCATTTTGTATTCATCCTTCTGCATAGTTTTTCAACTTCAGCCAGTGTGAAGAATGCGATTCCAAGTCTTCTGTAAGCTGGGGAAACTGCAAGACTGCTTATGAATATCGATTCGTGTTTGATTGTCAGCGTGAACACGGCTACTATTTGCTCTTCAAGCTTAACGAAGTAGCCTATGCTGCCATGATTGTAGACGGCCCAGCCCAACGTGTACGGAATAGCAATAATGGGCGTGAGCCGGTGACTGTTTCTTCCGAAAATCGTCGCGCATTGCCATTTTCACTGTCCCAGAAAAAGCGAAACTGCAAGAAACTCAGAGTCAAGAACTGCCGCTTACTCACGGACTCGATTCTGAAGGCTTTTGAAACGTCCATCATCTCTTTTCCTACGCTCTCATGATTACTAGACCAATAATAGAGTTGCCTCCTCAAAAATGCTTAATAGCTCCTCAAGAAAACAACTGTTGATTATTTCCTGCGCTCTCTTGATTGCTGACATAATTCGGTTCTACTTCACCCTAGCAACTTTCCTCAGAAAAGAAACATTGACAAAATGGAAATGAATTCTGTACATGCCACTTATTCACTATTATTACGCATTATCTATCGTGGATAACATTTTTGGACAAAAAGAAATAGGGAATTAAAGATTTTCCTCAGCGTCTTAGCAGTGTTTTTCATCTTTGCAATCAACGTAATAGCGACCGTCCTCTGTGCGTTTTTACTCTGCCTAGCTTCACTAATTTGTCTAGGTAGCTCTTTTGCACACCGAGCTCTTCAGGCTTTTTAGCGTTCTCCTTGCTTGTAGCGTTAAGCTTTTTCATTTTTAGTATAGTCATCCCCTCTGCAATTGCATTTCCAGCCCATACTGTCGCCAACTTTACCAATCAACCCTATGTGAATTTCAGTCCCATAGGAACCATGGTATATAAATAGATAAACTGATATTCAAATACGCTTATTCAATTCACGTTAATGGGAAAAGTGAATCTCCGCCAAAATGATGTTATGCAGGAATCGGTATCGCTTTCGAAGCTCGCCACATCAATGTGCTTATGATCAGCGAGATTATCCCACATATTAGCAAGCTTGGAACATATTGGGCATATGGATATATCGTCTGAGTAGGCTCTCGCCACCCGATAAGCACTTCATAGTATGTGCCTGCATATAATCCAGCCAGTAAGAGTATTGCGCCTAAAATCGCTGTTATATAGGCAATTATTAGATAATAATATTGCTTCATAAATTCGTATGTCACGGTTCAAGCTATAAATAAATTATGAATTCTGAATAAACAAAAAAAAGGATTGTCCGAGTTTTACGGACTTGAAGGGATATTTACGGATCAATGAATGTGTCGAATGAACCAACGTAATAGGGATCCCATTCATTATAGGCATTCGTGAAAGTATCTAAGTGGATCTTATTGGTTAGTTGTGTCATCGCATTGGCTGAGTCGAAAGCCATAACATAAAGCGATCCAGCTAGAATATCTTGACCTGTTGATGGTTCATAGTCAGCTTCAGTTTCTGAACCGAATGAACGCCCCCACCATATATGATCAAAGTCGTGGTAGTAACTGTAACCGTAACTCTTAGCCCAATAGTAGAAAGATGCGTCCCATCGGTAAGCATGCTCCGAATCTCGCCATACTGTTATCTGAATGTAATCTCCATCACTGTATTGCGGTATATTATACGTAAATGTATGCTTGTTGCTAGTCCCGTATTCCCAGTATGTCACATACCAATACAAATCATAGAACTCAAATCCCAAAATATGATAGTAGTGCATTGCTAATCCTGCTTCCATACAGGTATTGATTCCCACAGCACCTTCTGTATCATTCATCATTGCAAAACTTTGCCAATACCATGAGTCTTGAACAAAAGTCCGATGATATATATTCGCAAAAGCATCGAGTTTCACCCACAAGTCTGTTAGTTGGAAGTTGTAGATGGAACTGTTGTATGTATCGCTTCCCCAGTAGAACATATAGTGGTAGTTGCTTCCTGCACCTCTATATATTCGTGTGTAGTAACTGAGAGTCCATGTTGAGGCTGCGAGTGCTCCGTAATACATAAAGGCTGTTGTAAAATTGGCAATGTTATAGTCTGGATTGTCTGTAATGCCGTAGTAAATATCAATGAGTATGGAGCAATTCAAAAGAAAACCTGAACTTAGACTCCAAGTTCCTGTTTGTAATCCCATGCCTGTAGTTGAACGGCTCACGACTGCTACAGAAGTTCCAGAAGGCGTTATGCACTGTGTTTAACCATCTGAGAGAACTTTCCATGCTCTGATTCCCCAATATGCTGTTGATAACCCGAACTCAATATCATCAAAAGATTCTGCTGACGTAGTTTCAGTGTCATTAATGCCGTATGCCTGATGCCCTTTTACCGTATATTGGTTTGATATGAAATAGCGATTATTCCACAAACCAAGGGTTCCTGTTGTGTCAGTTTCATAACCAGCAGCAGGATGGGTATCTGCATTAACAGTTAATGCACTGTATGAGGATAGCAATATTACTGCTACACAGATTAGTGCTAATACGATTTTTCCTTTCATGCTTGTCACCTCCTTTCAGATTTGTATGCTTCCCTCTGAAAGTCATCGTATAAAACGAACGAGAAGCATTTCCTAAACAAGGAGATGAGTTAAAGTGAAAGCACTTCTCGATAAAATCACTTCAACTGAACTCTCCCTTTCCAACCTTTTCGTCTCCTTTATAAGATATAACTCACTCAAATTATTTGGAGGATTCACTTTTGAAGCTAGAGCAGATCATCGCATCTTCGTGTAGACAAAAAATACTCTTAACCCTTTCCGAAATCAAGACGACCCACGTGACAAATCTTGTCCGCATCACCAACAGCACATACAACCAAGTAAGCCGCAATCTCCAAATACTAGAGAAAGAAGGCATAATCAGAATCAAATCCTATGGAAACCTGAAAATGATAGAACTGCAAACAGATAACTTGAAAACCCGAGCTCTTTTGAAAGCCTTGCAAATAATTGGCAGACCTATCCCAAATCCCCAAAACACCCCTAACACAAACTCATGATGATAGATTTCTATTGGCTGTTTTTCGCTTCTAGAAACATGTTTTTGCAACGAAGTGTAAGAAGCTAAAGTTGAATCTATTTATAAGGGAGGGGGTAGGCGTCTCAGAGCAAGTCTTCTTTCTGAATAGAAAATGAGACTAGTTTCACATATGAGACCCAATTTAAATCCCTCAATCAGACATACCAGCTTAATCAAAAAGCAAGGAGGCACAAACCAACATTAAGTTCAATCTATTTATAAGGGGTCTATGCTCCACAGAACACAAACCCTCAAATAATATAGGCACCATGCACAGGCTCTTTGCCAACACTCTCATTCACCAAAATATCGCTCAGACACACTTATAGCCCAACACCTCAGGCGGTTGGAAGCTGCAGGCTGAACCGATCGGCCGAAGCCTTCCGGCGTACACCCTAGCTCCATCAAACCCATTGTGCTAGGGTTTCTTCCTTGTTATTGTGACTCTGCATTTTTCTGCGTCTACCTTGACGAAGTCGCCAGTTTGTATGACCTCAAACGGGTCCTTCTCCAACCTGTCCACTAGAGGAACGTTCACTATGAACGCACTGACAACCAGCACCGTTTCCACATCCTTAACAATCAACGCCTTCGGAGCAACATTGTGTTGAGCTAGCTTGAACAGTCCGTCTATTTGCACTACTGAACTTGCCTTCCCAGAAGGAAAAACGAGCACCTTACCCGCAACATTCTTCCCAGCCAACTCATGACTCTTCTCCCTAACGATGCCTGTCTTCGGATCAGTAAGATAGAAGCAGATGGGCTCATGAGAAACCAAAGCCTCACCTTCGCCATAACCGCCAATAATCTTATGACACTTCAATACGGTTTCCGAATTCTTCATTCTCATTTCCCCCAGACAGCAGCTTCAACGCAGTCTTGCAGCCTCTCCACCCTTGCCTCTTTAAATCTTCGGTAGTAGGCACATTTTGGCGAGTCTGTCATACCCACTTTATCCTTGTATGCTATCCAGCATGGCTCATCTATGCACGTGTCAACTACGACGTGTCCACCAGCCTTCTCTATAATATCCACGTAGCCATTTCTCTCTGCTAAAACTTTAGTCGTGGCAGATGTGCAAACCCAAAACGACACATCATCATGTATTCTTTTTCCTTTCAAGAGTCTCGCAACTTCTTCCACTTGCTTGAGCGTGTAATGCGGGCACCCAAGCATGACAAAGTCTATTCTTCCACTTGTCGTCTGAAGCTCATCGTAGGCCTGTTTAAGTTCACGATCTGTGACGGTGATTTTATCTTCTGGGACGTCGCCTTGAAAGGCTTCTTCAATGGTTGAGGCATCAACGGTGAATCTGGGTATGTAAAACATGGATATGGCGCCAGGCACGTTTGACATTGCACAGAAGTTGATGAGTTCCTCCGTACTCGGCTGCCTCGTTATACCAGTAACCACAGGGATTCCGTAGCCTATCCTCTTGCCGACATAGTACCCTAGAAGCGTATAATCGAACTCGTCCTTTAGGGTTGCTTCTACATTGACCAAGTTTGTGCCTTTCCGATTTTCTTTAAGAAGCAGCCCATATTCAGGAGTCTTGCCAATAACCCCCGCAGCCAGCGCACTTTGAGCTGCTTCGCGATTTGTTCTCGCTCCAATAACAGAATTCACATAAGGTGTAGCGCTTGATTCAGAGAAGGCAACGTTTTCACCATACAGTGGAATATTTTCTGCCATGT
>Ga0315282_10001987_pt1 | contig 38291 bp, 41 predicted proteins | sample YL17G07_20_MG_FD_203693 | JGI IMG/M metagenome (GOLD analysis project Ga0315282, IMG submission 203693) | Sediment microbial communities from Yellowstone Lake, YNP, Wyoming, USA - YL17G07_20 | ecosystem: Environmental > Aquatic > Freshwater > Lake > Sediment | place: USA: Wyoming | collected... | reverse complement strand
CTCGCTTCAATGCCGCTGCTTGCCCATGCCTTAACGTCCGCATGAGTAGAGGTTTTGGCTCTGCGGGTGACAACCCTCCATCCGAGGGCGAGCAACTCAAGATGCCAAGCTTCCTGATCAGCAATGCTGAATTCAAATCTCTGGGTAGGACGGCTTCACAGTTTGGGCACCGATGTTCTCGTTCAGTTAGGTTTTTCGGAACCCAGGTTAAGCATCGGTAGCAGAATTGACTGGTGCCATATGGGTCAATGAACAATACGTGTCTGCCGAGCATGTCCGCGAATGCATGCACTAGTTTTTCTTCTTGGGAGATTTCGATTCGCTATATTCAACTAGGATAATGAGCGCGACCAGTAGAATTATGAGAGTGACCCCAAGGGGCCCGCGCAGTTCTAAGCTTATGAGCCCAACATAAGGAATCTTCATTACATATACCCCCATAAGATTCGCAGCGGGCACCTTCCAACCATCCTGAATTTCATTATGGTCGCCTTTGGTCTGGAAAAATAGTGAGCCCCCTTCGTTGAGCACGGCGACAACCCGATGCACAATCGGCATGTCGTATTCGTACGGGCTGTGAAAGATGATTATCGTCCCCACAGTCACCGTCTGTGGATCAACTCCACGAACAATTATGATGTCCCCCACATTGAGGCCAGGTACCATGCTCCCAGATGAGACAACCATCAACGGGGACTCGGAGTGAAGCGCCAAACGCATAACCTCGACCCCACCATAAGTTGCCGCAAATAGTATGACGATGAGTATCAGGACGCGTACCGTCGGATTCTTGAACGCTCGAATGACCTTCGATGAAGCGCTGTTCTTAGGCAAGTTTAGGTCTCAGCTCCGAAACCGCTCATCCTTGATATTGCTTTCGAATTCCCCGCGAGCTCGATTCAGGTCTTTGTTACCGACGGCTGGCCTTGCATGAGTCGAGCCAGTTCGAGCGTGGCACGTTCCCCTGCCTCCAAGAAGCTGGCCCCCGCTTCAGTGATCTTGTAGATTCTCCGGCCACGGCCCTTCTCAGATTCCCATTCTCCTTGAATGTAACCATCTTCCTCAAGTGAGTGCAGCAACGGATACAGGGTGCCTGCACTCAAGTAGACCCGGTATTTGTCCCGAATCGCAATATTCACTTCGTAGCCCCATTGAGGCTTCGCGCGCAAGAGCCTAAGTATGATTAGGTCAAGGTTGTTCTTCACAACCCGCTCGCGCCAATCCTTATCCATATTTCTAATCAAACGCTAAACCTCGGCGGCTCCCGCGCTGAGGGAATGCGCTTAGTGGTTTCACGCCCTGAATTATAAGTTCCCCTAGGCGTTGTACTACACGTAGCTAACCGAGTAGCTAGGCGGGAGTTAATCGGCTATTGATACCTGGCTGGCTTGACCAAGCCCTAGGGGTTGTTCCTCGAATTTGACTACGAGAAAATCGGTCTCAACACCGATAACTTTTCCCTTGAAATCTTTGGTCTTCGAGAATTGAAAAGACGCGTCATGCCCTATGAAACGATCTAGGTCCATTTCTGAGACCGTTATCCAGGCTTTGTTCTCCGTGTCGTCGAATGTGATGACTACGCCGATCAATTCAGCCAATTCCGGACTGCTAGGTAGCTGTGCTTCTCTTCTTGAAGTTTTCCCGAAGCCAGGTATAATGCTCGGGTCATGGGGGTTGGATTGTTTTCGGCCTAATCTTTGAGCTTACCAATTTCCTTAAGCCTGCGCTTTCGTCTCTCCTCAGCTTCAGCCCAACGTCGCTTTTCTTCGCTAGTCTCGGGTCTCAGGATAGCCACCTGTGTTGGTTTTCGGTTCTTGTCGAGTGCCACATACGTGAGGTAGCACGTGCCTGTGTGGCGGACTTCGCCGGTTAGCGGGTTCTCTGCTTCGACGCGAACTCCAACTTCCATCGATGTTCTGTGCGTGTAGTTGATGGAAGCGATCATCCGAAGTATATCGCCAATATAGACTGGGGAAATGAAGTCCATCCGGTCAAGGGACGCGGTTACAACGTTGTTACGTGAGTGCCTGAAGGCGACGATTGACGCCACCTCATCGATCATTCGCAGAATACTGCCGCCGAATACATTACCGGCCACGTTTGCATCCATAGGCATCATAATTCGTACCATCCGAGTCGAGGATTCGCTTGGCGACTTGCCCTGTTGCTCCATAGGCATCAACACGCCTTGAGCCTGCTGTCAGCCTGAATAACGGTTTCTCTGGAGTTGGCGGCTTCGAAGAGTTTGATCAAGAATATCCAACCTGCTACGCCAAGCGCCATAAGGGAATCTGAGGGTGGCTCCACCCAAACGATGGGTGAGTGACGAGTAATTGCCCGTCTGGGTGCCCCCTCTTTCACCTTCGTTCAGGTTTGGAAAGGGTTAATATACGAAAAAGCGAAGCGCCCGACTTAGTTCACCAAGTACGGTGGTTAATACGGAAACAGTTCAGATGGAAAGGGTTGAGACTAAGCTAATCAGGGAAACCAGAAGCATTTGCCCTGATTGCAACAGAATTCTCCCAGCAAACGTCTATGAGCGTGCAGGCAAGATTTGGTTAGGCAAAACCTGCCCAGAGCACGGCGAAATTGAGGAGCTCTATTTTGGGTCCGCCGACATGTACTACAAGTTCGCCAAGTTCGCCCACAACGGGAAGGGAATTGAGAACCCGAACGTCCCACTCGAGAAATGTGCGTGCCCAACAAACTGCGGGCTATGTACGAGCCACCTGAGCCACTCAGCGTTAACCAACCTTGTCATCACGAACCGCTGCGACCTAACCTGCTGGTACTGCTTCTTCTACGCCAAGAAAGGGGTTGAAGGCGCCTATGTGTATGAGCCCACCCAGGAAAAGATTCGCGAGATGGTTCAAGTCCTTCGCGCTGAGAGGCCTGTACCAGGTAATGCAATCCAAATCACGGGCGGAGAACCGACCCTCCGAGAAGATTTGCCCGAAATCATCCGCATATGCAAGGAAGAGGGCGTTGAGCACATCCAGCTGAACAGCAATGCAATCAATATGGCCCAAGATTCTGATTGCGCAAGGCGCGTCAGGGAAGCAGGTGTCAACACCGTCTACATGAGTTTCGACGGCGTCACGCCGCGAACAAACCCGAAGAACCATTGGGAAGCACCGATTGCGATTGAAAACTGCCGAAGAGCAGGACTAGGGGTGGTCCTGGTCCCAACCGTAATCAAAAGCATTAACGACCACGAATTAGGCGGGCTAATAAGATTCGGCCAAAGAAACATGGATACCATTCACGCCGTCAACTTCCAACCAGTCTCATTGACCGGCCGGTTGAGCAAGTCCGAGCGAGAGAAATACCGAATAACAATCCCAGACTGCATTGAGCGCATCGAGGAGCAGACAAACGGCGAAGTTCGAAGGGAAGACTGGTTCCCAGTCCCAAGCTGCGTCCCCATTACACACTTCGTCGAAGCCCTAACGAAACGCCCACGATACGAGCTTTCAATCCACTTCGCATGCGGTGCGGGCACTTACGCCTTCAAGGACGGCGACAAACTCGTTTCAATGGCCTCCTTCGTAGACCTCGAAGGCCTACTCGAATACTTGGAAGAGAAGGCGGACGAGCTCAGGGCGGGCAAGAACAAATACCTCGTAGTAGCCAAAGTCCTGGCCAAGATGGGAACGTTTATCGACCGAAGTAAGCAACCAAAGGGCTTGGCCTTCAGCAAACTGCTCTTCAACGCACTCGTCAAGAACGACTACAGCGCACTCGGAGCGTTCCATCACAAGTCAATGTTCCTCGGCATGATGCACTTCATGGACAAGTACAACCATGACGAAGAACGCCTGCGAAGATGCGACATCCACTACCTCAGCCCAGACATGAGAATCATACCCTTCTGCGCTTTCAACGTCATTCCCGAATGGTACAGGGACGCTATCCAACCAAAGTACGGAATCCCCATCGAGCAATGGGAGAAGGAGCACAAGACGACCCTCGAGCAAGGACTGTACAAAGGCATTCTACGAAAGGGTAAGGGACATGCGGCGGGCTGCGGGTGCCCACTAGGCGCTCTCAACACGCCAAGCTCAGAACTACTCTCGATCGAGAACGGCATGATTAAGGGCAAGTAAGCAAGCCATAACGGCTTCACCTCTCAGCCTCTCTTTTCTTCCTATTCCCTTTAAGCCGAGTTAGCGCGTTCTCTATCCTAGATTTGCTTTAAGAAAAACTAAACCAGCTGGAAACCTGAACGTTTTTGTGTAGAACCACTTGTTAGTGCAGAACGTGTTTCGGTGAGGCAGCTCTACATGGAACCCGATTATGATGTCATAATCGCTGGGGCCGGAGTTGCAGGAATGATTACTGCAGCATCTGCTGCAAAGCGCTCTAATCAGAGTCTCAGGATCCTTGTCGTTGACCGAAACCCTAGGTCTCAAGCGGGAATGAAGACCGCGAGTGGTTGGGTTTGCGGAGACGCTGTCAGCAAAGGCAGCCTGGACTACCTTGCTTCGGAAGTTGGGATACATTACAGTAAACCTGAACTTGAGCGGGCTGTTCACGGTGTAGTCGCATATTCCCCAGACCACAAGTCGAAAGCCATGTTCGACGGGCAAGGGTTCGTCTTAAACCGCAAACTCCTCCCCCAGAGGCAATTGAACGACGCAGAGAAACTTGGGGTAGAGTTCCTGTTCGAAACCTATGCTGATGCTCTCATACACGAAGACGGTTTCGTCAAGGGCATACATTGCAGATCCTCGAAGGATAACTCCAGCTTCAAGAAAGCTGCGAAGCTGGTCGTAGACGCTACAGGGTCGGCCTCGCGGCTTCGAACAAGCCTTCCCATAAAGAGCTACATTGAAAAGGAGATCGACAAGGAAAACGACATGGAGTCAACGGGGCGGTACATTCTCAAATTTGAAGTTGGCAAGAAAGACGGGACCTTCTTTGACCCCGATTACTGCATTATTCACCTGGACCAGGAGATCGCGCCGGGCGGGTACGCTTGGGTATTTCCAAAAGGCGAGAATAAGGTCAACATAGGCCTCGGTGTTCAGAAGAGAATTCTCGAACGCCGAAACAAGGAGTTGGGCCGAAATGATACCCTGCAATCCCTAATCGATGAATATGTGCGCACGAATCCTGTCATCAAGAACTGGAAGCTTGCGGACGGCTCAGAAGATAAGGGAAACGAAAAAGGAAACTGGCAAGTGCCTGTTCGAAGGCAGAACGATTGCATGGTAGCAAACGGTTACATGATTGTTGGCGATGCCGCCTGGATGCCACGGCCAATCGACGCTGGTGGAATCGGACCGGCGATATATGCTAGCACGATAGCTGGCAAAGTGGTTGCTGAAGCTTTGCAAGCGAATGACACTTCCGAGACGGGTCTTTGGAAGTTCAACACGGAATACGTTCGGACGTACGGCTACAGAATGGCCAGCTCCGAGGTTCTTAGGCGCTTCTTGCAGATATTGAGCAACGATGACCTCAATTACGGGATGAAACATTTCCTCGGACAAGATGACGTCGACAGCATCATTCGGAGGGAGCATCCCGAATTCAAACAAGTCGGCTTTGGGAGCCCCGCAAGGATCCTCTGGGCGCTTCCGCGCCTCGCTTTAGCAAGAGGGTTGCGGTACGCAGCGGAAAAGAGCAGGAAGCTAATTCAACACTACATGAACTACCCGAATTCGCCGGATGGTTTTCCCGAATGGCATGATAAGTTCATGGCGGAATTGCGCGAGGCCTACGCGCGCTTCTCTTAGGATCAATGATGTCTAGAGAGTCGGCGAGGACACTCTCCCAAAGAGTATACGCATTAAATTCAAATAGGGCAAGAGTTGACGAGAAACAGGCACTGGAGCGCTGCGAAGAGAAATGCAGGAATTTCTTGCCAAGGTCAATCCAAAACAGAAGAAGTATTTCACGCAATTACGAACGGCACTCCGCGAACTCCCCGAGACTGAAGAGTCCATTGAAATCGACGAGGTTTCAGGGGAATGGTGCCCGGCTTATCGCGTCAAAGGCTCAGACTTAGTTTGGGTCCACTTCGACGAGCACTTGTGGATCAACTTCCCAGTCGAACCAAAGTTCGAGAAGAAGGTGCTCCAAGATGAGAACCTCGACTCAGAGGTCATCGATTACGTGAAAGAAGCCGAGGAGACCGGTGGCGTCAAATGGGCTACGGTGGAAATAAAATCCAGCGACCGCGTCGACCAAGTCATCCCGCTACTGAAGCTCAGGCATTCCGTCCTAGCCTCATAAGACCAGGGGCGGAAGTCCTGAAACAGGTTAAGCTCTCTATGTTTTGCCTTTGGCCGTTTTCTGGTTAGGAGTACTATCGGCCCACAAATACTCGAAATAGTTCTTCGCGAACTTTGCGAGGCCAATGTGGTCGGACCATATGGCCAAGCCGATCGCCTCATCTCCTTCCTGCCCTAGGAGCAAGATGACTTCGCGGCCATCCGCGATTATTCCGCCGCCGAACATTTGCTCGCGCACGCGCACATCACAGAACTTCATCAATCTAGCCATAGTTTCAGTCATCGGGTTCTTCATGGTCATTATCTGGACTTTGACGCCTCTTTCTACGATCGTTCTGACGAGTGGGATGAGCATTTCCGCGGTGGCGTCCGGTATACCGGGAACTGCAACTAGAATTTCTTTCTGAACGTGTTCAACGGTTTCCCTGATCTTAGAGAGAACGTTAAGGGTTCCCCGTACAATCCAAATGTCTGGGTGTTCCCTCACACCCTTCTTCTCATAGATGGGCTGAAGTTCATCCAGGATTACGCCTTCGTTTGTCTTCAGCGAGTTCTCAAGGTGGGATTTCGTGATTTCAAGGGCCACTGAAGGCGGTTTGGGGTAGTATTTGCTCGGACGGCCATGTTCCATTTCAATCCAGCCTTTCTTCTCCAGCGAGCCCAGGACCTCGTAGATTTTCGAATAGGGCACCTCTGAGGCTTGGCTAAGCTCACTAGCTGTCGCGGGGCCGATCTCAAGCAGAGAGGCGTATGAGCGGATCTCGTAATCTGTTAGCCCGAATTCGTGCAGTGATCGTCTTGTTCTATCGCTTATGGTCAATTCTGTCCACCCTGCGAAGCGTGCGTCTGTGGTTTTCTGGCCTGGGTTTGAATATAAGATTTCACTACTGAAAGTGGTTAACGGTTAGATGGGTACAGAAGAAGGCGCGTCGACCCGCAGAAAGGCCTATGAAGTTGCTGGGCACCGCGGTGTCATTCTGGAAAAAATGATGTCTAGCATATGTTATACAACCGCATTTCATTTCGGCTCACTTGTAACCCAATAAGAGTCCTTCGTCGTGAGCTCCTTCTTCCAAATTGGGACTTCCTTCTTTACCTTGTCAACAGTTTCAGAAAGGGCCGAGAAGACGTCTTGGCGATGCTTGCCTAGAACTGCGACAAAGAGGCTGGGTTCACCCACGTTCAGACTGTCTATGACATGATGAATTGAGACTTCGATTATTCCTGGGCGTGCTTTGACGGCGTCCCGAATCGCCTGCATCCGTTTGAGGGCGACTTCCGTATAGGCTTCATATTCGAGGCGAACTACCTTCTTGTCGGATCCCCGCACGGGGTCTTCGCGGACTACACCGACAAAGCAGGCTACTGCCCCGGCTTCATGGTAGTTAGGGAGCTTCGAAAGGTCGGCCATCATTCGGTTTAGGTCAACCTCGCCCTTCTTGTGAAGCCCGATAATGTCCAACGAAGACGGCACCTAGACCATTAGTTTGTCACACGGAATGAAAAATACTCCGCAGCCTACTAACGGTGCTGATCTTGCCTACTATGTTTTCTGTTGCATCTCGGTTTTCATTTTCTCCAGATGCTGGTTCTCAGTGTCGAACTTCGTTCCGACGATCTGGACCTGGTAGATGGCTTTAGGTGCGTTACAGAATTCGCATGGTGGTCCAAACCCTTCGGGCGTTGGTGACATTCGAAGCCAGAGCTGGTTTATCCCAGCGTATGTAAGGTCAAGTTTGATTTTGTCCCGGGCACAGTTTTCGCAAAGATAGAAAGGCATCGCATCCACTAAGGAACGCGATAGGTACCGAGCCGTTATTAATACTTCGAATCCGGCCCACCTTTATTGAAGGAGAATCACAACCAAACAAATTACATTCAGCCAATGTAAGGGTGCCCCAAACGCAAAACATCGATCAACTCTACGTTCTCCAAGCAATCGTTACGATTCGGCGTAGGTCTCGTCGTTCGGAGGAGCTTGAGTCCACCTATACGGCGACATCGTTAGGAAGTTCTGGTTCGGCAAGTTGCGACTCAGGGTAAATGCCTTATCAACACAAAATGTTCAGGTTAACTCTGATTCCCTCATCGTCGCAATCGAATTATGAACTTGCGTTCAGTTTAACCTTCTGGGCATTCTCTTCTTGAAGCCCGGCGGGCCATTCTCCTGGCGTATCTTAAATACGCACACTCAGATTATCCTACTCTCCTAAGGTCGAAGGTTTTGAAATATTTCAAAATGGGTTTGTTTGTTGCCATAATTGCAATTGCGTTTATTCTTCCTCCAAGAGTTGCTGCATTTGGCCCCGTGGTTACTATCACAGCCACCTCATCACAGCCTGCTCCACAGGGAACGCTCGCAACGTATTCGGTAGATGTTGCTTGGGGATTTCCTTCAGTTTCCTTTTCACTTACTTTAGCCGGTTTGCCCTCGGGAGCTGCCTACTCTTTCTCGCCCAACCCAACTACAACCGACCTGACCTTACATGCTTCGAGTACGCTGACAATTGACACGAGCAGCCTACCGCTGTATTGTCCCGGAAGCTATTCGTTCACAGTGACCGCAACTTCGGGCCCTAATGTTGGTACGAGCACTCCGACCGCTCTTACAGTCGCAATGGTGGGTTCCCCGCTACTAGTTTCGGTCTCAACGGACAAGCCCACCTACCGAGTCGGAGATACGATCAGCATATTCGTTACGCTCACAAGGCCGGCGGAAGGTACCCTACAGATTACGGGGCCCTCAGGTTTTTCCGCAATAACGTATCCTTTCGCGACAACACGCCCGATTAGTGGCGTAGCGAAGAAATTAACCGCGGGGGCCATCGGGACGTATACCATCAGCTTGGCGGCGGACGATTACTGCGGTGGGTTCGGTAGCGCCCAAGCAAGCTTCGCAGTTAACCCCAACACTTATGACGTGACAATTTCGCTCTCAGGTGTACCGTCCCAGTATTCCTCAACGTTGCAGGTCGATGGACAACAGCAGGGTACAGTCCAGGGCTCTCAGCCGAAGACTTTGAGCTTCCCGATCGGTTCCTCGCACACCATTATGGTGGATCAATATGTTGCAGGGGAGGTCGGAGTCAGGTACTATTCCTCACAAAACTCTTGGTCCGTCTCATCCGCAGACAGCCACACATTCAATTATCAAACCCAATACCAGTTCAGCGTCCTCACCGACCCGAACGGCGTTACCCCAACGACAGGGGCAGGATGGTACAATGAGGGCGCGTCTGTTCAAACGAACCAGGTACCCCAGACCGTGCAGGGACCAAGTGGCACCCAATACGTTTTCAAGAACTGGGAACTTGATGGCGCCGCACAGAGCGGCAGCCAAGTCAGCGTGACTATGGATAAGCCTCATACCGCGGTCGCGAAGTACGCGACTCAGTACCAGCTCGTAATTGATTCCGGCGGTATTGGTAACCCGCAGGGAGCTGGCTACTATGACGCTGGCACAAGCGCAACCTTCTCAGTCGCCTCACCGGTCGGCTTCCTTGTACAACAGGTGTTCGTTAGGTGGGAAGGCGACTACGCGGGAACAAGCCCACAAGGGTCAGTCACGATGGACAAACCAAAGACCGTGCACGCGGTATGGACAACCAGCTACACACAGGCCTACATAGCCGCAGGCGTCTTGGTGGTTGCGATAATTGCTGCAGCCATCCTGATGATGAGGCGAGGAAAGGGGGGCACGAAAGCTAAGCCTTCCAAGGGGAAACGAATCGGCTTACGTATAGGTAAACCGAAAACGGAGACCTAAGGGGCATCATCTTGTCTAGCGAAATGAACGCACAGAAAGACCTACTGAAGCTCTACGCGTACGGTACCTTAGCGAATTTCTAGGTAACCGTCGGAGCCAAAGACGCTGTGGACGAGGACGAAGCTCAAGCGTTCCTACAGCTTCAACAATCCCTAATCAAGCATCTCGAACAGACACTGGAAGCACACCTAGATGAAGCCTCTATGGAAGATTTTCGAAGATTCGTCAGCCACTACAGAATCCGCACGGAATAGTTCCACCCCGCATCCGCCATCTGCTATGAGAGCGAGTGCATTGAACGCTCCCAAACTGGAGCGCACCGTAGACATATGCTGTGAGCTACGCGTAGCCAGCTGCTAGCTCAGCTCGCGAGGGGCACCTATCTTTTATATCGTCTGCCATCGCATACGAATACAGTCAGCGTGATTTCAGCATGAGTAATTCCAAGCCCGTATTGTTGCTCGCCGTTATGGTCCTAGCTTTCGTGCTTCTACCGGGCGCCTATGCATCGCCTGTTATTGTAACCATATCGCCCACGACGCAAGCTGTGCCCCAGACTTCCACTGCATCCTACTCGATCGGCCTAGCAAGCGGGACCAAGGCAGCGTACAGTCTTAGCCTTTCTGGGCTAGTGTCCGGAGCCTCGTACTCGTTCTCATCGAACCATGTTTCCACGCCCGCAGGCTCGGGGAGCAGCAGCCTCAGCATCGATACGAGCAGCACCCCCCTTTACTGCCCTGGAATCTATTCGTTCACAGTCTCTGCGACTAACTCGACTTCAGCTCCGACCCCCGGAATGCCCGCCGATTCAGGCAGTGCAAGTGCTAGTCTCACCGTGGTTCAGGTAGGTCCTCCATTGGCCATTACTGTTTCAACGGACAAGTCGGCGTATAGAACGGGTGATGTGGCGACGATCGTGATCTCCGCGAATCGGCCCTCGGAAGGCCAACTCATTATTTCATCCCCGTCTGGTTCTCCGGCGACTTTCCTCTACACTTTCATAGGCCCAACTTACTCGTTAACGAAAACCCTCACCGTGACTGCGATTGGGCGGTGGACCGTAAACTTTCAAGCCGACGACTTCTGTTCAGGGTTTAGTAGTGCGTCAGCTGCCTTTGACGTGACGCCGGATACCTACGACGTCTCTCTATCGTTGAATGGAGTCCCGGCGCAATACTCGTCGCAAGTAACGATTGACAATCAGGCACAGGGGATGATTGGGGGCGCTGAAATCAAGAAGCTTTCCTTCAAAGTTGACACAACCCACACCGTCGCCGTCGATCAGTATGTTCAGGGCGACGCGGGTGTGCGCTACTTTGCAGCCCAGAATAGTTGGACAGTTAGTTCAGCGGGCAGTCATACCTTCGAATATGAAACTCAGTACTTGTTGACGGTTGTAACGGACCCAGCCGGAATTACCGATGTGACTGGTGGGGGTTGGTACAAGGCAGGGACAAGCGTCCAAACAAACCAAGTTCCTATCACTGTGCCTGGACCATCTGGGACACAATACGCCTTCAAGGGCTGGGAAGTGGACGGCGCCGCCCAGTCTGGCAACGGAATTTCATTAACCATGGACAAACCCCACAACGCTGTTGCGAAGTATGAGACGCAGTACCAGTTGTTAATCGACTCGCCGTACGGCAACCCGCAGGGCCAAGGCTACTACGCGGCCGGGTCCACGGCGACATTTTCAGTAACGACGCCTTCAGGCTTCCCCGTGCAACAAATCTTTGTCCGGTGGGAGGGCGACTACACAGGCACGTCGCCGCAAAGCTCAGTTACGATGGATAAGCCGAAGGTGATACATGCAGTCTGGTCAACGAGCTACATCCCACTCATAGCAATAGCCATAGTCGCCCTTGCGGCCGTGGCTGCTTTCCTGTTCTGGCGAAAACGGAAGGGGCCGGCACCGGAGACGAAACCTACGCCGGGAGCAGATAAGGCGGGGGCTTCTGAAAGCCTGAAATGCGCTTCCTGCGGAACCGAAAATCCTGCAGGCCAGAAGTTCTGCACGAACTGCGGCGAAAAACTCGGCCACAAGAAGCATCACACTTAACCAAGACCCGTTCCTTTAGCTCGTTCTGCGATGACCTCGCTAACGGAGTCGCTCCAAGAACCATCCCGAGCGAGCAGACTCTTTTTCGTGCTTTCAGGCGAGCATGCCTCACTGCCCGCAGCCGAAGTGGGAGCAATTCTGGAATCGAGTGGCGTAGATTTCAACGCGCCAACTCAGAGTTACAGGCTGCTAACACTAAACGCTCCTTTCGCCGCCCTCAAGGCAGTTTCAGAAAGAAGCCTGATGTACGATTGGTGTGGTCTCAGCTTGGGCGAATGCGCGGCTGACGAGAGGCAGATTGAGGATTTCGTAAGGAGTCAACCGATTGGGCAGGTAGCAAGGGATGCTCAAAACTTTGCCGTCCGGTCGGTACGGTTGGGTGGGGTAAACAAATCGATTCGGCGGGTTGACTTGGAACGTAAGGTCGGGTCTATGGTGAAAGATATGGTTCCAAGGATGCAGGTGCGGCTTCAGAACCCTGACCTGACCTTTGCTTGCGTGCTTTACGAGGACAGGTTTCTACTAGGAGTGTCAGGTTACTCGAAGCCGTCCGGGCTGATCGCGCCTCGGCGGCCCCGCAAGCGCCCTGTCTTTCACCCTTCCACAATGCCGCCGAAGATAGCGAGGTGCATGGTTAACTTGGCGCGAGCAGTTCCCGGCGCAACTTTTGTAGACCCATTCTCCGGAGTGGGCGGTATAGTGATTGAGGCGGCTGTGATAGGCTGCAGGGTTCTGGGGCTGGATGCGGACTTACGAATGCTCAGGGGCGCTCGCAGAAACTTGAAACACTTTGAACTTGCGGCGGAAGGTTTTCTCAATGCGGATGCACGATTCCTTCCTGGACATGACCTAGACGCCATTGCGACGGACCCACCGTACGGCCGGGGCTCGTCCACCATGGGAACAAAGGTAACCACCTTGGTGAGTGAATTCATAGAAGGAGCGAAGAGTTCGCTGAAGAAAGATGCCCATATCTGCATAGCTGCCCCAGTCGAGGTTGATGTCGAAGGATACGCACAGCATGCGGGTTTCGCGTTGAAGGAAAAACATCTTGCAAGGGTTCACCGTAGCTTAACAAGACAGTTCGTCGTCTTGCAAAACTCATAGAATGGCATCGAAAAATGTCCGTGAAAGTAACTTTCCTAGGGACAGGAGGAAGCGTCCCAAGCAAGTTTCGGAACCTCCCAAGCGTCTTGGTACGGAGGGGCCCGGAAGTGATGCTTTTCGATTGTGGAGAGGGTACACAAAAGCAATTTCTCCAAGCCAGGGCGGGCACCAACCGGAAGATGCGCATCTTCATCAGCCACATGCACGGCGACCACGTGTTCGGCCTACCGGGATTGCTTCACTCACTGTCCTTCATGGGCAGAACATGCGAGCTGGAAATAATTGGCCCGAAAGGCATCAAAGACTTTGTGACGTCCGTTAACCGGGTCGTGAAGTTATACTCACGATTTCCAATGCGAATCAAGGAGGTACGTTATGGCAGGGTTGTCGATGACGAGGAGTACGAGGTGCACGCTGCTCCGGGAGAACATGGTATGCCTTGCCTATCCTACGCGTTGGTGGAAAAACCGCGACCAGGAAGGTTTGACCCTTCCAAAGCCCGGAAGCTAGGTATTCCAGAGGGCCCACTATGGAAGAGGCTGCAAACCGGGAAATCTGTGAGGGTCGGAAAGAGAGTAGTTTCTGCTGGGCTTGTGGTGGGGCCAGCGAGACGCGGAGTAAAGGTCACTTACGCGGTTGACACTCGACCGTGCGAGTCAATTGTCAAATTGGCGGCCAAATCAGACCTTTTGATTCATGACAGTTGTTTCGCGGAAGCTGCTTCAACAAAGGCGAAGGAGTATGGCCACTCAACCGCGGGCGAGGCCGCCTGGGTTGCAAAGAAAAGTAAGTCCAAGAAATTAGCACTCTTTCACATCAGCGCAATGTACGAGGACCCCGCGCCACTCTTAGCTCAGGCCAAGAGAATATTCCGCCACACGTTTCTCCCTAGTGATATGGCTACCGTCTACGTCGCCCCGCAGCCTCGCGGCTGAAACCCTGCCACGGGCTCGTTGCAAGATAGTCGACTACGGATTCGGGGGCAGCCGACTCTATTTCAATTGAGATTGGTCCATTGGGAGATTCGCCCTCAGGCTCACAGAATGAAACGCGTCCAGCGAAGGCAGCTTGCTTGTTAAGGTGAATTAGAATCCGTTGCCCGTGTGTTCTACTAGTGAGAATTGACCTTGCGGCGCTGCGGATTGCTTCCTGCTTTATGAGGTTGCGCAGATTGGACAGGAAGTCAAACTCACCTCCATGAATTCTAAGAACGACCTCAGCTCCACTCGTTCCTACTTTCTGAATTCGCTCGGATGGGAAGATGTTATGCAACGCTCGTTCCACCTTCGCTTCGTCCTCGGTCGGACGAACAACCGTTTCAACGGTGACACTTAGGTCCATCAAGCTTTCAACTTGGCTAAGATGCCTTTCAGGGAGGACTGCAGTTCTGTAATCGTGCCTTCATTTACTACCATGGCGTCCGCTAACGCGATGACATGGCCTAGCCCAACTTTCAGTTCCCGATTATCGCGCTCGTGGAATGTTTCCCAAGTCTTTGGGTCGTCGCTTCTGCCTCGGGATAGAAGCCGCTGAAACCGCGTCTTTGGTGAGGCATGAATCGCGATGGTAACAACCTCGAATTTTGATTTGAGTTCGGCAAGTTCCTCAGGCCCTCTGACCCCCTCAACAACGACGACTTTGGACTGCCGTTCTTCAACCTTCGGGAGTAGTCTTCTCGCCACAGCGGCAGGGTCCTCTTCACTCCTAACTTTCAACATAACTTCACCCATGTTCTGGGGTGTTGGGTCCAGGCCCCTTCGCTGTGTCTCCTCTCTGATCACATCGCCGAGCACGAGAACTTCTAAGCCAAGTTGTTTCGCCGCTTCGGACGCAACCCCTTTCCCAGCACCGGGCATGCCTGAAATCGCGATAACTTTCTTTCTTACCTGCATTTGCCGGCAAACGTCTCCGAGGCCTTCTGCCCGATGCCCGTGAACCGTTAAATTAGGTCATTCAATATTAGGCTTCGCTGGTGGAAACCGCTTGTCACAAGAACGGATACGGAGCTTCATCGCGGTGGACTTGGATGAGCCCTCGATACGCGAACGATTAGTCGCGGCTCAGAAGGGGTTGGAGCAGACACGTGCGCAACTGAAGATCGTGGAGCCGCAGATAATGCATATGACGCTTCGCTTTCTTGGGGAGGTCCCAATGGCAACCGTGGAGAGAGTTAAGGAAGCAATGGATTCCATTCAATTTCCGCCCTTCGAAGCGGAGTTCACTGGCCTTGGCGTCTTCCCTAACCCTAGGCGAATCAACGTGGTCTGGGTGGGAATAAAACAAGGTGGGGAAGAATTAAGTCACATTTTCCAGCAACTAGAACCAAAGCTTAGGCAAATCGGGCTGCCTCCGGACGATAAGGGCTTCAGCCCACACATGACCATCGCCCGGGTTAGATCCCCTGTGAACCGAGATGCACTGGCAGCGTACGTAGAAAGCATGAAAAGTGAAGAGTTCGGGAAGATGGCCGTTAACGCTGTCCGTCTGAAAAAAAGCACCCTGACCCCAAGGGGACCAATATACACGACGATTCACGAGGTAGCCGCATCGTCCTGACGGATTAAGTGCACTTCCTTGCACGAGTTCGCAGAAGTTTCTGAGACTGTTAAGAAGAAGATTGTGCCGCCGCCAAAATTGAAAAGCGCGGTCGAGGCACGGGCCGAAGAGATTAGGGTTGCTGTTGAACAAGAGTGCATTAAGACGGGGCTCGAAGCCGAGGTCCGCCTGGATGGATCCGTTGCGAAGGATACGTGGATACGGGATTATGCCGACGTCGACATCTTCATGAGAGTCTCTCCGCAGTTAAGCAAAACGCAGCTCCGAGACGTGTGCCTGCCACCCGCCCGCAAGGCACTCCGACCTCACAAAATCGTCGAACGGTATGCGGAGCATCCGTACATAGAATCAACAGTAGAATTAGATGAGAGGCGCGAGCTTCGGGTTAACGTTGTCCCTTGTTACAACGTAGAGAAGGGCAACTGGTTGAGCGCCACCGACAGGAGTCCCTACCACACCGAATACATTCGGCAACACCTCACCGAGGCGCAGCGCGACGAAGTTCGCTTGCTAAAGGCCTTCATGAGGGGCATAGGGAGTTATGGAGCGGATATCAAAACTGGTGGCTTCAGCGGAATGCTATGCGAAACGCTCATTGTTTCGCGCGGAGAATTCCAGCAGGTTGTCCGAGATTTCACGCAATGGCGAGACGATGATTTCATAGACGTCGAAAACTACTATGAAGGAAGACGCGAGGAAGCGCATCGAATCTTTAGGGAACCGTTAATTGTCGTTGATCCCGTGGACAAGGGGCGTAACTTGGCCGCCGCAGTACGACAGGACCAACTCTGGAATTTTGTTGCTGCATCTAGGCAGGTCAACTCAAGACCAACCACTGCCCTCTTCACTGAACCAAGAGTCAAACCGCTTACCCGGACCGAGTACCGGAGACTTGTTCTAGCTCGTGGGTCGACAATCCTGTGCCTAGTCCTGGGGAAAATAGATGCAGTCGTCGACATTCTATGGAGTCAGCTCTACCGGACGGAGAGAGCGCTCTTCAGTCTTCTCGAGAATAATGACTTCCAAATGGTGCGATCGTGGGCGTGGAGCGATGAGAAGTCACTAAATCTGATCTTGTTCGAACTGGAGCTAGGACAGTTACCAGATGCTAGACGCCATGATGGGCCCCCAGTTTCCAAGTTTAATGAAAGTGCTTCATTCCTGTCAAAGCATTCGAAGAGCGCGAGCACAATCTCCGGCCCTTGGATTGACAACGCTCGATGGGTAGTACAAAAGAAACGAAGGTTTGTTTCCGCAAAAACCTTGCTCACATCAACACTCCGTTCTGGAGGTGAAGATGTCGGCGTTGCTGGTTTGCTGGCTAAGTCCTTCAGGAAGAATATGCGAATTCTTGAAAACGAAAATGTTGGAATGCTTATCGCCTCGAATACGGAGTTTGCGAAGGCCATGAGAACCTATCTCTCTGGAAGGCCAGCATGGTTTGCATGAAAACGAAATTCCACTGCGCGGGCTTCTGGAACCCCAATACGTGCGCATACTAACCTATCCAGGCACGGATCCCAAGGCGGCAAAGGGAAGGATAGAGGAACTCTCCCAAATGGGGGTTTTGGCTCTTCGTTTCGAGGGAGTTACCCGGATTGGCGGTGTCCCCGTTCTTGGGAAGGGCTGCGTAGGCGTCGTGACGCAGGCCCGTCTTGACGGGAAACTGGTAGCTTTGAAAATCCGGCGCCTGGACGCCGACCGCCCATCGATGAACGACGAGTCCAGGCTGTTGCGGTTGGCAAACAGCGTCGACGCTGGACCGCGTTTGATTTCTGCAACGAAAAACTTCCTTGCAATGGAACTCTTCCGTGGCATGCCTTTGTTCCGATGGGCCGAGGGCCCAGGCGCCAAGGGAAGATTGGTGAAGAAACTCGTCTTAAGCCTCGTCAAGTGCTGCTTCACGCTTGACTCGATCGGCCTCGACCATGGAGAATTGAGCCATGCTCCCAAGAATGTGCTCGTCAACAACACCGGCCAACCCTGCATCGTTGATTTCGAGAGTGCAAGCACGACAAGGCGCGTCGCAAACGTCACATCCATCCTACAATACTTCCTGTTCGGAAGACTGTCGAGAACGCTTCAAGCAACACGAGTCTTCCCAAACAAAAGGAACATAGTGAAAGCCCTAGGCGAATACAAACGAGAGAGTTCAGTTGAGAATTTGGAACGCGTCTTGGACACCCTTGGCTTGTTATGAAAAGTTCTTATGAGCGCTCAATTGCTCTCTGCGACGGACGGGGCCGTCGTCTAGAAGAGATTGCTAGAGCAACTCTCTGGACAGCTTGGTCTGGGAACACGATTCCGCCAACAGGATACCAGAGCGCAGTTGCGCGCGGTGAACCTGGGGCGCTGGCGTCCCTAAGAATGAAAAGTCTCAGGGCCAGAGGTCGTGGGTTCAAATCCCACCGGCCCCACCACGTGCTTTATCCCAAACTGGGGCTGGGGCACGATGTGTCCTACTGGAATGCAGACGCAGGAATTGTGAGTTGCTGAAGCATAGTGTGCATCATATATTTTGGAATAGCGAAAACGGCTTAAAACAAGAATCCAACAGAATTATGTGAGGAAGAATTTCATTGACAGCAGATATTGGTTGATACCGTCAGAAATTTACGAACCATTGAACAAGGAGTTTCATTTTGATTTTGACCCATGCCCGTATCCCTTTGTCAGAGACGGTATTGACATAGAGTGGGGAGAATCGAACTGGGTAAATCCGCCATTTAGAGCCAAGGACGCTATTAACGGGCATGGCCCCACAGCTTTTGTTCGGAAAGCGATTGAAGAACATAAGAAGGGCAAAGGTTCGGTTTTGATTTTACCCGTTCAATCCTATGTGAATCTTCTGTTACAAGCAGGCGCAGAATTGCGACCAGTTGGACGTGTCAAGTGGCTGGATGCTCGAACTGGAAGGGAGATGTCAAACCCAAGCAATAATGCATTGTTTATTTTGCGGACGAGAAGCCGTGAGGTTGACTAGACCCAAGAAAAACTGACACAGCTCTAGCCTAGTCATTCAGTCGCATTGGCTCACCAAATTTCAGATTTACCGATTTTCCTTCCTTCCCGCAAAACGGACACGGCCCGATCAGGTTAGGTGAGACCTCTTTACCGCAATGATCGCATTTTGCCGTTACGGAACTCCCAGTAGAAACAACGAGATTGTTCACTGGCACTTGTGCTCCACTTGCATTAGTGAGCCCTTGGGCTGTCAGTAAGGCAAATCTGTCATAATCTTGTAGCAGAGGATTTTGCATGTTCGTCACTATCAGCCATTTTTGGTCAACTTCGCTTCCATATTTCGCCTTGACATCTGCAGACGTAGCTCCTGCAGTAGCCTCTCCTGCTATTTCTCTTGCTACCGTCCCAGGAAGCTTCATAGCCGCAATCTTCTGCCCTTGGATATCTAGAACAAAACCTGCTTTGCCTTCCAAAGGTTCGAACGTAACGCCTTCAACTTTCTCCTTCTTACGTCGCCACCACGTCAACAAAGAGACCTTGTCCAGAAAAAAGGCAAAGGCACTACTTAAGATGTCGTAAGGTCTTTCACAAGATTCTCCTTGCCAAGAATCCTGATAGAGTGATCTTGCATTTAGAGTGAAGGGCGAACTCGAACGATTATTATTTCTGGTCTTCTGCGGCGCCTTGTTTCCTGCGCTCGAACTCTCTGCGAAGGGTGTAGTTTACGTTCCTAATCGCATAGTAGCCTGTGAGAAGAAACAATATCGTGCATAAGACAAAACCTCCGAGAAGTTGCGAGACCGTCACATTCCATGGAGTAAGCGATCCCATGAGCCACAATGCAGCCGCAATCGAAAGTAGACAATAAGCGACAAAGGTCAGAGTAAGCCCAGCAAGAAATCCAGGCAAGGAGGCCAGTTCCCTAACTTTCTCCGACTGGACACGAAGCGTTTCATACGGCTCTTGCTTGTTCTTGATTTGTTCGACCGTCTTCCCCAATGTCAGTATGCTGGTCCACCAATCTCGTGCTCGTTGCAGCAGCATCGGCTGTGCTCTAGTGACAGCAAGCGTGGATGTGGCCAACGCAAGTCCAGCGCCAGTTATTCCTGCTACTAAGAGTGTCTCAACTATTGACTCAGCTGCAAGAGGGTCCAACAATGTTCGCTCATGTGTTGAAGTCTTTTAGAACTATTAAAGAAATGGCGGGACAGGCGGCAATGATTGACTATTTTCGAGGGATCTAGAGGCGCGCCACAAAACTTGCTACATCACCTGTTTGGGAGCGCATTCATCAAGCAATCGCACAGATTCTGAAGTCAATCTATGTGGATAAACGAGTAGGAAGAAATACAGGAACTCAGGGCGGTCATATATCACCACGGGAAGAGTTGAATCCTTGTGATTTGCCAACTCGGTTAGCTTTTTCCAACTCTGCGGAGCATCAAAGAACCATGTGTTGTCTTTTCCTTCATCACTTTGCCAAAGAAGATAGTGCCACTTGTGGCGCGGACTATATTCGCACAGGGTCATCTTTGATATTTTCTTCCACAACTCATCCAGTGACGTTCTCTTGTTTCTGCGAACGGAGAAATACACAACTGGAGCCAAATGGTATGAAAGGTCAAGGAAATCCTCTCTCTCAAAGCCGGACAGCTTCATAGCTGCTCCTATGCATTTCTCCACCTGCAAGTAAGGGTCAGGCACTCTTGAGGCAAAGTCAGGCAGGCTCTTGTCTGATTCGTCTTGCAAACATAGGTCTGCCAGAACCTTGAGCATTATGTTCCAAGAGAGTTCTGTTTCATTCATTGACTCGCAGAATAAGCTGATAATCAGATGGTATGGTGTGGCGGACTGCCCCCAATACCAGAGCCAATCTTTGTGATTGCTCTTTATGAGCTGAATGATTCTTTCGTCAGGCGTTCCTCTTTCGTTCGACTTCATCTCGAACAGGCGTAAGGCACAGATCCATCCAAGAACCATCGTCAATCTTGCTTTGTATACGATACCTCCGTCGCCCATCGGAGGACCTTCGAGATAGTTTTCTCTTGACAGGAACTCTGCCTCTAGATCCTCCAGTTGTTCGACAATTCTCTGCATGATGATTTCATACGTTCGTGCACATGTCTCCCATTCTAGCGCTTGCTTCTCAGCTAGAGCAAGGACGGCGGCAAGGTAAGCGACCCAGCATTCTATTATCGCGAGATGATTCTGTTCTTTCTCGAAAGGAGATATCAAATATTGCGCGATCACAGCAGCACCAGATATCCTTCTTTGAAGCTCACGACCTGATTCCGTCGAAGGCGTTCCTATGCCGAGAAGCTGTTTCAGAAATGAAGCCAGTTTGTCTTTGTCGGGCAAGCTTTTCCCGTCAGCGAGGTATAATTCTAAGAAATCTTTGAGCGGGGTCGGTTTCTGCGGGAAGAAGCTTCCAGCAGCATCTGCGAATTTGCGCAAAAGCTGAGTCCCTAGGATTAGGTCTACTTTGAAGTTGTGCAGACCCAGTCGTTCCCATTGCATGTTCATATCGTCAATCGCCCTGCGGACCGGGTCATCTATCATGCCGTTGGTTACCAAGAAATGCTGAACGGGCTGACTCTTGTCGACGGCGGGATGGGCTACTGGCAATTCGACAAGTTCCCGAATCTCTTCCTGCATACTTCGCCACTTAGCTAGATTGATGTCGCCTGTTTTGAGTTGGTATGCGCAAACCATTCCGTCAGGGTCGATGGCGATGATGTCTTTTCCTTGTTCCGATTGAGTGTGTTTGGAAATGTGAAGTATAGTGAAACCTTCTTGAATCAGACACTGGCAGAATGGGATTTGATAGCCTCTTTCATTCGTGCTAGTCAACCAGTCTTCTACTATTCTCTCTATCAAGCCATTCCTTCCGTTTTCTTTCAATGATTTCGTTGTATCTCCGTTTATACTCCTTTTTCTCAAGCTCTGGTAGCATCGCTCTCATCTTCGCAGCCGCACTCGGGCTGAGAATGATGTCTTGAACGGACGGATTTCCGTTTGAATCGAAGCTTATGGTGATTTTTTCGAGCGCGTCGAGGATAGTTGAGAATGAAAAATTCCCTTTTGTGTCTACAACGTTTTGTACTCGTTCAGCTGCTTGTTCCATTGCGTTGAGCATTATTCTTTCTTCTTGGTTCTTGATGCTTTGAGCCAACTCGTCAAGTTTGGCGTAGTATGCTTCCATTCCTTTGGCGATGATGTCCTCGTTTTTCAACAAGAAGCCTGCGCTGATCTCTTTCAACTCACTTTCCACAGGTAGGCCCTTGTCGGATTTTACGCTGAGTATGTCTCCTTCGTGCATCTTCCTCCTTGGGATACCCTGCGTGAATGAGCCTCGACTTGCAGATTTTCTAATTCTATCCGTGAAAAGTTGATTCGCAGCTTTCTTCACAGATGGGAAGTCAGGTAGCAAATATCTCACAGCAGTCTTCGGTTACTACCTACAATATGCCTAGGAAATGAAGAAGGTTTTGGCTCTCGATATCCTGGAGTAGATAACATGTCTGATAGTTTCGACGAGCAGTTCCAAGAAGCCTGGGAGAAGATTGGCGGAGACTGGTTCGCCCACCAGTGGTGGGAGCTCCAAAGATCGAAGCATCTGCTGGGCAAGCTGAGGACACTAAGAGAGATTGAGATATTCTACCCACGACTCAAAGGTAAGATTGCTTACTCGGACATGCTGAGACGGGAAGCTCTCCGCCACATCAAGGAGCAACGAATTCAGAACTACAGGAAAATCACGGAATACCTCAAATGCGACAGCTGCGTGAACGAAGGAAAGCCGGCAGGAATGTTGCAGACAGGTTATGCTACTTCGAAAATGAAAGTCATCATCCAATGCTATCATTGCAAGAAAGATATTCTTTCGATAGACATCGCAGAAATCAAGAACGAGTGGATCAGAAACTTCTTCGACATCACTGAGAAGAGTTTGATCGCTTAGAACATCGATTCAAGAAAATTGCAATCGATGCATTTCTTGTCGTTCGGCATTGTGCTTTGAACCCAATACGGGATAAAGCCCACCGGCCCCACCACAAATTCTCGCTGGGGCAATACGGAGCTTCTAAAAGGAGTCTTGCGACACTACAGATTAAGGCCGGGCAACTTCACGACTGTCAGGTCATCCTTTTTTCGCCAAGGTCTTTTTCTCGTTCTTCTTCTTGCTCTTGCTCCTGACAGGGGTCAGACCAATGCCCGCCCGTTTCGCTCTGCCTTGAAGCAAGGTAAGGTCAAAGTCAACCTTCTTCCTTCTCTTGCGGCTAACTTTACTTTCCTTCCATCCCAAGATGGGTCACGACCAATAGGCAAACATCCTAGATTTAGATTCCGGCATAGGAGATGACACGCCAGGCTAGATTCAGCAGCTTCAGGAGGTCTAATGCATCCTTGATATTTCCAGCCTCCAAGGACCTTTCCGCTCCCGAAACTACCTGGAAAGAAGAGCAAGAGTGAATTCGATTTGGAGCGAGCGTTTTCATATCGGATTGATATCTCATTCATTCGTGTGGATCATGCGCGAGAGAGAAAGTTTTCGAAAAAGAAATCTGCTGACGAAGATTGAAAACCTTATCGCCAAGAGAGAAGCAGAGAAGGATAACCTGCCGTATGAGGAATACAAAACGACCGCACAATACATACAAGGCTACGTTTCGGGTTTAGAGGAAGCACGACGGATTATCAAAGGTATTCCGTCGGGCGGCTGGCATCCATCGGCAGTTCATAAACAGCTTATCGAAGGAAGGAAGAAGGCGAAAATCCGGGCAGCAGGAGAAGCGTCTCGGATAACTTCTTAATGCCATAACGCCGAACGAAGACGGCCCAGGAGCGAAAACAGGGACGCCACATCTCTTACATTCTTGCGTAGGCATCATGCGCTCTTAGCCGTTCAATTAGATGTACTTTGATACTAAGCCGAGTATGCCGTTTATGGTGGTCGCTTCCGCCGTCCCTTATCGTGTTCACGTTCTTCCTCATCTTGTTCCCGCCTGTCCTCATCCTTTTCCTTTTCGGCGCTCTCGTCAGCTCCTTCCCGTTTCAGCTCTTGCTCGTCTTCCTGCTCCCGCTGATCTTCCTCTTGCGATTCCTCACGCTGCTTTTCCTCTTCCTCGTTAGACTCTTCACTCAACAGTATGTCCCCTCAGCAAGTTCCTGTCTGGTTCACTTCTTGCTCTATCATTAATGGCCTTTTCCTCGTTCTTTTGGTTGTCAGACGGGGAGAGATCAACTAGGTTTTGCTACCAAGTTGAATTGTTTTCTTTGCCGGTTGAATCCCAAAGCTAATGGCAGATACCCATACAGCCACATTAGTTCAATTGGATGACCCGAGTAATACCATTTCGTCAGTGTCCCCCAGCTGAACATTATGTCCGCAAATGAGTACAAGAACAGTCCACTGAAAATCCATATCCAAGGCTTTCCGATGGAGGTACCGACGAAAGCGATCAACCGCATCATCACCAACGCCACCAAAACCGCGTCCAAGAGAGGATACGCTAGGTCGAACACCTTAACGAAAGCCGGAGAAGACGAGATGGACAATGGATATAGCAGGAAGGCAGCGGTCACTCCAATGATTAGCAAACCAACAAGAATCGAAACAATCTCTTTCGAAAACGTAACTAGCTTCCTGAAAATCATCATAAAACCAACAATCGAAACAAGGGCCGGAACATACCCTGCCAAGTAGAAGACGTCAGCAATTGATGGGTACGGTATTCGAACGCCCAGTATTACCTCGTAGATTAACCATGTGAATTCACCTGCGAACCAGAGTAGAATCGCTAGAAAGAAACCCATATGGACGCGCCGAAGTCGCTGCCTTAGATGAGTTAGAGCCGTTACATCTCTTCTGTCTTCCATCACTACAAGGAGCGCATATACTGCGGTGACTCCGGAAGTCAAGACGAAGAGCACATCCGTGCTGGCCGTGAGCCACCACCCCCACGACTGAGCCACCGCGTAGAAAACGGCAAAAGCAACGCCCAGAACGAGGATTGTTAGCAAGTCACGTTCCATAAGGAGCCGCCTACAGCCTATCAAGCAGTAGGCCCTATGACATGTACATATTGTAACGGTTCAGTTCACGGACGAGTTACGTGTTGTCCCGTATCAAGAACAGCGAATAGGCCTGCGCACCACCACGTTTCGACGACGAACGGCAACGGTTCAGATTAGAGTGCTCGCACCAGTCGTTGAAAGCACGATTTCCTTAGTGTTCATCCTGTTGGTTACGATGCCCCTCTACTTTGCCGTTATCTGGCCCTGTCACCTATCACTCACCTGACGAACCACTGGAGAACCAGCATCGGCCTAGATGCTGGCGTGCAATGCGATTTTTTCTCCTCCAAAAGTCCAGATTCCTACGCCTATCCGTTGTTACCAAACAACCCCGTTGCCGGTGACGAACTACCTTTGACCACGTATTCCTTGTTTCCATGCAGGTGTGATTCCATGGAGGTCGTGGGTAAGTCTACTATTACGGGGAAATATCAATTGACGCTCCCGAAATTTGTAAGAGAATTTCTCGGAGCTGATAACGGCGACTTAGTAGTGTTCATCAAAGACCACGATAAGATTCTGGTAAAGCGAGGCACAGTAAAGATTGAGGAATGAATCCGAGATGCCGAACCGCCCTGAAGGAGGCATGATCAGTTGTCTCGGCTGCTCTTAGTCCGGGGCGGATCGGCATATTACATCGCCCTTCTGGCGGATCTTTTTTTGGCAGGTGTTTTCATTTTTGGTCAATGGCAGCGCAGTTTGCTGGGCTTCATCTCTGATTTACTCTCGCCCATTATTGCATTCGTAGCAGTTGTTTCGGCGGTGGCGGCCGTTGCTGTGATTGGGGTGAGAGGGAATCGGCTTGCGGTTGTCTCGTTCAGTCTTATGTTGGGGGTGGTCTTGTGGTTCGTGTCTGAGGTTGTATGGGCGATTTACCCGTTGATCTTGGGAGTATCGACTCCGTTCCCTTCGGTTGCGGACGTATTCGGTCTTATTGGGTATGCTCCAATTCTCATTGGCCTAGGGTTGCAGGCGTGGCCGTTTGGGGAGAACTTTCGCACGAAAAGGATGCTTTCTGCAATTCTCGTGATAATTGGTGGAGGGCTTCTGGCCTTGATTGTTCTGACGCAGGCAATCTCTTCAAGTCAGGAAGGTTTGTTGGCTCTAATCGTGGATTACGCGTATCCTATTCTCGATTTTGTAACATTGACAGTTGCTGTGTCGGTCCTACTCGTTCTCCGGAGAGGCACTTTCTGGAGACCGTTCCTTTTCCTGGTTTTGGGACTAGTTCTAGCGGTTTCCGCTCATATGTTCTCGGCTTGGGCGACATCGAACGGGAGCTACTATTCCGGTCATCCGCTTGAATTATTGTTCGACTGGGGCTACCTCTCAGCGGCGCTTGGGTTCTATCTGATGCGAAAGAAAATGGAAGCGAGGTCTCTTTGACGATGTCCGTGGAGGAAAACCTAGAACATTTCCATGTTCTCATGCTCGAATCCATAGACGAAACCATAACCGCTCTACTTAGCCGAACCGTGGTTGATGCGCTTTATACTCATCTACAAGAATTCTACTCTATTTCGAGGGATGAGGTTCCTTACAGACTTGACACTCTATTCACTACTTTAGAGAAGATTTTCGGCGTAGGTTCTCAGACCATAACCAGAGCCATCGCTAGAAAATTCTGCGTCAAATTGGGGCTCGAGTTCACAGGCAAACCGAGTCGCACTTTGCTCGAATATGTTGACGAAGCGAAGATGAAGCTGCAGAACTCATCATCCAAGTAGCTGGGTACATGTGTTGATTGAGAAAAGAAAAAGGAAAACGGGAAAAATGACGAAAAGAAACCTAACCAAGGGCAGGTCGATTAAGCCGCGACCGCTGCTGTTGAAGGCTGGACGGAAATACAAGTATCTTTGTGAAGAGGGCTCAGCGGTCATGATGATGCTTGGCGCAGACGGAAAAGTAATCGATGCCAACAATGCGCTTCTCGAAATGTCGGGTTACTTAAGGGATGAGGTTGTCGGCAAGAATGCGTTAGACTTCGTCGTGCCAGAACAGAGGAAAAAAACAGCTGCACAAATACGGGCCGCTTTGATTAATGGAGCAGCCCCACAGTTTGAGGTGGCGTTCCGACACAAAGACGGCTCGACCCACACACTATTGCTTCCACCAAAACAACTTGCACTCGAAGAAGAAGGACAACGGAGCTTTCTTGTAATGGGGGTCGACATCACTGAACGCAAGCGTATGGAGGAGGAGCTTTCAAGGTCTAGTCAATTCTTGGGAAGCGTCGTAGAGAATGCGTACGTTTGGCTTGACGTGCTCGATAGCCAACACAACGTCCTAGTCTGGAACAAAGCTGCGGAAACCATGAGCGGCTATTCCCGAGAAGAGGTCGTGGGACACGGCAAAATATGGGAGTGGCTATACCCAGATCAAGAATACCGAAAGCAAACCATGGAAACCGTCAACGACATACTGCAAAGTGGCAGGACCGACGTTGATACTGAGACAATGATCAAGCGAAAAGACGGGCAGACCAGGATCATATCCTGGAACGAACGCGCCCTGACTGACCAGGATGGCAAAGCGATCGGGACCATCGCAATCGGGCACGACATTACTGAACGTAAGCGGGCGGAGGAGAACCTTCGTCAATCGGAAGAACGCTACCGCTCTCTCTTCGATCAGACGCTGGATGGAACATACCGCAGCACCCACGAGGGCCGATTTGTCGACGTCAATCCTGCTCTTGTGAAGATGTTCGGGTATTCGAGCAAGCAGGAAATGTTGGACATTTCGGACATCAAGAAGGAACTGTATTTCTCACCCGAAGAACGCGGCAGCCACATCCTAGATACAGGCCAAGAAGAAGTGGAGGTATACAGAATGCGACGAAAGGATGGATCCGAGATATGGGTCGAAGACCATGGCCATTACGTTCACGACGAACAGGGGAACATCATTTACCATGAAGGAATACTCCGCGACGTCACCCAACGCAAGCGATTGGAGGAGGAACTGAAGCAGTACTCTGCGCATCTAGAGGAGCTGGTTAAGGAGAGGTCTGGCAAGCTAGCTGAGAGCGAAGCACGATACCGTCGCCTCTTTGAAGGCAGCCCAATCTCCCTTTGGGAAGAAGATTTCTCAGAAGTCAAGAAATACTTAGATGACCTACGAAGCAGAGGGATTAGGAATCTTAGAAGATACTTCATCGAGCATCCGGAGGACCTTGTCAAGTGTGCAACTATGGTGAAGATCCTTGATGTTAACGAAGCCACGCTGAGACTGTACGGCGCGAAAACAGTTGAAGAATTGAGGGGTGAATTGGGCAGGGTTTTCACCCACGAGTTCCACGACAGATTCAGAGAAGAACTCGTCGCCTTGGGTGAGGGAAAGACACAATTTGCGAGCGAATTTGACAATCAAACTTTGACAGGCGACACAAAGCACGTTAGCGTGATTTTGAGCGTGATTCCAGGCTACGAGGATACGCTTGCGAAGGTTTTGGTCTCTACAATTGATCTCACCGAGCGAAAAGAAATGGAGCAGCGCCTTCAGCAAGCTGATCGGCTGGCTGCCGTAGGCGAAACAGCGGCCATGGTTGGACACGACCTTCGCAACCCGTTGCAAGGAATAGCTGGAGCGGTCCACCTCCTGAAACAAGAAGCATTGACGGCGAAGGAGAGAGATGAGATGCTTCGACTGATCGAGGAGAGCGTTGGTTATTCAGACACCATCGTAAGAGACCTCACGGAATACTCGGCAGAAATCAAATTGAATCTGATAGAGACGACTCCGAAATCAATCGTAAGAGAAGCATTAGGAAAGGTCAGTGTTCCACGGGTGGTTACAGTACATGACAGGTCGGAAGAGCGCCCGACAATAAAAGTTGATTCGGACAGGATGAAGAGAGTCTTCATCAACCTTGTGGATAACGCGATCGACGCGATGCCGCAAGGTGGCATACTCACGATAAGTGGCAAGCGATCTGACGGTAGCGTGGAAATCGAGTTCTCAGATACGGGATCGGGCATGCCAGAGAAGGTGATGAAGAATCTCTGGAAGCCGCTCCAAACCACTAAAGCGAAGGGGTTGGGTTTGGGGTTGGCGATCTGCAAACGCGTTGTGGACGCTCATGGAGGAAGCATATCAGTGAAAAGCAAAGCTGGTGAAGGCACAACTGTAACAATACGCCTTCCAATCAAACCTGTCGCAGCGGAGGTGACGCAAGAATGACGGAATCAGCCAGAATCCTTGTAATCGATGACGAGGAAAGCATCAGGAAAACAATCTCAATAACCTTGATGCGTGCAGGTTACGTGGTGGACACCGCAGAGAACGGGAAACAGGCCATCGAGAAGGCTAAGGCGAACTTCTACAATCTCGCACTAATCGACATTCGCCTCCCGGATATCGAAGGCACCGAACTTTTAACCGCCCTGAAGGAAACAACACCGAAAATGGTCAAGATCATACTGACCGGTTACCCCGCATTGCAGAATGCCGTCAAGGCGATCAACAAGGGAGTAGACTACTACCTAATCAAACCCGTAAACACAGACGAACTGCTAAGGGTCATCAAAGAACACCTCGACAAGCAGAAACAGGAAAAAGAATACAGTCAACAGAAGGTAGCTCAATTCGTGGAAACCCGTTTCAAGGAGCTAGAGACAGAGGAATTCGACACCTCAAAGACGGCAAAGAAAGAGTGACTCGGACGATAAAGATTGGGACAGGAGGCACAAAATTCGTCTCATGACGCTGACCAATCGACGGACAGAGAGACTCCCGAAGGGACTGTACAGTCACTAGCCATTCCACTTTGTTTCAAGCACTGCAAAGGAGCCCAGACGAATCGAAAAAGAGACTTGGGCAAGCCGCGGAGATCTCCAGATCACTCGGGGCTAAATGTGACCTAAACAGTCAAGAGCAAACTCTCTCTGGAACTAGCACACCCCGCCGCTTCCAGGGCTCCGTGCACTCTTATCGCAAGTCGTCGATGACAAAGACGTCAGGTCGATTGTACCCAGGCTCGTTAGGTTTTTGCATCGCCACACCTTGAAAATCCATGTGGAAACCACGCTCAATCATTACGCGATAGGCTTCATGGCGTGCCACATTCATACCAGCGACAAGTCGCGACATCCCTCTTTCAGTTGCAAGCATTTCGCATGCGTCTAGCAGTAAACCGAAATTTAGCCTAACGTTCTCGCTGGGTCGAACTGCCCCGAACTTCACGTAGCAGTTATCGCTGCCCGCCTCTGAACCCACACCACAGTGGCACACCGCCAATCCAACGAGTTTCTTCCTAACCCACAGCAACAGCGTTTCACCAAGTTTCTGCGCGGCGACCGCCTGAATCTCTCGCCTTACATCGAGTCCTTCGTAGATCTTGCCAGTAAGGTCGCTGCAGGCATCGAGGCACTGCGCCCGTTTCTTCTCCTGCACTTCAGAAAACTTCGACCGTTCCACGAATTGCGGCTTTTGCTTTACAGCCTTGGACATTATGGGAGTGAGGAATCGTGGCCAGAAGCCAAACTTCTGGTAAAGAGCAATGTGTTTTCCGCTGTTTGCAAAGGTGAGAAGGGCGATGTGCTTTGTTCCCCATTTGTCGAAGAGCTCCATCGTCCTTTCAAGCAGGCGTTTGGCAATGCCTTTGTCCCATAGGTCAGGGCGCACTGAGAGCGGTCCGAAGAATCCGAAACTGCCCCAACTCGTTGCGAAAATCGAACCTACAAGTTCGCCGTTAACCTCGGCGCCGAAGGCGGCGTCCGAATCAGCTAACCAACGGGTCCGTACATATTCAGCATCTCCAAAGACCGTAATCGGGTCGGGCAATTCAAGAAACGTACCGTAAGCTAGGCGGCAGACGCGGTCAGCCTCCGGAAGGTCATTCTCTCGAAGCGGACGAATTATGACTTCAACGTCTGCCTGCTTCGGACTCTGTGCCGACATAGTTTCAATCAGCCGTTAAGGTTTTTCAGATAAGCCTTTTCGCATTTTAGAACATCCAGATTTCATGGCGAATTTCGTCAGTGATTCGTTCTAGTTTTGCTCAAGCCTGCTCAGATTTTTCAAGCAACTGCGTAAGCGTGAGATATGGGATCGAAGGCTGGACTTCTTGGAGCAGCCAGTTTAGAACCGTCTTAGATGTGCCTAGTCTGTTCAATCTCGCCTGCACCTTAATGTCAAGGGTGCGTGAGCATTCGTCATACTATTTTGGCCATGAGGTCGCCTCTTCTTGACGACCCCCACCTAGGTAGACCTCTTTCCTGCAAGACGAATAATGTGCCCTTACGCGTCTTGGGCGGAACACGTAGGAAAGCGGTTGAACCATCCAAAGTACTGATCTGTATTTCGGTTCCGTTTCTTAGTTGAGCGGTTGATACAGGCACTTCACAGTAGATGTTATCCACGTCTCTTCGAAATAGTCGATGTGGTTTAACGTTGATTTCAACGAAGATGTCGTCGCCGAAGTTTCCGCCTCCTGTCAATTTGAATTGCATGCCATCTTCGACTCCGGCAGGGATTGTAAGCGGAACAAATCGTACTTCCTTTCTGATCCCAGTTCCTTGGCAGTGTCTGCATCCAGTTTTCTGGCCGAGCCCTTCACAGAAACTGCAAACGATTCTTCGACTTATCGAGATTGTTTTTCTTGTTCCTGTTGCAACTTCTTTCAGGGAAACCCACAACGCATAGTTGACGTTCCCTCTCTCTCCTCCTTCCACGCTGAGGTTTCTTCTACCATCGCGCAGGTCAGGACTGAATTCTTCACGTACTAAGATTGGGCCGGGTGTCCAATCTGTTGTCTCTTGTTCTATGGCAAAGCGTTGATGCTCTAGGGCTTCGCATGCATTTCGGTAGGCCTGTGATATTTCCTTGAACTTCTCTTGCGCTTTGGGGTTCTTATTCCTGTCAGGATGGTATCGCAGGGCAAGTTGCCTGTAAGCGGCTTTCACTTGTTCTTTTGTAGCATTTTCCGGAACACCCAAGACTTGATAATAGTCTCTATTGGCTCCGGTCCCAGTCACACTTTCCACGTACCATTTCCTTTTGAATTATGAGTTAGTAATAGTCCATCGGGCACTATTCGGATGTAGACCTGCTCTCGGAGGTCGAGTGGAAACTCAGCGTCATCAAGTAAAATCTTGGGGATTGTTAAGCGAACAATTTTCCCGGTCTTGGTTTTTGACTTCCTAATCCTAATGGGTGCCACGTGGGCCATCGAAAGTGTCTCCCCGTTCTATGGCGGTAGGCTGGGAACGCCGGTTTGTTGTTCAGGTATCCGTCGTACTTCTCTTCCCCTTGGTATGCCAATGAAGGCAATGATGCTTACCACCGCAATCAGGATGACCATAATCAAGACAATTGGCCATATTTGACCGACACCGGCTCGTACAAGCACCGTAATCGGTATGTTTTTCGCTGCGGAAACGCCGGTAGTGCTTACGATTGATACAGAGTAAGTGCCTGGTTGAATATTCGACCCAGCAACGATCGTTAGGATCACTGTGATAGGGCTTGATTGTTGTACTTGGAGATTTGTTGGGCTGAATGAATCTGTGAAACCGGTTGGCAGATTCAAAGTCGTGAGGTTGATGTTCGATTTGAAACCGTTCTGCGGGGTGATCGTCAGCGTAATAGTCTTTGATTCGCCGACTCCCGTGAATGACAGTATAGTCTGATCTGCCTGTACGCTATAATCCCCCTGCGGTTGAAGTGTCAATGATACTGTAGCGGTGTTGGTTACGCCAGCAGCCGTAGCCGAGATCGTTATGGTAGCAGTCGTGGGGAATGTGCTCCCAGGTGCCTGAATCACAAGGTTCGTAGATAATGGTTGGAGGCCGTTCGGGGTGAGGGGATTATTCTGGAAGGTTGAGATCAGTCCGGCAGGTAGGCCTTGGACTGATAGAACTATGGGGTCGGTTAAGCCTGATGTTATCGGCGTAACAATTATACCCAATTGTTGAGAAGGCCCGCCGACCAACACGTTGAAAATTGTTGGGTTAGCTGCGACGCTGAATGCTGGCGGGATAATGATCGTTAGGGGCACGTCTTTGCTGACGAAGTAGTTCTGGTATGACGTATAGGCGTTAAGTAGAGGACCCTGCATCAAGGCGTTTATTCCAATCGCGAATATGTAGGTTCCCCCTGCCTGGAGAAATTGCGGGGTCATTAGGAGATTGATTATCACAGTCGTAGTCTGACCTGCAACTATGTTCGTGGTCGTGGGCGTGATTGTGAAAAGTAGCCCACTCGGAATATCATATCCTACTATGGTCGCCGTGAGGACTGTTTGTCCAAGATTTGTAGTCGCGCCCGACGTTAAAGTTAGTTGGACGGTGGCGCTCTGGGATTGTGTTATAGTGGCTGTAGTTTGAATTGTGTTCGGCTGAAGGGTTAGTGCAGTGTCAGCTAATTGAATGTTTGACTGCGTGCCATAGAAAATGTCTGCAGCCAGCGGTACCGATGTCGTGATGCCATTCGCGGTCGCGGCGACGTTGAAGTTGATCGTGCTGATTGTGTTCGTGCCAAGAGTAACGTACTGTGTGCTAATCGTTAGTGTGAGCACTGCGTAGGCCTGACCGTTAGATGCCAGTTGGAGCGTGCCAGGTTGAAATGAGGCGTAAGACCGCGATTGGCCCGTCTGAGAGAGACCTGTTACAGCCAACTGAACTGCTCCAGAGAACCCGTTTATTGAAGTGACTTTAATGACGAAGCGTGCTGTTCCGTCCGTACCTATCGTTGCGTGCGACGGTTGCGCGCTGACTTGAAAGTCTCCCGTCTGGGCTTTGACCGCGATTGCGGGAATGAGGCTGATACTGACGATGACTAAGGCCAGTATTAGCAGTAGCTTGATGTTTCTCATCTTAAACACCTTGGGGTGCTCCGCATGCCGGGCAGTAGGATGTTCCCGGTTTCAGTTCGGCCCCGCAATCTAGACAACGAATGACAGCGCGTTTTGCCGTTGCGGGAAGTCGTTTAGGCTCGGCAGAGTAGGATTGTGGTGCATATGTTTCAGTGGTAACGTACTCGGAGTATTTTCTTACAGTTACTCCGTGAGTCATCAGGTAGCTTAATCCAAGCAAGCCAGTGCATATTCCGAAGATGAGTAGCCACGCGACCATGCCGTACAGTACGAATGTGGAGTCCAAGGCAGTTACGGCATAAGCTGTGTACACGCCCAGTACAGTTCCGATCGCTGCCCAACCAACTAGGACTGCAGAAAGCCGTTTTGCAATGGTTATGCTCCATTTTGCTCCGGTGACCATTCCGATGGCGACGAGAAAGATGATGCTGCCTAAGGAGAGCAACGCTACTCCCTGTCCAATGAGCAAGTATTGAATGTCGAAAAATGTTTCATAGAATCCCTGGTTTATCGCCAGAATACCGATCATTATGCCGGATAATCCGCCTACCCAGTAAAGCACAACGAGAATTCGCATCCCGATTGGCATGTAAATCTCTAATATTGACTCACGTTTAGCGGCTGTGCGTCTGCTCAACTAAATCATCCGCATGGCAATCATTGGCAATCGCTTCCAATAAACTTAAAGTCGAAACCCATCAGGGACAGCTCAATTCTTAGGCACATCAGAATCAACTAAGCTCTCTAAGGCCTTCAAATCTTCTGAGATAGTATTTACCTTCGAGTCATCCTCGGCCAGTCTTTGGCTAAGTTCAATCTTCCGCTTATTCAGACTTCGGTTCTGCTTGTACCAGGGAACGTTGTTAAGCTCATCGAGTTCTTGCTTGTGAATGTTTCTCGCCTTGACGTACTCCCGCAGGCTGTTCTTCGTTGCAGCGAGTTTCGAGCGCAAGTTGACGAAACCCTCCAAGCTATTAAGCGCCGTAGCCAGTTTTTCAATATTCTCTCTCGATCCTGTGACCGGGAGAACGATTTTGTCAGGCGAGAAAGAATACTTCGGCTGGTCCAGTGAAAGGTCAAACTGAGCAATTAGCCTAGAAAGTTCTGTATTCCAGTCCCCGGTCCCTTCGTATTTGCAAACAAAAGTGTGAGTAGTCTGCTTATTCGCAGCACGCAGTTCTTTTGGTTTTGACGCTGGGTTACGTATGCGTGCCTTGTCGGATCGTCGTCTGATCTCATGTTGCATCCCGAGCCTCTCTCTGTGTAAAGATTCGATAGTCTCTGCTTCGGATCTGGTAGCCTTCTCTAATTCCTGCTTCTTAGTGGCAAGCACATCGATTTCATTTGTAAGTGCTTCTTTCCTGCTCCGCAGTGATTCAACTTCACGTGCTAAAGGTTGCAGAGCATCCGTCAGCGTCTTTATCTTGTCATCTAATGATTCAAGCTCTATTTTTTGAGTTAACTTTGCCTTCTCGGAGGAATTCTGTAATTCCCTAATCTCACTTTCCAGCGCGGCCTTTCGGCTCTCCAAGGAGCGTACAGAAGCGGTCTGGTTGTCAATATTCCTCTGCATCTCAGATCGAACCTGAAGAACTCGACCCATGTCCTGAGGAGTACCGCACACGTCACAGAATAGGGCGTTGCTATCTATGAAGTTGTGACAGAAAGAGCAGACTTTGCGCTGCCCCGTTTGTGAGTTCGCCAATCGTAAATCACCTATGGCCACTGCAAATCACGTAGGAACTTATTCAAAGCCGAAACTTAACCATTACCCGGAAGATGCAACTCCTGTGGCAACGAGAGTATGGAAAGCTTGGAAGTGTTGCTTTGGAAATGCAAAGTGGGCTGAGCAGTTTACTTGGAGTTTTGAGGCCTTTCGAGGGAATACAGGCTTATTGCTTCGAGTTCAGATGCAATGATTGGGTAAGTTCTCGGTCGCCGGAAAGGGCCTTTGTGTGATAGGTGTCAACGACGAAGGCCACAGAGGGTTTGGAGTATTGCAAACGTGTATACAGCCATAGATTTCTCCCTATGGACTGAGGTGGTTCGGTGGTTGGCCTTGCTGGTTCTTGGAGGCACTTTCCGAACCTGGCCGGATCGACGATGAACTCCCGGAGCTTTTTTGGAGTCATTCCACCTTCGGCTCTTCCCTCGAGGGTGATCCCAGGGGCACCATCGATTTGAGCAAGCATTCAGGCACCGATTGATTAACCTGCGTTGTAGGCGTATGTCCGATATCGAAGGGGCCCGATGTTCCTTGAAAATAAGGCAGGCGGACTCTCAAGAGCATCTTCAAGAGGTCAAATCGCTTTTCTTGGAATATGCTTCCTCAGTTGGGTTCGACCTATCCTTCCAGAATTTTGAGGAGGAATTGGCAAATCTACCCGGAGAATATTCCCCACCGACAGGGGCGCTATTGCTCGCTCTTGACGGAGATGGTGTCGCTGGTTGCGTGGCTTTGCGAAAATTGGCTAATGACGTTTGTGAGATGAAGAGGTTGTATGTGCGGCCAGCATTTAGGCGAAAGGGAATCGGCAGAGCCCTGTCAGTGGCGATCATCGAACAAGCAAGGAAGCGTGGATACTCTCATATGCGCTTGGATACTGTTGGCTCAATGGAAGAAGCTATCCGACTCTACCGTACTTTAGGTTTCAAAGAAATTCAGCCCTATCGCTACAACCCTATGGCAGGAGCTCTGTTTCTTGAACTCGACCTATAGCCGGAGTCGTGTTCTACTGCTTCGTTCAGAAAGACGGATTTTTCCTTATCAGAGTTACACCGGCTAACGTTGGAATAAGTGCGACTGCGTTGAGGGCTGCGAGCCATGTCAAATCCTGATCAGAGCCGGGATTCTGTTGGCTCCGTAGAGTCTATCGTCATTCTTATTTCGTGACTTTGATGTTGAAGTTAGGGGTCTGGTTGACTGCCATCAACCGTACCCAGAGCGCCAGATACATTTCTGTTCCTCTGGCTGTGCTTATGTCCCCGAGGTCAATAACAGACTTCCAACCAAACCAATCTGTAAGGATCTCGCGAACTTTGGATTTGGCGTTTGAATCATTTCCGCTCATGAAGATGTCGTGGGTTCCAGGGATGATGTGTGGCGTTACCATTACGTTGCAGTTGATGGTGTTGAGTGCTTTGACAACCTTGGCTTCAGGGAAGGTTCGCTGTATTTGCTCGCCGAGCGAATCTGTATTGCAAACCGTCAATGTAGGTGGCATGCCTTTAGAGAAATCCAAGGGGTTGGATATGTCGACCAGAATCTTTCCTTTCAGGTTTTTCGCGCCAGCCAATTTCAAGGCCTCGAGTGAAGCTGCGCCAGCGGTGCAGTTGAAGATTATCTCGGCGAATTCTGCGGCCTCAGCGAACGGGCCGTTCGAGGCCTTTGGGCCGTTTGCTTTGGCCCATTGGACAGCTTTCTCGTTTCCTGACGTGCGGGAACCCATTTTCACTTCGTGGCCCAATTGAATCAGTTTCGTAGCGATTGTGTTCCCAACCATCCCAGTTCCCAAGACTCCGAGTTTCATGGTCGTGCCTCGCTTGTTAAGCGGAGAGAGCCAGGTTCTACCTATTTATTGACTACTCAACGATGGAGGGATTTCGTCAGAAGGATTTGGTGAAGAACCAAGCTGATACAGCCAAGCCGGTTGCAACGACAGTTAGGTGCAGAAGGCGTGGGTTAACGTGCTTCGCAAGGCGTGCGCCTGCGTATCCGCCGATAATCGCGCCTGCCATCATGAGAAACGCCAAGTACCAGACTACCAGTCCTTTGAATGCGAAGAAAACGAACGCTGTTACGTTTATGATTGCAGCAAGGGGCGTTTTCATCGCATTCATTTTATGTATGTCGCGTAGGCCCATGAGGCTGAATGAGCCCAGCATCAAAATCCCTATCCCCGCCCCAAAGTAACCGCCGTATGCGGCCACGAACAGTTGAAAGACGACGCCCCATATGCGCCCAATCTTCGTCACACGCTCGACGTCAGCGGAGCTGTGTCGAAGTCTCCTGGAAATCAGGTCCTGTGACGCAAGCATTAAGGTCGCGAAGAGAACCAAGAATGGGACGACGCGTCTGAAAAGCTCAGGCGCCGTAAGCACAAGAACCGCCGCTCCCGTGAGTCCCCCGATAAGGCTGGGGATGGCGAGCATTATGAACAAGCCGCGCTCGACTGGTGTATCCTTCCGGTATCCGAGAGCACCACTAAGGGAGCCAGGCCACAACGCGGCTGTGTTCGTAGCGTTGGAGACGATCTCTGGTTCACCGAAGGCTACGAGGGAAGGGAAGGAGATCAGAGTTCCACCACCAGCCACGGAGTTGATGCCGCCGGCAAGCATGCCGGCAAGAAATAGGCCAATCAACCCGACTAGATCGTTCATGGCTGGTTCGCGTCTGTTGTTCGTCGGTGGGTGAGATACTTGAACATACTCGGCACGAGTCGCATTTGTGAATCATTGGACAAGCCTACGCAGCAAGTAAGCTGCGTAGAGGACGCCGAAGCAATTGCTGCTGGTTCTTGGAGAAGCTAGTTGTTTCCTACTTCCTTCTTGAAGGCGTCAGATAGGTTTCTTCCCCAATCGCCGATTGGTTCGAGTCTTCCGTCGAAGAACCGGAGAACTGGAGGCTCCCACACGAACTTCAGTCCTTTGACAAGGTCTCGGTGCTTGTAGAGCCAGTTTATCCTGTCAATTGCGTATTCTATATGG
>Ga0315282_10001986_pt1 | contig 38292 bp, 23 predicted proteins | sample YL17G07_20_MG_FD_203693 | JGI IMG/M metagenome (GOLD analysis project Ga0315282, IMG submission 203693) | Sediment microbial communities from Yellowstone Lake, YNP, Wyoming, USA - YL17G07_20 | ecosystem: Environmental > Aquatic > Freshwater > Lake > Sediment | place: USA: Wyoming | collected... | reverse complement strand
ACAGGGCCATCTTTTCCAGGAGCGGGTGGCGGGCCTGCATCATCCGGTACAACCACAACTCCGCGCAGTCGTCCGACGCCGCCGATTCGGAAATGGCCAGCGAGGCCTCCAGGGCCTCGAGGCCGCGCTCCAGCTCCTCGAAGCCGGCCCGCGGCCGCAGCAGGCGATCGACCGTTCGCTGCGGGCCGTCGGCCAGCGCCTGTTGCAGATCGCTCCAGGAGGCGGCAAAACCGGCACGGCGCAGCAGATGCGCGGCCAGAGCGAGATTCCACGGCCGATTGTCTCCCGGCTGGTACGGCGCCCACGCCCACTTGGGGTCGCCGGCGGCGGCAGGCACGATTTGGTCTCTCATGGTCATCGCCGGTCCGCCCGTTATTTCAATTGCAGTTCGGCCTCGGCCCGGTGCCCGTCGGGTGTGGCGGAAACGCTGAACCGGACGCGGTCGAGGTGCTGCAGCAAAACCATGTTCAAGCCGAGCTGGGCCTCGGCTTGCTGCGGGCTGGCGCCGCTGCCCACAACGCTCTGCCGCACCAGTGCGCTGCGGTTGGCGTTCAACAGGGCGGCGATGCCCGAGCCATCGGTGATTTCCAGCAAGGTGTGGGCGCCGGCCGGCGCCGGCGGCGCGCGCCCCTCCTCGCGGCTCAGGGCGTCGATCACGTCCTTGGCCAGCGCGTCGGTGCTGCTCAGGATGAGGTAGGGGCCGAATCGCGCCAGCGCCGGCCGCAGGTTGAAGCGCGCCGGCAGGTGCCCGCGGTCTTTCTCGCCGTGCGCCGAAAAGTAGCAGTAAGTGAACGGCACTCCGCGGCGCACCGACTTGTCGAAGATCAGCCCGCGCTGTGCCTGCTGGCCCCTGGTGAAATTCACAATCCCGATGGCCTTCTGCCAGGCCTCCTCGAACACCTCGCCGAAGTCGTCCGGACGGTCCACGCGGAAAACCAGGGCGGCGGCCGGATACTGCTCCAGCGGCGTCCCGATGGCCGCATCGTATTCCTGGCTGGCGACCACCAGCCGCACCGCCGGGTGGAATCGGGCGAACACCTCCTCGGCCAGGTCGCGGCCGGTGAAGAAGATTTCCATGAAGTTCTCGAGTAGGATGCCACCCGAGGTCTTTCCCGGGAACAGCGCGTCTTTGGCCAGATAGAACTTGTGCAGGTCGCGCCAAACGCTGGCGGCGGCAAGTTGGCGGGGCACGGCGAGATTGGACAGGGAGCCCTGGCCGCTGTCCGGCGGCAGGGCAAACGCGGCGGCGCGCAAATCCGCTTTGCCGTCCGCCACGGCGCGCAACAAAAGGCTGCGCCCCTCCACCCGCACGCCCACAGCGATCCAGTTCGATTGGCCGAGTGATTGTTTTACCGCCGCGCCCAGCAAGGCCTCCAGCGGCGAGCCGGCCTGTGTCAGCGCCTGGCGGACGGGCGGCGCCTGGTTGAGCATGGCCATGTTGACGAAAACCCAGGCCGCGGTTCCTTCCCCCGCCGCTTTCCTGGCCTGCGCGTACATGGGCCAGGAAGCCAACGCACCCTGCTGGCGCGGCTGCAACAACAGCTTGAGCATCTCCAGCCGATTGCACATGACCAGGCGGTTTCCGGCAATCGCAAAGTGCTGCTTGCCGTCAAAACTCCAGGCTGCTCCTCCGGGAAACTCCCTGTAGAATGCCCCGCGTTTGGAAGCCTCCGGCGCGCCGCCCTGTGGGCCGATAATCGATTGCACGAGCTGCCGTACCTGCTCCATGGCGCCGATGTCCTGGGCGTCGAACATCACCAGGTTCGTTTCGCGCGGATAGACCGCGTACGTTATTCCGGCCCCGGTTAATTTCCGGAGCAGCCCCTTCCAGTCGGTGCCGAGCTTGGCGCCCAGCGCGTCGCCGAAACGCAGGAGATTCTGCCAATCGGAATTCGCGGGCTGCTTTTGGGGAGATTGCGAGGCGGCGATGGCCTCTGGAACCTTCAAATCGGCGGCCAGATCCAGCAAGGCGACCGGCTGAGTGATGTGTACGACGAGCACCGCGTCCTGCGGCAACCACTGTTCGGCCGGTTGGGCGGCCTGCGAAGCGGCCGCCACCCCGCCCATCACGATGGACAGGATGCCGAACGCCATCGAGACACACTTCCTTGTCCGGTTAGACCTTTGGGCGCGGCTCATCGGCGCACCTCCGTGCCAAAGTATACGAGCCGCGCAAGCGATTGGCTCGGCTTATTTGAACCCCAATCCCCCTCTCGAGTTCTGCCGCCGGGCGCCAGAGCGCCCCATGCGCCGAACTGTGGCACCTTGGTCACCCAGTCCATTTTGCCTGTTCGACGGCCGCCCGCCTGGTCTGCCGTTCGAGGGGGAGATTGCGGGCCGTGATTCACCCGGGGAACGAGTGTTCAAGTTCCGTGCTTGGTTGCCGGCTTCTGACGGGATTCTGATACTGATTTGCTTTGCGGCATGCCTGGCCGCTCAATAGGCTGATCCTGCTGGCAGCGGATGGTTGGGTGTTGTTTCGCCCGCGAATTACCGGTTGGCCCGGAACAAACCGTGGCTGTTTCCTGGACGCGCGGCAGGTGTGAGCGGCGGCAGGGACTGATTCGCCCAGGGCATTGACGGCCGCAAGATACGCATGCCGGGAAGGAGTTGGATCAGATGGCGATTCCCGAGCGTACCAGAAGTCGAGTGAAGATGCTGCTTTGGCTGCTCATTGTCTACATTGCATGCGGGCTCGCTGGCGTAAGGCTGGAGGCGCAGGCGCGGGCCGCGGAAGCGGGCTCACCCGCCCAGCGCAAAGTCGTGGTGATTTCCGTGGACGGCCTGCCGTGGCCGACCCTGCGCGACGCCGAACAGCTCGGAATCAAGATTCCCAACCTGCTGGAGATGCACAATGGCGGAGCGGTGGCCGCCGGAATGGTCGGCGTGTTCCCGAGCATTACCTTCCCCAGCCACACAGCAATGATGACCGGCCAGTCTCCGGCGGTGAACGGCGTCTGGGCCAACACGCTGTTCGACCCCGAGGGGCGCATGAACGGCGCGCGGTACTGGTACGCGGAGCTGATCCGCGTACCGGCCCTTTGGGATGTGGCCCGGGCCGCGGGCCTGCGAACGGCGGCTGTGTCCTGGCCGGTTACCATCGGCGCCGCCATCGACTTCAATTTTCCGGAACATCGCCTGAGCTGGTCAGTCGAGGACGTGATGCTGCAACGGGTCATCGCCACGCCCGGCCTGATGGCCCAATTCGAGAAAGAGCATGGCCGGCTGCAGGCGGGCACTCCCGATGATGTGTTGCGGACGCGACAGGCGGCCTTTCTGTTGCGGACCAAGCGGCCGGATTTGCTCCTGGTGCACCTGATCGATGTCGATCATGTCGAGCACGCCTACGGGCCCGACAGCCCGCAGGCACTGCAGACACTGGAAAAAACAGACGAATACATCGGGCTGCTGCGGCGCGACGCGCGGACGGCCGGCCTGGACGGCAGCACCGTGTGGGTCATTGTGAGCGATCATGGCTTTCTCCCGCACCGCCGGTCGCTCGATCCGGCGGCGGTGCTGGCCAGCGTCGGTTTGGGCGCGAAGCCGGAGCAGGGAGGGTGGCGCGTGGCGGTGCACAACACCAGCGCCTCGTTCGCGCTGATCACTAAAGATCCTGACGACCGGGAGGCCCAGGATCTGGCTCTCCACACCTTTCTGCGACTGAAAGAGGAGGGCCGATGGGGCATCGGCCGCGTATTCGACCGCGCCGCCCTGAAGGAGATGAAGACCTTCCCCGAGGCGTTCATGGCCGTCAGCATGGCGCCCGGCTACGCCGTCGGCAAAAGTAGCGGTGGCGCCTGGCTCACCGAACAGGCCAGGCCCGGCGGCGCCCACGGGCATGCGCCCGGTCCGGAGGGCTTGGAAAGTGTCTTCGTAGCCTTCGGGCCGTCGATTGCCCGCGCCAGCCTGCCGCGCGGTCGCCTGCAAGACGTTGCTCCCACGGTTGCCGGCATTCTTGGCGTGCGGATGCCCGCTGGGATAGAAGGCCGCGACCTGCTCGCCAAAGCGCCCGAGCCGCGGCCGGCCGCCCGCTAGTGTGCGCAACAACGCCTTCCTCTGTCCAGAGCAAAGTGTATTATCATGGAGCCGCGCAAGGCGGCGAGAGGCTGCATTCCGGGAGTGACGTTCCGATGTTCGCAGAGTCGTTGGTGACCCTTTTCGATACCAAGAGCCCTAACATTGGCTCGTCCGGCCCCGAGGCGGAGTGCCGCTTCTGGTCTCGCCCCGATGGGCGGATGCACGTTCAACATTTCCAGCCGGCCCAGTCGGTGTCCTACCAGCCACACACCCACTCGGAATACAACGTCGTCATTTGTCTGGCAGGCGCCGTCTCGAAGACACAGATGGGCATGACGGAAGTGATCGAGCCGGGGCAGGCCATGATGTGCAACTTCGGCGTACAGCATGCCAGCGGCTACCTGACTGATAGCCAAGGGTGCGAGGCAGTCTGCCTGACGGTCGATCGGCGGCTTTTGGCGGGTTTGCTCAATGATGCGGGCTTGTCTGAACCCGTCGGCAGGCGGAGCCCGGTGTTCCTGGGCAAGATCAGTTCGCCCGTCCTGTTCGACTGCGCGTGTGATCTAGCGGCCGAGATGGAGCACCGCCAACTTGGTCATGCCATCGTCGTCGAGGGACTGGCCATGCGCATGCTGGTCGAAACCCTGCGGAGTTGGCCGCGCGCCGGGGTGGAACGGTGCGAGGTGGATTGGACGCCGCGTTTGCCGCGCCGCGATTTCGTGAGGGCCTACGAGTTCATGCGCTGGTGCCGCAAGGACGCGTTCCGGTTGCAGCACCTCTGCCGCTTCCTGGGCAGCAGCGAGGAGCGCTTTAGCCGCCTGTTCCACGCGGCCACCAACGACAGCCCGGCGAGCTTTTACAACCGGATGCTGCTGGAGCGCGGCCGGGACCTGCTGCGCGACGGGTCCCTGCCCGTCAAAGAGGTCAGCTACCTGTTGGGATTCAAGACCAGCAGCCACTTCGTTGTCGCTTTCCGCCGGCAGTTCGGAACTACGCCCCTCGAATGCCGGAACGCGTGCGACCCGGTTGACTCCTGCCTCGACCATATCAAGTAAGACCGGCAATCTTCAAAAAGCTCCGTCCGCAGGCCTAATCAGGCGGAAAGCGGAAATCCATTTCTGTTGAGCCGGACCGCGGGCGGGTGTATCTTTCTCCCGACAGCGACGCGGCCCCGGGCCGCGAGAGATCCCTTCATGCTTCGCGGGTTGCGAGGTTGCTGAACGGCGAGTCATACCTATGTGTCCCCGCTTGTTAACAACCAGATCCTCGGGAAGCAAGGTGCACACCACGGAACGCTTGCCGATTCGCCACAAGCGCGGGCCGGCAGTCTCCAGTGGCGGTCTAAGGACGAGCAGCCGATGCTTGCCCAGGTGGCGCACGTGAGCGCCAGAAGGAAATCGCAGGGGAGGACAACATGCCATTCGACGACTTCCGGGAGTTTCGTCTCCAGACCGCTTCCTTGGCAGTGCTGGCTTGCCTGGCCGTGGGGCTTTTGCTGTTGCCGGTCTGCTGCGAGGCGCAGGTTCTCTATGGCTCGCTGATCGGCAACGTCACCGACCCTTCGGGCGCGGCGGTGGTGGGCGCCAAGGTCTCGGCCGTCAACCAGGAAACCAACCTGACGCGCGAGACCACGACGAATGAGGAAGGTATTTACAGCTTTCCCGGCATACCCACGGGCACCTACACCGTCAAGGTCACGGCGGCGGGATTTATGGACTTCGGGAGACGGGACGTCCCGGTTACGCTGAACAACACAAGCCGCGTGAACGCGGCCCTGCAGTTGGGCCAGGTCCAGTCGACGGTGGAAGTCACGGCCCAATCGGCGCCCCTGCTACAGACCGACCGTGCGGAGGTGCGCCTGGAGATGACTACCAGGAAACTCGAGAGCCTCCCGATCGCCCAGGGCCGGAACTATCAGGCGCTTTTCCAAACGCTTCCCGGTTTCGTCTTGGGCAAGCCGGAGGACAACAGCGCCTCGAACCCGTCGGTGGCCTACCAGTTCCGGGTGAACGGCGCCAGCCGCTCCATCAACAGCACGCGAGTGGACGGCGCCACTTCCACCAACCTCTGGCAGCCGCATTTGAACAGCGCCTACATCCCGGCGCTGGAGTCCATCGAAACCGTCAACGTGGTGACCAACAGCTTCGACGCCGAACAAGGACTGGCGGGCGGCGCGGCCATCAGCGTCCAGATCAAGAGCGGGACGAACCGGTTCCACGGCTCGGCTTTCGAGTACGCCGACAATTCGGCCCTCCGCTCGCGAGGATATTTCCTGCCTGCGAGCCAGAACAAGGCCAAGCTGGTCTACCACCAGGCCGGCGGCACACTCAGCGGCCCCATCAAGCGCGACAAACTCTTCTTCTTCACCAGCTTCGAGCGGACCAGCGACCATCAGAGCGCCAACCTCATCACCTCGGTGCCCACCGAGCGGGTCCGGAACGGCGATTTTTCCGGATTCAGCGTGACCTTGTACGACCCGCTGACGGGCGCCTCCGACGGTTCCGGGCGGACGGCGTTTGCCGGCAACAAGGTTCCCGCCCAGCGGATCGACGCCATCGCCAAGAAAGTCATGGCCATGGTGCCGATGCCGAACCTCACCATGGGTACCAACCCGGAGCAGGACAACTACTTCGTGGCGTCGCCGTTTATGTTCAACCGCTGGACCAACGACACCAAGATCAATTGGGCGCCCGCGCAGAAATTCAACATCTTCGCGCGTTACAGCATCCTGGGCTTCGACCTGAAATCGCCTACCGCGTTCGGGGACATCCTGGAGGGGCCCGGCCTGTCCGGCAAGTCCATCGCCAGCCCCGGGGATTCCAACGGCGGCACGCACAGCGTGTCGGCCGGTGTGAACTACATCCTGACGCCCAGGCTCCTCCTCGACGCCAACTTCGGTTTCGTGCGGCAACCGACCAACATGTGGTCGCGCAGCAGCAACAAGAACTACGGCCTCGATGTGCTGGGCATCACGGGCACCAACGGGCCGGAGGCCTATCAGGGAGGCATGCCGCGCTTCGACGTGGGCGGTTACGCCCAGTACGGCATTGCCAACCACTACACCCCCTATTACCGCGTCGACGATCAATTCCAGTACGTCGCCAACGCCACCTCGATCAAGAGCTCCCACGAGCTCCGCTGGGGCATGGATCTCTACCGGCAGGACATGAACCACCTCCAGCCGGAGTTCGTTGGCGGCGCCGGCATGGGCCCGCGCGGTCGGTTCGTCCACGGCACCGGTCCGACCCAGCTCTGCCAGACGCCCGACGGCAAGGGCGGTTGCAGCAAAACCAGCACGTCGGACAGCCGTGCCAACAGCTTCGGTACGTTCCTGCTGGGCCTGCCCACGCAGCTCGGCAAGTGCATCGAGACCCTGCTGCCCTACACCACGCGCACCTGGCAGTTCAGCTTTTATGTCCGCGACCGCTGGCAGGTGAACAAGAAGCTGACTTTCTCCTACGGCACTCGCTGGGAGTACTTTCCGATGCCTACCCGGGCCGACCGCGGATTCGAGCGCTACAACCCGGACACCAACATGATGGAGATCGGCGGAATCGGTTCGGTTCCCACCGACCTGGGCGTGAAAGTCAGCAAGCGGCTGTTCGCGCCTCGCCTCGGGCTGGCCTACCGGGCCACCGACAAATTCGTCATTCGGGCGGGCTACGGGCTGACTAACGATCCTTATTCCCTGTCGCGGCCAATGCGCACCAATCACCCCGTTCTGATCGAGCTAAACGTTACGGCTCCCAACAGCCTCGTACCCGCAGGCCGCCTGGCCGACGGCATCCCCCCGGTTACGGCACCGAGCCTCGGCAACGGGATCGTCCCCATCCCCGGCAACGTCACGGCCAACACCATTCCCACGGTATTCGACCGCGGCTATCTGCAAAGCTGGAACTTCGTGCTCGAGCGCAACCTGGGCAAGGGCTTCGTCGGCGAAGCGGGCTACGTGGCCACGCGCCAGATTCGCCTGCTTGGCTTCACTGAGCTCAACTGGTCCCCCGTCGGCGGCGGCAACGCCGGCATGCAACTTTACAAGAGGTACGGCCGCACGGCTTCCACTCTGCTGGTTGCGCCCGTCGGCAATACTCACTACGATTCGCTCCAGACGCGCCTCCAGCGCCGCTTTGCCGGCTTCTACATGCTGGACGCGGCCTACACCTGGAGCAAGTCCATCACCACCTCCTCCACCGACGACAGCGACAGCACACTGCCTATTCCCATCCCTGAATACTACGGTCTTAATCGCGGCATCAGCGGTCTGGACCGTACGCATAACCTCCAGATCACAAACCTCACCGAGCTGCCCTTCGGCAAGGGCCAGCGCTGGCTCGCCAGCCGCGGCTTTTTCTCCACCCTCGTTGGCGGCTGGCAGGCGAGCAGCGTGATCAGCTTCATCAGTGGCTCGCCGTTCACCGTGACGTCTTCGGGCACTTCACTCAACGCGCCCGGCAGTTCGCAGCGCGCCGACCAGGTCAAACCCACGGTCGACATTCTCCGCGGCGTCGGCCCTGGCACCCCCTGGTTCGACCCCACCGCCTTCGCCGCTGTCAACACGGCGCGCTTCGGCAACGTGGGCCGCAACAGGATGCGCGGGCCGGGAATGCGCAACTGGGACCTGAGTCTGTCCCGCAGCTTCAAGCTGAGCGAGCGCGTCAATCTGCAATTCCGTATGGATGCCAGCAACTTCACCAACACGCCGCGGTTCGACAACCCGCGCAGCAATGCCAGCAGTTCCGGCCTCGGCGAGATCACCAGCGCCTGGGGCGAGCGCCAAGTCCGCATCGGGCTGCGGATCGGGTTCTGACTGTAATCTTCAAAAAGCCCCGTCCGTAGGCCTAATCAGGCGGAAAGCGGAAATCCATTTCCGTTGAGGGGAGCCACCGCCCCGCGTATTCTTCGGCTGGCGTCAAGTCGGCGCGAAGCCGCGCAGGATTGGTCCGGGGTGAAGCACGCAAGGCGACGAGGTTGGACGACCGGCGTTTTGTGCCACTGCCTGCCCCCTGCCGGCGCGCCTCTTGGGCGCACGAACCATCCTTTCGATGAAGAGATGACAACGAACTCCCTGCCGACTACTTCTCGCGCGGCGGTGTTCCACGCCGTCGGTCAACCGCTCACGCTGGAGCAGTTCCCCATTCCGAAGCTGAAGGGCAGCGAGGCGCTGGTGCGCAACTTGTGCATGACGGTCTGCGGCAGCGACCTGCACAGCTTTTACGGCCGGCGCCATTCACCCATGCCCAGCGTGCTGGGGCACGAAATGGTCGGGGAGATTGTGGCCGCAGGACCGGCCGGGGTGCGGGATTACAGCGGCCAGCCACTGGCGGTGGGCGACCGCGTTACGTGGTCCATGGTGTGGAGTTGCGGGCAGTGCTTCTATTGCCAGCGCGGCCTGCGGTCGAAATGCGAACGGCTGATGAAATTCGGCCACGAGAAAATCGCGCCGGGCCGGGAGCTGATTGGCGGGCTGGCCGAGCATTGTTACCTGCCGGAGGGGACCGCGATTTTCCGGGTGCCGGAGAACGTGCCGGACATCGTGGCCAGCCCCGCCAACTGCGCGACGGCGACCGTGGCGGCAGTGTTCCGCAATGCGGGGCCATGCGCCGGGCAGACGGTCGTGGTGCATGGGGCGGGGATGCTGGGCTTGACGGCCTGCGCCATGGCCGCCGCCGGCGATGCCGCGCAGGTGATCGCGCTGGAGCCGGACCAGCGGCGCCGCGAGATGTCGCTGAAGTTCGGGGCCACGGCCGCGTTCGACAGCAAGCGCCCGGAGGAGGAAATCCGCGGGCGGGTGTTCGAGCTAACGCAGAAACGCGGCGCCGACATGGGCATGGAGCTGTCGGGATTCCCGGAAGCCATCGAAACCGGTGTGCGGCTGCTCAGGGAAGGCGGTCGCTTCGTCATGGCCGGCGCCACCTTCCCCTCGCGGCCCGTGCAGTTGTTGGGCGAGCAACTGGTGCGGCGGATGCTCCAGGTCATCGGGGTGTACAACTACCAGCCGGAAGACTTGCAATGCGCCCTGGGATTTCTGGCCCAATGCCAGGGACGGTTCCCGTTTGAGGCGCTGATCGGCAAGACCTTCCCGATCAGCCTGGTGAACGAAGCGTTCGAGTATGCGGAGCGCGAGCGGCCGCCCAGGGCGGCCGTGTTCCCGCGAGCCTGATTGCGGGACGACCGCCGCCATCGACCCGGAGGAAGCCTATGCCGGTAGTTCCGATGCAGCAGATCTTGAAGGACGCCTTCGACAGGCGCTTTGGCGTGGGAGCCTTCAATATCGTGAACGATCTCACCATGGAGGCCGTCCTGTCGGCCGCGACCGAGACCCGCTCGCCGGTCATCGTGCAGGTGTCGGTCAAGACCGTCAAGCAAATGGGCGCGCGGCTGATTAAGCTCATGTTTCAGGAGATGGCCGGACGCGTTCCCGTTCCCGCCGCCCTGCACCTGGACCATTGCCCCGACCGAAAAGTGATCGACGAATGCATTTGCGCGGGGTGGAACTCGGTCCTGTTCGACGCCTCCAAGCTGAGCTACGAGGAGAACCTGGCACAGACCAAGGAAGTGGTCGCCGCTGCGCACTGCCACGGGGTGGCGGTCGAGGGCGAACTCGAAGCCATCAAGGGCGTGGAAGATGGCGTGGGGGGCGATTGCGGCGGGGCGGTGGTGGCCCTCGACAAGGCCGTGGCCTTCATGCGCGAGACCGGCATTGACAGCTTCGCCCCGGCCATCGGAACCGCCCACGGCCTCTACAAGGGCGAGCCGAGTATCAATTTCGAGCGCGTTTCCGAGATCGTGGCCGCCGAGCCCATCCCCCTGGTGATTCACGGCGGCACCGGCTTGAGCGACGCGGTCTTCCAGGAGCTGATTTGCCGGGGCGCGGTGAAGATCAACATCTCCACGCAATTGAAGATCACCTTCGCGGACAGCTTTCGCTCCTATTTGGGCCAGCACCCGACCGAGTACGACCCGCTGAAACTGCTGGGAGCGGTCAAGAAGGACGTGCAGGCCATGGCCGCCGGCTTCATGCGTGTCTTCGGAAGCGAAGGGAAGGCGGCATGAGCAAGGTCCTCATTTATGACTGCGACGGTGTTCTCGGCGACACCGAGCAGTACGGCCACCTGGTCGCCTTCAACCAGATGTGGCGCGAGCTCGGCGTGCCGTGGCAGTGGTCGGTCGAGGAGTATGGGCGAAAGCTGAAGATCGGCGGCGGCAAGGAGCGCATGAGCAGCCTGTTCGCCGAGGCCGATTTTCTGCGGGTCTTTACGCCGCCGGCCGGCGAAGCGGAGCGTAAAGAACTGGTCGCCGCCTGGCACAAGCGCAAGAGTGCGATCTACAAGGAGATCGTGCTGTCCGGGCGCATTCCGCCGCGCTCCGGAGTCAAGCGCTTGGCCCAAGGGGCGCTGGACCGCGGTTGGATCCTGGCGGTCGCCTCCACCTCAGCGCAGGAGTCAGTCGAGGCGGTGCTGCGGACTGTCATGGGCGAGGCGACGGCCGCGCGCTTCTCGCTCCTGCTGGCCGGCGACGTGGTCCAGACCAAGAAGCCCGCCCCGGACATTTACCTGCTCACCGCCGAGCGGCTTGCCGTCGCGCCCGCCGACTGCGTGGTGATCGAGGACTCGAACAACGGCGTCGTCGCTGCTGCATCGGCCGGGATGAAATGCGTGGTGACGGTGAACGGGTACACGCGGGAGGAGGATTTTTCGCAAGCGGACATTGTGCTCAGTTGCCTGGGCGACCCGGGCGGGGAGGTTTGCCAGGTGTTGGCCAGCCGCTCGGAGGCTCGCCCAGGTGCCGGTTTCACAGTGGACGACCTGGAGCAGGTCTTGGCCGGGTCGTGCGTTTCTGAAGCAGCAAGTTCTGCAGCCAGCGAGGGCGGCTAGCCCGCATTCGGGCTGGACGGAAGCCCTCTCTGGGAGGAGGTTGTGGTGAAACGGCTTTTCTGTCTGACAGTACTCGTGCTTTGTGCGTTCGTCGCAAGCCCCGCGCAGGAGTTCCGCGGCACGATTCTGGGCCGCATCTCGGATGCCCAGGATGCGGCGATGCCCGGCGTGAAGATCGTCATTACCAACAGCGCCACCGGTGTCTCCACGCCAGTCACGACCAATGGAGCGGGGGATTACTACGCCCCGTACCTGAATCCCGGCACTTACGAGATGAAGGTGGAACAAACGGGATTCAAGACGTTCCGCCGCACCGGCATTGAGGTTCGCATGCTGGATCGCGTGCGCCTGGATATCCGGCTGGAGGTGGGCTCCCTGACCGAATCCATAACCGTGACCGAGGCAGCGCCGTTGTTGGAAGTGACTTCCGGCGCACGGGGAGAGCTGGTGGCGCAGAAGATGGTCGCGGAATTGCCCCTGAGCGGGCATACCTCGCTGATGCTGGCGCGCATCATGCCTGGTGTCGGGGGCGGCGTTCGAACGTTCGCCCGCGTGTTCGACACCGGCACGGTGATTGATTTCGGCATGTCGGGCGGTGTGCGCCGCCGCAATGAAATTCTGCTGGACGGGGTGACGAACACGACCGCCGACTTCCAGGTGTCGCACATCCCCTCCGCCGACGCCGTCGTCGAGGTGAACGTCCAGACGAACGCCTACGACGCGCAGTACGGCCACACCACCGGCGGCATCGTGAACGCGACCACGAAGTCCGGCACCAACCAACCGCACGGCACCGTGTACGAATACATGCAAAACACCTCGCTGGATGCGAACAGCTTCTTCAACAACATGAACGGCGTGGACCGCCCGACCCGGCGCTACAACCAGTTCGGGTTCGCGGTGGGCGGCCCGGGTTACCTGCCGAAGGTGTATAACGGCCGTAACCGAACCTTTTTCTTTGTCAATTACGAAGGCGTCCGCAACGTCGATGGGCGCTCGTCGCTGCACACCGTGCCGACCGTGCTGCAAAAGCAAGGCGATTTTTCGCAGACCCGGAACCAGGCGGGCAGCGTCATCACCATCTACGATCCGTTCTCCACGCGCGCCGATCCGGCGCGGCCGGGTAATTTCATCCGCGATGCGTTTCCGGGCAATCGCATTCCGGCAAACCGGTTCAACCCGGTGGCTGCCAACCTTATCAAGTACTACCCGGATCCGAATGTTCAGGGGGATCCGATTACCAACGTGTCAAACTACGCCTACGCCGGCTCTTCGCCCGACAACTACAATTCCTTCATCGCGCGCGTGGACCACTCCATCACGGACCGGCAGCGGATTTTTGGCCGCGGCCACTGGAACCGGCGATTCATGAGAGACGATGATACGTACGGCCCCGGCAATCCCGCGGGTGACCTGTACTACCTGAGCCGCAGGGGCAGCTTCGGAGCAGGAATCGACTACACCAACATTCTGACGCCTTCGTGGCTGCTGAATATCCGCTATGGTTACACCCGGTTTGAAGACCCGATCAGGTCCTTGTCGAGAGGTTTTGACCTGGTGAAAGCCGGTTTCCCGGCCTCGCTGGTGTCGCAGATGCAGGAAGTGGCCTTCCCGATCCTGAACCCCAGCGGTTACTCGACGCTCGGCTACGGCAGCACGTCGATGACGGCGCTGGATTCCCATACCTTGCAGGCCGTAGTGACCAAGACCTGGCGGTCCCACACCATCCGCGCGGGAAGCGACTATCGACTCTACCAAAACAACCCGCTTTCCGGCGGGAACAAGTCGGGCAGTTACAGCTTCAGCGCGGCCTTCACCCAGGGACCGGATCCGACGCGCGCCTCTTCTGCCGCGGGGAATGCGTTTGCGTCGATGTTCTTGGGGGTCCCTTCCAGCGGTTCGATTGACTACGTCGCAGCCCTCGCCTATCGCGCCACCTACGCCGCGCTGTTCGTGCAGGACGATTTTCGTGTCACTCGCCGCCTCACGCTGAACCTCGGCTTGCGCTTCGATTACAACGGCCCGTGGAGCGAGCGGTACCACCGCATGACGCGCGGGTTCGCCTTCGACACGCCGAGCCCGCTGCAGGTGTCTGGCCTCAATCTCAAAGGTGGTTTGCTGTACACCGGCGTGAACGGCCAGCCGGCCGGCAATTCACGCGGCGGGAACGTCTGGGGGCCGCGCATCGGTTTTGCCTATGAGGCCGCCAAGCACACGGTCATCCGCGGCGGTTTCGGCATGTTCTATTCGGGTATCACCTATTTCGGCATGGGCACGAACACGGCCACCGGCTTCAGTGTCACCACTTCCTACGTGGCCAGCATCGATGGCGTTACGCCGGCCACTACGCTCTCGAACCCGTTCCCGAATGGCGTCCTGAAGCCGACCGGTTCCGCGCAGGGACTAAGCACGCTGCTTGGCCAGTCGGTCCGCTTCTTCGACCCCTCCGTCAAGGTTCCGGGATCGCAGCAAGTGAGCCTCTCGGTCGGCCACCAGTTCGGCAGGAGCTACCTGCTCGAGGTCAGCTATTCGGGCAGCAAAGGGACGCATTGCCCGCTGCCCTCGATTCAGTGGAACCAGTTGCGGCCCGAGACACTCAGCCAGGGCTCGGCGCTGCTTCAGTCGGTGCCAAACCCGTTTTACGGCAAGATCGCTTCCGGGCCGATTTCCAGCGCGACCGTCACGCGGTCACGCCTCCTGCGGTCGTTCCCCCAATACGACCAGATCACCGAGGATTTTCCCCAGCGCGGCGGCTCTCTCTACCATTCGCTGCAAACGAAGTTCGAGCGGCGGCTCACGCAAGGCATGTCCGTGGTCAGTTCCTACACCTGGTCCAAGCTGCTTCAGGATTTCGAACGATCCGGAGACAGCCCGCAGAACCAATGGAACCTGCAGGCCGAACGATCGGTTTCCAACACCGACCGGACGCATCGCTTCACGGGCGGCTGGGTGGTCGAGCTACCGTTTGGCCAGGGCAAGCGCTTCGGGGCGAAGGCACCGGGGGTGCTCAGCCGGCTGATTTCCAACTGGCAGATTAACGGCATCGCCCAGGTGGAGAGCGGCACACCCCTATCGTTCAGCGTCACGCCGAACACCACCAACGCTCTGGGCGGTGGCCAGCGCCCGAACAGCACGGGCAGGTCAGCGGAGCGGGACAGTTACACGAACAAGACCGATATGCTTTCGAAGTACTTCGACACCTCGCAGTTCCTGCGGCCCGATACCTACACCTTCGGCAACCTGGGCCGCAGGATCAACGATGTGCGCGGGTTCCCCTTCAAGAGTCTCGACCTGTCGTTGTTGTGGAAAACCCGGATAAGGGAATCGAGCACCTTCGAGCTCCGCATGGAAGCGTTCGACGTGCTCAATCGGACCGACTTCGCCGATCCGAACACGACGCTCGGCAATGTTGCGTTCGGCCGCATCAGCGCCGTTCAGCAGGAAGCGAATCCGGCGCGCCAGATACAGCTCTCGGCCAGAATCAGGTTCTGAGGGCGACGGGAGGGGGCCAAGCGAGAGCGGGCATTTCAACGCCGAGACGCCGAGCTCACCGAGGGCCGCAGAGACTTTTTCTCTGCGTAACCCGCGCGCTCGGCGTCTCGGCGTTTGGTTCACGCTCGCGGCTCTGTTGCTGGCAAAACCTGAGTGATGACGATGAAGAAACTTCTCTGTGCGATTCTGCTTCTCTTGTTTGTGCTGCCTCTCTCGGCCCAGACACTGCGGGTGATGACCTTCAACGTGCGGTATCCCTCGCCGGGCGATGGTCCAAACCTCTGGGAACTCCGCCGCGACCTGCTGGTCGGCGTGATCCGGGACAAGAATCCGGACGTGTTCGGGACGCAAGAACTGTTCCAGTTGCAGGGCGACTACATTGTCGAAAAAGCTCCGGACTACGCGTGGTTTGGCATCAGCCGGCGTGGCAACCACGAAGACGAGCATATGGGCGTCTTCTATAAGAAGGACAAGCTGCGGTTGCTGGAATCGGGCAACTTGTGGCTGTCGGAGACACCCGACAAACCGGGGAGCATGTCCTGGAACGTGAGCCTGCCGCGGATGGTCACCTGGGGGCTGTTCGAGCTGAAGGTGGGCGGCCGGCGGTTCTACCTCTTCAATACCCACTTCCCGCATCGCCGGGAAGACGCCGAGGCGCGTCTAAACTGCGCCAAGGTCCTGATGGAACGGATTAGCCGCCTGCCGAAAGATGTTCCGTTTATCCTGACCGGCGACTTCAACTCGGCCCCGGACACCCCGCCGTATCAGGTTTTTGCCGCGGAGTTGAAGGACACGCGGCTCACGGCCGCGCGCCGCACGGGCCCCGACGGAACCAACAGCGGCTTCAGTGGCCGCACCGAGGGGCCGCGGATCGACTGGATCTTTTACCGGGGCGCCTTGAAAGCAGTTGAGTCGGAGACCATCGTGCGCAGCCAGGACGGCCGTTACCCCTCGGACCATTTCCCTGTTTTCGTCGTTTTGGAATGGCAGTAAGGAATGGGCGGCCACGAGGGTCGCCCCTACAACAGCTTCAGGCGCCTGGTCAAGTCCAGGTTGTATTTCGGGCGTGTCTTGGGCGCCTGCGGACCGTAGCAAAGGATAGGCACTGCCTGCTCGTAGCGCGAACCATGCGAGCGGATCTTGATCTCCTGCCTTTCGGCCGGCAGCGCGCCGAAAGCGACCTGCCGCGCGGCCAGAAGGAAAAAGTCGCCAATTCTGTCGGCGCGAAGATGAAACCGCCGAGCCGCCTGGCTACGCCTGTAAATCTCCTCGACGCCCGGCACGGACCGGAGCACGTTGAAGGTCTTCGCTTCATCCGCCCGTCTCTTCAGGTACACATAACAGGCGCCGCCGAGGTTCTGATGGTGAACCACATGCTTGTCGCGGATGATGGGCACGGCTTCCGCCTCGATGCCCTTGGCCGCCAGTACCCGCGCGATGTCGATCCCCTCCGTTTTCGGGTTCATGCCGTGGTCGGCCGTCAGCAATACGCTCAGGTTGGGAATATCGCTCAGCAGGTCGCCGAGCAATCGATCGAGACGATGGAGGTGCTCCTGCGAGCGGGCGTCGGCCGGAGCGTAGGTGTGCATCATGTAATCGGTGGTGCTCAGGTACAGCAGGTCGATCCCACTCCCGCGGAGCAGGTGATGGGCCGCGCGAAATACCCAGTAATTGACCTCGGCGGAATACATTTCGGGCTTCGGCCCGACGGCGGCAAGAAACTCGGGCGCCGGCGCCTCGGCGGCGACGGCTACGTGCGCGCCGCGCGACAACAGCGTCTTGATCTTCTCCTTGGCGGTCACCAACGCGGTGCGGAGAGCGGCCTTGCCGGCGCGCTCGAAGATGGTCGGCCGCAGCAAGAACTCGGCGCTCTCCATTTCCACCGACTCGCCGCTACGCGGGTCATAGTAGAAGTTCGTCACGATCCCGTGTTCATCCGGAAAACAACCGGTCACAACCGACGCGTTGTTGACGTTGGTAACCGAGGGCAGTACGCACTTCCCGACCCGATACACGCCGGAGGAGATCAGCCGCTTGAGGTTCGGCATGTCGCTCCGTTCCAGGTACTGCGGATCGAAGCCGTCGATCAGGGCGATCAGGATTTTGTTGCGCCCGGCTGCGCCGGCGGCCAGGGCCCCTGCGGCGGAGAAGACGAAAGATCGGCGAGACACGGTATGAGCACTCATTGTAGTTCGGGTTCAGACCGATCTTAAAGGCCTCTGGGCCCGCGCCGGGACTAAAGCAGTTTCCGATTCGCGCCAAAGAGCGGCCGGCATCCCGGCTTTTCTGATACCGGCGTGGACAGCCTGAACAACACTGATCGGGCGTTGCCGCGTATACTGTTTTTCCGGCTCAGCAGCGGTGCAAGGTCGGAGGGGGCCTGGGCGTGCCTGGCGTCTCGTCGCCGTTGGAGATGAGCGGCGCTGGTTTGAGGTTGCCACGCGATCCTAGGAACCTCAAAAAAGCCCTCCGAGGGGAGCCAAAAAGGCGGGAAGCGGACACCCCTTCTTCTTGAGCAGCGCACTTCGCTGCCGTACGGTGTGGTATTCACGGCGGCCGCTCACGCGCGCCGCGCGGCGGCCGCGTAGCACTCACGTTGTGGCGCCGGCAAGATGCCGGCTCTACCGGATCCTCTTTCATGAACATGCCAGTCGACGGATCGACACCTGTCCCTGCTGCCTGCGGGCGCTCGTTCCGCGCCGGGCAATGGCGCGTGCTGTTGCTGGTGATGTTCTGCTATCTGTTCTTTTACACGGGCCGGCAAAACCTCGGCTTTGCGGCCCGAGGCATGCAAGAGGAGTTGGGGCTGTCGGCCACGGCCATCGGGATCTTCAATGCTGTCCTGTTGCTGGGCTACGGCCTGGGGCAGGCCGTCAATGGAAACCTGGGCGACCTGTACGGGGCGCGCCGCATGGTGACCATCGGCGCGTATCTCTCGTTCGCGTTGAACTGGTGCGTGAGCTTGAGCCGGTCGTTGCCGCTGACGGTGGCCTGTTGGGGAGCCAACGGATACGCTCAATCCACGGCCTGGCCGGCCATGAGCCGCATGATCGCCAACTGGTGGCCCCGGCAGGAACGGGGCAAGGCCATCGGCTTGTACCTGCTGGCGGCGGGTTTCTCCAGTTCGCTGACGTTCCTGCTCTGCATCCTGGTCATCGGGGCCCTGGATTGGCGCTGGATCTTCCGCCTGCCCGTCACTCTGCTGTTGGTGGGCGGCACGGTCTTCTTGTTGTTCGCCCGCAACCGGCCCGAGGATGAAGGGTTTCCTCCCCTCCCAGCGGAGCCGGCCGACGAGCCGCTGGCAGGCGCGGAATCGTCTCGCGAACGGTACGCCCGCGTGCTTCAGAACCGGCCGTTCCAACTGGCCTGCCTCTCGATCGGTTGTGAGAGCATCGCGCGTTACGGCCTTCTGAACTGGGTGCCAGTGCATTTCCTGGGGGCCAACTGGCGCGCGAACACCGCCGGGCTTTGGGTCACCATGGCCCTGCCCCTGGGCATGGCGGTGGGCGCGCTGACCGCGGGTTTGCTGGCCGATCGCTGGTTTCCGGAACGGCGTTCCCGCGTGGTGCTGTTTTTCCTGGCCGGGGCCGCCTTGACCTCGTTGCTGCTTGCCGGCGTTCCCACCAGCAACTCCATCGCCGGCATCTGCCTGCTGGCCGTGACCGGCTTCCTGGTATACGGGCCGCAGTCGTCTTATTGGGCATTGTGTCCGGAACTGGTGGGGCGCGAACGCGCCGGAACGGCCACGGGCCTGATGGACGCCGCGGCCTACGGTTTCGCCGCGCTGGGACAGGTCGCTATCGGGCGCGTGATCGATCTCAGCCAGTCTACCGCCTCCGCCTTCGCGCTCATCGCCGGCGCCTGCGTGGTCGGGGCGATCACCATTCTGCCAGTGAGGAAGTGATCGCTAGAGGCATAATGGGCCGACTGTTACGAGTTTTACTAATCATCATGCAGGAGGAACAATGAGTCAGTTTTCACAAGCGGTACCTGGCGGCGTTCGCGCCGTCCTCTTCGACCTGTCGGGAACCACCATTGACTACGGAAGTCGTGGACCGGTGGTGGCCTTTGTCGAACTCTTCGTCCGCCACGGAGTGACCGTGTCGGAGGAGGAGGCCCGGCGACCGATGGGCACCCACAAGAAAGATCACATCTGGACCATGCTCAACGAGCCCGCAATCTGCGATCGCTGGGCGAAGGCGAACGGCCAGAAGCCCACCCGCGAGCTGCTCGACAAGCTGTACGAGGAGTTTACGCCTCTGCAGATGGAGGTGCTGAAGCGGCATTCCGAGGTTCTGCCCGGTGTGCCGGAGGTCTGCCAGGAGCTGCGCAAGCGGGGGATCAAGTTCGCCAGCACGACAGGGTTTGACACGGGCATGATGACGGACCTGATCAAACAGGCCAACGCCGGCGGCTACACGCCGGAGATCTTCGTCTGCCCCGACATGGTGGGCGGGGGACGGCCGGCTCCCTGGATGGCGTTTCATGCCGCGCGGCATATGGGCGTTTATCCGATGCGCGCTTTCGTAAAAGTCGGCGATACCCCAGCCGACATCGGCGAAGCATTCAACGCGGGCATGTGGGCCGTTTCCGTCGTACGCCACGGAAACGAGGTGGGGCTCTCGAAGGACGCTCTGGAAGCCCTGCCGGAGAAGCGGCGCGAGGAACTGCTGAGCGCGGCGCGCCGCAAGCTGACCGCGCTTGGCGCGCACTACGTGATCGACAGGACCGCCGACCTGATCCCGGTGATTAACGAGATCTCCGAGCGACTGGAGAAAGGCGACCGGCCGTAGCGGCGGCGTCATGCCGCCCTGCCGGGTGACGGCGTAACGGCCGCCACAGCGAGAATGCAGTCCCGGACTCAGCCGGCGCTACGTTCTCGTTGCCCGCTTTCTTCTGGAGGCAGCGGTTGTGCTTTCAAGACGCGAGTTTCTGAAATCCTCGGCGTTGACGGCCGTGGCTTGCGGCTCTCCAGGACTGGCCGCGTTCACAGCGGAGGCCGCTGCTCCGCGCAACCTGGTCTTCGTCATCGCCGATCAACACAGCGGCCTCGCGCTCGGCTGCAACGGGCATCCGATCGTCCGCACTCCCCGGCTGGACGCCTTGGCGGGGCAAGGCGTCCTGTTCACTCGTGCCTACACGGCCGGGACTACCTGCGTGCCGTCCCGATCCTCGATCGATACCGGGCTGCATGTTCACACGCATGGCGCTCGTTCGAACGAGGTCCCTCTGCGGGAGGAATGCCTCACTATCTCAAAGATCCTTGATCGGCACGGCTACAAGCAGTCCGACGCGCCTGGCCAGGGCCTGCACCGACGGGAATCGTATTTGCAGTGGCTCAACGGGATGGGCTACACCGACGTAGTCACGCCTATCATCGGTTCCGCAAGCAGGGCAAAGATCATTCCCTCCCCCTACCGCTACAAAATAGGGCGGGCGGGATTGGCACTCGACCACTCGCAGGACGCTTTCGCAATCCGGAATGCGGTCCAGTTTCTGGAAGAAAACCGGGAGCGGCGATTTTGCCTCTGGGTTCGGCTGTTCGGGTCTCATGACCCCTGGGTCGTGCCCGAGCCGTACGATACGATGTACCTTCCGTCAGACCTGCCCCTGCCGCCCTACCGGAATGGCGAGTATGACTCCAAGCCTGCTCAGCAACGGCGAACCTGGGTGGAAACGGGGGCCGCGGAACTAAGCGACGACGATATCCGGGTTATCCTCGCTCACTACCTGGGCATGGTGTCGTACACAGACATGCTGGTTGGAAGGCTGCTCGACCGCCTGACCGAACTGCAACTGGATGCCACCACCGCTGTGATCTACATGGCCGACCATGGCGACACAATGGGGCATAAGCGTTAACCTAAGGATTGAACTTTCGTAGGAATTGCCGTATGCTTAGCGGTGATGAGCCGCACCAAAGAGTCGCTGGCGGAGTTTGAGGATTGGGAAGTACTTTCCACCTTCTTGCCGATCGGGTGGGATGAACAGGCCCGAAAGGTGGGCGCGATCCGGCGGGCGCGCTACATCAAAGAGCCCGCAACGGTGCTGCGCATCTTGCTGCTTCACTTGGCTAGCGGTTGCTCCTTGGCCGAGACTGCGGCACGCGCGTCTGCTGGTGGCTTGGCGCAGATCAGTGCGGTAGGAGTGTTCAAGAGGCTTCGTGCTGCCGAGCCTTGGCTACGCTGGCTGGCGCAACGAATGAGGGGCGCGGCGGATCTGCCGATGAAAGTGCTCGGCAGAAGGCTCCGGGCGGTGGACGCGACCGCCGTTTCCGAGCCGGGGGCCACAGGCGCCGACTGGAAGGTTCATTACGCGGTGAATGTGGCGGACTTGCAGTGCGATTTCTTCGAATTGACCGACATCCGGCACGGCGGAGAAACCTTCCGGCGAGTGCCCGTCGTTGCGGGGGACATCATGATGGGCGACAGGGTGTATGCGACACCTCCCGGTGTGGCGCACGTGGTCGGCGCGGGCGGCGACGTGCTTGTTCGACTGAATCGCGGCACGTTACCGCTGTTTGATCGCTACGGACGGCGCATGGCTTTGTTGCCGCTGCTGCGCTTGCTGAAGGGCAAATCACCGCGCGAGTGGGCGGCCCGTGTTCAAAGCCCCAATGGCGGTTGGATAGCGGGACGCTTGATCGCGTTGCGGCAAAGCGTGGAAGCGGCAAACTGGCAGCTCAAGCGCCTGCAAAGAGAGGCGCAGCACAAACACCGGACCCTTTCTGAGGAAGCGTTAGAATTCGCCCACTACTTCATGGTTTGGACGACGCTGAGAAGCGACCTCGAGGCCAGCCTGATCCTGGAACTCTATAGGCTTCGCTGGCAGATTGAACTGGTGTTCAAGCGCATGAAGTCAATCCTTGGGCTCGGTCATTTGCCCAAAGCGGATCCCCTAAGTGCCCAGGCGTGGCTTGAGGGCAAGCTCTTCGTAGGACTGCTTATCGAGCACATGGTTGATACCGCGAGTTCATTTTCCCCCTGGGGATACCCCTTGGCAACCGCGCCGGAGCCGCTGGCGCGAGGTTGAATTCATGTACCGTCAAGTGGGCGCGGCGCTGTTGTTGCCCCACAGTCTGGCTACCGTCCTGCGTCGGTGGCATCCCATCACCGGTCTGCTGGCGGCGACGCCTCGCAAACGAAGGCGGTATGGCTTTTTTTAGGTTAACGCTTATGACACAATGGGGTGCCATCGCATCTTCACCAAGGGCTTCGCTTTCTATGAGCCGGCGATGCGGGTGCCGCTGATCATCAGGGTTTCCGGCGGCATGCCAGGCGGCAAGCGAATCGATGCCGCTGTTTCCGGCATCGACCTGCTGCCCACCATGCTGGAGTTGCTGAACCTTCCCCCTGAACGCGGCCTCCAGGGGTCGAGCCTCGTGCCGGTGTGGCGGGGTGTGACGCAATCGGTTCACGACCAAGTTTTTGCAGGCCAGGGGTTTGAGGGGTACGATCGCCTGGTGATGATGCGCACGCCAGAATGGAAGCTTACCCGCTACGATGAGGGTGGAGGCGAGTTATACGACCTGCGCAAGGACCCGCACGAACTCGCCAATCTATACGAGGAAACGAAGTACGCGTCAATCCGCGGCAAGCTGACCGAAGGGCTGGAATCATGGGACCGCGCCTGGCCGCACGCCCCATTGCAGCTTCCGCTTCAGCAGGACGCCCGCAAGAGTGCGGCTATCAAAAGCGCTTTCGACGCCTGGATGCAGAGGACCAAGAAACCGGGTAGACAAATCTGAACCGCCCGAACGCGCGCGGCACAGTCCCGTGCCCGCTCAGTCGTCAGGAGTCTTTCATTTTCAAGGTGGGCCGCAGGCCCCTAAGGCCCTCCCTTAGCGTCGCGCCTCCCATAACGGTGGGCTACCGTGGAGCGGCCACTACTTATGCCGGCGTGTTCAACTCGCCGCGGCCCGCCGGGGCATATCCAGGCCCATTTCCTTGACCACTCGGGTGATGCCGCCCAGCAACTCGTACATCTCGCTCGTGCCGATCCGGCCGATGGTGCCGATGCGGAAGCAGTCGGCGTCGCTCAGCTTGCCGGGGTAGATGACGTATCCCTTCTCGTTCAACCGGCGGTAGAACTCCTCGAAATTGAAGTTGGGGTGCTTGGGATAGCGGAAGGAGGTGATGATGTGGCTCTGGTCCTCCGGCGGCAGGTACTCTTCGAAGCCGAGTTCGCGCATGCCTGCGATCAGAACCTTGTAATTCTCCTGGTACCGGGCCATCCTCGCTTCGATCCCGCCTTCGGCTTCCAACTCCAGCAGAGCCTGATGGAACGCAAGCATAACGTGCGTGGTGGCCGTAAAGCGGAACTGGCCGTCCTTTTCCAGGCCTTTCCATTGAGCGAGCAAATCGAGGCTCAGGCTGCGCGCATAGCCTTCGGTGGCGAGCAGCGCGTCGCGCCGGGCGAGCGTAAAGGCAAAACCGGGGACGCCCTCGACGCATTTGTTCGAAGAAGAGACCAGGTAATCGATGCCGCACTCTTTCAGGTTGATCGGCACCGCTCCGAAGCTGCTCATGGCGTCCACGAAATAGATCCTCCCAGAGTCCCTGACCACTTTCCCAACCTCCTTGATGGGGTTCAAGACCCCGGTGGTTGTTTCGCAATGAATCATGGCGACGTGGGTAATGCCCGGGTCGGCTTTGAGTTTCGTTGCGATGTCCTGTTGCGGCTGGGGCTTGATGTTCTCCGGGTACTTCAGCACCACCGTCGGGATATTCAGAATTTCGGCCATCCGAACGATGCGCTTGCCGTATGCGCCGTTGACCACGACCAGCAGCTTCCCGTCCGGGGGCACGGTTGAAGAGATGACCGCCTCGACCGAGTAGGTGCCGCTGCCCTGCATCGGGATCGCCTCGTAGCCGGCGTTTTCCACGCCGCCGAGGGCGAGCAACCGGCGCTGTATGTCCTTGACCAAGGCAATGAATTCGAAATCGCGCGGCCCCAGGTCTCTCAACATCGCCTGCTTGACCGTCCGGCTGGTGATGAACGGACCCGGCGTAAACAGCAGCTTGTCTCTGGCTGTCATCATCTGCCCTCCAATTGCCTGACTGAACGAGGGTGCGGACCGAAGATCGGGCCAGAAGCAGTTGTCCCTCAAGCGCGTCTCGCTCTGTGGGATTACACAACTTGTGGCAACACGCGGGCCGGATGGGCGACACCAAGCAGCCAGCCAGACCCACACCGCAGTGGGGCAAGATGTGCTGCCGACTCGGAGCCACATTGGGCCCAGTTCGGCCACTCCCCGGAGGATTCTAGTCGGCCCCTCCGCGCCGGTCAACGCTTCCCGGCGTCACGAACCCGTCAGAGTAATCCGCGAATTTGCGGTTTTTGACAACGGGCTAACCTTGACTTGCCTCTGGGGAGGGGCGTATGGTCGAGGCCAGTGAGGCTGGGCCAAGCCGACGCAAGGGCTATCGCGCCGAAGTCACAGGGTAGCGGTTCCGGCAGTGCATCAGCCCGTGATCCGTCACCACAGGCGGCATAGCCCGAACGATGCGGCCTCAGCGCATCCCGGCCGGGGAACGCTGGACACGAAGTGAACGACTGGGAAAAAGAGCGGCAGGTGGGTTTTTGTCAGCGCTCTGGCGTCGGAGACATGGAGGAGAGGCAATGCGTATTACTGTCCTGCTCATCTTGTTGGCCCTGCTGTACGGCGCGCCCGTTGTCTTGGCCCAGCGTGCCAACACCGCGGCGATTAACGGAAACGTTCTCGACGCCCAGGAAGCGATCATTTCCGGAGCGTCGGTTACGATCACTCATCAGGAAACCGGCCAGGTGCGGCAGGTGGTCACGGACGCGTCGGGGTACTTCCAGTTCCTCGCCCTGCCCGTCGGCACCTATAACGTCGCGGTTGAGATGGCCGGGTTCCGTAAGTTCCAAACGACCGGCGTCCAACTGCAGGTAGGCGACAACCGGAAACTGGACGTGCGCCTTGTGGTGGGTGACGTGGCGACCAGCATACAGGTGGAAGCCGCGGCGTCCGAGGTTGAGACGACCAACGCCACCATGCGCGATGTGGTGGACAGCCGCCGCGTGGTGGAGTTGCCCCTCAATGGCCGCAATCTGCTGGAATTGACCATGCTTGTTCCCGGCATCAACCCAGCGCAAGGGGTCGGCGGAGGAGCGGGGGACGCGGGGAAGCAATTGGTCACCGCCAAGTGGGTCTCGGTCAACGGCTCGCGCGACAGCAACGTCCGCTATACGCTCGATGGCGGCGCCAACAACGACGTGCTGTACAACCTCGCCATGGCCTTCCCTTTCCCCGACGCCGTTCAGGAGTTCAGCGTTCAGACCAGCGGCCAGGGCGTCGAGATCGGCAAGAGTTCGGGAGGTACCGTCAACATAGTAACCAAGAGCGGAACGAACGAGATTCACGGAAACGCGTTCTCGTTTCTGCGCAGCTCGGCCGTCAACGCCAACAACTTCTTCTCACGCGCCGGCGATGCGCTCAAGCGCAACCAGACAGGTTTTACGCTGGGAGGGCCGCTCATCAAGAACAAGCTGTTCTTGTTTGGCGGCTATCAAAGGACGTGGACGCGCAAGACGACCCAGACCGGCAAGGCGCGCACCATGCCGCAGGCGTATCGGGACGGCGACTTTTCCGCCCTCCTGAAGGGGTCGAGCCCCATCTATCTGCGGGATCCGAAGGCGTCCGGTACCTGCAGCGCCGGCAACCAGAGCGGTTGTTTCCCCGGCAACATCATTCCGGCGGCCCGCTTGTCCCCCGCGTTTCAGAAGCTTGTCAAAACCTCCCCGCCGCCGGGCGCCGATGGTTACATCTACTACCCGCTCATCGATAACCAAGACGATCGCGACGTGATTGTGCGCGGCGACTATCGCGTGAACGACAAGCACAGTCTGGTTCTCCGCTACCTGTACGCCCAGAACGATCTGCCCAAGCCCACGCTGCCCGGCATCCTCGTTTCCGCGCGCAAGGGCGGGCAGTCCGGCGCGACCAGCTCGACCATCGGCGATACCTATATCGCTTCGCCCCGGCTGATCGCCGAGACCCACCTGGCGTACGTCCGCATTGTCGGGCATCGGCTCGGCCAAACGCCTTACGACATTACTGACTTCGGCGTTAAGGTGAACGAGCAGCCGCTTCCCTGGGGCGAACCGTCCACGGAGATTGACGTGCTAATGACCGGGAAGGGTGGATTCGCGGTTGGCAGCACCGGGCGCCCGGGCATTTTCACGCGCGAAAACTACGAACTGAACCATTCCTGGAGGTACCAGCTCGGGCGGCACAACCTCACTTGGGGCGCCGACATCTCCAAATCCCGCTATGACGAATTCCTCGCCTTCAAGACCGGCGGCGAGTACACCTTTGACGGCTCGGTGAGCGGATACGATGCGGCCGACGCGGTTCTTGGCCAGCTCTACCAGATGTGGCAGAACGGCGGCGAGGTCGAGAACCGGCGCAGCCTGTACTACGCGGTGTATGGCGGCGATTCCTTCCGAGTGACGCGCCGCCTGACGGTCAACCTCGGGATACGTTGGGAACCCTGGAAGCTCCTCAACGACATTTTCGGCAAGACCGCGGCATTCGATCCGACCGCGTACAGCAAGGGAGTTCGCTCGACGAAGTACCCGAATGCACCCGCGGGCCTCTTCTACCCGGGCGACGTGTTGAATGGAGCCAAACTTCACGACGACGCGACCACCCACGGCCGCCACTACAAGATATTCTCGCCCCGCATCGGCCTTGCCTGGGACGTGCTGGGCAACGGGAAGCTGAGCGTGCGCAGCAGTTACGGCCTGTTCTACGACACGCCGGGGATGTGGATGCTCAACGCGATGAGCAACCAGGCGCCTTTCGGCACCCAGGTTCAGTTCCGAAACTCGATGGTGGAAATTCCTTTCGACGATCCGTACAGGTATGTGCCAAGTTACAACATCTTCCCGGTGCCCAGCGGCACCAACAAGAACGCCGTATTCCTGCCCGGCTCGCTCATGATGACGACCCAGCCCTGGTGGAATCCCGTCTACACGCAGACGTGGAATTTTGTCATCGATCGGGAAGTGGTGCGCGACCTGGTCCTGCGGCTGGGATATGTCGGGACGAAAGTGACCCACCTGAACACGGTTCGCGACCTGAACGCGCCCGTCTACGATTACTCAAAGACGTTGGCCCAGAACCGTTCCACGACACAACAACGGCGGCCGCGCCCCGAGTTCTCGAACCTCAACGTCTTCACCACCGGCGACAACTCCAGCTACAACGCCTTCCAGATGTCGCTCAACAAGCGCTTCAGCCGGGGGTTCAGCATCCTCAACAGCTACACCTGGTCGAAGCACATCGACGACAACGTCTCTTTCAACATCAATGTCGAGCAGATGATCGCTCCGGACCCTTACCACCTGAAGTCGCGTGGGCCGGCCGACGACGATCACCGGCACCGCTGGGTCAGCTCCTTCGTCTGGCAGGCGCCGAACATGAAGCGGCTCACCGATAATCGAGCCCTCGCCATGATGCTCGGTCACTGGCAACTCGGCGGGATCCTCACCCTCCAGTCGGGCATGCCGTTCACCATCCAGAGCTCCACGGACACACTGGCCAGCGAGCCCAGCAGCGGCCCCGCTTCCCGTGCGGATCAGATCGGCAAGATACAGCTCAGTTCGGACCGCACCCGCGGCGAAAAGATCGCCCAGTACTACGATAGGACCGCGGCGAAAGATGCGGCCCCCGGCACCATCGGCAACATGGGCCGCAACGTCATGTTCGGGCCCGGCTATGCTAACGTGAATGTCAGTGTGACGCGAGGTTTCCCGTTACCGAAGCGCGAAGGAGCCCGGGTGGAATTCCGCTTCGAGGCCTTCAACCTGCTTAACTCGCCTCACCTGGGCCAGCCGGAGGCGCGCCTGGGTAGGTCCAACACAGCTACGATCAGCTCCACATCGAGCGATGCAAGAATCCTGCAGTTTGCGTTGAAGCTCGCTTTCTAGGCTGAGAAACGGTTCCTGCCGCTTGCTGCCGGACGCCGTTTCGTTGAGCTATGAACAGCGTGCGGCGGCATCGGCTCTTTGTGCGGCGCACGGTTCAGCGGAGGTGAATACCGCCTTCGGGCCGCTTCAGGCTACCTCGCACCCTGTACCCGTTGCGACCGGACGACATTACTGAGGAAGGACCATGCACCCTTTACTTAAGGCCCGTCCCCGCTTTGCGCTCATCGCCTTTTCCGCAATCGCTTTTGCGCTGTCCGCTCCGGCCTTGCCGGCGGCAGCCGCGCCCCGCGCCGAACATCTCGTAATTATTGGCATCGACGGGCTGGGCGCGTATGGCCTTCAGGGGAGTGCCAAGCTCCCGAACATCGAGCGCCTGCGGCAAGCGGGTGCTTACACCTATCACGCTCGCGGCGTAATGCCCACCTCCAGCAGTCCCAACTGGGCTTCGATGATCATGGGAGCGGGCCCGGAGCTGCACGGTGTCACATCAAATGCCTGGCAGCCGGACCAGTTCGATATCCCGCCCGCCGTAACCGGGCCGGAAGGCATCTTTCCGACCATTTTCGGCCTGCTGCGCGCGCAGCGTCCCGCTTCGAAGATCGCCTTCTTCACCGAGTGGAAGGATTTTCCGCGCCTTCTGGAGCGCAAAGCAATCAACGAACTGTACGTTGGGGAAAGCGCCGAGGACACCGCCGAGCACGCCGCAGCCACCATTCTGAAGTCCAAACCGAATCTGGTGTTTGTCCAATTCGATCATGTCGACCACGCGGGGCACAAGTTCGGCCATGAGACCCCCGAGTACTTCGCGGCGGTCGAGAAGGCCGATGCGTTGATCGGCCAAATCGTCGACGCGCTCAAAAAGGCCGGGATTCACGACCGGACGGTGGTGCTGGTCACGGCCGATCACGGCGGCACCGGCAAGAAGCACGGCGACCCGGTGCTGCGACAGATCGAGATTCCCTGGATCATTGCAGGACCGGGCATCGCCCGCGGGAAACAGATCCAGTCCCCGCTCGCCACCTACGATACGGCGGCGACGGCAGCTTACATCCTTGGTCTTCAGCCGCCGCACGCCTGGACCGGCAGGCCGGTATTGGAAGCGTTCACGAAGGGGGCGGGTGCCGCCGCCAAGGGTGAGAGGTAGGGGCGCCCCTACACTGCGAATACCTCAATGACTCCCAAGCAGCAGGCATGGCGCCTTCGGATTTTCGTGCTCACCTGGCTGGTCTACGCCGGCTTCTACTTCTGCCGGAAGAACCTGAGCGTGGCCATGCCCCTGCTCGAGCGCGACCTGGGTTTTTCCAACCTGCAGCTTGCCAACGTCGTGTTCGGCTACAGCCTGCTCTACGCGCTCGGTCAGTTCGCCAGCGGAATTCTGGCGGACCGCTTCGGGCCGCGCCGTGTGGTGGGCGTCGGCTTGTTGCTGGCCATCGTTGCCAACATCGGCATGGGATTTTCCGCATCCCTGGTGATGTTCGCCTTGTTCGGCTGCTTGAACGGGGCCGGGCAATCCACTGGCTGGTCGGGCCTGGTGAAAAACATGGCCTGCTGGTTCCGGCGTCGCGAGCGCGGCGTGGTGATGGCCTGGTGGAGCACCAACTACGTCCTGGGCGGCTTTCTGGCCACCATTTTCGCCACATTCGCTGCAACGGGCAGGAGCATCCTGCCGGCGCTGGGCTGGCGGCGCGCTTTCTGGGCGCCGGCGCTGGTCCTCGGCGCCATCGCGGTCGCCTACATGGTTTGGGTGCGGGACGAACCAACTGACGCCGGCGTAGACGACATCGTGGATGACGAAGAGCCGCTCGAGCTGCGCCCGGCCTCGCCGCCCTCCGGACCCGGCTCGCTCGCACTTCTGCGCCGCATTCTCAAAGATGGCGCCGTCTGGATCGGCGCCGGCATGTTTTTTTGCGTAAAGCTCACCCGCTACGCCTTCCTGTTCTGGCTGCCGGTCTACATGACCCAGCATCTCAAGTACGCCGTCGGGGAGGCAGGCTACACTTCCTCCCTTTTTGAGCTTTCGGGCTTCGGCGGCGCGTTGCTGGCCGGGTACGCCTCCGACAAGCTGATGCAGTCGCGCCGCTTTTCGGTGGGGGCGTGCATGCTGTTCGGGCTGGCCGCGTTCACCGGGCTGCATCCGGCATTGGCGGCGACCGGCCGCCTCGGCAACGCCCTGGGACTCGCGCTGATCGGCATCATGACCTACGGCCCCGACACGCTCATCTCGGGGGCCGCGGCACAGGACATCGGCTCGCGCCGCGGCGCCGGCACCGCCGCCGGCTTCATCGACGGCGTCGGCTCCATCGGCCAGTTGTTCTCCCCCTACCTGGTCGCCTTTGTCACAGACCGCTATGGCTGGGACGCCCTGTTCCGATTGTTCGTCATCGTGGCGCTGGCCGGGGCGTGTTTGGGGATTACCCGATGGAACGACCGTGGGAGGATAGCGTCGGCGACCCAGAAGCCGGCTGCTTTGCCGCGCGGCAAACCTTGACCGGAGAGCACAGGTCTGGAGATTGGGCGCTGGTGTGATAGTTTCTAACCCGGCAAGGAGACGGTGCCGTGCCCTATCTTCGCGTGATCTATAGAGCCCCGATGCTGTTGTTCGTGGCGCTGGCAGTCTTGTGGCCGGCGCCGCCCGCTTGTGTTGCTCAAGCCCAGACAAAGCCTTACCTCTCTTCGCCAAGGAGAGCGCTGACCGCGCCGGAACTGCTCGAGGCGACGTGTTGAAGGCCATCGAGGTTGTGGAACTGGCATGCGCCGTTCCCGTAACCATGCAAGGACGGTCGTTGATGAACGCTTCCACCGGCTATGACACCACGACCTATCGCGAGCCGTTGGGTGTTTTTGCCGGCATCGCGCCCTTCAACTTCCCTGCCATGATTCCCTTCGGTTGGATGATTCCCCTGGCCATCACCACCGGCAACACCTTTGTGCTGAAGGCCGCCAGCATGGTTCCGCAGACCGGGATGAGAATGATGGAACTCCTCCAGGAAGCGGGGTTGCCTGACGGCGTGGTGAATCTCGTCACCTGCAACCGCAGCGAAGCGGAGATCCTCCTGAGGCATCCCGACGTCAAGGGCGTCAGTTTCGTCGGTTCCACGAAGGTTGGGCTGCACGTGTATCAGACGGCGGCCGCCTGCGGTAAGCGGGTTCAATGCCTCACCGAAGCCAAGAACCACGGACTGGTGCTTAAAGACGCCGCCCTGGAGCGTTCCGCGCGCGGCATTGTCAATTCCTCGTTCGGCTGTGCCGGGCAGCGCTGCATGGCTCTTCCGGTGGTGTGCGTGGAAGAGTCGGTGGCCGACGAGATGGTGAACTACCTCACCAGATTCGCCCAGGAACGGAAAATGGGTCCCGCCTGGCAGCCGGATACCGAACTGGGGCCCCTGGTTTCTCCGGACCAGAAGAAGTGGGTCACCGACTGGATTGACAAGGGGGTCCGGGAAGGCGCGGAGCTGGTGCTCGACGGGCGGCAGGCGAGCGTAAAGGGATATGAGGGCGGGTTCTTTGTCGGCCCCACGATTTTCGACCACGTCACAGCCGGGATGCGGGTGGGCATCGACGAGATCTTCGGCCCGGTCCTGTGCATCAAGCGAGTCAGCGACTTCGAAGAAGGTCTATCGATCATGAACGCCAGCGAATTCGCGAATGGCTCCTCGATCTTTACGCAAAGCGGCTACTACGCCCGGGAGTTTGCGCGGCGCACGCACGCCGGCATGGTGGGGATTAACGTGGGCATTCCGGTCCTCATCTCCGTCTTCCCGTTTAGCGGGCACAAGAACTCGTTTTTCGGGGATCTCCACGTGATGGGTCAGGACGGCATCTCCTTCTACACAGAAACGAAGGCCGTCACCACGCACTGGTTTAGCGAGGAGGAGATGAAGCAGGCCAAGGTCGGCACCTGGGACGGGATGACTTTCAGGACCTGATGGCTTTGCTCGACGATGGCCGGCGTGCTCATGGCGGAAGACGGCGCATGTTGTCTACAATGACGATCTGGGGGGTGTCCTACGCATAGCAATTCTACCAGAAGACGATTCCTGGGCACGTGCGGCGCGGCGGCGACTGCCGGCTGGGCGGCCGCCAAGGCTGGCCCGAACGAGACCATCAACCTGGGTCTTATCGGTTGTGGGGCGCGGGGCCGCACCTTGATCATCCCCACTGTCGGGAAGATCCCCGGCACGCGGTTCGTGGCGGTCTGCGACGTGAACTCCAGGTACCTCGCCGATGGCCGCAAACTGGCCGGAGGCGAGCGCGTGGCGGCCCATCACGACTACCGCAAGCTGCTCGAGGACAAGAACATTGACGCGGTGATCATCGCTACGAATCAGCAATGGCATGTGCTGCCCATGATCGCCGCCTGCCAGGCCGGCAAGGACGTCTACCTGGAGAAGCCTCTGGGCCAATCCATCGGCGAGGGTCCGTACGCCATCGCCGCGGCCCGCAAGTACGGCCGCATCGTGCAGGTCGGCACGCAGCAGCGTAGCCAGGAGCACTACCAAAAAGCCGTGGAGCTGATTCAGGCCGGGAAGCTGGGCGAGATTTCCGAGGTGCGGGTCTGGGACTACGAAAACAACTGGCCGGGCGCCGGATCTCCACCCGACTGCCCTCCCCCGCCGGAGCTGGACTGGGACTTCTACGTCGGTCCCTCTCCCTATCGCAACTACAATCCGAACATTTACTACAAGTACGGCTACGACTGGTTCCCGGTCGCGGGCGCCGGCCACCAGGTCGCCTGGGGCGTACATCACTTCGACATCGTACTGTGGGCCATGCAGGTGAAGTGGCCCAAGACGGCCTACGCGACGGGCGGGAACTTCGCCTACGTGGACAACCACGAGTATCCGAATACTTTCAGCGCCACCCTCGAGTTCGGTCCCGGCCCGGTGGCCAGGCACGGCTTCCTGCTCCAGTACACGATGAGAACCGGAGGGCGGCGGGAAACGCGGGCGCACGGAAAGTGTTTCATCGGCACCGAGGCCTCGATGATCCTGGACCGGGCGGGCTATTCGATCGTCAAGGAAGTTCGCCAGGGGCAGAGGGTCGTCTCCACGGACTACTTGATCGACGCGGAAGAAACGGTTCGTCCCGCGGACGACCACAATCGCCACTTCGAGGTGTTTATCGAAAACGTGCGCCGGCGAAAACAGCCGACCGCCACCCCGGAGACGTTGCACTACGCCACCGCCGTGGGGCACTTGATGAACATTTCTTGGGAGGTGGGCCGCAACATCCGCTGGGACGGTGAGAACAACAAGGTCATCGACGATCCCAAGGCGAATGCGCTGGTCACGAGACCGTACCGCGCGCCGTGGAAATTGGAGGTGTAGCCAGATGCACGATGCCATGACCCGCCGAAGTTCGCTGGTGGCGCTTGCCGCCGGAGGTGCGGCCCTGGGACAAGGGAAACGAAGCAAGAGCGCGGGCTCTGTGCCGGTCGGGGTGGCGACCACGGATTTCCGGGACCAGACCAACCAGAGTCTCGCCGAGGAGCTGAAGAGCCAGGGCGTGCGCCACATCCAGCTTTTTTTCACACAGAAGGACAGCAACTACTGGAAGTACGGCGCGCGCAGCGACCTCCAGAACATGACGCCGGAGCGCGCCAAGGAAATCGCCGGCGTCTACCGCTCGGCCGGGATGTCGATCCACGGCCTGGGGGTGTACGTGACGCTGATCCATCCCGACCCTGCCGAGCGCAAGGCAAACCTCGCCTACTTTGAAGCCATGATGAAGCTCGGCGAGCACATGGGGGTGCGAACGTTCCTGAGCGAGATGGGTCATTATCAGCCGCCGGGACCGGCGCCCCGGGTGCCGTACGATTGGCAGGACGAGGTTTGGAAGGCGGCGGTGGGCACAGCCAAGGAGCTGGCGCGGGTGGCGGAGGCCAACAACGCGACGGTTTTGCTGGAACCGATCTACCGCAGCGTTTTGGCCAGCGCCAAGCGAACGCGCGTGTTTCTGGAGGAAGTCGGCTCGCCGCGGGTACGCGCCCAGCTCGATCCCGCCAACTTGCTGGAAGTGAACGACCTCGAGGAGATGTTCGCGCAGCTCAAACCCTGGATCGGCGGCATCCATGCCAAAGACCGCAAGTTGCACGTCACTCAGGGTGTGGCCGCCGGTCAGGGGGATTTGGACTATCGCAAGTTCGTCACCCTGGCGGCCCAGCATGCGCCGGGCGTCCCGCTGATCATCGAGTACGCCGGCACGAAGGATTACCGTGCGGCGCTGGCGCATCTGCGCTCGGTGATCGGCGAGCTGGGTTTGACCGAAGGATGACAGCAAGCCAAGGCGGACCATTCCGTCCCGCAGCGGCACGGCGGGACAGGTACGTCAAAACCATCGCTGTGGAGAACAAGGGCTGGGAACCTTGTCCGCCGTTTCGGCGTTGCCGTACCAATGCTTTGCTTGGGGGCGGGTGTCAGGTCCTGTGAATTCGCGCCAATTCAAGCCCTGGGGGCGTCGAGGAAGCATCGAAGGTGATGATGAAGTTGCTAAACAGGCCCATGCGCCCCAGTATTCCCGCGGCTGCCAGCGTGTCACAGAAACCCGCCCTCAGGCGAATGATCTCGGCCCCAATATGCAGGGCGACATCATGGAAGTAGACCGGGGACTTCGGCCCTTCGATAATTCCGCCTAATTCTGATTCGATTCCGCTTGTAGGTAAATCTCAAAGCTGCTTATAAAACTCGCGCAGTCCAGTCCTTCGGGATGCGGATAAGGACAGGTTCGCTGACGCCGTTCGCTTCTGCTTCTTGCGCAACCCTTTCAAAGTCGTGACCGACAGCAACGAGTCTCGTCTCGTCTTGCGAGAGAACCACCCAATTGTCTGGCGGTGCTTCCCTAAGAGCCTTCACACGTAGAGGCATGGTGGTCAACCTCATCGCTTCCAGTATAGCAAGCTAGGGTCCGAGATTATATACCGGCAGTCAAGCGGATAATCCCGGTTTTCTCTTTTCGTATAACCTGTTTCGTTTCAGCCCGTTGCCGCCATTCGAGCCACACGCCCCAGAGCCAAGGGGACCGGCCTGCTCAAGACGACAGGGCGGCTTGCAGCATGGCCCGGGTGTAGCCCACGTTGTAGGCGATGGCGGCATACCCGCCGCCGCCCGGGTACTGCCCTCGGAAGTTGGGCCGCTCACGGTCATAATCCAGCCCGCGCGGATGCTCGGGATAGATCAGGCGCGGGTATTTCTGCCGCACCAGTTCCTTCATCACGGCGAACATGTCGACCTCGCCCTCGTCGATGAACACTTCGCTGTACCGCTGGTACGGCTTCTGGACCAGGACGTTACGGAAATGCGCGTGGTTGATGCGGTCCCGTGAGCCGAAATAGCGGGCCACTTCCACGGGATCGCCGCCCATCTCCCGGGTCACGCCGCAATCGTAGGTGATTCCGTTCGAAGGACTTTTCACGATGTCTATGAAGCGCTTCCAGCCGTCGACCGTGCCCATGATTTGCTGCGACCCGCGGCTGATGGGCGCCGGGGGATCGTTGGGGTGCAGGGCCAGGCGCACGCCCGCCTTCTCTGCCGCCGGAATCACGGCCTTCAAGAAATAGGCGATGTTGGCCCACATCTCGTCCAGCGTGTGAGCGCCCTCATTGGGGAGCGGGGGCAGGTCCTTCATTCGTTCGTAGTCGAAGCCGGTCCATCCCGCGCCGGCGCGGCCCGTTTCCTCGAAGTAGCCCTCCATGGCCCGGTGCGCGTACCAGTTGTACTCGATCACCGGCAGGCCGGCTTTCCCCGCCGCCTTGACGGACTGGATCACTTTCTCGATTTCCTCGTCGCGGCCGGGCCGGTTGTAGATGGCGTTCGAGAACCCGCCGATCATGAGGTTACCCAGGGTGATCCCCTGGGCCTTGAGCCGCTCCATCCTGGCCCTGAGCTGGTCTTCTTCCCACGGAATCCGCGCGCCTCCGGACAGCACGTAATCCACGCCCAGTTGCTTGATTCTGCGCGCGGCGGCCGCCTCGCGTTCCTCTATCGACCCACTGGCGCCCGGTCCCAGGCCGCCGCCGTCTCCGGAGCCAAGACAGATTTTGGGAGTGTCCTTTCCTTCGGAGCGCGGCCCGGGAATGGCCGCGCTGGAACTCGCGGCTGGGGACAAGGCTACGGCGCCCGCGGCCTTCAGCATGGTTCGTCGGGACAGGTTTCGGTTCACGGTTTCGTCCTCCTTTAGGAAAAATCCACGGATTGCACGGTTATTCTATCCACGGATTACACGGATTTCACGGATTAAGCGAATCCGTGTCAATCCGTGTAATCCGTGGATCGGATCTTGCTGGCAGTTCGATGCCGTCGTCTGTGGTTCCCGCAAATCTCATCTGCTTCAGGGCGGGCGCTGCGGAACATTGATCACCACTCAGATGTGAGCGGCAATTCGCCTCTGGGATCGCTTCCCGCCTGTATGCGCGTTCGTGCCCGCGACATGGATCAGCTCTTGGGCTAACTCGAGACACACGTGCCTCTGCAGGGGGCGGACATGGGATCGACCAGCTTCAGGCCGTCCGGCGTTCGTAGCGATGGTGGAGGCCGCCGACCTGCGGAACTGCCACGACTCGCCCCGTCTCCGGCGGTTGCGCCGGTCGCGGTTCTGGCGCATCCTTGCGGCGCCGCGTCAGACCCATTCCCAATCGCGGAGCCATTGGTAGCTGGGAGGCAGGTTCTGCCACATGGTTGCGGCCAGTTGCCGGTAATGCGCGGCCTCGGCGACGTCGAACTGGCGTCGTTCTCTTACCGCCGCCGCGGCGTTCTTCACCTGATCTACGGTGATCAGGCCAGGGATGCCGGCACTCAACACGTCGCAGCAGAGCGCGTGCCGCAACGCCATACGGGCGCGCGGGTCGTCCTCGGCCTTGGTGGGCGAATCGGGAGTACCGCGCGACGCGAACAGGCTACCGCTGGCAAACGGCTTGATGCCGATCATGCCGATGTCGTGCTTGCGCAGCGCGTCGAACATGCTGCCGACCGGTTTCTCGTTGCTCCCCGCACTGTACGGCGTCACGACAACCTCGATCTGCGGGTATTTGGCGACCGCGTCGGCGATCCAGGGGCGGTGGTGTGTGGCGATGCCGGTGAAGCGGGCCTTGCCCGTCTTCTTCCCCCATTCCAGCGCGGCCATGACGTTTTCTATCTCGCGCAGCGAGTTCTGCGTGGTTTGCTCGCGCAGCGTGATGCGCCACAGGTCCGCGTAGTCCAGACCCGATTTCTTGAGTCCTTCCTCCAGACCGGCCTTCAATTTCTCGAGCGAGCCGGCGATCGCCGGGGCGCGCGCCATAGTCCAGTCGAAACCCATGTAGATTTCATCGCGCCTGCCCCGGACGGCTTCGGCGTAAACGGCGACTTCAGCCGCGCTGCAGGCGTCCACGTAATTGATGCCGTGCTCCATGCAGGCGTACATCACCTCCCGCCGGTTCTTCTTGAACTCCTCGCTGCCCTGTTTGAAGGGTATGCGTTTCCAATGCCCGCCGATGCTGACGGCCGAGATCATCAAGCCGGTGCGACCCAGGCGGCGGTATTCCATGTTTTCGTTGTAGCTACGGGTCTTTCGAGGATCGGGCCGCGCGGCAGCCGGCGCCGTGGCCGCCGCCGCGGCTGCGGCAGTCCGAATGAAGTCGCGTCGCGTGATTTCCTGATCGCTCATGGCATTCCCTCCGCGTTTTTCAATTGGCTCGCCCGCGGCGTCACTTCGGCAAGGTTCGGCGTGATGTCGTAGTCGAACTTGCCCATGACCCACTCCAGGCCCGCCTGCGCAATGGCCTGAAAAAAGGGGTTCGTCCAGACGTCTTCGCGGTGCCCCAGGCTGGTGTAGAACACTCGCCCCTTGCCGTGCATGCGCGCCCAGGTGGCCGGGAAATCGGGACGCTGGTAAGCGTCGCCCTTCATGAATTGCGTCTCCTGCACCAGCATCACGTGAAGGTCCCGGGCGAAGTTCTTGAATGTGTACCACTCCTCGG
>Ga0315282_10001985_pt1 | contig 38300 bp, 26 predicted proteins | sample YL17G07_20_MG_FD_203693 | JGI IMG/M metagenome (GOLD analysis project Ga0315282, IMG submission 203693) | Sediment microbial communities from Yellowstone Lake, YNP, Wyoming, USA - YL17G07_20 | ecosystem: Environmental > Aquatic > Freshwater > Lake > Sediment | place: USA: Wyoming | collected... | reverse complement strand
CGCTCGTCCCGGTGCAGCCTCTTCAGATGGCTCGTCATCCGTTCGAACATTTCTCTCTCCTTGTCTGACTTTCTAATGCGTCTGCCCTGTTTTCTCGCCGGCCACCCCTCGTGGCCCGGGCGCTTTCGCTCATGGACCTGCGCAGCCCCTCCCCTCGCCGGGGATTACGCCGGCAACTTGTCGCTGATGAAGTCCGTCTGGCCCTTCGTCGCCTGGTCCTGCGTATCCTTCCATACTTGAACCACCCAGTCCTTGATCTCGTTACGGAAGATTATTAAAAGTCCGAGCAGCGGCAGAACGATGGCCGCAATGATGAGCAGTTTCTCCAGCCCCTGCGACCCCGTCTGATCCCGATGCAGCCCCTTCAGTTTCTCCAAGATACGGTTCCTCATGGCCGGCCCCTTTCGTTAGCACAGCCCCAGTTACAGGAACGGCCAAGACGCATAAAACGCGATCATGCTGAAATAGTCGGACAGCACCTCGAAGAGCCGCTCGAAAAGGAACATCAGCGGCACGGCGATGAAACCGAAGACCATCGCGTATTCCAGGAGGCCGCCCTCCTGGTCGCGATGGAGGCGCGCGAGGGCCGCTACCGCCGGCCGCCGCCTCAGCCAGCCCCACACACGGCTCGCCGTCCCGTTCCGTCCTCGCTCCGGCATGATAGGCCACTCCCTACTTATCGGACACCAGGGGTTCCATACTTGGCAAGTTCACGATCTCCGCCTGCACGGCCACTTCGTGGCGGAAGATGAGTTTCGCGCCCGTCCATTCGAGCGTGGCCTTCGAGAGTTCCCGCCCGCCCGCCGGAAGGCGCAGGACGAACAGGTCCTCGACCTGGTACCGCCCGTGGGAATCCAGCGGCAGCACCTGGCTGATCTGAACGACGCGGCGGCTGCCGTCGGCAAACCGCATCATCTGGACGATGACGTGAATGGCCGAGGCCACCTGGGCCCGCAGGGCCATCAGCGGAATCTCGACGTTGCTCATCAAGGCCATCGTTTCGAGGCGGTGAAGGGCGTCGGCCGGCGAGTCGGCGTGCAGGGTCGTCATGGACCCCGCGTGGCCGCTCGTCATGGCCTGGATCATGTCCAGGGCCTCGCCGCCGCGGCACTCGCCGACGATGACGCGGTCCGGCCGCATACGCAGGCTGTTCTTGAACAGTTCGCGTATGGTCACCTCGCCGCGGCCGTAGCGGTCCGGGGCGCGGCCTTCGAGGCCCAGGACGTGCGGCTGGCGCAACCGCAGTTCGGCCGATTCCTCGATGACCACGATCCGCCGGTCCGACTGGATGTACTCCGACAGGACGTTCAGCAAACTGGTCTTGCCGCTCGACGTGCCGCCGCTCACCAGGAGGTTCTTCTCCGTGGCGATGCACAGGATAAGGAAGTCGCGGCTGAGCTGCGACAGGCACCCGCTCTTGACCAGGAAATCCATGTCGAACCCCTGGCGCGAGAACTTCCGGATCGTGACCACAAGGCCGCGGCGGGAGCACGGCGGCATGGCCACGTGGACCCGGGAACCGTCCGGCAACCGCGCGTCCGTCATCGGCCGGTCCGGATTGATCCGCTTGCCGACGAACTGAAGGATGTTGCGCGCGGCCGCCAGCAGGGCGACTTCGTTCGGAAACTTCGCGTCCGTCAGGATCAGGCGCCCCTGCCGCTCGATGAAGACCTCAGCGGGACCGTTGATCATGACCTCTGTGACCGTTGGGTCGCGGAGATATTCACCGACCGGCTCGAGAAAGTGAAGGATCGTCTTCTCGAAGATCTGGTCGAGACGCACGATTTCCTTCGCTGGAGCCGCCGGCTTTTTCTGTGCCTGTATCATAGGCGCTATATCCAAGCCTTTATTCCCACTGATTATACGACCGAGAAATGCGAAAAGCCAACGCTACGCCCGAATTTCGGCGGCTGCTTTGAGCCCTGCTATTCGACGCTCTTGAGGCTCAGCCGACGGGCCGCCTCGGCGACCTCATCAGCCCGGAGGCCCGCCTGCCGGGCGATCTCCGCCCCCACCGATCGGCCGGTGGCCTGGTCCTCGGCCGTCACGTGGATGCGGCCTTTGCGGTCGTACGAGTAGGTCACCTTGACCAGCGCCCCCGCCGGCCGCCCGGCAGGCAGGTCCGTCACCTCGAGCATCCCGATGACGATGCACGCCGAAGGGTCCGGGGCGTCGCCCTGGACAACCTGGAGGATGATCGTCTGCTGGTCGTCGTAGGCCGTCTGGTAAGTCTTCGTCACGCTGGTCGGCAGCCGCGTGTTTTTCGGGATCAGGACGTCGTTGCGATACTGGAAGGTCCGGACGTCCTTGATGATCAGGCCCAGCGCGTGGGCCGCCACGTCGACGGTGTGGATGCGTCCGAGCCTCTCGGCGGCCTCGGCCCCCAGTTCGTGGATCCGTTGGTCGCTGTGGAGGACGCAGACGGCCGCATGGATGGCCGCGCCCTGGGCCACGGACTCGTCCACCGGGACCTCGGCGTGGACGGGCCGGGCGCTCATGCGTTCCAGGAGCCTCTGGACCGCGGGCATCCGCGTGGAGCCGCCCGTCGGGATGACCTTGGCCACGCCGTTCCACGTGACGCCGGCCTCTTCGAGCACCATCTCGGTCGTCAGTTGGGTCATCGCCAGGAGGTCTTCGGTGAGGGCCTCGAACTCCTCGCGCGAGACCTCGTAGTTGCCCCAGTGGCCCTTGTAACTGACGGGCACGCTTATCTTCTCGCGCCGGCTGAGGGTCTTCTTGGCCTCCTCGGCGCTGACCCACAGATACGCGAGGGCCTGTGGGTCCTCGCGCGGGTCGGCGTCGAACTCCTTGCGGAACCTCTCGGCCAGATGATTGACGAGCCGCTCGTCCCAGTCCTTGCCGCCCAGTTCCACGTCGCCGTCGGTGGCCAGCGTGATGAACTCGTTGCCGCGCTTTTCGATGACGGTGACGTCGAACGTGCCGCCGCCCAGGTCGTAGACCAGCGACACGCCGTCCTGCACGGCCGTCGCGAGGCCATAGGCCAGGGCGCTGGCGGTCGGCTCGTTAACGATGTCCAGGACCTCCAGACCGGCGATCGCGCCGGCGTCCTCGGTGGCCTTGCGGCGGGCGTCGTCGAAGTAGGCCGGCACCGTGATGACCGCGCGGCGGATGGGGCCGATGTGCAACTCCGCGTCTTGCTTCAGTTTCTTCAGGATCAGGGCCGAGATGCTCTCGGGCGTGTACGTCTCGCCGTCGACCTTGAACCGCCACTTGGGGTTCCCCATCTGGCGTTTGACGTGCAGGACCACCCGCGCCGGGTTGGCGAGCGCCTCCCGGCGGGCGTCGCGGCCCACCAGGACGCCCGTTTTCGTGAACGCCACGATCGACGGCGTCAGGAGTTCCCCCTCGGCATTCGGCACCAGGACAGGCCTGCCCGACTCGTTTACGTAGGCGAGTTTCGAGAGCGTGGTCCCGAGGTCGATGCCGACGATCCGTTCGCCGCTCGGGACATCTTGAGCCATAAGACCAACCTCGCCAGGACCTGCAACCGGCCTATTCTAAGGTCACGCGGTGCGTTGTCAAGCGATGATTGACGTTCCCCCACAGGCGCGATAAAATCATGTAGCGTGCACGTGTATGGCCTGGCATCCGGGTGATCGGCCGCCCTTTCATGCAGGCGCAGGTAGTCTGCGCCCCGATTTTTGGCGGCACCCGGTCCCGCCGAAGCGTATAAATCGTGCGGAGGATTCGATGGACGTCGAGAAAACAGAGGACAAGGAATCCGCGAAGGACCGCCAGGCCCGCCGGACGATCAACCCGGTCACCACGACCCTCGCCCGGGCCCACCTGGAATGCATCGCCGGGCCGGAAAAGGGCCAGACGTTCCGCTGCGCCCCGACGACGACCGTCGTCGGCCGCGACACCTCCTGCGACGTCGCGCTGACGGAGAGCGTGGTCTCGCGGCAGCACCTGCGCATCGAGCGCCGCGGCGAGACCTGGGTCCTGAGAAACCTGAGCGCCAACGGCACCCGCGTCAACAAGAGGGCCGTCGACGAGGTCGCCCTGGCCGACGGCGACGACATCCGCCTCGGCGCCAAGACGCGGCTGAAGTTCATCGTCGAGACGGTGACTCCGCTGGTGGCCGGCCGCCCGCAATTCCGCCCTCGGGCCGCCGGACAGGAAGAGGACGAGGCCGCCAAGGAAGCCGAGGGCGCCGAAGAGGGAAAGGTTTCGCTCTTCAAGCGCCGAAAGGGCCTCTTCATCGGCATCGGCGTCTGGGTCATCCTGTCCATCGGCATCGGGATATTCGGTCTGGTGAAGTCCATCTCGGACGCCAGCAAGAACCCCTCCGCCGGGATCCCCATCCTGGCCATCGACGACATGATCATCCCGGCCGACGGCGGCTCCGCCCTGCGGGTCATCCGCCGCGACGCCACGGCCTACTCCTGCGAGTACCGCGGCGCACGCGTCGACGTGCCTTTCGCAGACATCCTGTCGGGCAAGGCCACCTACATCCGCGGCATGCGGAAGGCCCTCGACGTCAAGTTCCTGTACGAGAAGGACGCGCCCAACAAGGACTATCGCTACACCGTCAAGGAGAAGAACGAGGCCCTCGGCGCCCAGTACAAGACACAGGCCATGGCGAACTACCGCGAGTGCAAACTCCCCGGCAAGGAGGCATACCTCTTCGGGACCGTTCGCAGCTTTCAGAGGGCCCTGGCCTACTACGGTGCCCGGACCTCGTTTGTCGACGACCACGACGCCGAACAGATCCGCCAGCAGGCCACACAGGAACTCCTCGACAAGGTCAAGACCACCTACGACACCGCGATCACCTACGAGAAGGCCGGCGACCCCAAGCGCGCGTGGAACTACTACGGCCTGGTGCTCAAACTCGTCCCGGAACGCGAGAACCCCATCTGCGAGAACGTCGCCCAGCGCATGAGCGCCCTGAAGGCGGCCTACCCAGACGTGAGATTCTAAGCATGTCTCCATGTGACCCTCTCCCCCTCGCGGGAGAGGGTTCTCGCTCTCCGAAGCGCCGCGACAACGCCCCGGACCCAGCCGGGCAGGACCGGCCATGTTCGCCCGGATTCTTGCGCGAGCAACGACCGGCGGCGCCATCCAAATGGAGAATCAAACGAACCCTCTGGCAGGTCCCGCTCAATCTACGGCGCGGGTTTCTTGGGCTTGGCGGCCGGGGGATTAGGCGGGGAGTCCGGCGACGTATCGCGGTCCTCCGGCGCGGCCGGAGCGCCGTCCACCCCGAAGAACTTGATCTCGCCGCTCGGCGTCTCCTTCGGGGGCGGCTTCTGGTTGGGGCCAGGCGGCTTGATCGGGAGGACGGGCGGCTTCGTCCCGGGCGGCGGCCGCTTCTCGGTCGTCAGGGGAGGCAGGTTCGGCGTCTCGCCGCCCTTCTCGATGAATTCCTGCAACTCCTTCAATTCGGGCAGCAGGTCCGACGTCACCTGGTCTGGCGGCGTGATGGCGGGGGTCCTTTCGACCGTGAAGGGCCTTCGCGGCCGCTCGCGCGGCGACGCACCCGGGGCCGGCTGTTTCACGAGGGTGTCCGGCGACGACGGAGCCGGCGATTCCTCGGCGAAGGGCTCCCAAATCCCCGCCGCCACCAGGAACGCCAGCACCAGCGCGACCAAGCCCAGGACGAGGGCCGCCCCGACCAGGATCTGCGGCCGCTCGCGGAGCCACTCGGCCGCCCTTACCTTCGCTTCCTTGGCCTTATGGCCGGCTTCGCCGACCTTGTCGCGTGCCCGCCGCGCCTGGCAGGCCGCCTTCTGGGCCGCCGTGAGTTCCACCGGCAATTCGTCCAGCCGCGCCAGCGCCGCCTCCATGTCGCGCTTGTGCTTGCCCAGGAGCATGGCGGAAGCGGCCAGCACCTTGCTTCGGTGCCCGACGCGTCCGCCGAATCGCCTGATCCGCCGCCCCAGCCTCAGAAGCACCGCGTCGGCGTCTTTCTGGGCCTGCGTCACGATCCGCGTGTGCGCGAACAGGTGGAGGCCGCGGGCCACTTCCTCGGCCATCAGGGCGGCCAGACCGGGAGGAATCCCCAGAAGTTTCTGCACGTGCTTGACGGCCTCGACCCGCTTCTCCAGCGTACCGACGTGCAGGCACTGGCCGAGCACGATAACATCACGGTAGATCCATATGCTGATCGGAAGCGCCAGGCCGGCCTCGCCCTGCCGCGGCCAGTCCGCGAACCGCGCCTGGAGCGTCCGCATGAGGCGCGGCATCAGGCGCGCCACCGGGATTCCGCGCGACTGGCACGCCGAGAGCCAGACCTCGAGGGAGGCCGGTTCCGGGATCGCCCCCTTGCAGTGGGTTTGGAAGAGTTCTTCGATGGTCGCCCGCCAGCGGCGGACAAGGTCGTTGTTGTAAGCACGCTTCTTCTCGGGGTTCGTCAGGACAGACACCGCCTGGCCGACATCGGACAGGACTTCGAGGGCCTGCTTGCGGTATAGGCCGATCTGGTAGGCCCGCAGTTTGCGTTTCACCCGCCGTGCGGCGTGGTGAATGGCCGTCTCGTCCGACTCCAGTTCCGGCACCCCGAGCAGCCCGTAGTAAGAGGGCGCAGCAGTGTTGAGGCCGAGCCACTCCCGGTAGACTTCCTCGCGGGACAGTTCCGCCTGCTCCGTCCTCATGGAATGGATGTCGGCCATAACCGTTTATGCAGGCAATCCGCATTCCCTGCCTGTATCATACCCCTTGGCGGGGAGCGCGGCAACGCCATCCGGTGCCTGCCCCTGTTACATAGTACGGTTCACGTGACCAGAAACGCATGGCGTAAAATGGGGATTGCCGACGTGGCCGCCCGCCCCGACATGCGGGCGAAGGCCGAGAAGGCCCTGGCCGCCGGCCCCCTGTGCGATCCGTGCCTCGGCCGGCTCTATGCCGAGGTGGATACCGGCCTCTCGAACGCCGAGCGCGGCCGCCTGGTGCGCGAGGCCGTCGGCGGCCCGCCGCCTAGCGCGCCCTGCCCTCTGTGCGGCGGCATCTTCGAGCGCATCGACGATTGGGCCGCGATGGCCCGCGAGGCCCTCGCCGGCTGGGAGTTCGCCACGCTGGCCGTCGCCTCCCACGCCGATCCCCGGATCGCCCAGCGCGAGGCGAACATCTGGACAGAGGCCGGCGGCGAACTGGCCGAACCCTACAAGCAGGAGTTCAACCGCCTCCTCGGAACGCGCCTCTGCGAGACGATCGGCTGCGAAACCGACCTGTCCAACCCCGATATCATCGTTGTCGCCGACCACCCCGCCGGCAAGGTCGATCTGGACGTCCAACCGCTTTTTGTGGCCGGCCGATACCGGAAACTCGTCCGCGGCCTGCCCCAATGCCGGTGGCCGGAGTGGCCGACGAGCATCCAGGAAATCGTCGGCGACCCCATCCTGCGCGATGCCGGCGGCAAAGACCACCTCTTCCACGGCTGCGGCCGCGAGGACACAGACGCGCGATGCCTGGCCGAGCGCCCGTTCGTGCTCGAGGTCGTCCGCCCCCGCCGGCGGCGCCTCGACTGGGCCGCCATGGCCCAGGCCATCAACCGCTCCGGCAAGGTCGAGGTGCTGGGCCTCGGCCCGTGCCAGCGCAGCCAGGTCGCGCGGCTCAAGGAACTGAGGCCCGAGAAGACGTACCGTGCCGTGGCGGCCCTGGGCCGCGACGTGACCGACGCCGAATGCGATGCCCTGGCGCGGCTCGTCGGCACGATCGCCCAGCGGACGCCTACCCGCGTCATCAAGCGCCGGCCCGACCTGGTGCGCAGCCGCCAAGTGGTCGCCGTGGACTGGCGACGGACGGGGCCACGGACGCTCGAACTCACGGTCCGCGCCCAGGCGGGCACCTACATCAAGGAACTCGTCAGCGGCGACGGCGGCCGCACCACGCCAAGCGTCGCAGAGATCCTCGGCACGGCCGCCCAGTCCGTCGAGTTGGACGTGGTAGGCATCCATCTGGATGCGCCGTAATAGTAGACCTATGTAGCCGCCGCGCTTGTCCGGGCGTGCGCCGCGGGGCAACGGCTCGTTGCGGCGCCGGCATCAATCGACGCGCTTGAACATCTCGCGGGCCGCGCCGCAGACCGGGCACGCGCCCGGCGGATCCCCCTCCACCGTGTTGCCGCAGGTCTGGCAGACCCAGATGGGCACGGCAGGCAGGTCGTCGCCGTTGGCCACGGCGTCCTGAGCGCGGCCGTACAGTCGGGCGTGAATCTGCTCGACTGCGTTGGCCAGCGAGAAACTCCGCTCGGCCTTCTTGTTGCCTTCCTTGGCGGCCTCGGCGATGAACTCCGGGTACATCCGGGTGAACTCGTACGTCTCGCCCTCGACGGCGGCCTTCAGGTTGTCGGCGGTGCCCTTGATGCCGCCCATGACGCGCAGGTGATTGTGGGCGTGGACCGTCTCGGCCTCCGCGGCCGCCCGGAACAGCCTCGCCACCTGGGAGTAGCCTTCCTTGTCCGCAACCTTGGCGAACGCCAGATACTTGCGGTTCGCCTGGCTCTCCCCCGCAAACGCCGCCCTCAGATTCTCGTCGGTCTTGGCCATGTGATTCTCCTTGTTCGATCGTCTCGTTGCTTCCCGCCTGACCCTCGGCACTCAGGATGCAGCATCCCGGAACCGCATACCTAACCCCCATTGTGTGAAGGACCTGCCGCACGGTCAAGTACCGACGCTGAAATCCCTCACGCCCCAGGGGCGCGTCGTAAGGCCGCCCCCGCTCGCAGAAGCCCCTTGCTGCGCAGGGCCGCGGCGTTTATGCTGAATGCTTCCGGGCAGACGCACAACGGCTGTCGGTGCGGGTCGGAGGACGTCGACAAGCGAATGGCAATGGAAACGCGAAAGCGGGTCCTCATCGTCGAAGATGACCCCGACATGAATAGACTGGTGGCCGACGTGCTGTCGGCCTACGGTTTCGAGCCCATCCAGGCGGCCAGCGGAGAGCAGGCCCTCAGCCTCCTCGTCAAAGACATGCCCGACGCCATCCTGCTGGACCTCATGCTGCCGGGCGCCAGCGGCTTCGAACTGTGCAAACACCTGAAGACCGCGCGGGTCACGCGGCCGATCCCCATCATCATCCTGACGGCGCTGGACCGGCAGATGGATTGGCGCAGCGCGTACGAGTCGGGGGCCGACGAGTACATCACCAAGCCGTTCACGCCCGACGGGCTCGTCGAGCGCCTCCAGGCGGTCCTGGCCCAGTGCCGGCACGCCCGCGACGACTGCGACCACATGCGCTCGGCCATCGAGTTGACCGGCTCCGTGGCCGACCTGAAAGCCCTCAACCCGTTCATCACGTGCCTGTACTGCAAGACGGAACTGGCGCCGGCCGAGATCGAGGCGCTGCGGGCGGGGCTGGAGCAGTTGGCCGATGCCGCAGGCGAGTGGGCCGCCCTTCACGGCGAGCGGCCACCGGTGCGCCTCACGATCGACCTGACGTCGGAGCGCCTGCACCTGGCCCTGGAGCCCATCAGCGACGGGGGCAAGGCCTTCCTGGCCCAACATCTCGACGCCGAGGCCGCCGTGCCGGCGTCGTTTATCGACGCGGGCGTCATCGACACCGTCACGCACGACGGCGACCGCGTGGTCCTCGCGAAGGCCCTGGGGCCGCGCGGATGCCAGTGAATCGGTAGTCCAGGCGCGCGTCCGGAGTCTTGCCGGACCGCTCAGCCGCTGCGGTCGGGCGTCTCGCGGGCGGGGGTGAACTCCGACGGCACCGTAAAGAAGAACCGTGAGCCCTGGCCGAGGGTCGACTCGAAGTTGATCCGCCCGCCCCAAGAAACCACCAGGCGCTTGGCGGTCGCCAGCCCCAGGCCCATGCCGGCGATGTTGCCGGTGAACACGTCCTCCAACTGCGAGAAATCCTGGAAGATCTGCTCGTAGTCCTGCGGACGGATGCCGGGGCCGTCGTCGCGGACCGAGACCTCGAGTTGGCGGTCCTCGATCTCGCGGGCCGAGACCTCGACCCGGACCTCGCTCTTCTGGCAGAACTTGGCGGCATTGTCCATCAGGTTGTCGACGACAATGAACAGCAGTTCCTCCGGGGCGCGGGCGCGCGCCAGGCCCGGGGGCACCGCGATGACCCAGTTGACGTGGCGGCCGGGGTATCGCTCCTGGACGCGGAGGCTGATGCGGCGGACCAGGCCATCGAGCCCCACCAGCCGCCCGGCACGCTCCAGTTCCGTCGCCGTCAGCCCGGCGTACGACAGCACCTTCTCGATGAGGTCGCCCAGTTCCTGGACCTTGGCCATCGATATCTTGACGGCCTCGGCCATGGCGGGCGGGACCTCGCCGTACTTGCGCTGGTCGATCAGGCGCAGGTACCCGCCGACGATCGTCAGGGGCGTCTTGAGTTTGTGCGTGATGAGCGCGAGGAAGTCGCGCTTGAGTTTTTCCTTCTGGCGCATCTCGCTGATGTCGCGGAAGACCAGGGCCGCGTTGAACAGTTCGCCGTGCGGCCCCTCGATGCGCGTATACCGGCCCGCCAGGTACTGCGGCGGGCGCACGTCTTCCTGCGCCAGTTCCACGGTCACGGACCGGACGACCGTCTGCCGCAGCGCCTCCAGCGACGGCTCGACCTGCCACGCGGCCAGCACGTCCGCGAGGTCGCGGCCGACCAGATCCTCGTCGGGTCGTCCCAGGAGTTCGGACGCCCGCCGGCTGATGGTCTGGACCCGCCACTGGCCGTCGGTGATGATGATGCCGTGCGAGAGGTCCTGGATGACCGCGTGGAACTTCTCGCGTTCGGCCAGCATCGAGCGGTAATATTTGACCTGGAGGAGGCTCTTGACGCGGGCCAGGAGTTCGCCGCGATCGAACGGCTTGGAGATAAACTCGTCGGCCCCGGCCTCCAGACCCCGGATGCGGTCCTCGGTCTCCATCAGGGCCGTAATCATAATGATGGGGATGACGGCCGTGGCCTCGTCGGCCCGCAGGCGCCGGCAGACCTCGAAGCCGTCGATCTTCGGCAGCATGATATCCAGCAGGACCAGGTCTGGCTTCTCGCTCTTGACCTTCTCCAGCGCCTCCTGGCCGTCGTAGGCGGGCACGGTCTCATAGCCTGCGGCATGAAGGTTGCGCTCCAGCAGTTTGACGTTGGCGGGATAGTCGTCGACCACGAGGATCTTGCCGCCCACGGTAACCGGGGTCTGCGTCATCCGTCACCTCGCGTGGCCTCGGCGCCCGGCGGCGGCTTTTCCCCGTCCGGAACGAGGTCCCGCAGCAGCGTCACTGTGAAGGTGGATCCCTTGCCGAGTTCGCTCTGGACGGTGATTTCGCCGCCGTGCAGTTCCACCAGCCGCCTCGTCAGCGCCAACCCCAGCCCGGTGCCCTCGTGCTGGCGCGTCAGCGAGGAATCGACCTGCCGAAACTCCTCAAAAAGGGTGGGCTGGTCTTCCGGCGCAATGCCCGCCCCCGTATCGATCACCTGGACGACGGCGGTCTCCTTGTCAGCCCGGCACCGCACCGTGACCGTGCCGCCGCGGTCGGTGAACTTGACGGCGTTCGACAGCAGGTTGTACAGGACTTGCTTGATCTTGATGGCGTCAACCGTGATGCCCAGGGGCTGAGGCTCGACGTCTTCCCGCAGTTCCACGCCCTTGCGGCGCGCCAGGCCCTTGGCCACGCGCATGACTTCGTCGATGAGGGCGGCCAGGTCGTGCGGTTCGAGCGTCAGGGTCATGGCCCCTGCCTCGACCTTCGCCAGGTCCAGGATGTCGTTGATCATCCTCAGGAGTTGCTGCCCCGCCTGGTAGATGTCGCAGGCGAATTCGCGCTGCTCCGCGGTGGGCTCGCCCGCCACCCCGTCGCGGATGGCCTCGGCGAACCCCATAATGGCGTTCAGCGGAGTGCGCAGTTCGTGGCTCATGTTCGCCAGGAACAGGCCCTTGAGCCGGTTGGCGCGCATGAGTTCGACGTTGACCTCGCGCAGTTCGGCCGTCTTGTCGGCCACCATCTGCTCCAACTTGTCGGTGTACTGATGCAGGCGCTCCTGGAGGACCTTGCGGACGCTGATGTCGCTACAGATGATCGTGTAGCCCAGGGCCTGGCCGTCGGAATCGGTCCGCACGGTCGTCACGGTTCGCGCCGGGAACCGGGCGCCCGACTTGCGTAGTCGCATCCCCTCGCCGGCGTGGTGCCCGTGGATCCTGAGGTCGCGGCGCATCTCGATGCCCACGGCCCGCTCGACCTCCTCAGGGGGCACCAACCGGTCGAACGGCTGCCCGAGGATCTCGACCGGCTCGTAGCCGAACAGCCGCCGCGAGCCTTCGTTGAACGTCAGGACCCGCCACTGCGTGTCGGTGGAGATGATGGCGTACTCGGTGGACGAATCGAGGATCGACCGCAACAGGTCGCTCGTCTGGCGCAGTTCTGCCGTGCGTTCCTCGACGCGCCGCTCCAGCCGCTCGTGCGCTTCGCGCAGGTGCCGGGCCATCTCGCGCAGCGCACCGGCCAGGTCGCCGATCTCGTCGTGCGTCGCCACCTCGACGGGCGTGTCGAGGTTCCCCTGGCCGATCCGCTTCGCGGCCTCCGACAATTGATGGACCGGGCGGGTCACCATCCGCACGAACAGGATGCCCGCGAGGATCGTCAGCACTGTCCCCAGGAGGTCCCCGACGAGAAAGAAGGGCTTCCCCAGCCAGCCGGCCGGCGCGGCGAACGCCAGCCACGCCGTCAGCACGCCTTCGCCGACCGCGGCCAGCAGCACCAACGCCACCAGTTTGTGCGTCAACGATAAACGCATCGGCCGCCCGATGGATCAACCCCCTCGCCCGAGGGCACGCAAGACAGATGTCCTCGCCGGCCATCGCCGGCTTGTGACACCCGTGCCTTACCGCCCCGCGCCGCCTTCGGCACTGGCGGCGCCGCGCCCGGCCAACCGCCCGCGGATGTACCGTTCGAAGGTCGGAAGCCCCGCCTCGTTCCATCGCCGTTCGATGCGGGCCTTGACGTCGGCGTTCTGTCGCAGCAGCGCCTCCAGCGCCGGGCGCTCGCGCTCGCCGGCAGCCGCCAGGAGCATCCGGTCATGCGAGTCCACCGTCAGCACCCACTCGTCGGAGCCGGGCACGCGGTCGAAGCCCAGTTTCATGTGCGGATAGGCGAGGCTGCCCAGGCGCAACCGGATCCGCTCGCACTCGGCGACGGGCACGTCCTTGGGGACTCGCTCGAACGCCTCGCCGGCCGCCAGCGCCTCGATCGTCTCCCCTGCCGGCCACGCCAGGCGCGCTCGGACCGCCTCCGGCGGCGTCTTGCCCCCGTAGGCCTCCTCCAGATAAATCGCCGCCGCCTGCTGGAGGACCGCCCGGCTGAAATCTTTCAGGAGCAACGTTCACCCACATCACTCGAACTTGTGTGCTATCGCCAGCGCCGCCAGCGCCACAAGCCAGAGCGCATAAACCGCCGCGGCCACGCGAAAGGGCCACCGGCCGCCACGCTCATTTTCCGACGCCATGGTCATCCCCGCCCCCCGGTCTCAGGTGCAACTCGAAGCCGCGGTCGAGCGCCTCCCGGAAATCCAGGATGCCGGCAAAGTCCTCGCGGCGGTCCTCGTCGGTCTTCCGCAGGAGGCCCGCGCCCACCATGTTGAAGACGATCTCGCCGATGTCCTCGCTGCCCCGGACGCCCCAACTTTCCAGGACCGTCCGTGCGAGCCGCCCGAACTGCTGGAGGGCATACTCGCACAACCCCTCGCACAGTTCGCGGCCGCTCACGTGCCCCTTGCGGCCGGCTTTCTGAACCGTGTAGTTCAGGGACTCCGAGACGAATACGTAGGCGTCGCGGGCGTAACGGGGATCCCGCGCCAGGACCTCGGCCAGCAACTCTTCCGCAGATTGACGTTCGGCCATATCGGGATCATGCCTTCCTGGTCTGGGCGGCCTGCTCGGCCGCCGTCTCCCGGATCACCGCGTCGACGCTCCCCGGCTTGAGCCGCTCGGCGATCCGCTCGTAGGCGCCGATGGGCCGGTCCTCGACCCGCTCCTGGAGTCGCGTGAAGTCCGGCGCCGGACAGGCCAGCAGGCGACCCACCTTCTCGGCGAACCGGGGCACCACCGGACCCAGGTAGGCCGAGATCAGCCGCACCCCGTTCAGGGCGACCGTCAAGGCCGCGCGGGCCCGCTCCGGGTCGGTCCTGACCGTCTCCCAGGGCTTCTCGCCTTCCATGTAGCGGTTCAGGGCGTCCGCCTGGGCGGTGATGAGCCGGGTGGCCTGGGCGAACTCGCACGCCTCGTAGGCCCGGCCGATCTCGGCGGCCGCCGCCTGGATGGCGTCGACCACGGCGCGCCCAGGGGCGTCCATGCGGCCGAGGCGGTTGTCGAGCCGCCGCGCCAGCAGGCCCGCCGAACGGCTCGGCAGGTTCGCCAGGTTGCCCACCAGGTCCGCATTCACGCGGGCCGCGAAGTCCTGCGTCGACAGGTCCAGGTCCGACGTGTCAGGACCCAGTTTACACGCGTAGTAGTACCGCAGGTGCTGCGGGTCGAGGTGCTTCAGATAGGTGGCGGCGTTGATGAATGTGCCGCGGCTCTTCGACATCTTCAGCCCATCGACCGTCAGGAACCCGTGGACGAAGATACGGCGAGGCATCCGGTAGCCCGCCACGCCGAGCATGGCCGGCCAGAACAGGGCGTGGAAGTACAGGATGTCCTTGCCGATGAAGTGGTAGAGTTCGGCATCGTCGCCAATCCAGTATGACTCCAGCGCGCGGCCGCTGCGCTCGCACCAGTGGCGCGTGCTGGCGATGTAGCCGATCGGGGCGTCCCACCAGACGTAGAAATACTTCTCCGTTTCGCCGGGAATCGTGAAGCCCACGTAGGGCGCATCGCGCGAGATGTCCCAGTCGCGCAGACCCTGCGTGAACCATTCCTGGAGTTTCGCCACCACCTGCGGATGCAGGTGCTCCGGGCTCACCCACGCGCGCAGCCTGTCGGTGAAGGCCGACAACTTGAAGAAGTAGTGCTCCGACGGGCGGAACGTGATGGGACTGTTGTCGATGGCACAGCGCGGCGAGGCCATGTCGGCCGGCGTATACACCGCGCCGCACGCCTCGCAACTGTCGCCGTACTGGTCCGGGGCGCCGCACTTGGGGCATGGACCCCGGATGTACCGGTCGGGCAGGAACATCCGCTGCGTCTCGCTGTAGGCCTGGCGGATGGACCGCTTCTCGATGTACCCGCCCGCCCGGGCCCGCTCGAAGAACTGCTCGGCCAGCGCCCGGTTCTCCGGCGAATCCGTCGTGTAGAAGTTGTCGAAGGCCACGTCGAACGCCGCAAAGTCGCGCTGGTGTTCCGCGTGGTACCGCTCGACCAGGGCCTGGGGCGACACACCCTCGGCCTGGGCGCGCAGCATGACGGGCGTCCCGTGGGCATCGTCGGCGCAGACGTAGATGCAGTCGTGACCGCAGGACTTGTGGTACCGCGCCCAGATGTCAGCCAGGACGTACTCGACCAGGTGACCGATATGGATGGGCCCGCTGGCATAGGGCAACGCGGCCGTAATCAGCATGCGTCTGGTCACGTAGGCGTTCCTCCCAAGTTGTTTCGCCGCGTGTAGAGTGGCATGCCCACACAAAGACGACCCGCTGCGGCGGGCGAGGCTGTGGGCATGCCGCCCGCCTTGTGGCACAGCCGCCCTCGGCTGTGCAGGCTTCCATCAGCCCCGCACGCCCGAGGGCAGGCGTGCCACAAGTTCCCTCACGTTTCTAAGGCCCGCCGGGGCCGGTGTCGCTCGGCGGGGAGGACGGCGCCGGTGAGCCTGCCGGCGGCGGGGGCGACGATGCCGCCGGTGGTCCGCCGAGACCAGGCTGCGGCGGCCGGCCGCGGTTGCGGCCGCGACGCGAGCGCCGCCGGCGGCGGTTCCGACGCCCGCCCTCCGACGCCACACCCGGTGCGCCCGGCGCTGGCGGCGCGGCCGGTGCGTCCGGCGCTGGCGGCGCGGCCGGCCCGTCCAGCGGCCCCGACGCGGCCACAGCGACCGACGGCCCTGGCGATGCCGGCGGCGCCGACGGTTCCGCCAAGTCCGGGGCCAGCCGCGACGCCGGCGCCTCCTCTTCCACCGCCTCGTCCTCGTCTGGCAACTGCTCCTCGGGCGGCGGCGCCGAGGCAGGCGCAACCGCCGGCGACCCGGGCGATCCCTCGAACGGCTTGATCCGCTCCACGGGGTAGGCCACGCGGGTGCCGGCTTCCATCTGCACCGCGACCATCTGGGACACGATGTCCGAGTCGATAACTTTGCCCAGCCCCTGGGGCGTCATCACCAGGGTGTTCTTTCGCGGGAGGCTCCGCGCCAGGTCCCGATAGGTGGCGTGCTCGAACCGGAGGCAGCACATGAGCCGCCCGCAACGGCCGGAGATCTTCGTCGGGTCGAGGGTGGCCTTCTGAATCTTGGCCATCTTCATCGAGACCGGCTCGAGTTCCTTGATCCACGCGCGGCAGCAGAGGGGCCGGCCGCAGCGTTCGTAGTCGCCCAGCAGGCGGGCCTCGTCGCGAACGCCGATCTGCCGCATCTCGATGCGCGTCTGGCACTCGTGCGCCAGGTCGCGAACCAGGGCACGAAAGTCCACGCGCGACTCCGAGACGAAATGGAAAACAATCCGGTCGCCGCCGAACAGGTGTTCCACCGCCACCAACTTCATGGGCAGCGCGTGCTTGGCGATGCACTCCTTGCAGAACTGGAACTCGCGCCGGGCGCTCTCGGCCAGGTGGCGCTCCTCCACTTCGTCGGCGTGGCTGACCGACCGGAGGACTTCGCCCTTGACCTGCGGGCTGATGCCGGCCGGCGCGCCGCAGCCTCCCCAGGCACACACCACCGTAGCGATCTCCATGCCGCGATCCGACTTCACGACGACCCGCTGGCCGCAGCGCCAGGCGTCGAGGGCGTGCGTGAATCGGCCCATAAGGCCCATCGCCCCGTAGCGGATGACGATAGTCTGCCGCTCCGGCTCCTTCGCGGGCGCTTCGGCCGGCCGCGCGGGGGCTTCCGCCTCGCCGCCGGGAGGAGCGCCCGGCGCGGGAGCGACCGGGGCCGCCGCCTGAGCCGGTTCGACCTGCCCCGGCTCCCCGGCCGCCTCGCCCACCGGGGCGGCACCGGCCGGCGCCTGGGCGGGGGCGGCCTCGCCCGCCGCCACCGGAACCTCATTCTCCGGCGGCCCCACCGACGGCACCGGTGAAGCCTCCGGCCTGGTCTCGTCCGTCAAGTCACTGCCTCCAACCTCGCGCGAACCAACCTTTCGGAATCAGCAGATTGTATCGGTGCACTCCAAGGCCTTCAATGGGTTTCGGCCGGCGGCGCCCCCTCGTGCGACCAAAAAAGGGCCACAGGCCTCGTGCAAGGCCCGGGCCCCGTGGGATGCGATGCACGCCCTATCGGCCTTGGCGGCCTTCCATGGCACTGAGAATCGTTTTTTCGGGCCCTGGTTTCTCGCCGCGCAAGTTCGCCACACGTTCCAGGCAAGGTCGTGCCGCCGCCATGTCGCCGGAGGCATAGTACACAAAGCCGAGCAGGAAGTTGTAGCCAAGACTTTTGGGCTCGCCTTCCACAAAAGTCTTGAGGGACGCCACGGTCCGGGCATAGACTTCCGGGTCCGAGTAGGCCGCCTGGATGCTGGGGACCGCCTTCGCCCATTCCGGATGGCGCGCAAGTCCGTTCTGAATGACCAGGCTCGCCTGGAGGTAATTGCGCATGGCGATGATGGCGTAGAGGCGTCCGAAGAACGCGTCCGGCCGGTTCGGTTCCAGTGACTCGGCGGCCGCGTAAAGCGCCTCGGCCTCGTCGTAGCCCGACTGCTTCATGGCCGCCCCGGCTCGCCCCAGGTAGACGCCATACGACGCCACCGGCCTGTAGGGTCCTGGGATGGCCGGCACCGCCGGTCCGCCCGGTTCCGGCGGGGCCGCCTCTTCGGGCGGCGTCGACGGCTTGCGCGGGGGCGCCTTGGCCGACGGTGGCTCTTCGGTCGGCCGAATGGCCGCCCCAGCGGCCGACTTCTCGCGTTTCGGCGGCGGCGTCAGCCAGAACTGCCCGGGCTCGCCCGGCGTCTCGATCCCGGCCTCCTCGGCCTTCTTCGCTTCCACCTCCTTGTGGGGCACCAGTTCCGCTTCGGGCGCCGTCGGAAGCCTTAGGCCGAACCTCAAGTCCGGCAACTCCCTCGGAAGGCCCAGACGCTTGTCGCGTTGTCTCTCCTTCTCGGCATCCTCCGCCGCCGCGGCCATCGACTGCGGCACCGAGATACGGCCCGCGATCAGGGCGTCGACCCAACTCAGCGAGGCGGCGGGAATCGACATGCCGATTTGCGTCGGCCCCATCCCGGCAGGAAGGTGGACTCCTTCGGCCACGTTGTAGCCAAGGAAGTCGCCCGATGGTCGCGGCCTGTAACCCATGAACGGCGTGTTCAGGTTCGGCAGCGTATAGGGGGCCCGGTTGCCCAGCGGAGGCACCGCGAACCGATTCTCCGCCGTCCACAAGTTGGTCACGCTCCCGGAGCCGGGAAAATACGCCTCGGGGATGCCGTACTCGACATTCGTACCGATGTCCGCCACGCCGAAACTGTCGCGCTTGAATCGGCTCAGGCTGTCCGTCGGCAGTGTGCCGGCAAACTGGCTCCCGATCTGGCCGTAGGGCACGTTGCCCTGGAACGACTTGCCCAGCCGCAGGTTGCCCGTGATCCCGAGGTTGCCGTACTGGGGCGCCCCGAAGGCGTACGGGTCGGGGTGATCCGACGGCCCGAACCGCATCACCCCGCTCGGGATGTACGTCGGACTGGTGTACCGCAGGTCATACCGCAGCGGCGTATAGTATTGGCCGTAGGCCCCGGCGGCCACGAGGCCCACCGCCGCCAGCGCCATCACCCCTGCGGTCATCCACGCGAGCGTCTTCATTTTGACCTCCCCCGGCATCGCCTTCCGCCGGAGTCCAGGCCCAGAAACCTTTATCGGCACATGCCCTTCCCTCTTCTTACATTATACGACTTTGCCGGCGATTCCGAAAGCAATACCTGCGGCGGCCTGACAAGACGGCCCGCGACGCTCTCATCGCCGCGGGCCGCCGGATGGGCACCACCTGGCCGCTTCTAAGTCCCGTGATGAACCTCGACAGGCGAAGCGGGCGGCTCCGCCGATGCCTCAAAGTACAGGTGGTCGTCGCGCACGCTGATGGCGATGTGGTTCTTTTCCTTGTAGGCCCCGCGCAGCAGTTCCTCGGAGATGTGGTCCTCGATGAGGTGCTCAATGGCCCGCCTCAGCGGCCGCGCGCCGAACTCGGGGCTGTACCCCTGGTTGATCAGGTACTCCTTCGCATCCTCCAGGAGCACGAGTTGGATGCCCTGGGCCTGGAGCCGGCCGCACACCTTCCCCACTTCGATGTCGACGATCGACTTCAGGTCCTCCTTGGTGAGTTGGTGGAACATGACGGTCTCGTCGACGCGGTTGAGGAACTCCGGCCGGAAGTGCCGCTCGACCTCCTTCATCAGGATCTCTTTCATCTGCTCGTAGGTGGCTTCGGCGGTCTTCTTGCGGAAGCCCAGCCCCGCCTGGTTCTTGATGATGTCGGCGCCGATGTTCGAGGTCATGATGAGGACCGTGTTGCGGAAGTCGATGCGGCGGCCGAAACTGTCGGTCAGGTTCCCCTCTTCCATGATCTGAAGGAGCATGTTGTAGACGTCGGTATGGGCCTTCTCGATCTCGTCGAGGAGCACCACGCTGTAGGGCCGCCGCCGGATCCGCTCGGTCAACTGGCCGCCTTCCTCGTAGCCGACGTAGCCCGGCGGCGCGCCCACGAGGCGCGACACGTTGTGCTTCTCCATGTATTCCGACATATCGATCTGAACGAGGGCGTCTTCGTCGCCGAACATGAACTCCGCGAGGGCCTTCGCCAGGAGCGTCTTGCCGACGCCCGTCGGCCCGAGGAAGACGAAGCAGCCCATCGGCCGGCGCGGGTCCTTGAGGCCGCTGCGGCTGCGGCGCATGCTCCGCGCGACCGCCGAGATGGCCTCGTGCTGGCTGACGACGCGCTTGTGCAGTTCGTCCTCCATCTTCAGGAGCCTCTCGGTCTCCTCGCTTTCGAGTCGCGTCAGCGGCACGCCGGTCATGCGGCTCACGACCTCGCAGACGACCTCCTCGTCGACGACGCCTTCGGCCTCGTGGCCCTGCTCGCGCCACTCCGCCAGGAGGGCCTGCTTCTTGGCCTTCAGGTTCTCGACGCGGTTCCGCAGTTCCGCCGCACGCTCGTAGGCCGACTGGGCCACCGCCTCTTCCTTCTCCTGGTTGAGTTTGTCGATCTCCTGCTCCAGGCGCGTGACGTCGGGCGGCCGGGTCATCGCCCGCAGGTGCACCCGCGCGCCCGCCTCGTCGATGACGTCGATGGCCTTGTCCGGCAGGAACCGGCCGGAGATGTAGCGGTTCGAGAGGTCGACGGCCATCTTCAGTGCCCCGTCTGTGATCTGAACGCGGTGGTGGGCCTCGTAGCGGTCGCGCAGGCCCTTGAGGATGTCGAGGGTCTCGGCCGTCGACGGCGGGTCGACGATGATCGTCTGGAACCGCCGCTCCAGCGCGCCATCCTTTTCGACATATTTACGATATTCGTCAAGGGTCGTGGCGCCGATGCACTGGATCTCGCCGCGAGAGAGGGCCGGCTTCAGGACGTTGGAGGCGTCGATGGCGCCTTCGGCGCCGCCCGCGCCCACGAGGGTGTGGAGTTCGTCGATGAAGAGGATGATGCTGCCCGCGCGGCGGACCTCGTTCATGACGGCCTTGATCCGCTCCTCGAACTGGCCGCGGTACTTCGTTCCGGCCACCATCATCGCCAGGTCCAGGACCACGATGCGCTTGTTCATTAGGAGTTCCGGGGCATCGCCGCTCATGATCTGCTGCGCCAGGCCCTCGACGATGGCGGTCTTGCCGACGCCCGCCTCGCCCAGCAGCACCGGGTTATTCTTGGTCCGCCGGCACAGGACCTGGATGACGCGCTCGATCTCGTCCTGGCGCCCGATGACCGGGTCGAGTTTGCCTTCGGCGGCCAGTTGCGTCAGGTCCCTTCCGAACGAATCGAGGGCGGGCGTCTTGGACTTGCCGCGACGCTCCTCCTCGGTGGCGGCGCCGGCGGCCGCCCCGTTCTCCATGGTCGCGCCCAGGATGTTGAGGACCTCGGCCCGGACCTCGTCGAGTTTCAGCCCCAGATTCATCAGGACCTGGGCGGCCACGCCGTCGTGTTCCCGCAAGAGGCCCAGCAGGAGGTGCTCGGTGCCGACGTAGTTATGACCGAGGTTCCGGGCCTCCTCAATGGCGAACTCGATGACCTTCTTGGCGCGCGGCGTCTGAGGCAGTTTGCCCATCGTCACCATCGCGGGGCCGGACTTGACGATCTTCTCGACTTCCAGGCGGATCTTCTTCAGGTCCACCTGAAGATTGTGCAGGACGTTGGCCGCCACACCCTGGCCTTCCTTGACCAGGCCCAGGAGGATGTGCTCGGTGCCCACGTATTCGTGGTTGAACCGCTGGGCCTCCTGGTTGGCCAGGGCCATCACCTTGCGGGCACGATCCGTAAACCGTTCGAACATGCTTGTGCCTCTCGGCTGGTCAGGCGCATAAACTCAGGTGCCGCCCCCCGGCGTCCGGTGCGCCTGCTCTGCTTGTGCCGCCCAAATTGTAGCGCGCCCCCGCCCGACTTCAATACGCAAAGCGTATGCCAGAATCGCGGGCATTCCGCAGTTTTTATCGTCAGAATCTGTCGTTGGCGACAGCAAAAGCTGCTCGTTCGGACATCGGTCCGCGCGCCTCGTTGGGCCATTGCCGGTACGGCGATGGCTAACCAGGCTTGGCCTTTCCGCAAGGCGTCTGCGGGTTGCAGGCCGCCAGTTCGCGCTCGACCTGGAAATCCCACTTGCCCTCATCGTCGAGGTACCTGGCCCTGGCAAACCAACGCCGCGCCGCCGCCAGGTCGCCCCGCTGCCGGGCCAGGTATCCGAGTTGCAGCGTCGCTTCTACATCGTCCGGGTCATCCTTCAAGAGCGCCCGACAGATCGACTCCGATTCGTCGAGACTGCCTGTCAGATAGGCGGCCAGGGCGGCCTTGAATCGCCCATCGCGCGGCTCGTCGGCCAGGTGCCTCTCCATCCGGCGAGAAACGGCGTAGAGAACGCCCTGGGCGGCGGCGTAGACGATGCCGACCGCCCCGCCGCGCGCCACCCACTGAATCCACCCGGCCTCCGACCATATTACCCCGAGCACAAGATAGGCGGCGGCCGAGAGCCAAAGGATGGCGCCGGCGATCCCCGCGCCGAGACGGCCCATGAGGACCAGTCCCGCCCCCGGAACCAGGAGGTTGGCGCTCCACATCAGGATCTTGTTGGGCAAGCGAGTCACGGCAAGTCCTTGCGAGGGAACACTGGACCTTATAGGCGGCCAGGTTCGGGGCGTCAACGGATTTCGCCCGACCACGGCTGAACGATTTTGTATGGCGAGGACCGTGGCGACACGAGACGGGTCCCGGCATGGCCTCGGCCGGTTGCCAAAACGGCAGGTTGGTGCCGCTGGCCCGGGGCCGACTGTCGGAATGGCAGGCTCAAGCCGGGCTTTGCGGCCGTGGCCATGGCATTCCATTATTGGCAATCAGCCCATTGGGGGGAGCCCTTAATCCGGGCCTGATGGCACGGGTTTTGCACCCTCAATGCTGAGGCATTGTGCCAATCATCCATGACAGCGGACCGCGCCCCAACCGGCGGGCGCGGAAAGGAGTATGAACATGGCGAGCAACAAAATCATCGGAATCGACCTCGGAACAACCAATTCCGTCGTCGCGGTGCGCGAGGGAGACAAGGTGACCGTCATCCCGAACGCCCAGGGGAGCCGCCTGACCTCCTCGGTCGTGGCCATCGCCGACAAGGGCGAGCGACTGGTCGGCCAGATCGCCAAGCGCCAGGCCATCACGAACCCGCGGAACACCGTCTATTCGATCAAGCGGTTCATGGGCCGGCGCCATCGCGAGGTGGCGGCCGAAGAGAAGATGGTGCCGTACGAGATCGTCGGCGGTGAGGACGAACTGGTGCGCGTCCGCGTCCGCGGCAAAGAGTACACGCCGCCTGAAATCTCGGCAATGATCCTCCAGGACCTCAAGCGTACCGCCGAGAACTACCTCGGCGACGAGGTCAAGCGGGCCGTCATCACCGTGCCGGCGTACTTCAACGACGCTCAGCGCCAGGCCACCAAGGACGCCGGGACCATCGCCGGCCTCGAGGTGGTCCGCATCATCAACGAGCCGACGGCCTCGGCCCTGGCCTACGGCCTGGACAAGAAAAAGAATGAAAAGATCGCGGTCTTCGACTTCGGCGGCGGCACGTTCGACATCTCGATCCTCGACGTAGGCGAAGGCGTCTTCGAGGTCCTAGCCACCAACGGCGACACGCACTTGGGCGGCGACGACCTCGACCAGCGCGTCATGGACTACATCGCCGACACCTTCAGGGCCGACACCGGCATCGACCTCAGGAAAGACCAGATGGCACTCCAGCGCCTCAAGGAGGCCGCCGAGAAGGCCAAGTGCGAACTGTCGACCGTCCTGGAGACCGACATTAACCTGCCGTTCATCACGGCCGACTCCAGCGGGCCGAAACACCTGATGATGAAGATCACGCGGGCGAAACTGGAGGAACTGACCCGCGAACTGATCGAGCGGGCCCGCCAGCCGTGCCTCCGGTGCCTCGAAGACGCCCGCCGCAAACGAGGCTCGGACTTCGACGTCGACGAGGTCATCCTCGTCGGCGGCCAGATCCGCATGCCGGCCATCGAGGCGCTGGTCAAGGAACTCTTCCGCCGCGAGCCACACAAGGGCGTCAACCCCGACGAGGTCGTGGCCGTCGGCGCAGCCATCCAGGGCGCGGTCATCAACCAGGAGGTCAAGGACATCCTGCTTCTGGACGTGACGCCGCTGTCGCTGGGCGTCGAGACGCTCGGCAACGTCGTCGACGTCCTGATCCCGCGCAACACGACGATCCCGACCAAGAAGACGAAGGTCTACTCGACGGCGGCCGACGGACAGCCGGGCGTCGAAATCCACGTTCTCCAAGGCGAACGGCCCATGGCACGCGACAACCGGACCCTGGGGCGGTTCGAGTTGACCGGAATCCCCCCGGCGCCGCGCGGCGTGCCGAAGATCGAAGTCTCCTTCGACATCGACGCCAACGGCATCCTGAACGTCCACGCCAAGGACCTCGGCACAGGCAAGGAGCAGTCGATCCTCATCAAGTCCTCCTCCGGCCTCTCGGAAGACGAGGTCAAGAAGATGCAGCGCGAGGCCGAGGCCCACTCCGAGGAAGACAAGCGGCAGCGGGCCCTGGTGGAGAAACGCAACGAGGCCGACGCCCTCGCCTACAACGTCGAGCACACCCTGAAGGAGCACGGCTCGAAACTCTCCCAGGACGACCGGTCGCGCATCGAGGCCGCCATCAAGGAGGTCCAGGAGGCCGTCAAGACCGAGGACCAGGCCCGCATCGAACGGTCGTCGGAAGCCCTGAAACAGGCCTCCTACAGCCTGGCCCAGATGCTCTACCAACAGCAGGGCCCCGGCGCCGCCCAGGGGGGCGCCGAGCAGCCGGCCGGCGCCGCCGGCCCCCGCCCGCAGGGCACTGGCGAAGCCAAGACCGCCAAAGGCAAGGGCGGCGACGACGTCATCGACGCCGAGTACGAGGTCAAGAAATAAGCCCCCGGACGGAAGCCGCGCGCCGCGAGCGATGAGCCGAGACAACATGGACGTTCGCGCGGCACCTGAGAACACTTGCGCGGCGGCCAAAGGCATTGGCGCGGCGGGCAGTCTTGCCCGCCGCGCTGACTCCCGTTATACACGAACGTGAACTGCTCTAGCCGTCGCCGGTACGGCGACGATCTTTGTCTTGGCCAAACGGCTTGCGCAGGCTGAAGACGAAGAGGCCCGAGCCGACAAATAGGTATGCCAGCAGCGTCTTCCACCACGCGAGGCCCGTGAAGAGGTAACTGTAACTTTCGCCGATGGCGGTCAGGCGGTAGGTGAGGTTCTGGTGGAGCCACTTCAGGCCCAGTTCGTGCTCCGCCACCACGATCGGGTTGGCGTAGACGACCGTGCGGACCAGGGGCTCCTTCCAGAAGGGGTCGGCCAGTTGGGCCAGCGGGCCGACCACGATGACGCCGGCCACCGCAAGCCATCCCAGGAGCATGGTAATCATCTGCGTGGCGCGCGGGCCCGTGAGGCGATACAGGAGCGACCCCAGGCCGACCATGAGGACCAGGAATCCCGCCGCCACCGCCTGCGAGCGAAGGACGCCCCCCACAGCCTGCCACGACACCAGGGCCGCCAAGACCAGCAGGAGCGCGGCTGCCACGACCACGGCGGCGGCGCAGCGCCTGAGGCGCCGCCCCAGCGATTCGGGCGGCGACACCAGCACCGCTCCGACCCAGGCCGGCAGGAGCAGCATCTCCAGGGCTACCAGCATCTCGATGAGCGAGAGCATCACGCCACCTCGACCAGGCAGCGCGACTTCGCGCCGAGCGCGCACCTGGCCCGTGTGGCGGCGAGCCGAAGGCCAGCGCGTGCCTGCGCCGCGCCGACCGGCCGGGTCGCCTTCGGGTTCCCGCTGAACATGCGTGTGCCAGGCATGAGCGTATCATAAGCGCGCCTGGCGGCGCGCCCCACAAAAAATCGGGGAGGCCCGCTGGGGCCTCCCCGGTGCATCGCGTCCTTCAGTGCTCGGCTAGAAGTTATCGTAGCCGAGGTTCTTCTCCTCCTCCGCCTGGATGATGATCCTGGGCTTCATGAGGATCAGGAGGTTGTTGGCCCTGCGAACGGTAGCGCGGTTATTGAAGAGGCGCTTCAGGATGGGGATCTTCGACAGGACCGGGACGCCGGTCTCGGCCTCGCCCTCGATGAACTGCCTCGTGCCGCCCAGCAGGAGCGTCCCGCCGTCGGGCACGCTGACGGTGGTCTTGAAGTCCTGGACGCGGACGCGCGGCAGGTCGATGGTGGCAGTCGCGATACCGAGGGCGGGCACGGCTGCCGTCACGGTCGAGTGCTCGAACCCTTCAATGTCGGCCACCTGCGGCCTCAGGTCCATCTGGACGTACCGGCGGTCGGCCGAGACCGTCGCCTTGACGTCGAGCGTAACACCGACCGGGATGGCGCCGATGGTCGGGTCCCAACCGACGGCCGCCTCGGCCACGACCGGCGTCACGTCGGCGATGTAGGTCGTCACGGTCGAGACGCTGATGTAAGACCGCTGGCCGTTGTAGAGCGTGACGCGCGGCGCCTGGAGCGTGGTGGACCGGACGTCGGCCTGGATCGCCCTCAGCATGAAGCCCACCTGGATGTCGTCGAGGAAGACGCCGCTGACGACCATGCCGCCCTGGTTGAAGTTGGACGTCCACGTGGGCTGTCCGAACACCGTGCCGCTGACGGGCAACAGCGTCTGGGTGCCCATGCCGTTGGAGCCGGTGTTGGAAACGATGATGGGCTGGCCAAACTGGGTTCCCGCGGCGCCGGGGATGCCGGGCAGCGTATTATACGGCGGCGGCGCGGCCGGGTTGTTGATCGGGGACCACGGAACGCCGGTCGCCGGGTTCCTGACGAAGCCCCTCGGGCCGACGTTGAGGAAGGCGGCATCGACGTCCAGGGTGATGTCCTGGAGGAACTCGTCGGTCACCGTGCAGAACCTGGACTCGACGCTGATCATGATGGCCCGCTCGCGGCGCAACTGCTCCAGGAGGTCGGCGACCTTCTCATGGCCGCGACGCGTCTGGGTGACGACCAGGAGGCCGTTGATGTACTCGATGGCGGCAGGTCCGCCTTCGTCGGACCAGGCGGCCACGGCGGGGTCCGAGGTATTGTTGACGGTGCGCTTGATGATGTCCTGGAGTTCCTGTGGGCCGACGGCCTCCTCCTCCGGCTTGCGCGCGGCGGCGCCGCCGCCGAAGAGGTTCATGCCGCCGGCGCCGCCGGCGGCCGCCTGCGAGGCCGCCTGCGTGACGTTGGCGACTTCAAACCGCGGGGCCTCGCCGCCGAAGTCCGGTATCTGGGCCACAAGGTCCTGCACCGGGTACGTGACCACCGGCAGGTTCTGCTGCAACTTCTCCTTGGTGGTGATGAGGATGTAGCCCGGCTCGACCTTGTAACCGAGGTCTGCGCCGAGGATCAGGCCCAGGACCGACTCGATGGAGACGCGCTTGACCTTGAGGTCCACCACGCGGGTCGACAGGTCGATCCCCGCTGCCGCGACGTCGGGATCGATGACGATGTTCAGGCCCCGCTGCACTTCGCCGATGTACTTCAGCACGTTATCGAGGCTGGTCTTCTCGAAGTCCAGGTCGATCTCCTCGACCAGGCGCCGGCGCGTCTCGGACACGGCCTTCGGCTCGGCGGAGACGGCCTTGGTGAACTCCTTGCGGAACTGGCTCAGTTCCTTCCAGTCCTTCGCCTCCGGGTACCTCAGGAGGATGGATTTCCCGCGGACACGGTCCCCCGGATGGATGGAGGCTTCCTCGACGTCGGCGAGTGACTCCACAGCCTGCCGCTCGCGCTCCGTGCGGACGTTGACCTGCCGGGTCTGGGCATCCAGGTACAGCAGGTCTTCTCGCCACCTCAGGGCTCGCTCATCGTTCGGATCGACGGCGATGAGTCGGTCGAGGATCTCGATGGCCTCGCCGAACTGCATGCTGTGCCTCAGTTCCTTCGCCCGATCCCACAGTTGTTTGATCTTGCTGTCGCGGTCGGCCCGGTCGGCCTCGCGGCGAGTCCTCTCGCGGAGGTCCGCCTCCTGCTTGGCCTTCTTCTCGCGCAGGGTCGTGGCATCAACCTTGCGTCTCTCAATCTCTTTGCGCAGGGCCCACACGTCGGTCCGCAGCGCTTCCTGCTCCTCGGGCGACAGGACCCGGGCCACGTCGATGGTACGGTCGGCTTGGGCCAGCGGCCTCAGGGCGTCGTTGTAGTCTTCGACCCTTTCGGCGCGCTCCATGTCGCGCTGGGCCTGGGCCAGCATCTCCTGGACGGCTGCGATGATCCGCTGGCGCTCCATGGACGAGAGTTCGCGGACGACGTCGCCGAGCGGTTCTTCGCGCTCGGCCAGGAGCCGCAAGGCGTCATCCAGGCCCTTCTTGGCCCGGACGGATTCCGGCCACAATTCCACAGCCTTGGCATAGCGGATCTTGGCCTGCTGGTACTCGTGGCGCGCCAGCGCATCGTCGCCGAGTTTCATTTCTTCCTCGGCCTGGGCGCGCTTCGCCTGCTGCGCCACCGTCAGGCCTTCCGGCCTGGGCGCCGGCGGCACGGGCAACGCAGGCGCCACAGGAGCAGGTTGCGGCGGCTTGGGCGCTACAACGGGCGTCACCTGCTCCGGCGGTTTGGCGGCCACGGTCACCGGCGGCTTCGCCTCGGGCGGTTTCGCGGCCACCTTGGGGGCGGACGCCGCTTCCGCCTCGGCGATCTCGGCCCTGGCGACTCTCCTCTCCAGGGCTGAGAACTGCATGTTGCCCCACCAGCCGAGGCCGACCTTCGACGCTTTGACCTGATCGACCAACTTGCGGGCGTCGGCGACCTTGCCGGCCCGGAGGGCATCCTGGGCCTGCGCGACGGACGCCTTGGCGTCCGCGAGGGCCTTGGCCTTGGCCGTGGCTTCCTGGTCGGCCTTGGCCCTGGCTTCCTGGTCGGCCTTGGCCTTCACCTCGGCAGCGGCCTTGGCTTCGGCGAGCGCCTTGGTCCTGGCTTCCTGCTCAACCTTGGCCTTCGCCTCGGCAGCGGCCTTGGCCTCGGCGAGCGCCTTGGTCCTGGCTTCCTGCTCAACCTTGGCCTTCGCCTCGGCAGCGGCCTTGGCCTTGGCTACGGCAGCGGCTTTGGCTTCGGTGGCGGCCTTGGCCTGCTCGTCCCCGGCGAGTTGATAAGCCGCCTTCGCCTCGTCCACCTTGGCGACCGGCAGGTACTTGCTCGAAGCCACATCGCCCAACTTCTCGATGGCGACGGCGTACTGCTTCTTCGCCAGGGCATCCTTGCCCTCCGCGAGGGCCTTCTCGTCGGCGGCCTTGCGCTCGATGGCGGTCTGGGTATCCTTCACCAGACCGTCATATCCCCATCTCTCGAACAGGCCGAGTTCGTCGCGCTTGACTTTCTGAAGTGTCTTCTGTGCCTCGTCGAAGTTGCGTTGGCCGTAGAGTTTCCTGGCCTCGGCGTAGGTCTCGCTGGCGGTGGGCCCGGCCGGCTTCGCTGGGGCGGCCACGGGCTTCTCGGCGGGCTTGGCGACCGCGACGGGTGCCTTGGCGGCGGCCTCGGCCTTCTCGACCTTCTTCTGGAGGTTCGCGAAGTCCATGTTGCCCCACCAGCCGAGGTCGACCTTCATCGCCGCCACCTGGTCCACACCCTTGCGGGCGTCGGCGATCTTGCCGTCCTTGAGGGCCTCCTTGGCCTTCTCGACGGCGGCCTTGGCGTCGGCGACGGCCTTGGCCTTCGACTCCGCTTCGGCCTTGGCCTTGGCTTCGGCCTCTTGTTCGGCCTTCTCGACTTTGGCCCTGGCTTCGGCGTCGGCTTTGGCCTTGGCCCCGGCGGCAGCCTTGGCTTCCTGGTCCTTCTTGGCCTTGGTTTCGGTCTCGGCCGCGGCCTCACCGTCCTTGGCTACCCGCAGGAGGGCCTTGGCGTTGGTTGCGCCTTCGTCAGGAAGGTACGGACTCTTGGCCGCCTGAGACAGTTTCTCGATGGCGACCGCGAAGTTCTTCTTCGAGAGGGCGTCCTTGCCGTCGGCGAGGGCCTTCTCGTCGGCCGCCTTCCCCTCGATGGCCTTCTTTGTCTTGTCGAGGAGGGAGTCGTAAGTGCCCTTTTCAAAGAAGCCGAGGCCGGCCCGGTCGACCTGCTTGAGCCGTTCAAGGGCTCGGTCGTAATTGTGGGCCGCGTACAGCGTCTTGGCCTCGTCGAGGAGTTGCTTGGGCGCCGCCGTGGGCCCCTGGGCCACGATCTGCGACGCCACCAGCACGAGCAACATCCCCACCAGTCCAACGGCGAGCATCATCTTAGCGAGTTTCAAGCCGGACCTCCTTCTCTGGGCTCGGACTTGAACACCGGCCGGCACCCCGTACGGGGTGATTCCCGTTCGTTTTCACTCCTGGGAATGTGTTTTGGCCGTGTTCTTCGTCAGCCCCCTCCGTACCCGTACGGCTGGCTCAAGCCAAGGGATGATATTAGATGAAGAGTTATGGTTCCGTTGTCGGCACCGCCCCCGATTTATTGCGGCACACTCTAACCAAACGTTTCCGGTTAGCAAGCAAAATCCGGCACGTCCGGCGTCCTCCGGCAGTGGTAAATCCCCCCCCGGCGGGCCGGGGCCGCTCACTTCCTCGGCACCGGCGGTTTGGGCACGGGTTTCGGCGGCACGGGTTTCGGCGGCACGGGTTTCGGCGGCACAGGTTTCGGCGGCGGGGGCGCGATTTCCACAGGCTTGGTCGGCACCTGCTTTTCGCGCCCGGACCGCACATTGCGGGCCGCGTTCCGGTCGTCCCACTCGATCCGCTCGGAAAGGCGGCCCTGCGGCTCGGCGTAGACCAGCACGTTCGTCCCAATCGCCTTGGGGTTGCCCTCCGGCCGGTAGGGGAAGTTCCGGATGACATCCACCAGAAGGATGCCCGGGCTCAGGTCCACGTCAACGTCCCGGGTCTCGCCGCTACCGGGCACGCGAATCTTCGTCCTCGCCTTGATATAGACCACCGGCGCACCGACGGTGGCCTGGGCGCTGGGCACGATAACCCACTGCCCGAAGATCCACCGATGAAGTTCCAGGTTGGGCTTGCCGGCGAACGAGCCGACGAAGAAGAACTGGGCCACCGGCGGAATCGTGACTTCCTTGGTCGGCTCGCTCCACTCGCCCACGAGTTCGGGCACCCACCGGTCCTTCGGATCCTGGAGGGCCAGCGGATCAAGGCTGTAGAGCGGATTGAGGATGGACGGACGCATCTGGTACTGGTATGTCTTGCCCGGCTCGACGGTGGCATCGTTGGCCCACAAGGTGGCGAGGACATGCCTGGCGGCCGCCGGCGTGACCGGCCTGGTGGGCTCGGTCGTCTTGGACGGCTTGGTGGAAGGCTGGAGCCAGGGAGGCAACTCGGGTCCCTCCGTGCCGGGCGGAGGCGGAGGGGGCCCCGGAGGATGCGGCCCCGGCGGGGGGGCCGTCGGCGCCGCTGCGGGGGCTTCCACCTTCGGCGGGGGCGGCGGAGGCTGCTTCACGCCCGTGATCGGGCCGGCCAGCGATTGGGCCGTCTGCCCTTCCGGGTCGACCGCCAGGAGCGGGTAGAAAGGCATGCAGCGGACATCGGCCTGGAGTGTCCCCAGGCCGGCACCCCATTCGGTGACCCCCCGCTTGTCCTGGGGATTGGCGGGGAATTTGGGCCACTTGGCCAGGAGCGCTTTGGGCGCCGCCGGGGCGACCGCCGCCCAGTCGGACCACGTGCCGTCGGGTTTCAGTTCCCGCCGCCGCAGTTCCACCTTGCTCACGAGAATCGGCTGATACTGGACATTGCCGGCCAGGTAGTCATCGCGCTGGGCCGTCAGGTCGAACTTGCCGACCACACCGACCCACGCCACATCGTAGATGGTGGTCGTCTTGCCCTCAAGTTTGGCCAGGGGCTTCGCAACCACTTCGGACGTGCTGCCGCGACCTACGGCCGTCTCGATGTCCTCGATCGCCACGACCTTGGGCAGCCGCTTCTTGACCTTAACTGTAACAGTGGGTGCTCTCTCGGGCGGCATTCCCTCTTCGAGTTTCGCCAGGGGTTCCCATGGCACGCCGAGATCCTTGACCATCGACTCGAAGCCGGGGACCGTCAGGGCGGGCTGGTCGATGCCCAGGGTCACGCGTTCTTCCTTGGAGAGGGCATCTTCGAGCGTGGCTTTGTCGATGCGCTTCTTGACGTCGTCGACACGGCGTTTGACGTCCTTGCGGAGGGCCTCCTCGGAGTGGGGCCGAATGACGAAGTACCCGAGCGCGCCGAGGAAGACCACCCCCGCGGCCGCGAGGACGACCTTTTCAAAATGCTTGCCCATGAACGACTGCGTCAGGTCGGCTGCCATTCTCGAACTCCTTTGACCTGCGGCCGAGTATCGCTGCGCGACCGGTCACTCGGACTTCGCGCCGGCTTCCTTGGCGGCCTCCTTGCCAGCCGCTGCGGGGGCCTTCTTCTCCGGAACCGTCGTGACCCGGCCCCCCTCCAGTTGGAAGGCCAGCGATTCTCCGACCACCTCCAGCCGAATGACCGCCTCTCTGCCGTAATCCTGCCGCAAGTTGGCCAGGAAATCGTGCCCCTTCTCGAACGCCGAGTCCGGCATCGGTTTGAGGCGCCACGCTTCGACGGTAATGAACGTCTCGCGATCCTTGAGGCGGCGAACCAGTTCCCCCACGTACCGCTGCTCGACCACGACGATCAGGCGGAACGGCAGCACCTGGTAGAATCGCGGGACCGAGTAGTGGCCGGAAACGCTGAGCGCGCGTGCTTCGCCCTTCTCTGCGGGATGGGCCTTGGCCGTCGCCGCGGCCGTCGGCCGGTAGCGCCCCCCGGTGGTCGGCATCTTGGTGCCCACCAGGGCGGCGTGGTCGCCTCCGATACGGATTTCAATCAGTTCCTTGACCGGCGCGTCGGCGATGGGCGGCTTCTTGGTTTTGGTTATCTCTTCATTCATGCCGGAAATGATGGCGACGAGGTCCTCCTGGAGCCAGAGGTTCTCCTGGCCCATGCGGATGAGCGCCATGTCGGGCGCCTCCGGCTTATCCACCCAGTCGGGGCGGAAAAAGGACCGCTTCGGATCGGCGTACATCGTCGCCTCCCGATTGGCCTTGAGAACATCGGGCCGATCGGCCTCCTTCTCGGGGATCGAGGCAGGAAGGATCGCGTTCAGGTGGTCCATGAACTTCTTGAGTTCGCCGTCGTAGGCGGCCTTGAACGAGTGGCGCGCGATATCGTTGCCCTGCGGGAACACGTCCTTGACGGCCGGGACGCGCTTGGCCCCGAGGCCGCGGATGTAATTCAGCAGGTCCTCGTATTCTTTTTTCCCGAGTCCCACCTCCTGCGACACCATCTCGACCTGCTTGGCCGTGAAGACCGGCCCGGTCTGCAACTGGTCGGTGCCACGCTTGGTCGACTGGAGTCGGGCCTTGAGGCCGGCGCCCGGCTTGACGGCAAGGAAATACGCCCCGAGGCCCATCGCCACGCCCACCACCACGACGCTGGCGGCCAGACCCAGCAGGAACGCGTGGCGTTTCAGAGTCTCGATCATCTTTCGGCTCCTTGCCCGCGGCCGCGCCCGCCCTCATCGCCCGCCGCGGCTTGCCGTGCGGCGGGCGGGCGCCTGGGACCTACTTGGTTGCCGGCGCAGGCTCCCTGGGCCAATCCTTGATCACACCTTCCGCGCCGATCTTCGCAAGTTCGTCGCGCGTCACCAGCCAGGCCTGCGCCAGGGCGTCGGCCTCGCGGTCTCGCTCGTCGAGTTTGGGCTGCACTCTGAGCCAGACCCGCTCCCGTATCTCCGCGTCGGTGACGCGCTCCTCGGGTTTGCTCTGCTTCTCTAGCGCCACGAGGTCATTGAGTTTGCCCTGGTCCAGCCTCTGCTTCAGGACCGCCGCCGGAACCGCGATCAACTGCGGGTCGACCAAGCCGGCCTTGGCGACGATCCGGGCCACCTCCGGGAACACCTGGCGCCGCTGTTCGTCGCGCAGGGGGCCGACCTCGACAACCCACTGGGCCTTGAACCAGAAGTCGTTGCCCTTTTCACCCTTCCGCTCCTCGCCGGGCCGCGGCGCGAAATCCTGGTAGTCCGGCTGGTTCCTGAAAACACCGGTCACCACCATCCTGGCCAGCGGTTCCTTCTCCGTGCCGGACGAGGTGAGTTCGGCAGTGCGCTTGCACTTCTTGAGGCCCGCCATCAGGGTCTCATTGACGAACTTCAGGCCGTCCTGGCCGGTCTTGGGGGTGATGCCATAGATCTCGACGAGCATGCCCGGCATGGCGCCGCCCTTGACGGGTTTGGCGCCCGCGTGGGCGGCGCCCTCGGCGGGCGGCGTTCCCGGCGCCGTCGCGGCGGCCGCGGCAGCCGCGGCGGCGCCGCCGGCCTCCGCTAACGCCCGGACGTCCGGCACGTAGTGAGCCGTCATGCTGAGCATCTCGATGATGTTGAGCGAGGTTCGCGCCGGCACGTCGTCCTTCGGATTGTATTTCTCCCAATCCTTGGAGTAGGGCCACGCATCCCAGACCGTCCGCAGAACCTCGTAGGCGTACGTCTCGTTGTCGACGAGTTTCTCGATCTCGGCGACCTTAGCCCGCTCGGCCAGGAGGAGTTTCTTCTGTGCGTCGAACTTGTCCTTCTCGGCCGCGTTGTCCTTCGCCAGCGCGGTGACCTCGGCGAAGAGTTTATTGACCTCGTTTGCGCCGCCGGCCAGTTGCCCGTAACTGGCGAACTGGTCGTAGGCGAAGCACCCGACGGCCGCCACCACCGCCGCAGCGGCCGCCACGAAAAACGGCCGCTTGTTGCGCAGCACCTTGGCGCTGAGGATCTCGGGCGGCAGGAGGCTGGTCTGGATCGACGCCAGGCCGCAGCCCTGGATGGCCAGGCCGAACACCACGCCGAACGAGAGGACGTTCTCGCGGAACAGCGGCGCGGAAAGAACCTCGGCGTCGGCCAGGCTGCTCAATTCCTCGACCTTCACGACCTCGACGCCGAGGTTCTGCGAGATGAACTTCGTCAGGCCCGCCAGGCGGAAGGCGTTACCCATCGCCATGACGCGCTCGATGCGGCTGTCGCGATGGAGGCTGGTATAGTACCCGATGGATCGCTGGATCTCGGTCAGGAGGTCGCCGAAGACCGGCCGCATCGCCTGGAACACCTGCCGCGCGTGCTTCGACTCTGCGGCGTGGCGCTTCAGGTTCTCGGCCTTCGAGAACGGCAGTTTGAACTCCGTGGCGAGGGCCTTCGTGAAGTTGTTGCCCCCCAGAGGGATGTTGCGGATCCAGACGCGGTCGCCGTCGGCGATCACAAGGTTGGTGTTCTCGGCCCCGACGTCGATGAGCATGGTCGCGCCGGTGGCATCCTTGCGATCGTACCGCAGGAAGTTGTAGAGCGCCACGGGCGCCATCTGGACGATGTCCGGCTCGATCCGCATCGCCAGGAAGTCCGACACGTAGTCGGCCACGATGTCGCGCTTCATGGCGAAGATGCCGACCTCGACCTCGCGGGGGCCGGCCGATGGCGGGCTGATCGTCTGGTAGTCCCACACCACGTCTTCCAGGTTGAACGGAATCTGCTGGCGCGCCTCGTACCGGACGATCTCGGGAATCTTGCGCATCTCGACGGGAGGCAACTTGATAAACCGCGTGAAACTCGCCTGCCCCGGCACGCCGATCACCAGGGTGCTTCCCTTGATGGAGTTGCGGCTGAGGAACTTCGCCAGGGCGCTGCGGATGAGGGCCTGCTCGTCGGCGTCGGGCTGGCTGAGGATTTTGGCGTGCTCAATCACGTCGAACGCCAGCGCCCGCAACTTGTTGTCGCGCCACTGGAGTTTCAGCGCCTTCAGCGCGCACTGGCCGACGTCGATCCCCCAGACGGTCTTGGTGCTTGGCATAAGCGTTCCTCACCTGGCCGGTGCGGGCAACAGTCTCTCACGCCCCTGGAACCGGGCACGGCCCGTTCGGACCTTGGTCGTCTCCGCCCCTGACGCCTGTGCTGGCCACGCGGCGGGCCGGGCAGGCTGTAGGCGCCGCCGCTCAGCGTTATTAGACCGACGCCGGGCAAGAACCGTCAAGGAAAAACCCCCGCCCGGGTAATTATCGGCCCGTCAGGCTCTCTGGACACAGGAAACTTTGCGGGGTGCCGCGCCGACAAACAGCCTTGCTTCGCCGGCGGGCTGATCCGGCGGGCTTTCCGCAGGGAGCCGAACGCGACCGCCCGTTCGGCGACTGCGCCGCAAACCAGGGCGCAACCTTCAGCCTTACTTGCCGATACAGAACCTGGCGAAGATCTCGCCGAGGATGTCGGCGTCGGCCTGGCGGCCCGCGATCATGCCGAGGGCATCGAGGGCCTCCCGGAGTTCCACCGCGACAAGTTCCCCCGCCGCCCGCCGGCGCCGGGCCTGCCGTGCCGCCCGGACCAGGGACACGGCGGCCTGCTCCATCGCCCCCCGGTGCCGCGCGGTCACCACAGGCCCGACCGCCTCGCGGTTGACCGCGCCGCCCTCGACCGCGCGCACGAGGGCCCCGCGCAGCGCCTCGACCCCCTCGCCGGTGACGGCGCTCGTGGCTATAACCTCGGCCTCTATGCCGCGCCGCTCCAGGTACGCCCGCGCGCGATTGGGCGGCGCCAGGTCGCACTTGGTGATCGCGACGATCATCGGCGCCGCCACCAGCGCCAGGAGTTCATCGGTCCGCTCGTACGCGGGCGCGCTGGAGTCGAGGGCCAGGATCACCAGGTCCGCCCGGCCGATGGCCTCGAGGGCCTTCGCCCGCGACTTGCCCGCCAGTTCGTCCAAAAAACAGGGACCGTCACCCACTTGTTGCGCAGAGCCATGACTCTCGCCAGGCGGCACGGCCACGCTCTGTTGCGCGGCCATATTGCCTACGGCGCCCGCGCGTTCATGGCCGCGCAAAGGCGCCTGGTCATGCCACGCCGCCAATTCGGCGTTCGCCTTGTCAAGCCCCGCCACGTCTGAAAGAACGAATGTCATCCCGCCCGCGTGCAGGGCCGCACGGAGTTCGTCGCGCGTGGTGCCGGGGACGGGCGTGACGATGGCACGGTCGGCCGCCAGGAGCCGGTTGAACAGGCTCGACTTGCCGACGTTCGGCCACCCGGCCAGAACGAGGCGTACCTCGCCGCCGAAGGTCTCGATCCCGCGCGACCGCCGCCCCAGGGACGCCAGGTCATTGCGGATGGCCGCCAGGCGCCCGGCGATCTCGCGCGGCGGCGCCAGTGTGATGTCCTGGTCCGAGAAGTCGAGGTCGGCCTCGACCAAGGCGAGGACCTCGCGCAGGCGCTCGATGAGGCCGCCGATGTCGCGCGAGAGGTGCCCGGCCAGCAGGTCGCCCGCCGCCCGAAGCGTGGCTTCGCCCGACGCGCTGACGACGGCCGCAACCCCCTCGGCCTGGGCCAGGTCCAGCCGCCCACTCACCAGCGCCCGAAAGGTGAACTCGCCCGGTTCGGCCGGCCGCGCGCCGGCCCTGATCAGCCCCGCCACTAGGATCGGCACCACGGCGGGCCAGCCGCCCACGTGGAACTCCACGACATCCTCGCGCGTGTAGGACCTGGGCGCCCGCATCAGGTACGCCGTGGCCGGCACCGAGAGTCCCGCGCCGGGGGGCGCGAGTTGTCCCGGGTGCGCCGTATAGGTTGGCCCGTCGGCCAACGCCGTTGCGGTACGAGCCGCGCGAGTGCGCGGCGGGCAAGACCGCCCGCCGCGCAACATGTCGCCGGCCGGCCGTTGATTGCGCGGCGGCGTGCCCGCGCCGCCGCCGCGGGGCCATGCCACACTCGAATCGTCAGGGGTAAACACCTGGTCGGAAATCTCGACGGCGCGCGGCCCGGAGAGGCGCAGGATGGCCCTCTCCCCTGCCCCGGCGGGAGAACTGACGGCCACGATCGTATCGCTTAAGTCCATGAGGTCACTGAGGGCCATGGACCCCCTGGCGCCAGACCAATGATGAACCAAACCAGGCGATCCTTGCGGAATGCTCAACGTGACGAGCCGCTCTTCGGGGACCCGTCATTGCCTCCTGATTCGTCATTCCTTCGTTGGGGCAAGCGGCAGGACGCGCAGATTGCGGTACGCGACGGGCCCGTGGTCGCCCTGGAACATCAGCGGCCCGACCGCCTTCTCGTCGTTGAACGCGGCGCCGCGGGTCGGGCCGCTCACCTCGATGTTCTCGTGGATGACCTGCCCGTTGTGGATGACCTTGACGAACTTCGCGTTGGCGGTCTTCTTGCCGGCGGCGTCGAGGCGCGGCGCCCGGAAGATGACGTCAAACACCTGCCACTCGCCCGGCGCTCGCGAGGCGTTGACTCGCGGCGAGTGGCCCTCCATCTCGTGGTTGTCGACCCAGCGAGGGTAGATGCCCCCGCACTCGATGCCCGGGTACTTGTCCTTCTCGACGCCGAAACTGTCGTATACCTGGACTTCGTAGCGGCCCATGAAGTAGATGCCCGAGTTGGATTTCGCCGGGACCATGAACTCGATATGCGCCGCGATATCGCCGAACTCGCCCTCGGTGAAGATGTTCGAGGTGCTGCCCTTGGGCCCGTTATAGATGATGCCGGCGCCGGGCTTGACGGCCAAGGCCCGCTCGTTGGCGGCATCCTTGGCGACCTCGCCGACCATGGCCCACTCGCCGG
>Ga0315282_10001984_pt1 | contig 38307 bp, 38 predicted proteins | sample YL17G07_20_MG_FD_203693 | JGI IMG/M metagenome (GOLD analysis project Ga0315282, IMG submission 203693) | Sediment microbial communities from Yellowstone Lake, YNP, Wyoming, USA - YL17G07_20 | ecosystem: Environmental > Aquatic > Freshwater > Lake > Sediment | place: USA: Wyoming | collected... | reverse complement strand
CCGACCGGATAAAAAGCAGATCAAACACTTGTTTAATCCAAATACCCGCTCAAATGATAACAAATCATATCAACGTAACAAAAATTAAAACGGTTCTTGCACAGCCTGGAAAAGCCATAAATTTTAATTCATACCACTTAAAAGACGGCATCAAACGGCTGGCACTATAACATGTAACATGGGGGTCTGCGAGGGGGGCATCAGCCCCACTTTAGCATTTAAAAAAGCCGCCGTGCCGCCGTGGTTTTACCCGTCGCTCAATATGGGCCAATAGCACGCTATACAAAAGTAATTCAGCCTTTCAATTTTTTCTGTACGGGCGAGACTTTAGATTTACCGTCTATCCATTTCACCTTGAGCCCGGCATCGGGGTCGTCCTTCCAGTCGGGCGACAGCTTCCTTTCCCTGACAATGGCTTCCGTCCAGCGCTCGAACCGCTTCTGGTTCTCCGACTTTGTCTTATCCTCTTTATAAAGCCGGTCGGCGCTCTTGAACGGCGAGTCGGGCCCTCTGCCGGACGGCCTCTTCCTGGGTGGCATCGATGAACGTTCTTCCACTCGCCGGGCAAATAGTTTTCGATAGTCGTGTAAAGTATATATCCTATAAACGGGAGAAAGCCTAAAGGAGGCGTGCAATGGCCAGCATAAAGATCTATTCCCAGCCGACCTGTCCGGCGTGCAACGAGCTCAAGGAATACATGAAGAACAAGGGCATACCATTCGAAGACCATGACATCATAAGCGACTATACCGCCCTCGAGGAAATGATTCACGTCCATAAAGTACGCGTGACGCCCCTGATGATCATCGGGGACAAAAAGCTCGTCGGCTTTGACGTGGAAGAGCTGGAAAAGGCGCTCGCCGAAAACAAATAGGCCATTCAATATCTTTTTATAAAACCCATATTACGCTTTTAACGCGAATGCGTTAAAGGAATCTTGCACTTTTTTATAATACATGATTTATATCTATCCCGATATACCAACCCATACTTCAACGCTAAAAAAATAAACGGTGATAACAATGGAACAGAGATATGCTACCAATACCGGCAATGGCGATAAAGCATATACGGTCAAGAACTACTGCGTCAACACGAACCGCACGTACATCTACGAGATCAAGAACGGCCAGATCGTCAACGAGCGAAAAGTGCAGGGCGAAGAATAGCCAGGGCCCTGCGATCTATTTTTATACAAATTATTATATATTTTGACAGCGTCACCCTCGGGTTGGTACTGGATACGGCCTACCACGGGCTGACGACGCCCGCAAAATTTAAAATAGGCGTTTCAGGGTACCCTAATAATTGCGGCGAGTCCTGGGTCAAAGACCTCGGGTTCTTCGGCGCCGCGAAGGGATTCACATGCGTGTTGGGCGGCGAGGCCGCCTCAAATTTTTTGTCTGTACCGGGCAAGTTACATATAGGCATCCCGCCCAATATCCTGACGATGAAGCTTGTCAGGGATAGGATCCCGGATATCATCAGGCGCAGCGGCCGGGAACCCGATGTAAGGCGCATTTCGGGCGAGGCATTGGAAGACGCGTTGAAGGAGAAGCTCGTCGAGGAAGCGCTTGAGCTGAAAAAGTCCGGTGAAATCTATGAGGAGCTGGCAGACGTCCTGGAGGTCGTGGACGCCATTATCGAAAGCTACGGGATCGACAGGCAAAGGCTGCTCGATGTAAAAGGCGAAAAATTACGCAGGGCCGGCGGGTTCAAGGAAGGATACCTGGTACTGGACAACGGCGAAAAACATAAAGCTTAGGGCGCACAACGTTCAATAGAGGATTCGATGGCTGAAAAATACAAGCTAAAGACCGACCCGCAGGACATGGTCGGCAGAGAGTGCCCCAGGAAGTCCTGTAGCGCCTACTTTAAGATAATAGCGCCTAAAGCTTATGAGGACGTAGACATCACCTGCCCCAACTGCGGCAACAAGGCCAACGTCAAGAAGTATACGACGGAGGACCAGGTCAAGTTCATCAACTCGCTGATATTCCATCACGACGAGTGCCCGGTCGAGTACAATAAGTATGCAAAAACTCCCCCTTGCAGCGATTACGTCGAGAGGCCAGCCCGCCGCATCTATTCCTGCGACGTGTGCAAGAATAAGCTCGGGTACGACGATAAGCCCAATTTTTGCCCGTACTGTGGCTCCACGAAGGAACACCTGCACGAAGAAAGCGCATGCAACCTCAAAGTCAGCGAAAAAAAGTAAGGCGTAGCCTCTCAACTTAGTGGCTCTATCGTCCGAGCTTTTCTCTCACAAGGTCATAGAATTTATCCCCGAACTTCACGAACAGGGCGGGCGTATCGCACCTGGTGAAAGACAGCGTGTCGTCCTTCTTGACGCTTGCCGTGTACTGGCCGTCCACGACCACCATAGACTCCTTGTCCTCCCGCATCAGCTCCAGCTTAATGATGCTTTTCCCCGGCACCACCCACGGCCTCGCCGATAGCTTATACGGGGCCAGCGGCACGATGATCGTGCCGTCCACTCCCGGGTCCACGATGGGCCCTCCGGCGCTCATGGCATAGGCGGTCGAGCCCGTGGGCGTCGCTATCACCACGCCATCGGCCCTCAGGTCTTCCATGAACTTGCCGTCCACGTAGATCTTAAATTGTGAGATCTTCGCAGGCCGGGAAGTAATGATAACGGCCTCGTTCATTGCACAGGGGAGCTCGGACTCGTTCAGCTTCACGGCCAGCCTGGCCCGCTCGATGACCTGGAAATCGTCGATGACGCCATCAATGACATAGAGGGCGGTCTCGGGGTCGACGACCGTGAGGAACCCGACCTCTCCCATGTTGATGCCAAATATCGGCGTCGGCTTAGGCAACAATTGTAAGGACCTTAATATCGTGCCGTCGCCTCCGAAAACGAGGATGAGGTCGGCGTACATCTCGTCGACCTCCACGGGCTCTTTTACGCCCGCAAGCGAGGCCGTCACCGGGTCGAGGAACAGCTTCACCTTAAACGAGAGCTTCTTGACCATTGCGGAAATATAGCCCTTCGGGTCGTTGACGTCCAGCCTGGAAATGATGCCCACGGACTTTGCCTTCATTAGAGACTCCGGAATAATATAGCGCATTATTGGGCTATAAGCCCTTTGGGGGCTTAAACGCGGGCGGCATTAAGTATTTATAAGGGTTGGGGAGTATAGTAGCCTGGAATCTGGCTTTGGCTAAACGAAATCAACTCAAAGCCCTTGATATTCATAATGCGTTTATCAACGCTCGCTTAAGCGGAGGAATTTCTAATGAAGCAGCAGACTGAGATAAAGACCCTCAAGGAGGGCAAGTTCGTGATCATAGACGACGAACCGTGCACCATAGTTTCGGTGCAGCACTCGAAGCCCGGGAAGCACGGCGCCGCAAAGGCCAGGATCGATGCCATAGGCCTGTTCGACGGCCAGAAGCGCTCCATCGTCAACCCGGTGGACGCCAAAATATACGTGCCCATCGTGGAGAGAAAGAACGCCCAGGTGCTTTCGATCTCGGGCGACGTGGCCCAGCTTATGGACTCGGCGGACTACTCCACTTTTGAGCTCAAGATCCCCGAGGAGCTGAAGGACAAGGTCAAGCAGGGCGAAGAGATCTCCTACATTTCCAGCATGGGCAAGATGAAGATCCAGATGAGGACTTAAGTCAGAATATTTTTTTCTCGATATGAACGGAAATAATTTCGCCGACGCCGGTAGCTCCTTCGACGAGGCGGCGTTCGTGCTCTATGGCGTGCCCTTCGATGGCACCTCGTCGTTCCGGGCGGGCTCGAAGTGGGCGCCGCGGGAAATGCGGAAGGCGTCGTACAACTTCGAGACGTACAACGGCGACCTGGACGTGAACCTCTGCGACGTCCCGGTCCACGACATGGGCGACTGCGAGGTATATAGTAACGTGGACGATACGCTCGACGTGGTGTACGACGTGGCCTCCAGGATCGTTAAAGCCGGAAAAATCCCTATCATGATGGGCGGCGAGCACTCGCTTACTTATCCCTGCGTCAAGGCATATAAAGGAAAGATTGGCGTAGTGGTCATGGACGCCCACTATGACCTGAGGGAAGAGTACGGCGGCTTAAAGAACAACCACGCCTGCGTCTCCCGCCACATCATCGAAGACATCACGGATAAGTACGTATCCATCGGCATCAGGAGCGGGACGAAGGAAGAGTACGAGTACGTGAAGGATAATAAAAAGATAAGGGCATATTCTGCCGATGACGTGTACAGCAAGGGTATTGAAGCTATTTTGCGGGAGGCCGGGGCGTACATGAAGGGCTGCGACAGGGTCTATGTATCGCTTGACATGGACGCCATAGACCCCGCATATGCGCCGGGGCTGGGCACGCCCGAGCCCTTCGGCATCACGGCACGTGACGTAAGGTCGGTGATCAGGTACTTCGCGCCGAAGGCCGCGGGCTTCGACGTGGTGGAGATATCCCCCGAATATGACCACGGCACGGCCGCACTACTGGGCGCCAAGCTCATTAGGGACTTCATCGCGGCTAAATGGAAGTCAATGCACGCTAAAAAAGTATGACGGCACGTTCAGGCCGTCCCGTCCATATTACTTTTTCTCTTCCGATTCCTTGCCCTCTTCGATGAGCTTCTTGACTTTCTGGCCGCCCTTATGGCCGATCTCCTCGTAGAATTCCTTGCCGCGGGTCTCGGCTACTTTCTCGCCGCCCTTGTGGCCGATCTTCTTGTAGAACTCGGGGCCGTGGGTTTCCGCGGTCTTCTCGCCGCCCAGGTGCCCTATTTCCTCGTAGAACTCCTTTCCATGCGTCTCGGCGACTTTCTCGCCGCCCAGGTGCCCAGCTTCCTTCACCGTCATTCCCTTTTTCTTTTCCTCTACCATCAAATCACCCGTCCGTAATCATCCACTATCGTTTCATTAAGCTATCTTGCGGAAAAAATAGCGAAATAACAGGCTGTAAAGAGTTATGTACGGTTATGTAGGCCGGTCATTGTGACAGTTGACGGGGATGATACAGGCCGCGTTACCGGACCAACAAACAGCCAAAAATTATATAAGCTAATCAACATATTGTAGGTACGTCTTCGCCACAGACATCTGACAAATCAATATATATCATTGACAATAATTCAAGAGGGTTTTTAATGGCTAAAATGCATACGAGAAGGAAGGGTAGGGCAAGGTCCGTAAAACCTGTCCGGAAGACCCCTCCGACGTGGTTAACCATCAAGAAGGAAGAAGTGGAAAAATTAGTGCTCAACCTTAACGGCCAGAACATCCCGGAGGCCCAGGTCGGCCTCATAATGAGGGACAAGTACGGCGTTCCAGACATATCGCAGGTCACCGGCAAGAAGGTCCAGAGGATCTTGAAGGACAATGGGGTCGCGCCAAAGGTGCCCGAAGACCTCACCAACCTCATCAAGAAGGCCATCGGCCTCCATAAGCACCTCGACATCAACCCGAAGGACCTCCACAACAAGAGGGCCTTGCAGCTGACCGAGTCCAAGATACGCAGGCTGTTGAAGTATTACCATGCCAGCGGCGTACTGCCGATGGACTGGGTATATACTCCCCAGACCGCCGAGATCCTTATCTCACGATAAGTGCGGATCGCCCGGGCTTCAGGAGGCTTCGTTATGAGCGGCATGTCGAAGCTGGACGGACTATCAGGGCTCGCGAAGCCCGCGGCCGAGAAAATAAAGGCGCAGCGTTTCGTCCGGGTCGTGTCCCATCACGACGCGGACGGCATCACCGCCTGCGGCATCGTCTGTCAAATGCTGCAGCGCCTCAGCATTCCTTTTCAAGCTACGATTATCAGTAACCTAGATGCTTCCATAGCCAACATAATAGAGCCCGACAGGCTCGTCATCTTTTGCGACATGGGCTCCGGGCAGCCTGAAATAGTAAATAAGTTCGACGCGGTAGTTTTAGACCACCATATTCCGCAGGATGGCCATACCCAGGTCCAGGTGAATCCCCATTTAATCGGCCAGGACGGCGGCTCGGAAATCTCGGCATCGGGAGTGTGCTACTCGCTCGCCCGGCTGGCGGGCGATAACACGGACCTCGCTGGCCTGGCCATATCCGGCGCCATCGGCGACAAGCAAAAGATGGTGGGCGTTAACAAGGACATCCTGGACGAGGGCGTTAAGGCAGGCGTCGTCACCGTCCTAAAAGGCCTGAAGCTGGGCCGGGGCCCCCTGGAGAAGGTGCTGACGTACTCGACGGACCCGTACTTTGATTTTTCCGGCAGGCCCGAAGAGGCCGCGAAGTTCATCGAGGAGCTCGGCCTGCACGGTAACATCGAGTCATTATCGCAGGAAGACACGAGAAAGCTATCCAGCGCCCTGGCGCTAAAGCTTCTAAAAAGATCGCCGCCGGATACCATCGATTCCTTGCTGGGGGACGCTTATGTTTTAAGCGATGAGCTGATCAAGGACGTCTACGATTTTACGAATACGGTAAATTCTTGCGGCAAGCTGGGCGTACCGGGCCTGGGGCTGGCCGTTTGCCTGAGATACGGGCCGGCCCTCAAAGAGGCCGAGTCGAAGCGCTTCGAGTACTCGGGGCAGATCCTTAGCGCTTTCCACGACGCCATCTCCCGCATCCGGGAATGCGGCTCGCTGAGGTATGTGGATATCTGCTGCAGCGACGTCACCGGCGCCATCGCCTCTACGATAATCCGCTACGTGATGCCCGATAAGCCTGTCATCGTGCTCAATACAGACGATGGCAGCGTAAAGATATCCGCGCGGGGCACTGCCGACCTGATCGGTAAAGGGCTGGACCTTTCCGTGGCCGTCCGCGAGAGTGCCCGTCGGGCGGGAGGCAGCGGCGGAGGCCACAAGATAGCGTCCGGGGGCATGATCCCCGTTGGCCGCGAGAACGAGTTCCTCACGGCCATGGATGCCATCATCGGGAGGCAGTTGAATGGTAAAGTGTAAGGCCCGGCTGTCCGTCGAGTCTTGCGACGCTAAGTTCATCGCCCGGGCCATCAGCGTGGATAACCTCCCCTACGTTAAGACCCATTTCGAGGGCGGCTATGTCATCACTGAGGTTGAGGTTGAGACCATTGGCTCGATGCTCGTGACGCTCGACGATATTCTCGTTAATATAAAGGTTGCCAACGACGTGCTGTGCGGGCGCAACGCGGACGAGGATATCCGGGATTAAGTTTTTATCTCGTTTTAGGTGCTGCCACCGAAAACTGTATATCGTCTGAACGCAGCCTATTCTGGCATGAACAATAGGTTCGCCCCGGGCAATGAGATATGGGGCCTGGAATCAAGCCTGGACCTCCATGGCTGTACCGATAATATCGATAGTACGGAAGCGTTAAAAAGATACGTTGTTGAATTGTGCGCCCTGATCAAGATGAAGATGTATGGCCCGTGCCTCGTGGAGCGCTTCGGCGCGCCGGGCACCGACCTCGAGGGCCTCTCGATGTTCCAGTTCATCGAGACGTCCTGCATCAGCGGTCACTTTTCGCCTTCCACTAAGAGCGCCTATATTAACGTTTTCAGCTGTGCCGACTATGACCCGGACGTTGTTAAGAAATTTACCGAGCAGTTCTTCGGTGCCAGCGACAGCAAGATGCTCGTGAACCCCCGCAAATAAGCACATCTGTTTGGTTTGTATTATAATGCATGTGGAGCTGAATGGTTCGGTTGGTATCACGAAGCACAAAACTATTTTTTAGAGTTTCTTCCACAAAATTATCTAAAACACCGGGGCTCACTGTTAAACCACTAATGGCACGAAGGCACTTTAAATCGTGAAGACACCAAGGGCACGGTTATTAAGTCCCGAACAAGCGGAAGTAAGGCACGAACGACACCAAAACAAGTCCCGAGAGGGACGCTGAAACAGCTTCCATACACCTTTTTTCCTTGGCTTATTACCACTCGTTATTATTATCGTTTTGTTGCTTGACTTGGTTTAATTCGCTTGGTTTTTTCGGGGAACTTGTTAGTGACTTACTAACCGTGATTTGGCGCCTTCACGATTTAAAGTGCTTTAGTGCCGTTCGTCCTTTAACCGTGAGCCCCTGTGCCTTCGTGCCAGTTCGTGGAAGCATTCTAAAAAAGAGTTTTGTGACTTAGTGATACAAACCGAAACCGATGTGCGAGAGAGGAGACAGTAACAAACCGAATCGTCTTGCACGCGAGGGGGACACGAACAAACCGGTTCATTGTGATTGTGAGTGAAAGGGCACAGAAAGGACTACGAGGGCATGGTACCACCGGCAGTTATGGGTGCGACAGGGGGATATGCGGGACGAACGTTAAAGGAAAATATTCGTGGTCTTTGATCGCTTATTTTGTGCCCTTCGTGATCTCAGTAGCCCCGTGCATGTATGGCCTGAGCGCTTCGGGTATCTCCACGCTGCCGTCCTCGCGCTGGTAGTTCTCCAGGATGGCGACGACCGTGCGGCCCACCGCAAGGCCGGAGCCGTTTAGAGTATGAACGAACTTCGGGCCCTCCGGCGTACGGTATCTTATGTTGGCACGCCTCGCCTGGTAGCTCTCGAAGTTCGAGCAGGACGAGATCTCACGGTATTTGCCCTGCGCCGGGACCCATACCTCGAGGTCATAAGTCTTGGTCGCCGAAAAGCCCAGGTCACCGGTACACAGGTTAAGGACACGGTACGGCAGCTTCAATAGCCGTAAAATTTCCTCGGCGTCACGGGTGAGCTTTTCGTGCTCCTCATAGGAGGTGTCGGGCGTGGTGAACTTTACAAGCTCGACCTTATCGAACTGGTGCTGGCGGATGATGCCCCGCGTATCCTGGCCATGCTTGCCCGCCTCCCGCCTGAAGCAGGCGGTATAAGCCGTCAGGTATACGGGGAGGTTCTCCATGTACTCGTCCATAAAAAGATTTGTCACGGGTACCTCTGCCGTAGGGGCGAGGTAATAGCAGTCCGTGCAGTGGTACATGTCCTCCTTGAACTTAGGAAGCTGGCCGGTGCCGGTCATGGCCTTCTCGTTCATCAGCACGGGCGGGAACACCTCAGTGTAGCCCTGCCCGATGTGCACGTCCAGCATGAAGTTGATCAGGGCTCGCTCCAGCAGGGCCCCCATGCCCTTATAGACGACGAAGCCCTCCCCCGATATCTTGACCGCCCTCTTGAAGTCGAGTATGTCAAGGTCTTCACCGATGTCCCAGTGGTTCTTCGGAGTGAAGTCGAATTTCCGCGGCTCACCCCATGTACGCTCCACCACGTTCTCGGTCTCGTCCTTGCCGGCGGGAGTAGACGGACCAGGGATATTAGGGATATTCAACAATAGGTCTTGCATCCTGGACTCGTAGTCGCGTAGTTGCTCGTCGATGGCCTTTATGCGGTCGGAGATCCCGCGCATCTCGTCGATCTTCGCCTGAGCATCCTTCTTTTGCTTCTTTAGCTGCGCTATCTCCTGGGACACGACGTTCCTCTTGTGTTTTAACGCGTCACCCTCTTGTAGCGCTTCCCTCCAGGCTTTATCATACTCCAGGAGCTTATCGAGGGGCTCGGCGCTCGCGTGTCTCCTGGCAAGCGCCTCTCGAACAACGTCCGGGTTATTGCGTACGAACTTGAGTTCCAGCATGTTAAGACCAGCATATGCTATGCGCGGGGCGATATATAACTTTTTATTTTTAGTCATTCCTGGTCTGGCTCGCAATATTTTTGCTACAGGTCCCAGGCGAGGAAGGGGATCTCCATCTCCTGCCGCGTCAGCCCCCCGTGGTGCCCAAGGAACTTAATCTCAAAAAGGTCCTTCTCGTACCACCAGACGGACTGTCCCTCGAAGGGCAATATCACTAGATTCCCAAGCCTGCTGGCAAGCGCTTCCGAGATATAAGGCCCCCCGAAATACCCGTTATCGACGAGCTCTCGCGTCTTAACGACGACCGCCCTGTCGCGCAGCCTCTCCTCTAAAAAGTGAAAGGCGTCGTCCAGCCGGTCGTCCTTTACGTAGAGGAACATGTCCCGGCAGGAGCCCGCCGGCGCCAGGTAACGGCCGCTCCTCGACTTTTTAATATACTCTTTTATCTCCGGGAACTCGACGTTTAGATAAACGCACTTAACGGGGTCTATCATGGCCTGCCCATGGTCAGCCGTCAGGATAAAAAGCGTATGGTCGACCTTATCCTTGACCCGGTCCCAAAAAATGTGCTCCAGGGCCAGGAAAAACGCCTCCAGCTCGGCCTCTGTTTCTTTGGAGCCGGGGCCATGGACGTGTGACAGCGAATCGATCCTGTCAAAATAAAAATAATAGTACCTCTTCAAGGGCTCATCGATGACCGCCCTTGCCATGTTCACTAGGCCATCGGCCGGCGTGACAAAGCCGTAGCGCCTGGCCCCGTCGAAGACGGCATCGGTATACGGTGAGGTCGCATATTCGTGGTCCTGGAAGGCATAGCTCCTGACGCCGTGCTCCGCCAGTATTTTATAAATGCTCTGCCGGGGATAGATGCTTGCGGGCTTCACGTCCTTATACTCCATAAGAGAGCCCCTCTCATGTATGTTCGGCCCATAGGAATACAGGAGCGGCGCGATGATCTCCCCGACACCGGGCTCGTAGTAGAACCATTCATAAACGCCGTGCTGCCCCACGCTTAAAGCGGTATTCATCGTCGTGACGTTACAGGCCGTGGTGGATGGGAACTGAGTCGCAAGGCTCATGGAGCTGCCGCGCTCACATAGTCCCCTTAAAAAGCCGCTTCTCCCGGCGAGTCCCTTGAAATCGTCCCATCCAAGGCCGTCCACCAGGATGAGCACCACCTTATCGTATTTATTGGAAAGGCCGGCCAGGGCGTCGTCCGGAAGCATGTGCGCGGGCGTCTCGGGAGTCAGCGCTGAAATGATAGTTCCCGGTATATTAGAAAAATTATAGGGGCCATAAGATGAAGGGTCCACGAAGTGCTCAGACAGCCTCATGCCACTCGATGCTCCACATAAAAAGAAAGCATCCGCCCCTATTTAAGCTGTCCCAAAAATGTGAGGGGAATGCCACACGTCCAGGCCAGGGCTTTATCTTCCCACGATGACCGGGGCCACAAGCTCTTTTCGGGCTACCGTACGCTCAGGTAAACATGCGCCCTCGTTCAGCGTAACTATCTTTAGGTCGATGCTGGCCAGGATGTCCGGCAGCTTACGGACAAAGTTACGGTCATAGTCCTTGATATCTTCCGCGAGATGGCCATACGGTATCAGGTAGGGGCTTGTCTTATTCTCTTCGCTATACTCGCCATCTTTCCACCCCCGCATTCTCCTCTCGGTGACGAACCGCTCGTGCTCCTTCTCCGCCAGGGCCTCGATCTCCTCATCGGTGAACCTGAATGGCTTTTCTCTCCTCGCCATCAGGGCGACCCCATAATTACGCTCATGCAGCCTCCGCCAGATGTGGGAAGCCTGGTCCCGGTTCGAGTACTTGAAGTCGTCGGACAGGTCCTTCCAGCTCACCAGATGGGGGCTGACCTTCCTGGTAACGTCCTTCACCTTTCCGTATACCCAGCCGTCCAGCAGCCTTTCGGCGTTCCACCGGCCGTGCTCCATCTCTGCCATGCGCTCCGCCTCCCCTGGGGTGAACACTATGGGCTTTATGCCAACGATGGCCTTTTTCACGGAAAAGCCCATGCGCTGCAGCTTATAGACCATATCGTCGGCCTGCTGCATGTTTGACTCCTTCAGGTAGGGAAGCAGAGCGTCCCATCCCTTCATCGACTCTTCCTTACTGACCCTCTCCCTGAACTGGTTATCGCAGTATATCTCATGGATCCTCCTGCCCAGCCTGTCGCGGAGCGCGGGGTCGGGTATGGGGTCCCGTATGCCGATGAAAAGGCGCAAGGTCATAATGTCGTCCGGCAGCGAGACGGGCGGGTTGGGCGCCCTCCAGTCGTCGTCGCTCAGGAGCCTGGCGGCCTCGTTACCGCTTCCTTCAATGAGGGCCACGTGGGCCCCGAGCGCCAGGGCGAGCCGGTACTCAAGGGCGGCCTGCCTGCCTCCGCCGAAGCCCAGCACGTTCACGCCCCCGGGCTTGATGCCCGAGGCGACGATGTCCGCCCACTTCTTCAACGTCTCCAGGGCGCAGAAGCCGTTATCCTCTACGTAGCGGTACTCGTTCTCCGTATACCTGAACTCCGTATACCGCCGGTCCCGGGATAGGTCCGAGGGAATAAGCCTGGGTAGGTAGCCGATCGTCCTGATATGCGGGTGCTTGCTGCCAAGCTCGCCGACGTGGCCGCTGATGCCGGCATCGATGCCCGAGGACAGGACCGTCCCATTAAAGCCATCGAAAGCCTGCGTGATCAGGCCATGGTATGCGTCCGGCGTGCCCCTGATGGCAGTGTCGCAGCCCCCTGCCATGACGACGACAGGCCCCTTCAGCTTATCCTCCGGCGAGAGCGCCATCAACTCATGCATGTGCTCCCCGGAGCAGCTCGCCAGCCCTATCAGTAAAAGCCTCCTGACCCATTCGTAGCCCTGAAGCTGCTTTTGTACCGGCTTGAGCCTGGCCAGGGCCTGGAATGACGAGTCGACTATCCAGGGCTCGGCGCTCAACTGGATGGCCTTTGCGTACGCCGTGAGGCTCTCATAGGGCTCCCCGAGGAACAGGTACAGCTTGCCTAAGTTATAGAACGCCCAGGGCAGGTTCACGTTGACGTCGATCTGCTGGCGGCATATCCCTATGGCGGCAAAAATGTTCGAGCGCACCTGGCGGATGACCGAGACATTTTTATTGTACGAGAGCTCGTGCTCGAGCAGTGTCCTGACCTATATCTCGGCCTTAAGGCCATATACTCCTTCGGGTATGTCGACGGCCACGTCTTTATCGGTGAACTGGTGGACGGGATCGTTGAACTCGCTTCTCTTTCTCTGGGTCTTTTCGGCAAAGCTGGCTATCCCCTTGGGCCTGGACTGCACGATGGCCAGGGGCGAATACTTCTTCGCTACCTGGTACAGGACCATCTGCATCGTCTCCGCGTATAGCTTATACCTCGGGTAGTCCTCCGTGTACTGCGCTACCTGTTGCCTCACCCACTCTCGATCGATCAAATTAGCATCCGCTTCCACCCTTTCACCCCGAAATCAATCGCACTTTTATATAAGGTATGTGCGCACGAAAGGCCCCACCCAGTCCACGAGCTCTATGGACATCATGTCCTCCGGCGAAGCCCACGTTTCCGCCTCGTGCTCGGGGCTGATCACCGGAAGGCCCGGGGCGGGCTCCGCTTCCATGACGAGCTGGATGGCAGTGACGTGGGGCATCTCGACATTTGCCGCCCCTATGAACCGCTTTAGCTTCACGGCAAGGCCCGTCTCTTCCCGCACCTCGCGCAATAATGCATCGTCGAAACGCTCCCCCATATCCACCTTGCCGCCAGGGAACTCCCACTTGCCCGGATAGTTCCTGGACTTCATGGACCTCTTTAAAAGCAGACAGCGGCCGTTCTTATCATAAATGACCGCCCTCACGGATAACCCGAACGGTTTATCGGATACCATACGCCCACCTATTAGTTCAACTAATTATTCGAAAGTATATGGCGAGCCAGTATTTTTAAATTACCGTATCGTCCTATATGAGCGCTTTTCCATATTTACCGTTCAACGCCTTCCCGATTGCGCCGATGAACTCGTCCTTCGAGAAGGGCTTCCTCAATATGGGGGCGTCCGAGAGCTCCCGGGGCAGGTCCGCGCTGTATATCTGCTCCGCGGTCACGAACATTATCCTGGCACGCCTGTCCAGCCGGTATATCTCCTTTGCCACCGATATGCCGTCCACGTCCGGCATGTTAACGTCCATCAGGACGAGGTCGGGCTTCTTCTTCATTTTTTTATATTTACTGATGGCATCATGCCCGTTCCCGGCCATGCCCGCGATACGGTACTTGCCATAAAGGGAAAGCAGCGTCCTGTACAGGCAGAGCAGCTCGATATTATCATCTACGATAAATAAGCTATCCATCCCAATCCAACCCCTTGTTTATAGTACCTAAATTATAAATGGGCTAAATATACATAAACTTTTCTTTGTACCGTTAAAGCTGCAGTACCGTAATATAAAAGTACGAAAAGTACATAGTAGTGAAAACACGTTTACATATGTGATATTATGGCCCTGAAGAAAAACGTGGCCGGCATTGCCCGGGACGCTTTAACGTTCATCCTGGAGGCGAGCAAGTCCACGCATCCCCACGAGTTCGCGGGATTACTGCGCTCGGACGGCCGCCTCATCACCGAGGTACTGCTGGTGCCCGGCACCACTTCGGACGAGGCATCGGCACGCATGCTGCTGGACATGATGCCGCTGGACCTCTCCGTCGTCGGCTCGGTGCATAGCCACCCCGTACATGACCTCCGGTTCTCCAGGGCGGACGCGGACATGTTCGGGGCCAAAGGCTATTACAATATTATCGTCGCCTACCCGTATACCGAAAAGGACTGGGTCTGCTATAATCCTTCGGGCGAGAGGGTAGACTTACAAGTAGTGGAGGCAGGCTGATGATAAAGGTAGTCGCCACGGGGACGTTCGACATCCTCCACCCGGGCCACGTGCTCTACTTGAGCGAGGCGGGAAAGCTGGGCGACGAGCTGTACGTCATCGTGGCCAGGGACAGCACGATAAAGCACAAGCGAAAGCCCCTCGTGCCCGAAGACCAGAGGCTCTTCATGGTGCGTGCCCTCAAGTGCGTCGACCACGCTTTACTGGGAAGCGAGGACGACATGTTCAAGCCTATCCGGGAGATCGACCCCGACATCATAGCGCTGGGCTTCAACCAGCACTGGGACGAGGAGAAGCTGCAAAAACAGCTTAAGGAGAAGGGGCTAAAGGCAAAGGTCGTGCGCATCACGAAGTGCGACCCGTCCCCTTATGCGTCCAGCAGCCATATCAGGCAAAAAATAAAAGAAAGCGATTGTTGAATTCATATATCATTGGTGGAGTCATACATGTTAAGAGTAGGCATAATCGGCGGCACCGGATACACCGGTGGCGAGCTGCTGAGGCTCCTGAGCGTTCACCCGAAGGCAGAGGTAACGGCCGTGACGTCAAGGAGCCACGCGGGAAAGCCCGTTGACGCATTGCACCCCAGCCTGAAGGGCCTCATCGACATAAAGTTCGAGGACGCGGACCCCGGGGCCATCGCGGGCAAGTGCGACGTTGTCTTTACGGCGGTGCCGCACGGCGCCGCCATGGGGGTCGTGCCCGGCCTCGTTGAGGCGGGGCTGCGCGTCATCGACCTGAGCGCAGATTACAGGCTGCCGACCGACGTATTCGAGGCCGTCTATAATAAAAAGCATTCGGACCCCCGACCGAACGTCTACGGCCTGCCCGAGCTTCACGCCGAAGATGTAAAGAACGCCACAGTGGTCGGAAACCCCGGGTGCTACCCGACCGGCGCCATACTGGCCGGAGCGCCGCTGGTCAGCGCGGGGGTCGTAGACCGCATCGTGTTCGACTCAAAGTCCGGCATCTCAGGATCGGGCCAGGGGCCCAGCGAGACCACGCATTACCCGAACGTCGCCCAGAACGTCCGGCCCTATAACATGACCACCCACCGACATAAAGCCGAAATGGAGCAGGAGCTGGGCCTGTTGAACGCCAGGGCTAAGGTCTACTTCACCCCGCATGTGATACCCTCGGTCAGGGGGATCCTGACCACCGCCCACGCCTTCGTGGACAGGGCGCTTACTGATGATGAGGTGCGGTCGATATACGAGGAATTCTACCGCGGGAAGCCCTTCGTCCGGATGAATAGCCCGTCACTGGCCAACGTCAGGGGCTCCAACTTCTGCGACATCGCCTTCGAGGCCGATAAGGGTAACAACCGCATCGTGGTCGCCTCCGCCATCGATAACATGGTGAAGGGGGCGGCCGGCCAGGCCATCCAGAACATGAACATCATGTACGGCCTGGACGAGAGGACTGGCATATGGATGAGCGGCCTGCCGCCGTGAGGGATACCATGAAAGTAGCCGATGTTATGACTAAAAACGTCGTCACCTGTGGGCCTTCCGACACAGTGCAGAGTGTCGTGAAGCTGATGAGCGATAAGGATATTAGTGGAATACCGGTCGTCGAAGGAGACCGTGTGGTCGGCATCGTGACTGAGGCCGATATCATGCGCCTTCTCGCCGTGCCTCAGCCTTCCGGCACGCTGTGGCTGCCCAGCCCGCTGGAAGTATTGATCGAGATACCGTTTAAAGAGCTACTGCAGCTGAGGCGGCTGCAGAGCGAGGTCAAGGATGTGGGCACGCAGGCCGTGGGCAGTATCATGCGTAAGGATGTCCTATCGATCGGCCCGGACGACGACATAGAGGATGCCGCCGCGATGATGGTGAAGCATAAGGTTAATAGGCTCGTAGTCCTCAGGGATGGGAAACTGGCCGGTATCATCACGCGCGACGATATCATACACGGGCTCGGAGGAACAAGGCACAAATGAAAATCGTAGAGGGCGGCATCTGCGCCGTAAAGGGCGTCAAGGCGTATGGTATTAAGGATGGTAAGATGGGCCTTGCGGTCATTGTGGCGAGGGGCCCGGCCGCGGCCGTATTTACCTTGAATAAGGTAATGGCCGCGCCCGTACTCGTAACACGGGACCACGTGAAGACGAACGGCGCCACCTTCAACGGGATCATAGCCAACAGCGGCGGCGCCAACGCTTTCACGCACGAGCAGGGCATCAGGGACGCGATCGAGATGGCCCGGATGCTGGCCGGGCGCCTCGGGGTCGACCCGCACACTATCGGCGTCGCTTCTACGGGCGTGATCGGCAGGCCCCTGAACATGGCATGGATCAGGGGGCATTTTGACGAAGTGTTCGACAGGCTGAGCAGCTCCCCGGACGGCAGCCTGACCGCCAACCGTGCGGTCATGACCACGGACCTTGTGCCCAAGTCATTCGCGGTCGAGCTGGACGACGGCGTCCGCATCGGCGCCATAGCCAAGGGCTCGGGCATGATCGAGCCCAACATGGGCACCATGCTATCTTTCGTTTTCACGGACGCGGACATTTCGCACGATAAATTGCAGAGGTGCCTCAAGAGTGCCGTAGATAAGAGCTACAACATGGTCGTCGTGGACGGCGATACGAGCACTAACGACACTGTCACGCTCATCGCGACGGGCTTGGCGGGTAAGCCGGATATGAAAAAATTCCAGGAGGGCCTCGATAAGGTCTGCATTGAAATAGCGAAGCAGATAGCCCGGGACGGCGAGGGCGCCACAAAGCTAATAGAGGTCACCGTCGACGGGGCAAATAGCATTAAAGGGGCGCGGAAGGCCGCTAAGGCGGTGGTGCGCTCCCCCTTGTTCAAGTCGGCCGTCTACGGCACCGACCCCAACTGGGGCAGGGCCGTATGTGCCATCGGGTACTCGTCCTGCGAAGTAGACCCCGCTAAAGTTACGCTCACCTTTTCGAACGGGAAGGATTCCGTCTTTCTGGTGGATAACGGTATCCCGAAGAGCGATGAGGCCACGCTGGCAAAGGCCAAGGCCATCATGGGCGGGAACACGCTTTACGTTAAGGTCGGCCTGGGCCTGGGGAATGCCAGCGCGACCGCCTGGGGCTGCGACCTGACGCACAAGTACGTCGACATCAACGCGTCCTATACAACATAAGCTATTTTTATAATTTGATTACATTTATTATACTTAGCTTATCCGAAAAATTATATATTATAAAAAATCCTATGATTAAGAGTCTTATCATTATGAGCCCACAATCTACATTTATTGGCGTTAAGGATATTTCGTCCCGGGAACAGCTCATACTAGAATTAAAGAACTCCAACAAGCTATTATCGAGCATCATCGAGTTTTACCCCGACGCCACGCTCATAATCGATAACGATGGCAGGGTCATCGCATGGAACAAGGCGATCGAGGAGATGACCGGAGTAAAGGCAGAAGAGATGATAAGCAAGGGCGACTACGAGTATGCCATACCGTTCTACGGGCAAAGGAAGCCGCTCCTGTTAAATATGCTGGACGTGCCCCCCGCGAAGATCAATGAAAGATATAAGGATATCAGTATACGCAATGACAAGCTCGAAGCTTTAGCGGTGAAAGCGAAAATAAAAGGTGAGGATGTCGTAATATGGGCTACTGCTTGTAAGCTATATGGCGCCGATGGAAAAGTGGTGGGGGCCATCGAGTCGATCAGGGACATTACTGACCAGAAGCGGAACGTGGAGGAACTTAGGAGACACAAGGACCACCTGGAAGAGCTTGTCGCCGAACGCACTGCCGACCTCAGCGAGGTCAACTGGGAATTACAAAAGGAGATCGCCGAGCGTAAACAGGTAGAGGAAGAGCTAAGTAAGAATGAAAAATTTTTGAAAAATATATTTGAATGTATTCAGGATGGCCTCACTATCCTTGATAATAATATGAATATCATACGTATAAACCGTACGATCGAGAACTGGTTCCCCCACATGCATCCAATCTTAGGTAAAAAATGCTATTATGCATATCACCTTCGATCCGGACCTTGTGAGAATTGTCCTAGCATTAGAGCAATTAACGAAAAGACGCCGCAAAATGGCGTAGTGCCGTTTAACGGGCCTAATGGCATTTTCCGTGGATGGATGGAGCTATATTCTTTTCCATTGTTCGATGACGACGGGAACGTCGTAGGGGTCATCGAACAATCGCGCGATATAACCGGGCGCAGGCGATCCGAGGAGGCTCTTCAAGAAGCAAAGGCCGAGGCCGAGCTATATCTTGACCTGATGGGCCACGACATAAACAACTTAAACCAGATAGGCCTGGGTTTCCTGGAGATGGCACTTGAAGCGCCGGGCCTGGACGACAGAAGCCGATCTTTATTATCCAGGCCGCTGGCGGCGCTGGAAAACAGCTCGAGGCTGATCGACAACGTTAGAAAGCTCCAGAAGGCCAGGTCCGGCGAATTGCATCGCATGGAAATAGATATCGGACGGGTATTATCGGATGTGCAGGCTAATTATTCCCATATTCCCTGTATGGACGTCACTATCAATTATACCTATATTAGCGGCTGCATGGTGATGGCGAACGAGCTGCTATACGACGTATTTTCTAACCTCGTGGGAAATGCCATAAAGCACTCGACCAGAAAGCCCGTGATAAGCATTGGCCTGGAAAAAGCGTTAGAAGGCGGGAAATTGCATTACAAGATCATCGTAGAGGATAACGGCCCCGGCATTTCCGATAAACTAAAACCCCGGATATTCGACCGGCATCTCCGGGGCAGCACCAAGGCAAAGGGGAGCGGCATCGGGTTGTACCTGGTCAAAACGCTCGTGGAGAGCTATGGCGGGTGGGCCGTCGTGGAAGACCGCATACCAGGCGATAGAAGCGAGGGGAGCAGGTTCGTGGTCATGCTGCCGGCCCAAAAAAGCTCACGATAAATGGAAAGCGTAAAGGTTATTCTAAAATAAGTTATTAGTAGCTACAAATCTTCCGAATAATATTGATTTTTTATAAAAAGCGTTATAGAATGGATGGGCTTATTGCTTTATCCATGACATAGAAGGGAGGGGCCATGAGGCTTTAGGGGATAACATGGCTATCGTTCTTTCCTAATTTTGTTTTTCGGCTATTGGTAGCTGGACGACGAACCGGGCGCCCTTCGTAGGGTCTCCCTGGATACGGTCTTCTACCCAGATCATACCATGGTAGTCCTCTATAATCGTCTTGACGAGGTAAAGCCCGAGCCCTTTTCCCGTTAGCTTACCCTGGTCGTCGTGCATCCTGTCGAAGATCCCGCCCTTCCGGCCATCAGGTATGCCAGGGCCATCGTCTTCAATGACAATACGGCATAGCTTCCGGCCGTTCTCGTCGACGCACCGGGTGCGGACATCCACATTCAGAGGGCCATTCGAGTGCTTGATGGCGTTCCCGATCAGGTTGATGAACACGTCCTTTAATAGCTCGTTAGCCATTACCTGGCACCCGCAATTCGCCTCATAATTGACCTTTATGTCCCTGCCCGGCGGAACGTCGATATAGCCTTTTACATCCTGTAAAACTTTGTCGACATCAATGCTTTGTTGCACGAATAGGCCCTTTTTTTCTCCGCGGAGCTTTCTCACGTTATCGATAAGCCTGGAGCCTTTCTTAAGATTGTCGATGGACGTGAGTATGAACACTTCGCTATCTTTGCTCAGCGCCCCTTCCTGTCTGAGCTTATCGTCGGCCAGCTCTAAATAGCCCATCGCCACCTGGTGAATGTTATTGATGTCATGGCCCATGAGGTCGACGTAGAGCTCGGCCTGGGTTTTCGCTTCGAGGAGCTCTTGCTCGGCCTTTAATCGGTCGGTTATATCCTCGATAATTGTGACGTAGTTCGAGATGCCGTCATTCGTGTTAAACGTCGGGAAGGCCTTTGCCGATAAATAACGGGCTGTTCCTCCGCCGGGCGGGCGATATTCGAGCTTCGGCATGACGATGGCCTTTCCTTGCTTTAGCCTGGACACGCCCGAAGTGAAGTCCAGGCCGATGGGGTCCGTACGGCTAAATAGGTTATAGCTACGGAGAATATCGGCTCTCTTAACGTTGAACATGCTCAAGAAAGAATCATTCGCGAGGATGAGGCTGCCGCTGGTGTCATATACGCTGATGGCGTAGGGTGCCTGCATCACGATGTCATCGATAAAGAGCCGGGAATCGTTAAGCCTATTACTGATCTTATCCAGCGCTTTATCCTTGAGATCGGTATTATAAAGGGCAAGGGCGAACATTATTAACATCAAGGAATTGCTATAGGCCGTATCCGTAATGCGCCCGGTGTCCAGGAATAGGATATTATCGATCGAAAACAGCCACCTCGACTCGAAAATAAGGTCGCCCAACGCGTTAACCGCTATGAATCCGGCGATGACCAGGATGAGGTAGTTTAAATTAAGCTTGATGTTCATGTTAATGAGCTTCAAGCTCTGGCAGAGAATGACGATATCGCAGATGAGATAGGACAGGAGGAGCAGCACCTCGTACAGGCTGGCACTATTCCAGTTGACGTTCAAGAGCACCAGGAAAGCGACCGTCATTGACAGTATAATGCCCGCAGCGGTGATTATTTGGTCCCGCGTCGGCGGGACGAGTGTCCATTGCTTAGATTTTTTAAGCGTGTTAAGCCCGAGAATTAATATTAAATAGCTGATGAGAAAGCCGAAGCCTACGATATAATAGGCCGGCGAATCGTTATCGTAATGCGGTAAAATGACGTACTTAAGCAGAAGCGTCGCCGTCCACGGCACGAGGATAATGCTGAATAAGCGCGTAACATATTTTATATTTTTATCGATGCTCGAATAATAGATCCGGGTCAAGAGGAATATGCTCAGGATGGGCCATATGAACAGGAGGGTCCCATATGCGATGCTGCGGTAAGGGATAAAAAGGAGTATGGCCAGGTTAAATAAAAGGGACAGGGCCAGCGCGACGATAGAATATTTAAATCCCTGGGGTCCAATGTGTTTTATAAGCCCATTGGCATTACGGTAAGCTATGGTCATGACGTTATTGATAAACCCTTTATAGCCGTCCGCTTCGGTTAATTTGTTGACCATACCGACCAACTGCCGATAGATCGAGTAAATACCGCCAGAGATAGTTCGAGGAGGTATTACTCAAAATAGTAAAATGCTTCAGACGATAACATTTACGGTCTGCGTGTTCAAAGAAAATTTCGTTAAGGGATCGATGATGGTCATCGTGGGCATCATCTGCGGTGTAGTAATGGGCTCCGCATATATATTCAGACCGCAACTACGAAAAAACTTCAATATTTTTATTACTTAGACCTATGTTCCAAACAAGGCCACAAAGAGTTTATTTCAGAAAAACACCCTAAATAAGTTATTAATAGTTAAAACATATTCTATGGGTTATCTTTTACGATAAAGTGGTGCCGATGAGCTTCAAGTCATTAAGGGGTTTCAGGGACTTCTACCCTGAGGAGATGGCCGCCCGCCGGAAGGTGCTGGACAGGATATTCGACGTGGTGCGGCCCTATGGCTTCAGGGAGGTCGACTCGCCGAGCCTGGAAATGCTGGAGCTGTTCCGGGTGAAGAGCGGCGAGGAGATCCTTACCCAGACTTTTAATTTTATGGATAGGAGTAAACGTGAGGTGACGCTGATACCTGAGTTGACTCCGACGGTGGCGCGCATGGTCGTGGAGCGGGAGAAGTCCCTTAAGCGGCCTATCAAGTGGTTCTCGATGCCTAAGATGTGGCGATACGAGGAGCCCCAATACGGGAGGCTTCGTGAGTTTTACCAGCTTAACGTGGATATTTTTGGCGTTCCCGGCCCCGAAGCGGACGCGGAAGTGCTGGCCGTCGGGATCGACATCATGTTGAAATTAAAACTGGAAGGCCAGTTTATTTTTAAGTTAAGCGATAGGCGGCTCATGCACGGTGTGCTCGAAAGCATGGGCATCGCCAATAAGGAGGCAGTGTTTGCCGCCATCGACAAGCGCTATAAGATCGGCTACTCCGAGTTCAAGGACCTACTTATTAAGGCGGGCCTGGACGACTTTAAGGTAGGGCAGCTGCTTTCTATCCTCGATTCGCGGGGGCCATTAGCAGAGGCGCTGCCTCGCCTGAAGCAATTGCTGTCACTTGAGAACGAGGCAATACGGGCCGGCTGTGAGAGCCTCGAAAAACTAGCGGACCTTATGGCAATGTACCGCATGGAGCAGTACTGCGAGCTGGACCCCTCGGTGATTAGAGGCCTGGCCTATTACACCGGGACCGTGTTCGAGTGCTATGACACGAAGGGCGAGCTGCGGGCAATCTTTGGCGGAGGCCGCTACGATAAGATAATCGAGCTCTTCGGCGGAGAGCCGATGCCGGCGGTCGGCTTCGGAATGGGCGACGCCGTGCTGGAGATACTCATGAAGCGGGCAGGAATGTGGCCGGAAAAAAAGCTCACTACGGATTACTTCATTCTCACGACTTCCCCGCAGTTCATGGAAACCGCCATATTCCTGGCCCAGGCGCTGCGCGAGCGCCACTTCATAGTGGAGACGGACCTGCTGGGCCGGAACTTCGGGAACCAGATGAAGTACGCCAACAGCATCGGAGCGAAGTACGTGCTCATCCTCGGCGAGAAGGAGATGGCCGGCGGGCAGGTCTCGATTAAAAATATGGAGACCGGGGAGCAAAAGACCGAAGAGGTCATCAAGTTCCTGGAAAGCGCAACAAAAGGCGGCCAGAACTGATTTTTTAACGGATAGCGGCTTGATAGACCACGGCGTCTTCCGGGTCGAGGCCGCTCCACTTCACCGTATAGCCCAGCAACTTAAGCACGGGATCGACCGCCGTTACGCCCTTCGAGCGCACGAGGGCCGAAGCCTCCGCATACCGCATCGTCCCGGGCATAGATCTTTTTAGCGCCTCAAGTACATTCGAGGAGAGCAGCTCATTGCCCGCCAGCATATAGCCAGGCATAGCATTATCCTCAAGGTACCGCCTGACCGTCTCCGTGGAAATACCGGTTTTAGCAGAGAGGTCGTCGATGCGGATGACGTCTCCTTCGAGCGGTAGTCCCGCCGCCTTTAGCCTGCTGACGCCCTCGGAGACCTTTTCCTCATCCCAAACCCTAAGCCGGTCCAGCACCTCTTTGAGCGGTATCTTCCGGTCAAAGAGGATAACATTTTCAGTGACGCTTTTGAAGGCGTCGCAGGCCATCTTAGTGCTGGCCAGCACCATGAGCTCGGTATCCTTCAGCTCGCCCAGCTTGGCCACTTTCCTCTTCAAATATTCCGCAGTCCAGAAGCCCGCGATCTCAACGTAGACCTTCGCGCCGTCCTTCTCCAGCAAAAAGTCGGGTATATACAGGTACCTGCCCGCGACGAGCGGCTCGGGCTCTCTAACGATTTGCCAGCCAGTGCCGGCATTCCTAAAAGAGTCGTAGAAACGCTCCTCTGGCTCACTATCGAATTCAATGGCATTATAAGCCCCTGCGGCGTTACCGAACAGGTGCCCATGCGTCCGCTCATCCATGCCGAAGCGGTAAAGCCTCGGGTCGCCGTTGAAGTCCTTCCTCAGGATGGAAGCTTCCATGCTCCAGCCCGGCGAGGCCACGATGAAGGGCAGCAGCTTCGCCAGCGAAGTCCCGTAGCGCTCGGTCGCTTTTATGGCCGATACCGGGCCGTCCACCGTTATGTCCAGCCTGCCGCCCTCGTGGCTGGCCGAATACATGAGGCCGAGCCGCTTGACGGCACGGAGTACCTCCTTGTGTTTCGTGGAGGCCCTGAACCTCATCTCCGTGGCCTTGAACAGCAGGGTCTGGGCTAACGATAGGTTGTACTCTTCTAAAAGCGCAGCTGGCGTAGGTGGCGAAAAGCCGCTTATTATTAGCTCGTCCTCCAGGTCGGCGAACATCGAGGCTTCAACGGCCTCCGCCGACAGGCCCAACTTCTCGGCCGCCCGCTCGAGGATGCCAGAGCGCGCAGCGGACGCCAGGACCGGGTATTCGGCGGCGGCCAGCGCAAAAACTTCACGCCTTACGGCTTCGGGAGTACCGGCGCTCTCCACAGTGAGCGTACAGCGGCGCTCCAGCAGCGCCACCAGGCCGCGGACAAGCCGGTAATCGAACCCCTGGTCCTCCATCTCCTCCAAAATGTCCTTGAGCTCGCCCAGCTTCTTGCCCGTATGGTCGCTAAAGGCCCGGATTATGTCCTCCGCCAGGGCGACGCTATCGTCATGGGGCTCGATGAAAGCCGGGGCTATACGGTCGCCCCTCACCTGCGTCTTAAGCAGGTCCGCGCTCAGCATTACCGCTCCACCGCCTTATTCCGCCTGTAGGACGTGTCGACCTCATTCGTGCTTCCCGACACTATCTCGTAAAGGACGGCCTTCTTATCGCCTTTTTTCCTCAAGATGCGCCCGAGCCTCTGGACGAATTCTCTCTTACTGCCGCTGCCGCTCAGGATGATGCCCACGTTAGCATCGGGGACGTCCACGCCCTCGTCCAGCACCTTGGACGTGACCAGCGCCCGGTATGCGCCCGACTTAAAATAAGCAAGGTTGCGGGCTCGCTCGTCCTTCTGCGTGGTATAGGTGATAAAAGGTATGAGGAATTGCCTGGAGATGCGGTAGACGAGGTCGTTGTGCTCGGTGAAGATGAGTACCTTGTCGCCGGGGCCGGAGTGCTTCCGCAGCACGTCGGCCAGCGCTTCCAGCTTCGAAGAGGAGTTTAGCGCCGTGACGCGGGCCCTGTGCCGCGCCAGTATCGCCTCTCTGGCCCCTCTGTCCCGGCCGCTCCGCATGACCAGCCTCTCGAAGTCACGGGGCGTCCTCAATACCAGATTATTCTCCCTTAAATAATTCTTATAAATATCCATGTCTCGCCGGTATTGCGTCTCCTCCTCCGGCGTGAGCTTCACGTAGATACGCTTGAGGTCGAAGGGGGCGAGGTGCACTCCCTCCATGCTTTCCACGTTCCTCTCGAACACTTTGCCGCCCACAAGCCTGGGCAATTCGGAGTGGCGCCCGTCCTCGCGCTCGTACGTGGCCGTCAGGCCCAGCCTTGCGGGGCAGGCGAACATCTCGGCGATACTCGAATACCCGGGGGAAGGCAGGTGGTGTACCTCGTCAAAGACGACGAGCTTGAACTTATTGCCTAACTCAGCAGCCCTGATGTAAGCCGTATCATAGGTCGCCACGGTCACCGGGCCCAGCCGGTGCTCCTCGCCGCTATAGACGCCCGCGTCGATGCCGAACTCGTCGTCAAGCATGGTCTTCCACTGCGCCAGAAGGTCCAGCGTGGGCACGATAACAATGGCGGGGTTTACCATCGAGATGGCCTTCATGGCGACGTGGGTCTTTCCCGAACCCGTCGGCAGCACAACTACACCCCATGCGCCCGCCCGGTCCCAGGCCGATACCGCACGCTCCTGGTAGTCCCGCAGGACCGTCCTCATGGCCAACATAGGGCACGGGACGAGGTCCGGCACATCATCCCTTGAAGAAAATCCTGACGATTCCACGTATGCCTTAATATCCCTATACAGTAGGGCGGGGGCCCGGTAGGCACCGGCCCGGGAGTCCCATACGGAGCCGGGCACCCGGACATTGCCAAACACGAGAATAGTGCCCTTATCATAAGCGAGGCGGATCATCGAGAATAGAATGCGGGGTATTTAAATAATCATTGTGGTCGGCGCTTGGTTTTCCGGCCGCAGCACGCCGTTAATCGCCAAAACGGCGGAGGCGTCATGCAGGAGAGCGAGCGCATGGCAAATATTTGGCCTATATCATTGGTTTTCCCGAAATAATTACAAAAAAAACGCCCATTATTCGATTTACATTCGATAAGTATATTAGCGACGAAGTAGTTACCAGTAATGGAGCATTGCCATGCACATGATACACCGGATATTGATAGTCATTATCCTCGTGATGGTGATGCTAATTATTTCCATGGACTACTTCGGGTTTCATGGCTCTATTTTACTCGGCCAGGTCGCGAACGGCGTGGTCGTCGATGCCATTGACGCCTTCTGGAAGCTGTTCGAGGGCCCCAACGCCTTCACGAACTTCATGTTCTTCGCCGTGATCTCGATTGGATTGCTGGTCGCTATCCTTGCGATGTTCTATAAGTTCATAAAAGGGTAGGCGCCTTCAAATGCTCGGCTTGTTATTGCTCGAGCATATCAGGGTTACTCCCGTTAAAATGACCAGCGTGGGTAACAATAAAAGCACGATCTTGATTATTCCATCCGTGAAGGAATTGACTAATGCAAACGTCACGAAAAATACGATGCCCGGTATTAATAGCGCTAGCCCTCTAGACGAACTCATATTGATCACTTCGACTTTATTTACAAGAACATATTGTTCAAGTATATGATAAACATTTCGATTAACTTTGAAAAAATAAAGTTACGTTGCTCGTTTATTCGATAATTTTACTTCTTTTTTGATATTTTTTGAATAATTTATTTCTTTATTTTTCATCCCTGCCCTATCTTTTAGAGGCACGATTTATGATCCTTGATACACTAAGCCGACGCTTGCCGAAAGACCACAACCTTTAAGTTCATCGAAGGCTAAAAGTTGGGACTATGAGAGGCTTTGAGGGGTCGAGCCCGGAGGTCGTCATCGTAAAAGCGCTGGGCGTATCCATCGTGGTTTCGCTTTTGATGCTGTTGACTAGCCTGGGGTTCATCTACCTTTTCTCGCCAGGCATGGACGTGCCCCTGTCGACGGCCCTGCTCCTGGTCGTTTTCGCCCTCTCGTTCGTGGCCGCGGCCGTACTGCTGGATAGGGCGAGCGATAACCTGCTGGCCTCGTTCATGGGGGGCGGCGCCGTCGCCCTCAGCGCTACCGTCTTCGTAGTAGCACTCGTCTCCGGCATATACTTCCTTATTAATACCGATAAAATGATACTGCCGGGCATGGATATGCTCCTCACGGGCTTCGCGATATGCCTCATCGCCAGCCTAATCATCAACAGGCTGACGCTAAAGCTTTAACAGGGCCGGAAATATTTTCAACTATATACTAATTTTTCCCAATATAAGCGCTTGCATACTGACCGGTCCAGCAAGTATAAATATTCGAAAAAGCGTATAACATTTTAGGGTTTGGATTGGAGTTGTTGAGCGAGTAAATCTCGTCGACACACGCTGGTTCGTCAGCGAAGGCCATCGATAAAATGCCTTAATTCCCTCCATTTTCACGCCCTTTCAGGGCCGAGATACTGGCCCGCCCTTCACATAAAATCGTCCGGTACTTACAAAACAAGGACGGCCTGAGAAAGCTAGCGAAAAAAAATAAAATAAAAACTTATTAAAGGCGAACATGCTAAAGTCGGGCATCGCGCATCCACCCCAAAAAGGATGAAAAAACCTGCCCATAAAAGCATGCCGCCCAATATAAAAAAATGGGGATGGGAAATAAAATGGCAATGCAATCAATTGTGCAGGAAGCACTAAAATACACTGAAATGGAACGTGAGTACAGGAACGATAAAGGGGAGAATACCGTTGGTAACGATTTTGAGGACTTCGGTCTTCCCCAGATCAAGATCGTCGGGTGCGGAGGCGCCGGTAACAACACCATCAACCGCCTCTACAACATAGGAGTGGATGGCGCTGAGACTATCGCCATCAACACCGATAAACAGCACCTGGACGTCATCAAGGCGGACAAGAAGATACTGGTCGGTAAATCGTTAACCCGAGGTTTGGGCGCAGGCGGCTTCCCCGAGATAGGCAAGAGGGCAGCAGAGCTGGCGAGGAGCACCTTACAAGAGGTATTGAAGGACGCGGACCTGGTCTTCATAACGGCGGGCATGGGAGGAGGAACGGGTACCGGCACGGCACCCATCGTGGCGCAGGTCGCCAAAGAGGCGGGCGCCATCGTGGTCGGCATGGTATCCACGCCGTTCAAGGTCGAGAGGGCCAGGATGGTCAAGGCGGAAGAGGGCATAGCGGACTTGCGGGCGGCGGCGGACACCGTCATCGTGCTGGATAACAACCGGCTGCTCGAGTACGTGCCTAACCTGCCGCTGGAGCAGTCGTTCTCCGTCATGGACCAGCTAATTTCCGAGACCGTCAAGGGCATTTCCGAGACCATAACCCGGCCGTCGCTCATTAACCTGGACTTCGCCGACGTTAAAGCGATCATGAACGCAGGCGGCGTCGCCGTAATGTTAGTGGGCGAGACCAAGAGCCAGGATAAATCGGATAACGTCGTAAGGACGGCTTTGAATCACCCGCTGCTTGACGTCGATTACAGGGGCGCCACGGGCGCGCTGGTGCACATCACCGGCGGGCCGGACCTCACGTTGAGAGAGGCGGAGAACATCGCAGAGTCGCTCACGTACGAGCTGGATTCGCACGCCAACGTTATATGGGGCGCCAGGATCCAGAAGGACTATGAGGGTAAGGTAAGAGTGCTGGCCATCATGACCGGCGTGCAGTCGCCGCAGATCATGGGTAAAGGCCAGAAAGCCATGGCATCGGCATCCGACGAGATGCCCATGGGCAAGATCCCGATGCGTAGTAGTCAGCCCAAGAAGGGCCCCCTTATAGACGTGATTAAGTGAAGGCACCCCCTTCACTTCAATTATTTTTCAATTTTACTAAAAACGAGTAAGGGACGCCACACCTTTTCTTTTTTTATTTTTCGGCCGATGGCTAAGTATTTATCGAAGAATCGCCTAACATACCCTGATACGCATGGCGGCGATAACGACAAGCGGGTTAACGAAGAGGTACGGGGGCCTCGAGGCGTTGAGCGATCTAAGCATAACGGTCGAGGAAGGGGAATCATTTTGCCTGCTCGGGCCGAACGGGTCGGGGAAGACGACCACGATAGGTATTTTGACGGGCTCGTTGCTGGCTACGTCGGGCAGCGCGAGCGTCATGGGCATCGACGTGATGGCCGACCCCATAGGTGTCAAGAGGAAGATCGGCATCGTGCCTGAGATGGAGTACCCGCCCAGCTTCCTGACGGTCCGCGAGTACCTGGACCTGGCGTGCAGCCTGCGTAAGGTGGAGGACCCTAAGCCTAAAATAGATAGGTGGGTCCAGTTCTTCGGGCTTGAGAGTAAGGAAAACGTGCCATGCAAGGACTTGAGTAAGGGCACCAAGAAGAAGGTCATGTTGTCGGCCGCCCTGGTGCACGAGCCCAAACTATTGTTTTTAGACGAGCCGTTCCTCGACCTTGACCCCATCATCCAGCGCAACACGCGCGAATACCTGCGCTCGTACGTAAAGGAAGGAGGCACCATCTTCCTGTCCACGCACATCCTGGAAATCGCCGAAAAGCTGTGCGACCGCGTGGGCATCCTGTACAACGGCAAGCTCATAGCCTCGGGAGGGCTGGCCGAGCTCAAGCATTCGCAGGAGAGCCTCGAGGACGTGTTCATGAGGCTGGTGGTGGAGGCCGCATAATGGAGCTCCGCCCTAACTTGTTTTTATTGCTCCTCAAGGAGGAGTACCGGGCGCAGTCCTCCATGTTCCACAGCTCGTTCCTGGTGTACCCGTTCTTCGTGCTGGCAATCTCGCTTATCATGGGCTTGTTGCTATTGCCCATGCGCACCGCCCTCACGACTGAGCAGCTAGTGATCATCGGGCACGTGGGCGTCCTGGTGGCGGGCATGCTCGTCGGAGGATTCGCCATGTTCCAGGACCCCATCCTGGAGCGGCGCATGGGGGGTGTCCGCATGCTGCTCGGCACGCCGGGCATGCTCCCCATCACATACAAAGAGATCTTCTCATATTTTTACGTCAAGGACATCCTCTATTACATCGTTATTAACGTATTGCCGGTGCTGTTCGGCGTTTATATCTCCACGCTCTTCACGGGGCTCCACATTAACCTGTTCATGGCCGCCGTGACGTTCACCTCGGCTTTCCTCATGGGCGTTTCCCTTACGTTCGCCCTTTCCACCGTAATGGTCAGGAGCAGGGCCGCCCTGGCCGTGGTCATGGTCGCTCTCATCGCCGTCATCGCCTGGCTCTCGCTACAGGCCGGCCTGCTAAACGCGCTCGGCATGCTAGTGCCGCCCTCTGGCTCCTATATGAAGGGCTCATGGACGGGCATCCTCATAGCCCTCGCTATGTTCGTCGTCCTGTCGGCGTTCTCCCTTTTATGCATCCGGGAAAAGCCGGCACGGGCGGCCGAGAAACATTATGCCAGCCACTTCAAGGAGACCGAGAGGCGTTTTGCCGTCTTCGGGAAATACGGGCCTCTGGCGGCCAAGGAATGGATAGACCTGGTCAGAAGCGGCTCTTTAGGCTATGTCGTCTTCAGCTTCCTGATACCGCTGCTATTCTTGTGGGGCTTCCTGTGGATCCTCCCGACCGCGTTGACCTTCGCCATGGGGGGCGCAAAGGTCAGCTTCGGCTTCAACACCATATTCTACTCGGTGGTCATCGGGTTCTTCGCCTCGGAGCTCTACGGCTGGCTGAACCGGCTCGATGCCATCGAGTGCTACAAGACGCTGCCCATCACGATGCCCGAAGTCATCAAATCCAAGCTCATCCTGTTCATGCTCCTGAACACGGTCATATCGACCGTATACCTGGCCCTCATCTGCATAAGCCGGGGCGAGTACGGCATGTTCCCCTTCGCCCTCTATACGATGTTCATGGTCTCGGGCTACGTGGCCGTGGTCATCGCGTATATGACGGGCGTCTACACGAACAGCCTCCTATTTGACTATAAGGTGTTGCTGGCCTACTGGCTCGTCGTGGCGCCCGTGCTAATCGTTTTAATACTAATGTCGTTCGCCGACTGGCTACTGTGGCCGGGCGTCGCCTTCGCCACGGCCGCCGGCGTCGCCGCATACCTGATACTAAGAAGAATAGACTTGAAATGGGGGCGCGAAGAGTTCAAGGCTTAGATAGTTAGGCCGCCCAGGGACATATCTTTAAAATCGCCTCTTTTTTCAGATTTGTATTGGTTACGGTGGGATTGATCGTGGTCCCTGGGAGGCAACGGATACAATGGACATTTCATTTAATGTCATTTTCTCATCTTTTTAGTTATTCATTATATAGGTTGCGGTCAAGTATTATAAATATGCGTTATTAATATTACAAACACGTATACCACACCTTTATGTATTAGCCAATACAATAAAATTATTTATTCTTACTACGGTTTAATATGGGGAATACATGGATAAAGGGAGCATACCTGAGCTTATAAAAGAAATTTTAAAGACTAACCCGAGGGGCATGACGGTAGCGGAGATCGCTAAAAATATCGGCATGAACGCCCAGTCGACCGGCAGGCATCTGGACGTGCTCGCGGCGGCAGGGCACGTGGACGTCAGGACCTTTGGCCGTTCAAAAGTATATTATTTATCCCAGCGATTGCCGATAATGGCCATGATGAATCTCTCCCCCAATATCATCTTAGTTCTGGATAACGAGCTCAGGATAGTGAACTTGAACCAGAAGTTCCTCGACTTTACGAAAGTCAAGCGGGGAGACATACTCAACAAGTGTCTTGAGGATATTTCGTTCCCACTGGAGTTCAGTCCGGACATTACGCCATTCGCCGCCCGGGCATTGAAAGGAAATCGATCCCAGATAGAAGCCCACTATAATCTCGGGCCAAATAGGCTTTACTTTATAATAAAATTCATTCCCAATATCCTGGACAACGGCGAAAAAGGCGTGACCATGATCTTCGAGGATATCACGGAGCGCAAAAAGATCGAAGAAGAGCGCTCGTTCCTGGCGGCCATCGTAGAATCGTCGGAGGACGCGATCATCGGCAAGACGCTGGACGGCATCGTCACGAGCTGGAACAAGAGCGCGGAGAGGATATATGGCTATATGGCCGGCGAGATGATCGGCCGGAACGTGTCGGTCCTGGTGCCCCCGGACCGGCCCAATGAGATACCGGATATCCTCCGGAGGATAAAGCAGGGAGAAAGGGTCAAACATTATGAGACCGAACGCGTGCGGAAAGATAGAAAGAGGGTCTTGGTCTCCATAACAGTCTCTCCGATATTCAACGGCGACTCTCGTGTGCTGGGCGCTTCCACGATCGCGTACGATGTAACCGAGCGTAAGCAGGCTAAGAGGCCATCGGGAAAAAAACGTTAGGGCACTTTTACGAATATAACTCTATATTCACGTCTTAATTTTATCATTCCATAGCGTGTACTACCTTTTATGAGCTTGAAAGAGATGATCGAGGAGATCGAGCGGCAGCGCCGTCGGGGTAACTTTCGGGGGTCGGAGAACCTGCTGCGCATCGAGCAGAAACGCGTCGAGCTCGAAGGAAACGACCCTTACTATCACTTTCTCGGGGGCTTGCTCCTATACTATTTTAACTTCACTAAGGACGCCTATCTAAATTTCAACAACGCTTTGCTGACGGAAGATCACGACGACTTTTACGTTGATAAGTACAAGGGCATCATCTGCATGGACAAGGGCAGGTACGACCGGGCCCTTGATTATTTCAACAAAGCCCTAAAGACGGCCCAGGTCGCCGGGGACAGGGACTGGGTCACGGCCATGCTGAACGCCATCGGCAACGTGTACACGAGGCTGGGCAAATACGATGATGCCTTCGAGTCGTATTCGACCGCCCTTAAGACCGCCCTGGACACGGGGAATAAGGAATGGATAGGGACCAGCCTGTGCAACGTCGGCGTCACGCACAGCAACATGGGGGACTACAAAGGCTCGGTCAAGTACTTCGAGGACTCCTATGCGCTCGCCAGGGAGCTGGACGATAAGCGCGGCAGGAGAGTATGCCTGAATAACCTGGGCAGCGTTTTCAACAACATGGGGCAGCACGAAGAGGCACTGAAGCTCTTCGAAGAGGCGAGGAAGTACGCGGAAGAGATCGACGATAAATACGGTTTACGGGTCGTCTACAATAACCTTGGGTTCACGTACCGGACGACCGGCCGCCTAAAAGAAGCCCTGCAGTGCTACGAGCTGGCGCTGACCATCGCCAGGCAGATCGGCGACGACCAGGGGGCAAACGTCGCAAAGTACTGGATACTCGCAGTCTACGACGACATCCAGAAGATGGCCGCCTCCCACTAAGAAAAATTAATTATGGGCTGGCGCATATTAGCTATCGCAGGTTGAGGGGGCCCTATCCTTGTTAAATAAGCTGAAAAACATCTTAAGCGGCCCGGAGAAAAAAGAGGAGCCGCCCGTCGAATTACCCGAGGTCCGCCCCTTTGAGAACATGGAAGCCGAATCGGCGCCCGCCCCGGCCCACAGGCCCGACCACGTCAAGATAGACATCAACCACGCGGGCCACATGCGCGTCGTCGCCAAAAACGACGAGGAAGCTGCTCTCCTGGGAGCAGAGGCGCTAAAGCTCACGAGGGATAAAAAGACCATTACGTACGGCGAAGACACGGTATCGGCGTACCTCTCGGACTTTCCATACCTAAAATTTTTAACCATCACCATGAACGGCGACACGCTATGCACCTTCCCGTTTTTCAATACCGGCAACCCCATCGACGTGCGCATCACCGAGATAACCGAGTGCCGGAACGGCTGCGAAGGCCAGCTTGAAATATACACGAAGGGCTCGGCGATGACGTTTTTCGACGCCCTGTACTTTAAAAATAAGAATAGATACTACCCCGGAAAGGATGCCAGGGTACTTCTCTCCGGCATTGCCTACGTGCTCACCAGGATGAAGGGCATCGCCGTGGAGGATAAAATAAGCAAAAAAGCACAAAAAAATAACGTACACGACCAGGAGCTGGCCTTCAGGCACGAGAACGGCGACGTGGACGATTACGTTTTTAGGGGCAGGGTCAAGGAGGTCCGCGAGTTCAACGTGCTGGGCAAGAATGCCCAGGCCATTAAAGTGCCGCTCCGCATCGGCGCCGACTCCGTCATCGACATTTACGTCTGCGCCACCGAGAACGCCATAAAGGAAAAAATCCACAAGGGCGACTACGTGAGCGGCATCGTCTGGCTGCAAGGTTTTACCATTGGCTCTTAAGGCGGAGGCCGCCCCATTTATCAAAAGGCTTATAGCAAAAAAGCCATATAAGACTACAGAACAATTTGAAAAGTTAAAAACCGGAACTTCATTTTATCGAGGGTGTCACCATGGATTTTAGGTCTATCGAGGAGAAGTGGCAAAAGCGCTATGACGAGGTAAAGGCTTTCGAGCCGTCCGTGGAGCCAGGCAGGCCGAAATATTTTATCACATACCCGTACCCGTACATGAACGGCTATTTCCACGTCGGGAGGGCGTTCAGCGGCCTGAGGGCCGAGGTGCTCGCCCGATACAAGCTCATGCAGGGCTACAACGTGCTCTTCCCCTTCGCCTTCCACTGCACGGGCACCCCGATAGTGGCGGCGGCCGAGAGGATCGCCGAAGGCGAGAGTAAGCAAATGGATATCTTGCTCAGGGCAGGAGTACCCGAAGGCGAGATCCATAAGTTCGCCGATCCAGTGTACTGGACTCAATACTTCTCAAGCGCCACGAAATCCGACCTCAAAAGCGTTGGGGCGGCCATCGACTGGACGAGGTCGTTCATCACCACGTCGCTAAACCCGCACTATGACCGCTTCATCCGGTGGCAGTTCAGGCGTCTAAAAGAAGGCGGCTACGTGGTCATCGGCGAGCACCCCGTCGTATGGTGCCCGCACTGTAAGTCCCCTGTGGGCGACCACGGGCGCCTCGAAGGCGAAGGCGTCACCCCCGAAGAGATCTATCTCATCAAGTTCAAGCTGGGCGAGGCCATACTGCCCTGCGGCACGTACCGGCCCGAAACGTCCTACGGCGTCACCAACCTGTGGCTGAACCCGGAAGTCACCTACGTCAGGGCGAAGGTGAACGACGAGGAATGGATCGTATCTAAGGAGACCATCGCCAAGCTGGCTAACCAGAAGTTCATCGTCACGGCCATCGAGGAGGTCCGGGGCGTAGACCTGATCGGCAAGAAGGTGCTGAACCAGGTTACGGGCGTTGAAGTGCCCGTGCTGCCGGCCCCGTTCGTCGACCCGGCCGTTGGCACGGGCGTCGTCATGTCCGTGCCGGCCCACGCGCCCTACGACTACGCGGCGCTCCGCGACATCGAAAACAGCCCCGGAGAGTTCGGCCTTACCCCGGATATTATAAGCGGCATCAAGCTCATACCGCTCATCACCATCGAGGGCTTCGGCAAGTACCCGGCCAAGGAGATCATCGAGCAGATGAACATCAAGGGCCAGGACGACCCGAAGCTTGAGGACGCCACTAAGGAGATCTACAAGAAGGAGTTTCACACCGGTATTTTAAATGAGAACTGTGGTAAGTATGCCGGCCGCAAGGTCATGGAGGCCAAGCTGGAGCTCGTGAGCGATTTCGTCCACGGCAATAAGGCGGCCATTTTCTATGAGCTGCCCCAGCCGGTCATCTGCCGAGACCTGACCAAGTGCGTCGTCAAGATCGTCTCCGACCAGTGGTTCCTGAACTACAGCAATCCCATCTGGAAGGCGCAAGCCCATAATGCGCTAGACGCCATGACGCTCTACCCGGAAAAGGTCAGGAAGCAGTTCGACTACGTGCTGGACTGGCTGAAGGACTGGGCATGTACCAGGGAGTTCGGCCTGGGCACCGAGTTGCCCTGGGATAAGCGGTGGATGATCGAGTCGCTCTCGGATTCGACCATTTACATGGCTTACTATACTATCTCTAAGTACCTTCAGGACCCCGCCTGCGGCATAAAGGCGGAGCAACTGGCTGATGAGTTCTTTAATTTCGTGTTCCTTAACGAGGGCAGTATCGAGGACGTGTCAAAGAAGACCGGCATCGACGAGAGCCTGATATTGAGGATGAAGCAAGAATTTGAATATTGGTACCCCTTTGACATGAGGTGTAGCGGTAAAGACCTGGTACAGAACCATCTCTCATTCTGTATTTTTAATCATACGGCCATCTTCCCCGAGAAGTACTGGCCGCGCGGGATGGGCGTCAATGGGTTCTTGCAGCTTGACGGCCAGAAGATGTCGTCGAGCAAGGGCAACATTTACACGCTCAGGCAGGTCGTCGACACGTACGGCGCTGACGCCACCCGGCTTACGCTCATGTATGGCGGCGAAGGCCTGGAGGACCCCAACTGGGACAGCGAGTTCGCCAGGACGGCGGGGCCGAAGCTTGCGCAGTGGTACGACTTCGTCCGGGAGAACCATGGAAAGGGCCGGGATGACTATAAGTATATCGACCGGTGGCTCGAATCCGTGGCCACGAAGGCCATAAAGCTCACCAAGGAGGCCATGGACACCATGGACTTCCGTACCGCCATCCAGCGTGGCTATTTTGACATGCAGCGCTACCTCCGGTGGTACGTCCGCCGCTCGCCAGTGCCGAATAAGAGGATCATCTCCTGGTTCATCGAGGCACAGACCAAAATACTGGCACCCTTTACTCCTCATATTTGCGAGGAGATCTGGGAGAACATCGGCGGCAAGGGGCTCATCGCAAAAGCCCCGTACCCGACGTGGGACGAGAGGCTGATCGCCGATGAGACCATCGAGAGGTCGGAGGATTTTATAAGGAAAGTGATCGAGGACGCGCAGGAGATCATCACTGTGGCTAACCTGGCGCAGGCTAAAGACGCCTACATTTATACGTCCGACGATTGGAAGTATAAGGCGCTTCAGATCGCCTCGGGCAAGAACATGGGGGACGCCATGAAGGCGGTCATGGCCGACCCGGAGATGCGGAAGCAGGGCAAGGAGGTCAGCCGCTATATACAAAAAATAATCAGCGAGAGGCTTGTGCCCAGCGGCGTCGACGAGCCCGCCATCCTTAACGAGGCCCGAGACTTCATCGCCGGCGAGATCGGCTTGGACGTGTCCATTAACTCCGAGTTCGACCCGCAGAATAAGAAGAAGCACGCCATACCAGGCAGACCTGCGATTTTTATTCAATCATAGGACTGTTACCATTTTTCTTTTTGTTAAAGAGCCGTACCGTTAAGTATATACGACAGAAATAACTATGAATTGCTGCTATTGTGTTGGGCACGTAGATCAGGGGTAGATCGCTTCCTTGGCATGGAAGAGGCCTCGGGTTCAATTCCCGACGTGTCCATTGAGAATTATCTTATCTTTTTTTGGCGGGTCTCCTTCTAGAAGTATTTGGGCTTCTTCCTGACGGGTCTCCTTCTAGAAGTATTTGGGCTTCTTCCTGACGGGTCTCCTTCTAGAAGTATTTGGGCTTCTTCCTGACGGGTCTCCTTCTAGAAGTATTTGGGCTTCTTCCTGACGGGTCTCCTTCTAGAAGTATTTGGGCTTCTTCCTGACGGGTCGACGCCCGGCCTGATGGCCGGGCTACTCGGCGTTTTGGGTGCTACGGTGTCGGGGCCGGGCTTGCACCCTATTCGCCCGACCGCTGATGCGGCGGGCTCATACGCAAGCCCTAAGCGACGTTTTTACCCTTCGGGATAAAACGTCCATTGCCCCGTCACCTTCGCATCCGCTGATGCGGACTGATGCCCAAAACGCCTCGACGACCGCAAATCCTCACTCCTTGTTTAGGCTTGGGTCGCATCGTTTATGGTTCCTTTTTTTATTCGTTTGCCATCAGGCAATGTAGAAATCGGGGGTCCACGAGGGGGCGCCGCGCGGAGCGCCCTAGTTAAAGCGAAGCGGAGTCCCCCTTTAGTCTCAGTAAAAGAAAACGTGGTGCCTAACCATCCATGATCTTCTAGAACGAAGCGGAGTCCCCCTTTAGTCTCAGTAAAAGAAAACGTGGTGCCTAACCATCCATTATTTTCTGGTGTAAGTGGCGGTTTTAAAGTGCTCAAAAGTGGCGGAATTAAAATGCCCAAATAATCTCTTCGGGTTTGTGCTCGAAGGGATTTTGGTAAATGTTAAAATTGGAGGAATTTTTCTTGTTGAGAG
>Ga0315282_10001983_pt1 | contig 38329 bp, 63 predicted proteins | sample YL17G07_20_MG_FD_203693 | JGI IMG/M metagenome (GOLD analysis project Ga0315282, IMG submission 203693) | Sediment microbial communities from Yellowstone Lake, YNP, Wyoming, USA - YL17G07_20 | ecosystem: Environmental > Aquatic > Freshwater > Lake > Sediment | place: USA: Wyoming | collected... | reverse complement strand
GTGTGGGAGAGGAGGCTGACGTGGCTGAGTTGGTTGGGGTCGCCGATGATGACCGCGTGTTTGGCGCGGTAGAGGAGCGGGAGGGCGGAGGGGATGTCGCATTGGGAGGCCTCGTCGATGATGAGGAGGTCGAAGAGGCTGTTGTCGAAGGGGAGGCTGCGGTGGGCGGAGAGGTTGGTGACGACCCAGATGGGGAGGCTGGGGAGGATGTCTCGGAAGGCTCGGGTGCGCATGCGGGCGCGGGCGGCCGCGTCCTCTGAGGTAGTGGCGTGGTCTGGTTCTTGGTTGAGGTCGAAGTAGGCGGTGAGGCGTCGTTGGGCTGTGGTAGGGTCGCGGTGGAGGGTGCGGAGCCAGTGGTCGGCGAGGAGGGTTCGTGAGAGGGCCTGGCGCTGGTGTTGGAGGGTGAGGCTGTCGGCGAGGAGCTGGGGGACGCTGGGGGCGGTGCGGAGGCGGTCGGTGAGCTGCTGGAGGGTCTTGTGCTGATGGTGGAGGTGGTGGATGTCTGAGAGGTGTCGCAGTGTGGAGGCCATGGGGTCCGGGGTGTCTTCGTGGACGGCCATGAGGGACTCCTGGAGTGGGGCGGGGAGGTGGGTGAGGTGGCGGTGGTAGCAGGTGTGCTGTCGGTGGCGGGTCCAGGGGAGGCTGTGGCGGTGGTTGGTGGGGAAATAGCGGCGGAGGTCGGCGTCGAGGCGGTCGCCGTCCTGGTCGTGTGGGGGCGTGTCCTGCCATGTGGTGTAGAGGACGGGTGGGAGGCGTGCGGCGTGGGTGTCGATGTGGCGGGTGGCGGCGTCGAGTTGATCGTTGAGCCGTGCGATGTCGTGGAGATGGTTCCTGTTTTGGGCGAGGCGGGCGGAGAGCCTGGCGTAGTCCTCGGCGTCGGCGGCGGTGGCCTGGGGCTCGGGGAGATCGGTGAGGAGGGTGCGGCAGGCGGTTGCGGTCTGCTGGCGGATCGCGCGGTGTCCCATGCGGATGGCGAGGGGGCGGGGGAGGATGGCGTTGAGTTTGTCGACGACGACGTCGACAGCCTTGTTGTTTTTGCTGGCGAAGAGGACGGTCTTGTCCTGCATGACGGCGTTGGCGATGATGTTGAGGACGACCTGGGATTTCCCGGTGCCCGGGGGGCCGGTGATGAGGGTGAGGGGGCTGGAGAGGGCGTTGGCGACGGCCTGCTCCTGGGAGTCGTTCATGAGGAAGACTTCGAGGAGGCCGGGCGGCGGGGTCGTGGAGGTAGCTGGGGCGTCGTCCGTGATCAGAGAGTAGAGGGCGCTGTGGGTGAGGTCGTCGAAGGGCCGACGCATGAGCTGGCGGAGTTCTCGCAGGAGGCTTGCAGTCATCCCGGTCTTATCCGCGTAGAAGAGGAGTCCGTCTAGGCAGATCCGTGGCTCGGTGTGGCCTGGTTCCTCTGGGGGGACGAGGGGGAGTTTGAGGAGGCTGGCGAGCTGGGTGCAGGCGGCCTCGTAGGATATGGTGTCGAACTCGTGGCGGATGTGCTGGGTCTCCTCCAGGGTGAATCCCGTGGTGCAGAGGACAGCGGGGTTGAGGCCGGCTGGCTCAGGGGCCGCGGTGAGCCGGCAGTCAGCGTCGCCAAGGGTGATTTCGACTTGGAGCATGAGGATGGGGATGTATCTGCCGTCCCGGTCGATGTGGTAGGGGGCCGCGTAGTAGAGCTGTTTCTTCTCGTGATGATGGCCGGCGGCGAGGAACCGGGATAATGGTTCGGTGAGGGGGAGCTGGAGGCACGGCTTTTCTCGGGAGAGGAAGGCCGGGTCGGCGGGGAGCCGGTGGAAGAGTCGTCCCTCGCCATGGGCATCGAAGGTGAGCGCGAGGGCGTCTTCCTTGGCCAGGCAGGCGATGTAATACTGGAGTAGCACCTCGAAGTCCTTCGATGAACGGATCACCCTTTGAATCTCCCAGACAGACAGAGATTTGTATATTTCAAGGCGATATTAATCTTCCCTTCGAGGCTGGGAACCAGGATTTTATAAAGCCGTCACCCATATCGTCTCGTAAAAAAATTTAGGGGGTCGTCGTGATGGAGTTTCAGCAGGTCGTCCAGTCTCGTCGAAGCGTACGTTCCTTTCAGAAGACAGCGGTGGAGGAGGAGAAGCTGCAGTACGTGTTGGAGTGCGCGCGGCTCGCGCCCTCATGGACCAACGGGCAGTGCTGGCGGTTCATCGTCGTGCGGGACCCCGAGGTCCGACGGACGATCTCCAAGACCAGCCTGCTGAACTTGTGGCTGAGAACTGCCCCGGTCATATTGGTAGCCTGCGCGGATCCCAAGGAAAGCGGGCGGCGCAACGGCATCGATTATTTCGCCGTGGACGTCGGCATCGCCTTTGAACAGCTCGTCTTAGCAGCGACCGACGTGGGACTCGGGACCTGCTGGCTGGGCGCCTTTGACGAAGAGCAGATCAAGACCGCGTTGAAGATCCCGAAGCGGATCCGCGTCGTCGCCCTTTCGCCCCTCGGGTACCCCGCACGCCGCCGGACACTCAGGGAACGCGTCATCAGCGCAGTCGCGAGAAGCAAGAAACGAAAACCACTGTCGGACATCGTCCATTACGACCGATGGTGAGGAAAAGAGGGAAAAAATTGGGGGTTCATAGTATCCCTCGATTTGCAGGCTGGGGTCACCGAAGAGCACCCTTGTAGTATCATATATTATATAGAGAAATTCCTCTATTAAATCATCATTGGGCAGAGCATAGTTTTAAATCAGGCGGTCTTCTTTCCTGCGTCCGCCCATGGAGCCCACCTCACCATCGCCTGCACAGCGTCCCTCGCTGCTCATCCTATGGTTGCCAATCGTGTTCTGGGCGCTCGCGTTCCCCTTCATCAAAATCGGCCTGCGGGAGCTCTCCCCGATTAATCTGACGATCCTCCGCCTGTTCTCGGTCTGCGCTATCTTCCTGCTCATGCGGGCGATAGTCCCGAAATGGTTTTCGCCCTTGCAGAAACGGGATGTTTTCCCGTTGTTTCTCCTCGGGTTCTTCGGCGTGGTGGTCTATCATCTGGGCCTGAACTATGGGGAGACGCTCATGTCCGCCTCAGCGGCGAGCCTGATCATCGCGACCATCCCCCTGTTCATGGTCGTCTTCGCCGCCGTCTTCCTCAAAGAAAAAATAACCAAGAGGATCGCGGCCGGGATCCTAGTTTCCGCGCTGGGCGTGGTCATCATCTCCCTGGTCGGTACCGCCGGCAACACGCTGTCCTTCCCGTATCTCTCCGCCGCGGTTGCGATCCTGATCGCTGCGATTGTCGGCGCCATCTACACGATCGCGGGCAAGAAGCTGCTGGACCGCTACAACGGCTTCTCCCTGACCATCTACGCCTTCCTCTTCGGCTCCCTCGGACTCCTCCCCTTCTTCGCCCTGTCCCCCTCCCTTGTCCCCGAGGCGGCGGCCATGAGCGGGGTGGGCTGGGCCGCCGTCCTCTTCCTCGCCGTCTTCCCCACCGTCATCGGCTATATCCTCTGGTACGTCGCCCTGGAGAAAATCTCGGCGGCACAGATCGGTGTGTACCTCTACTTCATCCCTGTCTTCTCCACGATCGCCTCTCACTTCATGTTCAATGAGGCGGTCACCTGGCCCTTCATCCTGGGCGCCGCCCTCGTCCTCGGCGGCCTGCTCATCCTGAACCGGCACGAGGCGGCCTGAAAGCTTTAATTAAGCCTACCCTCGTTTCCTGCCCTTGGCATGATCACGGTCACCGACCTCGTGAAACGATACGGCAGCGTCGTCGCCCTGAACCAGGTCTCCTTCTCCTTCACCGACGGACACATCATCGCCATCATGGGGGAGAACGGCGCCGGGAAAAGCACCCTGCTGAAGATCTGCGCCGGCATCCTCCCCTACGACCACGGCGACGTCCTCATCGACACCTACTCCCTCAAACATGACCCGCTCGCCGCCCGACGAGTCCTCGGATACCTCCCTGAGATCCCCGAGCTGTACGAACGCATCACCGGCCGCGAGTTCCTCTACTACATCGCCTCCCTGCGCAGACAGCCGGACGCCTCACAGCGGATCCTGCTACTCGCCGCCTCCATCGGCATCGCGGACGCCCTCGACTACGAAATCGGCGGCTACTCCAAGGGCATGAAACAGAAGATCTCCCTGCTCGCCGCCCTCATGCACTCCCCCCGCAACCTCCTCCTCGACGAGCCCGTCTACGGCTTAGACCCCATGGCCGCCCGCACCGTCCAAGAGTTCATCAAGACACGCCAGGGTACCACCGTCATCGCCACCCACTCCACCCACCTCGTCCAGAACATCGCAGACACCGTCCACTTCCTCATGCACGGCCGGGTCATCCACAGCGACACCACCGCGTCCCTGCTCACCCGCTTCTCCAGCATCGAACAAGCCTACTTCTATTACAAAGATAAAACATGAGCACACCACATGTTTGAGACCACCCGCATCCTGCTTCTCGACCTCTCCAGAGGATTCCGCGAGAAGCTTCGCCACTCCCCCTTCCTCTACCTCTTCTTCACCATAATGCTCGTCTTCTCCCTCGCCATGTTCGCCCTGCTCACCATCGTCATCTTCGCCACCAAACTCCCCCTCACCGTCCCCGACGTCTTCTTCTTCATCTTCTTCGCCTTCCTCATGAAGGCAAGCGCGGACATGCACCGTCACTACATCACCGCCCCGCAGGTCTCCTATGCCCTCTCCACCCCCACCAGCCACCGCCGGACCATCGGCAGCATCCTCGTCGCAAACCTCCTCGTCAACCTCGCCATCTGGCTCACCTTCTCCCTGCTCTTCCTCGTCTTCCTCCAACTGTACCAGTTCCCACTCTGGTACCTCGTTGACTATCTCCTGTTCACCAGCGGCGTCCTCGCCGCCACGATCCTCGGAGCCGTCATCGCCCTGCATTTCTTCTCCCCGCACCCCATCCGACTTCTGCCTACCTTAGTTCTCCTCCTTTTCTATGGCCTCGTCCAGCTTCCTCTCGCCGTCATCCTCACCCTGCCCCTGGTCCTCCTGCAAGGCTGGTGGGCGCTCTCCCACGCGGCATCCTCCTACCGCTACGTCAAACGCAAAACCCGGACGCCTGACGCATCCAACGCCAAGGTCCGGGGAATCCTTCCCTCACTATTCTATCGAGAGGTCACGACACTGTGGCGGGACCGGCTGTTCGGCAGCTTCGTGTTCATGTCCATCATCTCCGCGCTGGGCACCGGGTTCCTCTACCTGCATGGCACCGAGCTCCTCCTCCCACCCGCGCTGCAGCGGGTCATGGGCGACTTCCTCCCCTCCCTGTTTGTCTTCCTCGGAGTCTACGTTGTGGTCCTCTACACCGCGGTATTCCCCGCGTTGAACCTGTTCCTGACTGAGGAAAAGACGCTATGGATCTTGCAGACGGTCCCGGTCACAGCTGACCAGGTGGTACTCGGGAAGACGTCCGCGCTGCTGCTCTGCTTTGTCACCGCTCTGCCGTACCTCGCGTTTATCCCGATTTTCATGGGCACCCAGAACCTCCCCTTCCTGGTATGGTTCCTCGCGTTCTCCTTCCTCGCCTCGGTCATGGTCGCTGTCCCCTTCGGAGTGAAGTACGCGGGGAAGAAGTCCGACATCCTGCTGCTCTACAGCATCTCCCTAATCCTCTTCTTCGTCCTCAGTTTCGTCGCGATCTGGGTGAACATCCTGATAGCGGCACAGATGGAATATATCGTCCTGCTGCTTGCGCTGCTGCTGATGTTCGGGGCCTGCGGTGTCTTCCTGTCGCTAAAACTCTCGATGCGTCTTCTCCGGTCATCCAGCGGCATTTATTAGAATTCGAGGAGGTTGATGCCGATGCCGGAGTCGAATGTCCGTTCGATGGTAGCATCGATGACGTCGATGATGATCTCGCAGGTGATGGAGGCGGTAGCGGCGGAGACGTGACCCCCGAATGATGACTGGTCCGCGTTGCAGACGTTCGCGTGAAGGTGGATGTACGGCTCTCCGTTTTTCGTCGTGATGTTCCCGGCCAGCGGGGCCATCTCGAAATCACCGATGAGTTCACGGGAATGATATTGTTTTATGATCGGGTTGAACAGCCCAATCGTAATCTTACCGACGGTGCCGATGCCGAGGACAGAGCCTGCCTTGATCTGGTATTCTTTGCAGACGGTCTTGATGCTTCCGATGAGGTCCTCTCCCTTGTCGATGCGGACGATGACTTTGTCTTTGAACCGGCTATGCTTCATGCAGGGGTTCAGGACGGCGGTCTATAAAAAACTTGTCTCCTAGTTCAGGAAGAAACCTGACCAAATGTTTTAATATAAACCCTTGTTTCTGTTGTGCACGACAACCCTGCCGTCCTAGCTCAGTTGGTAGAGCACTCGGCTGTTAACCGAGCGGTCACCGGTCCGAGTCCGGTGGACGGCGCTCCCTGCCAACAGAGGAGACAGGTTTCGACTGGGGTGTTAAAACGGGTTCTGTCGGTCCCCGGATGATGTCGGGGGCGTAGCCTCCTGAAGAGGAGCCTCCTGACGAGGAAATCGTAGGCAAACCTCTTCCGGTAGCAACGTGAGCAAAAAGCTGTGAAGCAAAGTCCGACATGTCACTACCAACAACGCCTTTCCCGTCATAGGAACCAACAGAACACCGCAACACCCGCCTAATCCAATCGTAGCCTGTCTGCTCGTAGTACCATTTCGCCCGCCTTAGGTACGTCATCGTCACATCAGTCTTAGAGTGACCCAGGTACTCCATGACCTCGAACTCATCAAAGTGTCCAGACTCTAATTTAGTCCGTATGAGCCTGGCGATGGCACACCAATGCCTAGAGGTGTAGTTGTAGTACCCCGGGAATATCCCCTTTATCGTTGTCTGGGCGTGTTTATAGAGGAACTGCCTGAGTCCATCAGATGTGAATGGCTTTCCTTGTGGCGTGAGATAGAGGTAGTCCTGGCTGTGTTGACATGCGGCCATTGGTCTCCAGGTGTCCAGCCAGTTCCCCATGCTAGGACGGTCATGCTGACAGGCGATGTCCTCAATGCTTATCGTATGCGTGCGCCCGTGCAGCTTAGGACTCGTTATCACCAAGGTCTGGTGGTCCAGGTCCACATCCACTGTCTTCGCTATGCTGGGCTCGCTGGGAGGCCTCCAGCCTATGACATGGTTATGGCACAGCAAGTATCGTATGAGCGCATCGGTGTACCGATCCTTGCTGTACCTGGCGTGGAGCATCTGGTGTACTTGGTCCGGGTATGGGATAGGAGTCTCTCGCGGTTCTCTTCTTTGCGGCTTATAGTAGTAGTTTGCGGGGTCCTGTCCGATGCTTCGGAGGTACATCCGGTAGGCTTCGGCCTCATGTTTCAAGGCTCCCCAGCCTGCGTGTTCTACCTGTTCTCTGTAGTCCATGTGGCGCAGGAAGTTCTCCCGGCTCGGGTTTCTGAGGTTGATGGGGCAGGGGTGTACCTCCATGAATCGTAGGTATTTGAGGTGGTTCTGTATGGTCCGTGGCGCGAGTCGTTGCCGTAACGAGGCGTGGTTCTTGATGTCCTCGAAGCTGCAGGTTGTTGGGTCGAGTATAGTTGGTGTCTCAAGTCTGGTTCTGTTCAATACAAGTGGATTAGTTTTTACATGAGTATCTATTCCCCCGTTTGATGTCTCCGTATCGTTTCCGATGTGGAGTGATTGTTCATCAGATAGGGGGTTTTTAATCATTTTTATTTAGTCCAGCAAACACGTTTCTTCCCAGCAATGATAACATGGTTCACATGGTCCACATAGACGGCGTTATCATTGAGCGTCGGTGTTTTATCGTTGCTTGAATTTTCTGGTCGAATGACTGTGGACGAACCCCGAGCCTCGACTGTGGACGAATCCCAAGCCTCGACTGTGGACGAACCCCGAGCCTCGACTGTGGACGAACCCCGAGCCTCGACTGTGGACGAATCCCAAGCCTTGACTGTGGACGAACCCCGAGCCTCGACTGTGGACGAATCCCAAGCCTCGACTGTGGACGAACCCCGAGCCTCGACTGTGGACGAATCCCAAGCCTCGACTGTGGACGAACCCCGAGCCTCGACTGTGGACGAACCCCGAGCCTCGATCTTGGAGTTCTTGGCGAACAGACGACCCTCCTTAATGACAATCGGCTCATCAATCTTGTTGATGGCGAATATCTTCTTGAAGACCTCATCAACCAAGAGCGAGCGGATGATGCCTTCGTAATGCTTGGTCTGCCGTTCATACCACTCCGGCATACTGAGTTGGTCTACCTTCACCAGCCAGTTCCCTGGGTCATGGTTGAACAGGTCGTAGTCCTGTGGCGTGGCCTCGATGCGCACCCATCTTTTCGTGTCGTCGGCTTCTTTCAAACCATGTTTCTCGATGATGTCTTCATGCGCGTCCAGCATAGGGTCCCAGTAGACCCGCCCATCCTTCCCGAGGATGCAACTAAAAAAATCACACATCGCTTTCTTCCTCCATTGGTTCTTCTTCTTTCTTATGGACCTGCCTCTCGACAGACATCCCGTACTGGTCCAGAAGCTTGAGGTCCTGGCATCGCGTCTTGATGTCCGTCAGGCTGTAGTCTTTCGGCAGGAGATTCGTCAGGTAGATTCCGCTGACGCCCAATTCATTGAAGTTCTTTTTGATGATGCTGTCCTGGCCTTTGGTCCAGACCACTGGCGGCCTGGGCGTCGGCCTCAACTCAGGCTCTGGCACCGGGGCTGGCGTCTTCTTCGGCTCGACAATCTTCACCGGTTCAGGTTCCGGTGTGGGTGTGGCCGGGGTCATGCTACCAGGCTCAGACCCCGACCCATCCGTATGTTTTGAAGGAGGTTCAGACTCATGTTCTATAGAAGACTCTTGTTTATGCCGCCCAGGCTTCGGTCCGGTCTTCTTCTTGATTCGCCCCTTGACTTTTTTAATATAATTTTTAATGTAAACTTCATGTTGGCAGACTCTGCAAACAGAGTTACGACCCAACCTCCCCGTTTTATATTTGTTGAAATCGTCCAGCGGCTTGCTCTCCCCGCAACGAGTACAGACCTTAGAATCCGTGGTCGTCTTCCCCCCCCCGTCCACTATGATGTCATCGTTGGTTGATGTGTCAATGGTGCGGCCCAAAGGCGTATCATAGACCGGGACTATCGGCATTTGGTTGACCGTCGGCACTAACGCTTTTGCTTCCGCCTCGCTGATTTCCTTGCTCCAGAGCGGAACAACGAGAGACATCTTCGACCAGGTTCGTAAAAACTCCCAGGTCGTATCATCCATGATTCGGATTTCAAGCCTGAAGTTATCTTGGTCGATTATTATCCAAGGCTCTTTTTTCCCGTCTTCCTGCATTGCTGTTCTCCTCACCACAAAGGAACTATCTACCGTCCTTTCTCTTTCTTCAACCTGGCGATGACCTCGCTCGCCTCACCCTTATTCCTCACAGTCCCAGGATCACCACCCAAAGCCTTGATGTACCCGAGCTGCGCATCGCTAGGCGGTTCCAGCATCCGACCCTGGGTCATCGGCTTCTGCAACGAAATAGTCCGAGCATTCCCCGTCCTCCAACTCTCACACCTGGGGCATTGCGCCGTCTTCCCAAACCGCCTAAGGTCAGCATCGATGAAACCACGGACCAGGAAGACATGACTGCAATCCAGGCAACGATGCTTCTGATCCAAGCCCATCAAATCATCCTCAGGTCGCGAGTTTCGTCTGCGTACTGCGAGTCACATCAAGATACGGCGTCTTCACAGCGGCGACCGCCGGCGTCTTGATGATGTCTCCTGCCTCGACCTTTATCTTGAAGCCGCAATGCGGACAGTCGAACTCACTGGCGAACCTGACTTTCTTTTCGCCATCCCCGGTGCTTGGCAAAGGGCTGGTGTTCTTCCCCATATCGTGGATAAGGTCGTCGTCATCCAGCGTGTGCAACGGCTCTTTCTTCTTTTCTGGCGTCTTCTTGGTTTTCTTCGGCCTTCCTCTTTTAACTTGTCTTCCCATCTCTTTCACGTTCTCCTTAGTTCCTGATATGGTCCCATTTCCTATGCCACGCATCAAGAGCATCAGTCCTGACAGCTTCGAGATACTCCTGGAATTTCATCTGATGCCGTTCAGTCGCCGTCAATGCCTTGATGGTCATAGGTCTCCATCACCACCTCACATGGGGGGAGATTTGTTTTTATTTCTTGAAGAATCGTTTCATCCAGTCGCCGATCAGCACGGACGCATCGTCCTTACTGAGCTCTTCGACCTTGCAGCCTTTCAACTCATCCCTGAGTTCAGGATGCTTATCCAGGAAGTTATGGATCGTGCTCGCCTGCTTCTCCGTCAGCAGCTCCTTCTTTACTGGCTGACCGTTCGCCAGGAGCTGGGCTTCTTTCCAGTAGTGATACGGGCTGGCGGCCTTCTCGAAGAATATCTTAGCGAGTTCCTTGTCGTTGGCTGCATGGGCTAGGGATTCCTGCCAGACGCCGTTCAGGTATTGGTAGTATTCCTTTTCGATTGTCATAATCTTAGTTCACCCCCACCCCAGGTGTTTTGGGGGAATACAGGGGGTGACAGTCCTGGGATGTGACATAAAAATTGTAGGAGCGGACTCCTTCGTGGATGATATGTCGGATGTCACCCCCCTCTGGTTGCTGTTATCAGCCGGACAGGGTTGACAATCTTTATCCGGCTGGTAACTCTGAGGTTCTATTGGTGTTGGTGTTGGGTCTGGGAGTTGTCGGTCTGCAATCAATTTGTAGGCGATGCTGCCACGGACCGTCGTCGCCCGCTCACGGATAATGTGGTATCCTTGTTCTTGGACTCGTGCTTGGCTGTCGCGGTTCTTTTTCGCATGAGGGTCGTCCCACGTGTCATACCGGAATTTAACGAGGTCGAGCATCTTTAGACCACCACCATCTTCCGTACCATGGGCCCGGGTTCCTGCAAGGCTGGCCTCTGGTCGCGGTACAAGAGGCAGTACCGTGCTGTCTCACCGCCGTTTGTCGTGGTGATGACCTCGCTGTCGATATCGCAGATATAGGTCCCCAGGGTCCTGGCCGTCACGATGCCGTTGGTATGGCAGTGCTCGCAGTAATGACAATCACGCGTCCGGGTCATTCTGTCACCTCGTCGCTGGGATACTCCGACTCCTTGCAGAGTTGTACCTTAAGGCCCTTGGAAAACAGGAAATCAGACTCAATCATGTCCCGCAACGCCGTCTTGACCTGGTCGAGACGCTGCTGGATATCCTCCAGCTCCATGTAGCCCGTGACAGTCTCTGGGTTATTGTTCGTCCGGACATGCGGGTCATCGTCAGCAGTGTTCCGGATGCTGACACGGAAACCATCCTTTGTGATAGGACCGATGGTGAGGACGACACTGTTCGAGCGTTTCCGGCTCATATCGAATCGACTCCTATAAATTCCATAACTTTTGAGATGCAAGTGCAACACTCAGGATGATTCCCGCAGGTTCCCTCCGGCCTTTTACATTCACTTCGAGGGTCGTATCTTCCATTCATGCCTTCACCCCTTTGAGATTGTGCCATAGGATCGGTTCTGCCTCCCAGGACCTCGTCTTCGGCGTGACACGACCATAGATATGGATGGTGCACGGACTGGCGATGCTCTTGCCTTTGTCGCCTTCACGGATACGCCGCTTTTCGCCAAGACTGTTCTTGACGGTCAATGTGTTCCCCTCAATCGCTATGACCTTGTCGCTGCGCATCTTGCCGTCGTGGTCCATGTAGAGCACGTGTTTCCCGATGAGGTCGTCCTTATCAATCATCATTACACGCCCCCCTTGGCCGGGTCGCGTTGCACGTTCCCGCAGGTCTCACAGTAATGGATGGGTCCAGACTCGGACTGCATTGGCCGTGTCGGATGACCGCAGACATGACATTTTTTTAATTCTTCCTCAAGACAGGCTTCACACCAGGTTGAGCCTTTGTATTGATATCTATCCAGATTGTTCACTGAATCGCAATGGTCGCAGGCGGCAAATTCCTGTTCTTCTGGTCTCACAAGCACTGGTTTTTCATCTGTCTGTTGTTGATGTTCCAGCCTCACATCCTCCAAGGCTTCATCCCGGAGTTTTTCGCGGTAGTGTTCCCGTTTGCTAATCATGCTTTGTCACATCCCGATTACTTATTACAAAGAACGTATAACTCGTTCATTATATATATATCTTTCCATCAGTGTTGTAATCTGTAACCGATAACCTTTTAAAAGTAAGAGACAATTTATAAATAAAATTAAAATAATATTAACCATATCGAACTAAGAGGTAAATGCTGACACATGAGAAGCTAATGGATTTCGAGGCACAGCGCGGAGTCTTAAAAATCCCGATCTACCTATTCGACAAAGGCGGAGGAAACGAAGTGGTCACCCAAAAAATAAGAGAGGACCTTGACGGCATGGGCAACGCCGTCGCAGACAGATCCATCGGGATCCTTCTAAAATACAATCTCATCCATGAAAGAAAAGGTCGAGAGGGCAAACGACCAGCAAAATATTATAGTCTCACAGACAAGGGAACAAGTTTTGTACAGACGCTTCTTGAACTCGAAAGGATACTTGATGAAGAATAATGCTACGAGTTAAAGAGCCTTCGGAGTTCTGCGACATCTTGTTCTTCGATGAGATGCTTTATTTTCCCGATCTCTCCCTGCAGCGTCTCGATAGTCATTCGGTTGCAGCATCGGTCCAGGTAATTCAGGATCTCCAGTCGATTCAGATATTGCTTCATGGCGGTTCTACCTTCCCCGGTCTGCGTGAATAAATGAGGGAACTGTATTTAAAATCGTGTTTGGGGTCACTGAAAGTATTCAAACCTATTTTATAAACATAAAAATTAACAATATTTCGAGTACCACCAAGCGATGGCTGCGAGAGAGCCTGATCCTACAAGCAGTCCGAGAAGCGACAGCCATTTGTTGTATACGAGTTCATTGACCCCTATGACGAATGAGACGGCCGATATCCCGGAAAAAACATCGAATCGGATGTTTAGCTTATGATAGAATTCTTTTGTCTCCATAGGCGACCAACGAATTAATGTTAACAATGATTGAGATATTTATAGTTTCCTACCTTACTTCAAGTAATATACACTTGGTATACAATTACTTAACAAGTCCTTAAGTAAGCACTAACTAAGCCCTTGAGTGAATCGTTTACGATTCGCCTGCGAATCACGGTCACATTGTCGGCACATTGCATCCACATCACCAGCGCTGTGGACCCAGGTTTTATTCATTATACTGAATAATACGGATACGTGCAATTCCTGATACGTTCACGCGGTGAGCGGTCCACCGGGTGAACCCTTCACGCCGTGATGGTCCCACATGGTGGGACTCCCACGGGTTGGGACTACCAGTTCCTGGGACCTTCAAATTCTGACACGGTCAAATCTTGAGTGTATCAAAGTCTGAGACCGCCAATTGTTCAATTGTTCAATTGTTTAATTGATACAGATGTGGTACGTCATAATCTGGATACCCCCTAAAGTCGGGGGACCCAAATATTGGACCCCCCAAGAACCAGGGGTGCCGCCAACTTCTACCTATCTTACCACCTATAAAAAGATGTTAAAAAGATGTCATTGCGATTGTATACAATTACGTACTTTTACTGCAAATTACGGCAAACTACTACAAAATGCAGTAATCCACCATAAAAAGGAGTGGGCTGGGTGCCTTCCACCTTAGGATGGAGGAGGAGTGGTGGGGCGTGGCACCGCGCACCATGATCTACTTCAAGTGTTTTATCGCGTTGCCTATCTGGACGATGATGATGGTCGCCAGACCGCCCCAGAACGCGTACTCCACCGGGAATGTCGTCGCTTGAAGATAGTCAGCGGTATAGACGACAGCTGCCGTTCCAGCGGTCGCTACTACGCCGTAGACCCATTTCTTCGCCCATGTCTTCAGATTGAAGTCACTCATCTGTTTTTCACCTCCTTTCTCTTTTTTCTCCTTGTAAGCCTATTTGATGAACAGCTTTGCGACACTGATAAGAATGGCGACAAGCGAGATGCCGTAGGCGACAAGGACGCTCTTCTGCGAGGCCATGCCTTTCGCCTCAGCCTGCGTCTCAAGAAGCTGCCGGATATCCTTGCCTATCGGGTCGAGCATCAAGGCGAGCTCTTCCCGTGTGATGAACTTCGCCGCCTGGTCTTTCATCGCATTGCGGAACTCGTTCATGCCGTCAATACGCCGGTTAAGGTTATCCTGCGCGAGACATGTCGACTTCTCGATGCTTTGGAACCTGATGTCCATGTACTCCCGGAGCTGCAGGAACCGGGTGTCGAAATACTCCTTCAGCGAGATGTCGGTCATCTTGTTCATTAGAGGCTTCTCCTTCTTTACCCACATGTCATAATATGCCGGGTGTTGCCGCTGGAGTCCAGTATGGTGATGTAGCCGTTGCAGGCGATGTCCGGATGGCTCGTCCAGGTGCCGAACTTCACGAGACCAGAACCGTTCGGTACGAGCGCGATATTGTAGTTCGTCCCCATGCTCTTTATCTGCATGTCGCTGCCGCTGAGCGTGAGCTGTCCGAAGTTCGTCGCTGACGAGTAGAGGTTGATGCCGGTCTGCCCGTACAGATCAATCGTGAGGGCGCCGGTGAGCTTTATCTTCGGATAAGCGTCGGCATTGTTGGCCTTCAGCGTGAGCGCATCGCCGGTGGTGAGGCCGCCCTGGATGGTCGTCGCCGGTGACGAGTAGGAGATCCTGAGACGTTCTGTGGCCGCTATCCTGAAGTTGTAGGTCGCGTCGCTGTCGAACGTCGCCCATTTCGCGGCCTGTGCGCTGGTATGTTTCACTGCGGCGACGAGGTCGTTGTATTCGCTTGCCAGCATGCTTGAGACGTAATCCGTCTTCACATCATCCCATGTCAATGTCTTTCACCTTCTTTTTTAACTCTCATTCTCCAGGGTCATCTCGTAGTAGTACCGCCCGGGGCATCCGGCCCGTCGCTCGTAGCTGAAGCTGGTGATGTAGTACCATCCATTGTAGCCGGGGTCGAGGCTTTCGATGAACCCGAGGTTCTCGACGTAGACGAGATGCCCGGAGTCCATCATCGCGTCGATCTGCTGCATCATGCTCATCGGGCTGCTGCCTTGGAACTCGAACGGGAAGCTGTAGGGGAAGAGTCCGCCGCTGGTCGTCAGGAAGTCCAGTCCGGTGAGCTGAAGCCTGTCGGCCTCCTTGCCGGCGTCGACGCTGGTGGTGGTCTTGTCGCGGAAGACGTAGGTGTCTATCCGTTTGCTCAGGGTGGGTGTGAGCGTCATGGGTTGTGCGAGGGTGGCGACATAGCCTTCTTGTACGATGGTGAAGCTGCCATCGAGGAACCCGAGTAGCGGCATGTTAGCCCCACCTCAGATAATTATTCGGGTCGGTCGTGGTGAGCACTTCTATCTTGACGTATCTGCCGACTTTCGGGGTGCATGGCTGGACCTCCCACGGGTCATCGTCGCCTTTGCTGTATGATTGCCAGTCTGCAACATCCATGATTGCGGTGCCGAAGACCGTGGGGTCATCGGAGACGTAGAGTTTGACGTGTGTGAGGTTCGTCGAGACGTTGAGGACGCCCCTGAGGCTGGTGATGTAATGTGATTTTCCGAGGTCGAATATCGCATTGTGGGTGTGGTTCGTGTCGCAATGCCAACTCGTGTTCGCGTCGAGCGCGGATGCGAGCTTGTTGTCCTTGTTGACGATGAACGGGAGCAATAATGGGAGGGGTGCTGTGGTGGTCTCGCCGCACCTGCTGTACACCATGCTGCTGGTCGGGGTGACCCAGAATCCGGTCATCAGGTGGTCACCTCGTCGTAGCTGGTGAGCAGAGCGGCCCATGCGTAGCTGTCGGTATGGATGTCGTAGTCGAAGTTGAACTGCCGGAGCCGCCAAGATGCGTCCTGGTTGATGTCGAGCAGGCCGCTGATGGTGACCGGGTCGGTGTACTGGCTCATGGCTTGAAGCTGTCGCATCTTCAGTATCGCGTTCGTCTGTTCGGTGCCGGTCATGCTGAGGGTCTTGCTGGCGCGTCCGTAGTCGCAGAGGCGGTAGCTGCCGTCCGGGAAGATGAACCGTTCGGTCCTGCGGGTGTTCGAGAGGCGGACGTTGTCAGGCGCGAGGAGCGTGACGATGCTTGATGCAGGGATGTAGTTGACCTTGATGTAGAGCTGCGTCGTGCGGATATCCGGCGAGATGGTGAGATAATAGTTGATGACGGCGTAGAGCTGCGTGTAGTCGAACTGTTCGTACGGCGGGGAGACGTAGCTGGCGAATCCTATCTGCATGTCGTCGATGTTCGTCCAGGTCCATGGTGCCGACGTCCATGGGCATGTCGCCCAGACATTATACAGCGTGTTCCATGCGCTTGTCCATGCGAGGTTGCCGCTCTGATACTCGCTGGTTCCGTGGTAGATGCCGAGACGCGACCATGAGCCGTGTTGTAGTGCCTGCGAGAGTTTTCCGCGCAGGAACAGGGTGACGTCGGAGATGTTCCAGGTCTCCGTCGTATGGTTCGGCACGTTGAAATAATCCCGCATGGCGATGCCACTCTCGAGGAATGTCGCGCCTTCGTCCGGTATCTCATCGTCGATGTAGGTGTAGTTGTTGGTTGTTCCGTACCCCCAATGGGTAGAGGTGAACCAGTAGTGCTCGTTGTAGGCGCCAGCGGCGTTCGGCCGGAGGAGGAGATAGCCGCAATAGGTGTTCAACGGGCTGGTCGCCTGAACGCCGGCGAGAAGGCTGTCGATGTCGCTCCAGGTCCATGCCACGCCGGTCGCCGGGTTCGTCGGCCAGATGGTCGAGAACTGCTGATAGGACGTGGTGAGCGGCCCGTAGTTCATCGAGAGGGCGTTTCCGATGCCGCAGGTTATCTTATGTCGGTACTCGCCAGTGGGTGCCTGCATCATGGATGCTCTCGCCCGTGAAAGGACCTGGATGTAGTTGATGGTCCCTGTCTCGATGGTATGGTCCTGAAGCGTGAGCAGGTCGAGAAGCGTCGACGGGGAGGCGCAGTAGACGTAGCCCGCGTCGTCATCCGGCGCGGTCCAGGGTTCGTCGACCTTGTCGTAATGCGTTGAGGGTGATGTGGGGTAGATGCTCATGCCGGTGGTGTTGTCGCCGTTCGGGTAGAGGAACGCGGTGGTCGCCGTCGGCGTCTGCGTGAGTATGATGTTGCTCATGGCTTATCCGGTGGGCGCGTACGGTAGTCGTATCTTGATGTCGTTGACGCTGGTGTCGTTCGCATGGCTCAGATTGATTCCTGAGGTCTCGGTGGACACCAGCATCGTCCTGAGGAGCAGTTTCTCGTTCTCGTTCACCGCCTGCTTGTTCAATGCAAGGTAGACGGGTACGGTGAGGTACTGGTTCGCGGTGAGGCTCTTGGTCGTGGGGAACATGTAGCACATGGACCCCAACGGCGTCTCGATGCTGTCCGCGCTGAGCTTGTAGAGCCCGACGATGTAGCCCGTGCAGGTCTTCGCGGCCGCACCGCACTTATAGGTGATCTGGCCGTCGGCGACGCCGTCAAGATAGAACTTGCTCTGCACCAACAAGGGGTAGAGGAAGTCGATGTTCAGACTGCCGCATGCCTCAGTCGTAGCCGTGCAGTTCAAGTTCGCGTCCGGGTAGTCCAGGACCAGGAGCTTATTGTATGTCCGTCCGGCCCAAACCTCGGTATGGTCGTCGAGATGCACCCCGTAATAAATCTGATATTGCGGCATCCATGTCATGGTTTTCTCACCCTACCCTGAATCGGCCTTTGCTGGCTATCGGCTGCGGGACCGGTATTGTGGCTGTCGGCGTCCTGCCTGTCCTGGTCGTGACCATCGTGCCGGGGACGATGATGGGCACTCCGGTCTTCCGGCTGGTCACGGTCGTCGTGCCGGACGATGTCCCGCTGAGGAAGCCTGAGGCGAGGCCTGCGCCTAGCCTCCGGCCCCAGTCCTCGACATCCTCATCCTTCCGCAGCTCCGCGTTGATGCTGATGCTGACAACCTGGTTCGTTGGACCTGCAACCGGAGCGGCTCCTCCCGCTGGAAGGACGTACTCGCCCTTATGGACGATGGCCGCGCCTGTCTCGAGCACACTGCCGCCTTCCTGCATCCACGGGAGCCGTGGCAGGCCGAAGTTGGGGAGCTGTTCGCCCTGCGTTGCGCCGGGCGTGTCTCCGCCGTATGCGTACTCCCACCACTTGTGCATGTTCGTCGACCAGGTGACCATCCGGCCGAGCTCGGTGTTGCGGAACGCCGCCGTCTCAACGGCTATCTTCGCGTTCGTCTCGGTGATCGTCGTGAGCGTGCTGGTGATGAGTTCGTTCTTTGCCTTGATGTTCGCGTCCAGGTCGCGTATCTCCTGACCGTACATCGCCTCGTCATGCGTCCGGCGGATCGCATCGAGCTGGTCCTGCGCGTCCTGAAGTCCGTTCTGTTGGATCTCGGCTACCGCGATCTGGTTTTCCTGCTCTTGAATCTGAATGCCCTGGTTCGTGTGCTCGAGCGCCTTGATTTTCTCCTTCTCATCCCGGGTTAGCCCGTGGCGGGAGTCCGCGGCGTACTGTATTTTTAGAATCTCGAGATTGTTCTTCATCTGAGAGAGGCTGTACGCGTCTGTGGCGCGTTTGAGTGCCTGTATGGCGTCCTCCTGCTCCTGTACGGCGAGTGTCGCATCGTGAGAGTCGATGGTGAACTGCCGCATCTCGATGAGGTCGCCGAGGTCCTGTTTCGCCTGTTCAAGTGTGGTGTTCTCCGTGGCAAGGTCTGCATTCAATTTCTGCAACTCGGTGCTGATGAGCGGTATCTGTTTAGCGGCTTCCTTCAGCTTTATCTGCCAGTCGGAGAGTTTCGCGGTGGAATCATCGACCGCCTCTGAAGCATTGTTGATCCATGGTACGAACGCCGCGAAGTTGACTACTTCAAGTATCTGGCTGAAGACATCGCCGATCCCTCGTTTCCGTGTCTCAACGATCTGGTCCCATCGTTTGAAATACATCTCAATCGTGGAATCAATCGTATCGAGTTTCTTCTGGACATCTGTTACCTCGGAATCCGGGATGATGTCGATATCGACGTTCCCCAGGTCTTTAAGCGCTTTCTCAAGCTCGCTCGCCATGTTCCTGTTGTTCGTACCCATCTTATGCAACGTGTACATGAGGTTGATGAGGTCGTCGAAACTAATCCCGGAATCATGTGCGGCTATCGCAACCCGTCCAAGGACGGTGTTGACATCGCCCAGGGACATGCTTGTAGTGTTCGTTATTTTATTGAGTTCCTCAAGGATGTGGCCTGAGTCGCCTGCGCCGAGGTTGAAGGCGTTCATCGTACGGGCCATGAGATCCTCGATGGTGCCGAGGTCCTCGCCGGTGATGGTCGCCAATTTTTCTGCATCTGTGAGCAGCTTCAGGGAATCAGAAGCGGAGTATCCTTCACGTGCGAAAGTCCGGAAGCCCTCCGCAAGTGTAATAACGTCCGCCCCGGTTTTTTCAGCGAGATCCACAAGGTCTGTTTTCAATGCTGTGACGCTGATGTCGAAGTTGTTCATGGATACAGAGAGCCGAGCGATACTCAACTCGAATTCTCTGCTTTTCTCGATGCCGTCCTGGATGAACTGTACGACCGCGCCGAACGCCTGCTGCAACGCCTGGATGGCGAGGTTGACGCCAGCGAAGGCGACACCCATCGCAAGGCCTTCCTTGCTGAAGATGCCGAGCCGCTGCGTCACATGGTCCAAGACCGAACTCATCTGGTCCCGGGCTTTCAGGTCTATACTCACTTCGTCAGGCATCGCAGCGCTCCCGGAGGTTCCTGAGCGCCTCTCGCTCATATTCGTAGAGCTTCGGCCGTCTCTTCCCTGTGGCCTCTTCCGTCCTCATATCGATGTACTCCTGCCAGATGCCGTCGAAGTCCGCGGCCGTCAGGCTCATGGCCTCCTTGGGCGTCGTATGGAGGATGAGCGCGATGCGGTAGACCCGCGACATCAGTTCGCTCAGTACCTCCTCAAGCGTCAGTCTGTTTTCTCGGCGACCGGCTGGGTCGCCCCCGGAAAATCCCCTTTTTCATCTTCCTTTTGCGGCGAGGGGAATATCGCCATGATGAACTCCGGGAGCCTCTTGCCGAGCGTACGCACCTGCTCAACGGTGACCCTGGGGTCGACCCTGTGCAGGACATAGTAGACGGTGTCGAGGTTGAGTTGGATGCTGCTGATGGTGTTGAAGTCGCTGGCGTCGTCGGAGAGCTGGAACGATGGGTCATGCCGCTTCTTCTCGAGCTCCCTGCGGACGTCATGCAGGTTTACGTCGAGCTCCCGGGCCGTCTCCCGCTCGACCCTAAGTCTGAGTTTCAAGAGGTCGACGGTCATCTGGATGTCACTGTCCACGCCGACCGTGGGCAGCGTGAACTCCTCTCCTCCTTTCACGAAGTCTATCTTCATACTCTCTATAGCTCCTCAAGCACCTGGATGGTGAACGGGCTGGTGGTGCGCCGCCCGCTCGCGTAGTTGAGTTCTATCTCAGCGTCGTAATACCCTGCGGTGGCGAGCGCCGCGGCCGCGATGGTGTATTTCACCTGGCCGTCCACGCCGTCGGTGACGTAGGACATCGTCCCGTCGACAAGGTTCGCTGCCTCTCCTCGCCTGCCGATATGCAGTATCTTCGTCGTCACGCCAGCGGCTGCGCTGATGTTGATGACGGCGCCGTTCCCGTCCCGTACCGTATAGGTGAGGTTGATGCCGTAGTCGTTCTTCGTGACCCGCATGGTCTCGCTCATATATTCACTCCTGCGTCGGAGCTGTCCTTCTTCCGCGTGCTCGACGTCTCCTTCTTGGCCTCCGCGGTGAGGCTGTCTTTCTTCATCGGGTTCGACGACTCCCGCTTGGTCGCGGCGTCGAAGGACCGCTTCTGGTCGTACGAGCTGAGGACCATGATGGACGGGATGCCGGCGTAGTCTTTGACGCCTGTGGCTATCTCCGTCAGCCAGAGCGCCTCTGCGACCGTGCGGTTGAAGACGCCAGCCCTGACGGCCGTGTCGACCAGGCCGAGTATCTCTGCGACCGTCCGCGAGAATGCCGCAGCCCGGGCGGGGCTGTCCGTAAGGGTCAGCGTCTCGCTGACCGTCCGCTCGTAGTTGATCCCGCCTCCGCCAGGGTATTTGATGTAGTCGACGGCGTCGGTCAGCGTGAGCGTCTCGGCCACGAGCCGAAGGAATAGGGCCGTCCTGGTCGGTGCGTCCAGCAGCGTGATGGCCTCGGCGATGGTGCGCGCGAAGACCGCGGCCCGGGCCGCCGAGTCCGTGAGCGTGATGGTCTCCGTCGTCGTACGTGCGAACGCCGCGGTTCTCGCCGGGGCGTCGGTAAGAGTGATGGTCTCAGACGTCGTCCGTGCGAAGGCTGCCGCGCGGGCTGGCGTATCGGCCAGAGTGATCGTCTCGGCGGCTGAGCGTGCGAACGCAGCAGTCCTGGATGGGCTGTCAGTCAGGGTGGTCGTCTCGCCCACCGTACGCGAGAATGATGCCGCCCTGCTGGGGCTGTCGGTGAGCGTGAGCGCCTCGTCGACCTGTCGGTCGTAGGCCGTTCCGGCGAGGGTGCCGTACTCGTAGAAGATGAGGTCCTTGCTGGCGTCTGCCCCCCAGGTGCCGCCGCTGTCGCTGCTGTTGACGAGGCTGCCGCCTGTGTAGCTCGGGCTGGTCGCGTCCCATCGGTGGCCGATGCTGGCGGTCGTGACCGCGCTGAGGATGACGGCGTACTTCACGCTCGGCTGCGCTGTGAACGGCGTCGGGAAGACGAGCTCCTCGAGCTGCCCGGGCGTCGTGAGGAACGCGGTGCCGTCCCTGACGGTGGATGTCGCGAGATCGGCGCCTGTGGGAAGGCCGGATGCGGTCGCCCGGATGTGCGCGGTGACGTCGCTGCCGGTGCCGCGCTTGTAGAGCTTCAGCTTCACGCTGGTGATGTTGTGCGCTTCGTTCGTGCCGACGGTCCCTATGGTGAACGTCTGGCCGCGCCATACGGCACCGCCGAAGGAGGTCTCGCCGTCTTCGCCTGTGTCGTAGTATTCGTAGAGTGTGTCTGACATCCCGGGTCTTTCCTGGTTCCTGCCGTCCTTACGAAACGGTGACGGTGTGGGTCACGGTGAGCGTGTCGCCCGCGACGATGGTCACGGAGGTCATCAGGCTTCGGCTGAGTATCAGGCTGGAGTGCTGCGTGGAGCTCTGGCAGAGGACGCACTCAACGTACGTCGCCGGCGTGGGGGCCCATGCGGATTTCACGGTAGTGAGGATGCCGTCCGTCATCGTCTGCGTCGAGTAGTCCGCGTAGACGCCTCCGGCGACGATGTCGGTGTCCGTGATGGCCGGCGACTGGCTGCTGGTGCCGATTCCGAGGCCGCCGTAGCTGATGGTGCCTGATGTCGTGGCCGTCCCGATGCGGTTCGCAACGTTGTTCTTCCCGAGAGTCACAAGGAGGTCGCGGGAGAGGAACAATGCGAGCAGTCCGGTATGTCTCATGGCTGGACCTCCGGTGGGAACAGTTCGTTCAGGATGGTCTCGCCGTTCTTCGTGATCGCATGCTGTTTCAGCCTTCCGGTCTTGTCTCGGACTTCGACCTCGATGGTCTCGTCGAACTTCACTCCTTCTTTCGCTTCCATTTTTCACTCTCCTATCATAGGTACGCGTTCCAGTAGTACTCCTTGGCGTTCGTGCAGAGGACATAGATGTTCGTCGCGTCCGCCGCTGCGCTGAGGTACAGCGCGAGGATTGCGGAGGCGTTCTGGGTGAGCGTGACGCCAGTCGGCGTCGCCCCGAGCCCATGCGCGATGGTCTGCTGCGAGCCTGTCCCGGTGCTTGCGCCCCAGTTGTCCGTCAGGTAGTTCTTGTTGTTGTAGTAGTAGCTCTTCACGTTGCCGCCGTCGACCGCTTTCGCTCCGGCGCCGGCGGGTGTGCCGAAGATGTTGCCGACGAAGGTGCACTCGCCGATGTCAGTCCCGCCGGTTATCTCGACGTTGTTGAAGTTGTTGCTGAAGACGTTGCCGATGAACGTGTGCCTGCCGCTGCTGTTGCTGCCGGCGGTGACCCAGACGCCTCGGTTCGGGGTGTTGACCGCGAAGTTCTTGATGGTGTTCGCGATGATGGTGCAGCCGAGCGGGCTGGCGATGCTGGCGCCGGTGCCATCCATCTTGACGCCGTTCGAGTGGTCGAGCGTCGCGTCGCCTTCGATGAGGTTGTTGGCGATGTAATTGTTGTTCGCGTTCGGGCCGAGCAGGATGCCGTTGTCCGGCTGGTAGATGTAACAGTTCGTGACTCGGTTGTTCATGCCGCCCAGGGCGTCGTCGGTGTATCCCCGGATGCTGACCGCGTTCATCTTCGTCGGGCTGCCGCTCTTGAAACCGCTGATGTAGCAGTTGTCGATGAAGCAGTTCACGGTGCTGTACAGGTCGATGCCGCCGATGCACAGGACGTTGGACGCGTGGTTGACGAGCTCCAGGTTCCGTATGCCTGCGCCGTAGAGGGTCTTCCTGGTCGACCCGAAGCTGATGGCATAGGCACCTGAAGGGACCGCCGCGCCCGTCTTCAACATGGTGACTGGGGTCGCTGGGTCTTCCTTGCACCAGCCGCTTCCCTCGATGACGATGGCCTTCGTGCCGATGATGATGCTGGTCTCGATGTCGAACTGGCCGGCGCCGATCTTGATGAGCCCGCCGTTGGTTATCGCCCCGATGACGCTGTTCATCAATGCGCCGAAGTTCGCGCCGCTGTAGTCGATGGCGCTGGTCTTCATGTTCTTGGCGTAGTACGTCGAGCTCTCTTTGTAGACGTAGTAGTAGTCCGCGTCCGGCATCAATGCGAACTCCGCGTGGGTGTGCGTCGACAGGCTGCGGGTCTTCTGGTCTGCGACCATCGCGTTCCATTGCGTCCCGTCGATGTTGTCCACGCTGTCGGTATGCGTATCATCCCAGAGCGTCATCTTCCATCAATCTCCTTTATGGCGGGGAGTGTTCAGTCGGCTTGATGGGCGAGTGTGCCTGCGGCGTCCCGGATGACGGCCCGTCAAGGGGCGCGTTCAGCGGAGCTGGGGGGTGCGGCTCCTGGCTCTTGCAGAGCCCGGCCCGGTCCACGGTGATGTCGATGAGTCCGCAGATGTCGCTCTTGGATAGATACCGGCATGCTTCGTTCAGACAGTTTATTGTCGTACTCATTCTTTCTTCTCCTTCGTTCAATTTGTCTAGTTTCGCGAGGCGTTGTTCCGCCTCGTCGATGTCCTGCGCCAGGGCCATGATGTCGACGCATCTCTTGTTGTACGCGTCGGCAAGCTGGTTGCCCTGCGCGGTGAGCCTGTCGAGGACGATGCGCAGGTCGAGCGTGTCCGCCTTCATCCTGGTCAGCTTGACCCTCAATTCGTCGATTGCCTGCCTGTCGTTCGTCATCTCTCTGCTCCTGGTTGCTATGAAAAAAAGGCGTGGAGGGACGGGCCCCGAGACTCGGGTGGTCAACTGGGGCCCGCCCCCATTTGGGGTAGTATTCTTACGTTGTGGCTGCGAGCGCGACTGATTCTGCGCCGAGGCTCGCGCTGATAATCATGGTCGTCATGTCCGCGCTGTACGGCACGGGTTCGCTGTTGAGGTACGGGTTCGTCAGCGTCCATTTGTAGCCGAGCGCGTCGCCGGTCCTTGACTGGAGGATGGTCGACGTGTGCGGGTCGGTGAGGATGTCGTTGATGTCGGTGATGCCGCCGAGGTCCGCGATGATGTCCGCGGTCATCGTCGTCTCCTGGATGCCGGGCATGATGAGGCTGTAGTCTCCTGCCTGGGCCGCGCCGGTGTTTATCCTGGGGATGCGTTCCAGGTGGTTGTTGATGGTGACCGTGGCGCCTTTGATGCCTGCGATCCATTTCGCTGCGCGGGTGAACATCGCGCCGTTGAACGAGTCGAAGTTGCCGGTCATCGCGGCCGGAGTGGTGCCGGTGGGAACGGTGCCGGCGGTGGTGAGGTTGTTGAACCATATCTCCGTGGCGACCGTGATGGGCTGTCCGACGGCGAACGTGATGGTCTGCGTGTTTATCTTCCCGCCTTTGAGGACGAAGAACGTGGTCGCGTTCGTCTTCAGGCAGGCGCAGATGCTCGTCATGTCTCCGAGGGTCCGCGCGACGGCGAGGTTCTCAAGGCTGACGGCGAGGGTGTGCGTGGCGTCCGTGTTCTGGAGGAAATGCTCGACGTTGACCGTGTAGTCGTGCGCGCCGAGGATGGTGCCTTGGTAGTCGTAGTCGTTGATGGTCGGGAGGTGCCTCGGGTTCATCGCCGGCGTGATTGGGCTGGATGTGACCGCGGCGCTTGGGATGTGCTGCTGTATGGCCGTGAAGCCTCCGCTGTACGATGTCTCGAGCTCGTAGAAGAAGCTGCCGATGTGGGTTGCTGATATTACCGCTGGCATGTCTTCTCAGAGCTCCTTACACCGGCTGGCCCCAGGCGCATCGGATGTCTACCTCGATGGACGAGATGTTGTAGGTGTCCGCTGCCGCGGTCGTGCCGGTGATGAGGAGGTAGTACATGTACTCCTTCGTCACCCGTTCGGGCGTGGTCAGGGTCGTCTCAAGCGTGAACTTGTGCGCGGTCTGCGTCGCGTCCTGGGTGGCCGATTGTATCGCGGTGTCGGTGATGGACCCGTCGGTCGCGTGCGGCGTGGCCTTGTGAAGGGCTGCGTCGAGCGTCTTGGTCGCCGTCGTCCCGGTGGTGCCGCCGTGGACGCGGAACGCGGTGATGACGTCCCCGACGTTCAGATGGGTGAGGGGTATCGTCGCGGTGCCCGCGGTCTGCGATGCGGCCATCGTCAGGGTGCCGACGTTGTTCGTAACGGACCAGCCTGTCGCGCTCAGAGTCGCGCTCGCTGCGGGATACATCTGCTTCGTGACGTTCCCGATTTTTAATTTGCTTGTGGTTTGAGCCATTCTTGCCTGTCTCCTTCGTGCGGTTATTGTCTCCCCGCCCGCTTGCAGGGCTCTATTCTATGGTCGTATTCGGTAGCCTTGCGCCGACAGCGTGATAGCCCGGCGCATGACTTCCGGCGAGTCTGATGGTAACGTCTGGATGCTGGTCACCTGGATGAACTTCGTGTCCGTGTCGATGTCGGTATGATGGTCGATTATCGCGTTCTGAAAGGCGTCCAGCACCGCCTTCACGAAGACATCCGGGTTGAGCATGCCGGGTTTCTTGTCGACCCACATGTTCGCAAGGATGGTCACCATCTCGTTGATGACCTTCCCGCCGATGCTGATGGTCACGATGGTCGCATTCGGGACCTGCTCAAGGATGATGACGCCGGCCCAGTCGCGTTTCGACATGCGGGTCGGGTTGTCCTCATAGAGCATGATGCCGACGTACTTCGTGCCATCCTCGGTCGATGCGCTGATGAGGCCGTCTGTGAAGAGGGCGACTATCGCGTTCCGTGGGTCCAGGGTCATCCGCTCGCCCTCAGTTCCGGGGTCTGATACTCGTAGACCAGCCGGTTGTATAGTCTGTAGAACTCGGTGTTCGCCACACTCAGGAACCGCTTGTTGGATTCCAGGTCGACAAGGCTTATCTTCCTGGGTTCCGTCATCCGTAGCTGGACGAGCGCGGCGCAGAGGTAGGTCCCCATGTCCTCCAGGATGCTGAACGGTATCTGCTGGTCGCAGGTGTAGTACTCCACGCTTGCGCTGATTGCGGATGCAGGGAGCGGCGTGGCAGCATCCATCTGCTTGATGGTCAGCCTGCCGAGCCTCGCATTACTGACAGCCACACTGAGAACCTGGGGCGCGTAGGCAGAGTCAACCCAGACTCCACTGCAGTCGTCGAGGGTGGACTCGTCAAAATCATAATCCATGATTGATTCGCCCAGATTGAAGCCTGTGTTCGTCCCATTCCAGAGTGCTCCTGTCGCAGGGTTCGCGCCGGGCGTGATTCCTTCGCGGTAGTTGAAGACGTCCCTGCGGACGATATGCTCGGTGACCCCGATGAGCGCGATGAGCTGCTCGTCAGTTATCGCTATCTCCTCGTCGAGCCCTGCGATGTCCCTCACCTTGCCCGGGGTCGTGATACTCATTTCAGATGTGCCTCATGGCCTTCTCGACCTTGTAGTCGATGTCCTTGTCGTCCTTGACGGCGACCTCGCCGGTCAGGTTATTCTTGACCTTTCGCGGCGTCATCGGCCCCTCCATCGACGCGCACCAGCCTGCCCATCGACAAGGCGAGCGTCTCATCGGTGGTCTCCTTCTCCTCGCCTGCGACGATGACGAAGAAGTCCGGGTCGGACTCCGGCTTGTGGTTCCACCACCGGTCGATTCCGTACGCCAGTTTCACTTTCACCATTTCTCTGTGGTCCTCCTTGGTTGGTCTGGAAAGGATGGAAGAGAGGGGCTCGTCCCCTCACACGGTTTTAGGTGTAGTACAGGACGCTTCCTGCCTGTTTGTCTCCGACGCTGAAGGCCGCTTTGACCTTCGCGAAGAACCCGATCTCGTCGGTGTAGTACCGGCGCCATGAGTCGATCTCCAGGAACGTCGGGATGTTCGCGACGAAGAAGAACCCGTCGTCGAAGATGATGCCGATGTCCGTGCTTCCGGAGTCCTGCGGGATGTTGCTGGACAGATGCCAGTTCAATCCGAGGAAAGTGCTGAACACGCCGCTTTTCACGACGCTGTCGTTGCCCCATTCCGCTGCGTTGATGAAGATGCTGTTCTTGATGAGGTCCTTGACCATCGCAGGGGTGACGACCGCCTGGTTCGGATGGAAGAACCCGCCGGACGTGTTCTTGACCGCGTAGATGCTGTCCACGACCATGTCAGGCGTGAGCACCGGCTTCCAGTTGACGGCGTTGTTCGTGTAGTCGGTGTTCTCAAGCAGCTCGCCGGTCGTCTGGTATTTCGTCGCGGACAGGGCGCTCGTGCTGAGACAGGTCCATGCCTCGGTGTCGAGCTTCAAGGCCGCGGCGTTCGTCAGACGGTATCTGACGTCTGCCTCAAGCCCCCAGGTCGCCTCGTCGAGGGACTTGCGGGCGATCCACATGGCGGTGCGGTATTCGACCGGGTCGAGCGGGATCGCGGTCGCGCCGTACGACTGGATGCTGGTCGTCTCGGTCGTGCCTCCGATGGTGCTCGTCCAGACGGTCGCTCCGATCTGGCTTTGCGGTACCATGACGCGGCGCATGCTGTCATACCGGCGTTTGATGAGCGATGGTAGGACTGCGGTCTTGACGGCGTCCTCGAAGATGCCGGCGGCCCATTCCATCGGGGGTAGCCATTGCATGCCGGTCGTGGCTGTCTGCCATGCGTCGATGTCGCTGCCGGGTGTCTGCGCGTTCTTGATGAACGTGAGCTTCTCGTTCTCGATATATCGTAGGAGTTCAGAGTCGCTCATGTCACACCACCCCTGGGGGGAGCGGGCTCTCGTTGACGTACGAGATGTGGACGTCGTTCTCACGAGCGCATTTGATGACAGCCATGCCGATGACCTGTCTGCGGGTCTGTCGGGTCTTGGCGTTCACCGGCGCGCCGGTTGTCGATTCGTTGTCGCGAGTCGCGGTCGTGCGCGTCGCAAGCTTGGATTCAAGGTCGGCGAGCTTCTTCTTCATCGCGTCGTTCTCAGAGGTCTTCTGGGCCTCCGCGTCGGCGACCTTTTTGGCTTCAGCCTGTTTGGCGAGCTCTTCGTGCATCATGGCGCGGAACTCTTCCCGGCTCATGGTGAACTTCTCAGGCTCGCTTTTCGGTTTTTCGGGTGGTTGTTTTTCGTCCAATGCGTTAGCCTCCTTGTAAGTAGTCGGAATTCCATCGGATGAACTGCCGTAGCCGACGGGCGGCGTTTGCCTCTTCAGCCCGATGCCGATCCCCATCTCAGGAGACCCGGCGCCTCGGGTGACAAGGCTGTTATGGTCGAACTCCCAGTTCCGGGCTGTGACCTTCTCGGCGTTCTGAAGCTGGCCTATCTGCTCGGTCGCTTCGGTCGCCCAGAATCCGACGCTGGTCTCCGGCGCTTTCCCGGCCATGAGACGGTTCCTGATGTGGCCGAGCGCGGCGTTGCCCTTCGCGGTGTTCAGGTTGAGGACCGGGATTGCGGTGAGCTTCTTCGTCACCGGGTCGTACTCCGGGGATTCCATGAAGCCGACCTCGTCCTCGATGCCGTCGCGATGGTCGATGATGAACGGCTGGTTCTTCATCGTCATGTAGGACCGTTCAAGCTCGTCAGCCGGATGCCAGACGTTGTTGTACAATTTGTCGCCGATGAGCAGGGTGCTGCGCGGGAGTCGCACGACGCCTGGTTCTGATGGCGAGGCGTTGCTGTTCTTGAAATAAGTCTGAAGGTCCGGCATGAGGATGGTCCTTTTCTCTTCGTCGGTGAACTCTATGGATGCGCTGAGGTGGTTCAAAAACATGGTGCGGCCGTTGACGGTCTTGCTGAGCTTGTCTTTGTTCCGCCATTGACTGAAGCACATGCCTGCGGCCTGTTCTCGGCCTGTTGGCGTGTTCCCCAGCTTGAACTCAGGGTCTGTCACGATGGTCGAGATGCACCTGGGGATGAACTCGTCCTGAGCCTCAGAAATACCTGGTTTCGGTAGCGGCATACTTCTCCTCTATGGGACATCGTTTGTGACGATGTAACAGACAGACTGCGCGGCGACGACACCAGTCTGCCAGACGAGTCGCTTCACGTCACCATTCCACTCATACCCGGCGGTAACGCCGGTGCCCGCGGCGAGCGCGGCTGCGACCTCAGCCGGAGTCCCGGTGAGCGTGACAAGAGCGCGCCCTGTTCCCATGTCCCGATGCGTCTCAGCGATAGCCATTGTTCCCAGTTCTCCTTTAGACGTTAGGCGCGATGTAACAGATTGAGATAGCGCCGACGATGCCCCCGGCCCACACGATGCGTTGGGGGTCGCCATTCCAGTAGTACTTCGCCGCGCTGACGCCGGTCCCGGCTGCCAGTGAGTCTGCGACAAGCGTCTCGCTTCCTGTCAGCGTGATGAGCGCCCGTTGGCCTCCCATGACCCGTTCCGTTACGACCAAAACCATGACGTCTCGACCTCTTCTACATTATATTGGCAACCAGTATTTTTCAGGACGGGGAAAACCTGTTTTTATTCTCTCAGAATCGTGTCATCGTCTCCGGGGAAAACCAATATGTACAAGGGATGGACCACGAAAAAAACCATTTTTATCTTATTTACTGACTGCTTCCCTGAGCGTTTCCTGTATCCGTCCCATGAGCAAGGCGGCCGCGTTGTGAAGCGTCATGTACGGCTGGATGCTTCGCGTCCCGTACTCAATCCAGATGGCGTACTCGACGTTGCTGCCGATCCGTACGACCGCAATGTCGCCGAATCCCTTGGTGGGCTGGCTGACGCCATCCCCCTGTTTTGCCGGGGCTTGGACTGGTGCGGACTGGATGCCGCTGCCATCCCAGTTCGTGCTATAACTCGCTCGAAGCCGCCCTGTGTCAAAGCGGGCGGTGTCTTTCGCCCTGGCCTCGATAGCAAGACCACCGAGGATGAGAGCCTGTTTGATCTTTTCAGGGTCCACCGTCTTCTCAACCTTATCGGTCGCATTCTGGATTCCGCTGATGTTAAACTCAAACATCGACATCTAGATCACTCGTCGGGCGCCTGCCTTCCGCTGCGCCGGTGTGAGCGGCGGCCGGTAGCCTGCCTTGATGAGGTTCTGGATGTGCTGCTCGGTTTTTCGTCTCTCAAGGTCGCGGTAGACTGAGAGATTGCGTTCACGTCGTCCGTCGGTGCTTTTCGGGTCGACGCGTTCGTTGTTCTCCTGCCTCCAGTTGTAGTGATGCGTTCCGATGAAGTTCGCTGGTCCTTTACTCATGGTCTAATTACTCCTGTGGTGTTGGGGTGAGATTCTCATCAATGTAAGGAGCCACGGAACAACGACACGCTGGATGCGGATAAGGTGGTTGCGGGTCGCCCATGTCGAAGATCACGTTGTCGTTCCCTGCGCATTCCTCGCAGGTCCGCTCATCCATCGCAGTGATCCACCGCCATTGTTCAAGCCCCGCCTGCCGATACCGGTCGACAGACGCCTGATTGTAACTGCGGATCGTCTCCGTCCTGGCTATCATCGTCGCCCGATTCCGCGAAATGTCGATGCAGCCGGTGATCGCCCGGGCGATATTGTAGTTCGACTGGCCTTCCAGGATGCCCTGTGTGAGGACGCGCATGACCTCTTTCTTCATGTCGTCGCCCATCCCTTGGATTTCGATGAGGTTGTGGTCGATGAGCATGGCGACCGCCTTCATGTCGCTGGGCGTGTAGGCATAACTGACCTCGTACCTGGCCCGTCGTAGGCTGGCGACCGCTGCCTGGCCGCCGCGGGTGTACGCCATCCTTGCGTAGCGTTCCGCTATCGGCCCGACCCTCAACCGTATCTCAGAATACTGCAGGCCTGCCATGATGCGGTCCAGGTCCGCGATGAGGCTGTTCTCGATGAGCTGATGACCGCGCTTCCGTATCTGCGGGCCGTACTCCGCCTGCGCCTTTGGGATAATCTCTAAGGCTTTGGTCTGGAAGTTGTTGATGAGGCCGCGGAGCTGCCGCCCGTAACTAAGGACGATGTTTGTGGTCCTGGTCGGATTCCGCTTCATAAAGATGGCCTCATAGTCGTTCGAGTTCGCTGGGCCACGGCATCTCCTCGCCTTGGACCCATCCGTGCGCGTCGCAGTCCATGTATCCCTTCTCCCCTCGTCCCATGATGGCGTTGTAGATGACGTCTGTGACGGTCTCCGCTTCCGCATGCCTGTTCCACGGATGACTACACGCGGGGCATCTTGACGGTATCCGCTGGACCTTGAATCGTCTCATGCACAAGGGGTTCGCGCAGATGATGAACCTACCTGTGTTTTCGTCGGTCAACGCTCCTCCAGTACGGCTCGTTGGATTTGATGAAGTCCGCCTTGTCCGCATCCATGCTTGTCCTGCTTGTCGTCTCCGGCGTCGTCTTTGTGCCGACGTCCGGCATCACGGGAGACGTGGCCGACGGGCTGGAGGTCTGTGTCTGCGGCTGGCCGAACATAGGCGGAAGCAGACCGGATGCCGGCCCTGGCTCTGGCTTCGGCTTCTCCTCCGCGATGAACTCATCGTCACTATCCGGGAACGACACGCCCATGTCACGGCAGAGCTGCCGCGCCTCGATATCCGTCAACAGACCCGCATCGTAATACAGGACTTTCACGGTGTCCGCCTGAATCTTCCCGATCTCCGCCTCGGACTTCTCATCGATGAAGATAGGATTCCAGAACACCTCATCCCGCCACCCTCCTTTCAGGTATTGGTTGTTTATCCTGTGGATGACGTCAGTGAACTTGTTCTCCTGCTTCGCCCGCAGGTTCGCGTACCATCCGGTCTTATCGACCTCACTGCCGGTAAGCTGCCCGGACTGAGCGCCAAGAAGCTCCATGTGCGGCATCTCCATCGCCGCAGCCAGGTTGAAGTAGTAGTAATGCGCGAACGGCTCCGGGTCCACCACAGACGGGTTGAGCATCTCGAACTTATGCCGGTCGGTACCCGCGAAATGCGTCCGCGGGTTGATGTTCTGCAGGACCTTATACGCCTTCTCCAGCTCCTTGCTCCCCGCGTCCTTCGTGGTAAGGACGATGAACGGCTTCCCATGACGATAAATCACCTCACCCAAGGCCCAGTCCATGTTCAACTTCGCGAACACCGAGCGGATGGCGATCTCGATGGCGCCGCGGCCGAACCGCATCGTCCCTAACGTGGCCCAGGGGATATGGATGATGCGGCTGTTATGAATCTTCTTGGTTCCCGCGCTGGTCTGTTCGAGATAATAGAACTCTCCGGTGTTCTGGTTGATCCATTCGATTCGAGGCTGGATATAGAGGGGGTCTGCGATGACGACGTCCTTGAGGCCTGCTGCGGGGAGGAGAGGGAGACCACGGTCCGGGATGCTGTTGGCTGGGATGAGTTCCAGGAAGCCGTTGCCGTAGACCATGCTGTCGATGCAGACGCTTACGAGTTTCTGCCTGAGCTGGATTCTCTTATGGAAGTCCTCGAGGTCCTCACGGAGCGCCTCGTCCATGCTCTCACCGGGCGTGGCCGTATCATGCTTGAGCCACTGGTAGAACATGCGGTTCGCGGTCTTATTGATCCCGCTGTAGGTGAGTGGCTCGAAGAAGTAGATGGTCTCCTTCATCTGGTTCGTGAGGAACTGCCGGAGCGCTCTGGACTCCTGCTGGAACATGCTTGTGCTGGCGGTGTCAGCCGCGGCGTTCGACGCGTTCTGGATGAGGACTCCGACGTCCCCAAGTTGGCCTATCTGGACCTCGCTGGTCTTCCCTTTGAATAACGGCATGGACACCATACCCTATGCTTAGACGGTCTGCTTCTCGTACTCCTCGATGAAACGGCCGTTCTGCATCGTCATCTTGGGAATGAGAAGGTCGACGGTGTAGCGCGTGTAGGTGTCGTGCTCACGGTCATAGAGGAAGATGTAGGCATGGGGCATCATCTGCTTGAGTTGTTCCGCTTTGGAGCGGTCGTTATCCCAGATTATCCATCGGCCTGTCCACGGCTGGTACTCGACTTGGACAAAGAACTCTTTGTTGATCTGACTACCGATGTCGAAAGGGAAGACCGCCAATGTGATGCCCTCAGTCTATAATGGCATACTGTATTTTCAGCGAAGGCCAGGGATTACGGTGGATATGAAAAAGTGTCCGTCGGCGATTCTTTTTAAATAAAAAAACTGTTCCGTATTCAACCGATAAAGAAGTCTGCTGTTCCAGTTTTTTCGACCAGCAGTGCAAGGGCGATGGCCCAGAACAGGTCCGCATGACCGAGCTCGCTACTCCTTGGGCTGTCGAACTTCAAGTAGCCTGCCGCGCTGTACTGACGCTGGATGCTGCGGATATTGTTGATGACGCGGGCGTCGTTCGGGAACCGGACCCGTCCGTCGTGCATCTGTTCCTTCAGGCTGAAGACCATCTGCTGCTTGAGTTCATGGTCGAAGATGATGGGCCGCACGGCCTCGTACTCGTCCCGCAGGTTCTCCGCCATGTTGTTGCCGATGCCGGTCGCATCGATCCGCAGGCTGCTCACCGTATAGGTATTCAGAAGGTCGCGTAGTCTGCCGAACTGCCAGTCGTACTTCTTGTCGAAATACGTCTCCACACTCCGTAGGATGTTGACGCCACTGATGTCCTCGAAGATGGCTATGGCGGTGAGGTCGTGTCGTCGTCCGATGTCGACGCCGATCTTGTAGATCCGGTCATGGCGCAGGTCCTCGTACGCCAGTTCCATGTCGATGCAGCTTTCGATGAGGGGGAACGGGAACTCCGCTTGGTCGACCTCGCCGAGGAACTGGTTGTTGAACTCCTGGGCATAGTAGGACGGGTCGACGCGTTTCGCCCGTTCGATCTCCGCCTTGTTGAGGTCCGGGCATTCCGTCCAGTTGACAAGGAATCGGGTGTAGTCGCTGTAGACCTGTTCTTTCACCCAGACGTCATGGAAGACGTTGCTCTCGCCGAACGGCGTGCTCATCAGGGTGACGGCGCCCCCGCGGCTTATGGAGGGTAGTATGGCGGTCATCATGGCTTTGTCGGTGCCGTTGAGGAAGTGTGCCATCTCGTCGACGGTGATCCGGTGTGCCCTGAATCCTCGGACGGTGTTGGGGTTGTTCGGCAGGCTGTAGACTTCGCCGCCTCCCTCGAACGTGATCTGTGTCTCTGTCTCTTTAAGTGTTTTGATGGTGCAGTAGTCTCGGTAGATGGTGAGGAAGTAGGTGATGTAGTCCATGAAGTGCATGCTCTGGCGTATGCTTGGGCTGACGATGAGGTTGATCTCGTTGTTGTTGACGCTGGTGACGAGGTTCCAGGCTGCGTTCGCGTAGCTCATGCCGATCTGTCGTGCTTTGTTGACGATGAATTTCTTGCTGGTGGCTTGGGCCTGCAGGAATTGTTCTTGGTAGGGGTAGAGTGTCTTGTGGTCGGCGGTGAAGAGGTTGCGGGTGATGTCGATGAGGCTGCTGGTGCTAGGCATGGTCGTTGGGTTTCACTTCGTCTTCCAGGTTGAAGAAATAGTTAATCCACTTGATGATTTCCTCGGTCTCGAAGAACACGTCGTTAACAAATCCAGTTCCCATGCACTTTTGGCAGGAACCACTTGTAAACGGACCGACCAACGGCTCGTTTTTTATCATCTTACCCGTCCCACTGCAGACAGGACACTTCCCTTTAGGATAGAAAGGATAAGCATCTATTCCGGCGACCCATTCCCGCGCCGCAACACGCAACCCTTCAAAAGATGCGTATGGCTTCTGGATAGATGGTGGACAAGTCCCACAGCATTTTACCCATCCGTCATCGCCTATCATGTTTTCTGGATGCCTTTGGCAATAGTCTTCGGAACCAGTTCGTAGGTCTTTCAGCGTCTTCAATTCGGTCATGATATTATCCTCTCGAAAAAGTCGGCGGTTCCGTATGGCGGGAACATTTGACCTGTGTATAGGTAATAGAATCCATTGAGTAGGATGTAGATGAACTCGTCAGCGGTCATGGCGTCACCCCGAAACGACGATTCACAAAACCAATGCTGACTTGTTCGTAAGCATTGATGATGTTTTTGATAAGGCAGCGAACCTCTGGGTTGATGGTCCGTTGGTCGTTGCTCTTACGACATTCAACAGTATGATGATTGATGTCTTCGATGAGTTTCCGACGAAGCATCTCAATGGTGCCCGGGAGATAAGATGGTCCGCCCCAATTATCGAAGACTTCTTTTCCTTTCAGGCTCCAGTCGTCAGTCATAGAAAACCCCTCAGATGCAGATTCAACAAAACGAGAACAACCATTACCCAGACCGCTAAATCTCTAATTGTATTTAGTCTCGCGATGCGTACTTGATGCTCGTAATAATCCATCGCGGGAGTCAACGGCGGCATCTTTTCAACATTCCAGTCGTCACTCATGCTTCTTTCCTCCTTTCTGTCTACTGCGGTCGTACTCCCCGAGTATCTCGATAAGGTCATTCCCAAGGAAGGTAACAGTGATTAAAATGTCGATGTCGTCTTCTGCAGTGATGTGCTTCATGGCCTCCTTTCCTCCGAGGTCCATGAACGCCCGTTCGCTGTCCTCACCAGCCTTCTCATAGACAAGGTTGCAGATTCGGTCAGCAATCTTTTTCTGGATGAATGCCTGTTCTTCGGGAGTCAGCGTCCGCTTCCATCTCTGTTTCGTCATTTACCCTCCAATAACGGTTGTTTCTTCTTCTCCTTTTCCTTCTCTTTCAGTTCGTAGAACTCGTTCAACTGCTGCACCGTCGGCTTCACTGAGAGATTGATGTCCTGCGCCTGCTTGAACTCTTCAGGAAACTTATGTTCAAGGAACCATGTCGTTGCGGTGATATTCCCTTTCTCCGCTGCCTTTTCCAGATGGGCGAGTTTACGAGCCATCGCCTTGCCGGGTATAGATTGAACTGACTCTCGGAACTCTCGGAATTTGCTTTCTGGTCGGTCTTTGTCACGTTGTCCGAGGTCCATCCATCGGAAATATGTTGCTTCTCCTATGTTGAGTGTTTGACATGCGTATTTTATCGGTACTCCGAGTTCGAGTAGTTTCAGGAATTTATCTTGCAGTTCAGGCGTGAGTTTCGTCATGGGCTCGTCTCTCCGATTGAAAATGATTTTCAATCGGAGTTTGTATCTTATTTCCTTTGTCATAAAGATTAAGTAATTCATTTTTAGATGAATAATTAACATTGTAAGGTGGGTCAGTTATTATTAAATTAGCAGTTACCCCATCCATTAACTTATCCACATCTTCCGTCTTCGTTGAATCCCCACACATTAAACGATGCTTACCTAATTGAAATACATCCTGGGCGTTCACCTTGTATTTCGCCTCTTTTGGCAATTCAAAGTCGTCTTCCACTACTTCCCTGAACTCATCCAATATCTCGTTTAACTCTTTATCATCGAATCCCGTGTCTGCAATGTCGTAATCAGCCGCTTTTAAGCCCATTAGAAGGTCGTTGAGTTTAGGCATATCCCAGTCGCCTGTGACCTTATTTAAGGCGATATTGAGGGCTTTCTCGTCCATGTCGGTTAAATCCACCTCGATACAGTCAGTCTCAGTGATTCCCTTGTCTTTGAGTATCTGGAGGCGTTGGTTCCCGCCGACCACATTCCCCGTCCTAATATTGTAGATTATTGGTTCTACAAGGTCGAATTTGTCTATGGATGCCTTGAGTTTTTTGTAGAACTCTGGATTATCCCTAACGCTTATGCGTGGGTTGTATGGTGCTTCCTTGAGTTCACTGAGTTTCTTCTTGACTATTTTCATGGTTGCAGTCCTCTGAATTTTCCGGGGAAGTAAGGTGGAATGCTTCTGAAGTTAGGATAGATGTCTGGGATGCCTTTGTTGTTCGGTGGGAGTGTGTTCGGGTCGTATTGGATGAGCTTGTTGTGTTCTTGACATGCGGTGTTCTTGCAGATGTATATCCTGTTCCCTCGGTATTTGAGTGGCTGGTGGCATGTGTGGCAGTTGTGGTTCTTGTTTTTCATATCCCCATCCTCCTTCGTTCCTTGCGGACCGCTATTCTTTCTTTTTTGAAGAGCGGCTCCCCGGTCTTCGGGTCGGTCCGCATATGCTCGGAGAAACCGCTTCCGGTTGTACGCGTGATTCTCATATTGTATTTCTTCTTGTTTTTCTGGAAGAAGTCCCTGACGTAGTTCTTCCTTCGGTAGTTGCCGCCGATGAACTCCCGGTCGTCATCACAGTATTTGCGTCGATGGTCTGTGCCGATGTAGGCCCCGCAGGTCCGACAGGATACCATGTTCCTTGTCCTCCATCCCCTGCAACCAATCTAAAGGAACCCACTGCTGTTCCCTCAATTCTTTTTCTTTTCCAGGCGGTGGATAAAGCACTTCTGCGCAGATGCTGTCTCCTGTTTTGCTGTGCTCATTCATGGCGGCCTCCGATAGTTGTTGAAGAAGTCCGGTCCGTTTATCGGCAGACGATTCTCATCCTGACCGTTGGGTCTGCTGATGCTCGCCATGACTTTCTCCTGCCGAAGACGCACCTCAAGCTGGATGCGCAACATGAGGGACAGGGCGAGGTTCTGCGAGACCAGGATATACGTGTTCCCATCCTTCTGCCTGGGCTCATCGAACTGCTCCTTGATGATGCGGCTGGTCTCCGCCATGATGAACTCCACGGTGTCATCTACCATCGTCTGCATGTCTTTCTCGTTGTCATAATGAACCAGGCTGCTCATGGGTACACCCTCGCACCCCTAATTCGGTTGTAGAACTCCCGCGTCATCCCCGCTTCCGCCTCTATCGCTGTTTCAAGCTCGCTCTTCAATCCCGAATCACCTCTTTCTCCTCGAACCATACCTTCAACCCCAGCTCCTT
>Ga0315282_10001982_pt1 | contig 38346 bp, 30 predicted proteins | sample YL17G07_20_MG_FD_203693 | JGI IMG/M metagenome (GOLD analysis project Ga0315282, IMG submission 203693) | Sediment microbial communities from Yellowstone Lake, YNP, Wyoming, USA - YL17G07_20 | ecosystem: Environmental > Aquatic > Freshwater > Lake > Sediment | place: USA: Wyoming | collected... | reverse complement strand
GTCAGGAACTCTCATAATCATCAACAAGCCCCTTACACCCCCGCCCTTAAATACTAAAACCTATTCTACCACCACAACCCATCACACAACAAGCTCGGAACTACTGACTGTGGACCTTTGTGGTGAATATAAGCTCCGTGCCCTTAGTGACCACTGTGGTGTATCTGTTACAAGTTATATTGCGGCCATATCGGCGTCAGGTCGAAGTGGTGAGAGAAGATGAGCGGCAGGATGCGGAATAGTATCTGGATGATGGCATTAATGCCCGGCGCGGAAGGCATGGCCGGCACTCCGTAAGACGGCTTCGAGGGAGTGGCGGCGGGCGACGGGCCCGGCCATCCGGCCGGCGGCCGCATGCCTCCTTCCATTTGCATGGGCGGCACCTGTATGGGCTCCGGTATCAAGGGCCCCTGGGGCGCATGCCGGGCATACTGAGGGGCGGCCAGCATTGTCGCATTAATGCCGGCGGTCGGCGATGGGGAGGCGGCCCGGACGCTTTTACCGCCGGAGACGGCCGATGCCGGGGATGGTATGCCTTTTCCCCCGGGCTTGTACGCCGAGAGATAGCCGGATACGAAGAGCGCCATGGCTATGACCACCATGGCCATAAAGGCTAACGTAAGGCCGAATTTTAAAATGTCATGCGCCATGCTCACGCCCAATGATGGTATAGGCCGGGCGGGAATAAACGTGATGGCCTATTTTAGCGGCCGATATATGGGATAAACGCGCGCATTACACGCCTTTAGCGTGCAATTCCTAGCAAAATAAGCCATAAATTATAATATACTTAATATAAAACTACCTTCTTGGTCATATGGATGAGCGTGAGCCGTAAATCTAAGGGTAAACCGTCTAAAGCGGGCCAGGCAATGCCGCAGGGAAAGCCGTTTAAAATAAACCGGATAATGCTCCTGCTGGGGGGCATCATGCTACTGGGCCTGGTGGTGAGGCTCCTCCCGGCGCTATACTGCATCGTGGGAGGCAAGGTCATATTCCTGGGGCCCGATTCATATTACCACATGAGGCGGATCGTCTTAACGGTCCTCCATTACCCCGTCGCCAACTTATTCGACTCTTACGTCAATTACCCCTATGGCTTCACCATCAACTGGCCTCCGCTTTTTGACGTTACCGCGGCCACGGCCGCCCTGCTGGCCGGGTTCGGCCGCCCCGATGCGTTTACGATAGAGGTGGCCGCATCCGTCGTGCCGGTGCTCATGGGCGTGGCGGCCATCGCCCTTGTTTACTACATCACAAAAGACGCCATGAACGAGAAGGTGGCGCTCATCGCCGCCCTCATAATGGCCATCCTTCCCGCGGGCGTTTTCCGGTCACTTTTCAGCGTGGTCGACCACCACGAGCTCGAAGTGCTCATCTCGCTCGCCATGTACCTGCTATTCATGCGGGCGGTATCCGGCGCAAAGAAGTCCGGCTTCGGCATCTCGAGCATAAGCCATGCCCGCCCGGCCCTCTATGCGGCGCTGGCCGGCGTGGCCACCGCCAGCATGATCCTGTCCTGGGACGGCGCGCCCATCTTCATCGGCATCATCGTCATCTATGCGTTCATCCAGTATGCCTACGATGCGCTCAACAAGGAAAATTCGGGCTATTTGACCGCCATAGGCCTCATCGCCTCGGCGGTCGCCTTCGCCATTATCGCCCCGCTTGCCTACCTCTCGGTCCCCCTGTTCTACTTCAACGCCGCGGAGCTCTCGTGGTTCCACATCGTATTCCTGCTGAGCGTGGCGCTCTTTTTCCTGCTTATGGGCTCGCTATCCGCAATACTGCTTAAAAAGAACGTGCCGTGGCAGGCGCTGCCCGTCTCCGCCCTGGCGATCTCCGTGACCGCCGCCCTGGCCTTAAAGCTCGCCCTCCCCAATTTCTTAAACGGCATAGAGACGGGCCTGTGGTATTTGAGCGGCACGGATAAGGTGCTGAGCACAATATCGGAGGTGGAGCCCATATACCTCTCCATGGGCCATCTCTCTCCGGCCGTCCTCTGGGCTTATTTCTCGCTCATAGGCCCCATCGCGGTGCTGGGCCTGGCCTTATACGTTCTCGCCTTGAAGGGGAGGAAGCCGAATAACATCGAGTTCTTTTTCCTCGTCTGGACGGCCATGGTCCTGATCCTGGGGATCATGCAGAAGCGCTTCATCAACCTCCTGGCGGTGAACGCCTCCATATTCGGCGGCTATGCGCTATATAAGTGCCTGGAGCTCGCGGGCCTGGAGCAGTACCTGAGCCCGGCGGATAAGAAAAAGGCCTCCCGGGCGGGCTCCATGTCGACCGCCCTCATGGTGGTGTTTATCATCATACCGTTCCTGCTCGTGCCCGCCCTGCTGAACAGCATCACCCTGGCGGGCTCGCCCGAGCCCTACGTCCTCGACTGGAACACGGCGTGCGCATGGGTCAAGGACAATACGCAGGCGACGTCGTTCCTTAACTCGCCCGACTCCGGCCACGTACCCGAGTACGGCATCATGAGCTGGTGGGACTACGGCAATTATATATTGTATAGAGCGGAGCGCCCGGCCAGGGCCAACAACTTCCAGACCGGGATAGACGATGCCGCGAACTTCTTCATCTCCCGGGACGAGGCGTCAGCCGACGCCATCATGGATAGTAATAACTTGAAATACGTCATGCTCGACTACCGCATGGGCTCGCCCTGGGGAGGGGTGAAATACGGCATCTTCGAGGACATGGCATACCTGGCGGGGGACGACCCGATGAGCTACCACGATAACGCCACCTCCAATAAAACCCTGCCGGTGAACGATAAATACTTCGACAGCATGTACTCGAGGCTTTTCTACTGCGACGCCTGCGGCGGGAACCTTAGCGGCCACGTCATCGACCCCCTCGAGCACTACCGCCTGCTGTACATCACTTACGGGGTGGACCCCGTTAAGGTATTCGAGTACGTAAAGGGAGCGACGATAACGGGCATGGCGGACCCCGGCTCGACTGTAGAGCTAAACCTTAAGATCTCCACGCCCTACGGCCAGGGGACGTACCATAATGATACCGAGGCGGGCCCGGACGGTCTGTACTCGTTCGTGGTGCCCTACTACACGTCATCGTCCTCGTTCGTCAAGACCGACGCCGCCTATTCCATCGCCGTCGGCTCCCTGTCGACGAGCGTCGCCGTGCCGGAGAGCGCCGTGCTTAATGGCACTACGATACAGGCCCCTTGACCTTAATAAAGCCCATGGCCGCCTTGCTTTTAGAGGGCTGGCATGCTCAGCGATAAGCATTTAATGACGAAGCTGAATGTATAATAGGTTTTCAACATGGGCTCTAAACGGAAGGCGCCAGGCGAGACGCGCAAAAAACCGGGGCGCAGGGATGATGTGAAGAAAGACGATGCGGGCAAGGGGAAGCCCATCGTAAGGCCGACTTTTCCGCTGAAGCTGGACCGAACGGCGGCCTTGCTGTCCGCCGTCCTGCTGCTCGCCCTCGCCATCAGGCTGCTCCCGCTCACCTTTGACATCTCCGGCGGCCACGTCATCTTCTCGGAGTTCGATCCTTATTACCACATGCGGAGGATAGTGTATACCGTAGCCCATTTCCCGTTCGTCAATGGCTTCGACTCTTACGTTAACTATCCCTACGGGTACGGGATCAGCTGGCCTCCCCTCTTCGACCTGATAGCGGCCTCGCTTTCGCTCATCGTCGGGCTGGGAAGCCCGGGACGGTTCACGGTCGAGGTCGTATCGGCGGCGGTCCCCGTCATACTCGGGCTGCTCTCCATCCTGCTTTTATATTATATAGTGAAGGACGCGCTTGGGAAGAACGCCGCCCTTTTGGCCTCCCTTTTCATGGCCATCCTGCCGGCCGCCTCGTTCAGGACGTCCTTCGGTTTCACCGACCACCACGCTCTCGAGGTATTCATCTCCCTGGCCATGTACCTGTGCTTCACGAGGGCGGTCACCTACGCCGGGGAAGATAAGCTGAGCCTGAAAAGATTAGCAAGGAGGCCGCTGGCATATGCGGTGCTTGCGGGCACGGCCATGGCGGGCATGGTGTTCTCGTGGGACGGGGCGCCCATCTTCATCAGCGTCATCGTCGTCTATGCGTTCGCCCAGTATGCCTATGATGCCTTCCGCCGCGAGGATACCGAATACCTGACCATCATCGGCGCGGCGGCGTCGCTCGTCGCCGCGGCCATCGTGATGCCGTTCGTCATGGCGGGCCCCGCCGGGCAGCAATTCGCCATATCGGCGATATACCTCTCGTGGTTCCACATCATTTACCTGCTCGCGGTGGCGCTCTTCTTCGTCGTGATGGGCGGCCTCTCCCGGGCCTACGCGGGCATGAAAGCCCCGTGGTTCTCGACGGTGCTCACCGCTGCCATCGGCATGGCGCTGCTCCTGGTCGCCGCCAGGTTCGCCCTGCCCCAGTTCTTCGAGGCCCTCGAGGCCGGCATAGAGTTCCTCATGGGCCAGGGCAACGTCCTGGTCACGATCGTGGAGGTGGAGCCCCTGTTCTCGAACAACGGCCAATTTTCGTATGAAATACCATGGGTTTATCTCTCCACCGGGGGATTGCTGGCCGTGCTGGGGCTAATAGTCTATTTACTCACGAGGCAGTGGAAGGGCCTCAAGAACGCGGAGGCCTTCCTCCTCGTCTGGACGCTGATCGTGCTGGCGCTGGGATTACTGCAAAAGCGTTTTATTTATCTTCTCGCGGTGAACGTGGCCGTGTTCGCCGGCTTTGCGATATACAAGGCCCTGGACATGGCAGGCTTCTTCCAGGTGCTCGATGATGGTAAAGCGGATAGCAGAAGGAGATCACAGCATTCCCGCGAAGCCTCGATCACGCCGCCGGTCGTCGCAGTGGTCATCGTATCGGCCGTGGCAGTACTGGGCATAATGATAAGCCCGGTGGCTCTACCTACGTCGCCGGATGCCTTGGGCGATTGGTATGCGCACGATTGGGACCAGGCATGCCAGTGGGTGAACGACCACACGCCCGAGACCTCCTACGCCTATTCGGCCGACAACGGCACCCATCCCGAGTACGGCGTAATGTGCTGGTGGGACTATGGCAACTTCATTTTATACAGGGCGGAGCGCCCGGCCGTGGCGAACAACTTCCAGACGGGCGTGGCTGACGCGGCGCACTTCTTCGTGGCGCAGGACGAGGCTTCGGCCAGCGCCATCATGGACAAGCGCAACGCGAAGTACGTCATGGTCGACTACCGCATGGGCTCGCCCTGGGGCGGGGTGGCGAACGGCGTCTTCGAGAACATGCCTTACCTGGCAGGCGAGGACCCGGATAGCTATCACATGAGCTACCTCATGCCCGTGCCCTATGGCAGTAAGCGCATGATCGACAGCAGCGATAAATACTACGGCTCAATGTACTCCCGGCTTTTTAACGCCGACGGCCTCGGGGGCAGGGATGGCCTGGGCTATGACGCGAACGGCCTCCAGCGCTACCGCTTGATATATGCGACGCAGGGCAACGACCCCGTGAAAGTCTTCGAATACGTGAAAGGCGCCACCATCAAGGGCATGGCATCCCCCGGTGCCCGGCTGGAGCTGCGCATCGACGTGGCCATGCCCGAAGCCAATAGTACCTATCGCTCCTCGACGACGGCGGACCAGGCGGGAGCATACACGTTCACGGTGCCCTACCCGACCTCCTGGGCCGCGGGCATCGTCACGACGGGCCCCGCATATACGATCTCGTCGGGCACGTCTTCAGTCGAGGTGCAGGTGCCCGCCACCGCGGCGGACAGAGGCGAGGCCGTGACGGCAGGTGGCCTGCGATGAAAAAAATCGCCGTTGCGGGGCTCCTCGCCATGATGCTCCTGCTGGCGCCGGCGCTGGCACTGGCCGACTGGCCGCAGGCGAAGCACGACGCCCAGCACACCTCCGTGGGAACGGCGCTGACCCCGCCCCTTACCGTGGACTGGCAAAAGAACATCGGCGGCGAGGTGGTCTCTTCCCCTATAATATACAACGGCACCCTGTTCGTGGCCAACGGCAACGGCAAGAAGCTCCTCGCCCTGGACCCCGGCAGCGGCGGGCAACTCTGGGAGTTCCCCGCGTACGGATCCATCGAGTCCACGCCGGCCGCGGCGAACAGCTCGGTCGTGGTGTGCTCCTATGACGGATTCGTGTACAGGCTCGATATCTCAAGTGGCACCATAAGATGGAAGTTCGATGCGAAGAGCGGCATGTTCTCCTCGCCTCTTGTATATGAAGGCCTCGTGTACGTGGGCACGGACGATGGAAAGTTCTACGCCCTTAGCCTGGAGAACGGCACCTGCCTGTGGTCGATGCCCAATGCCACCCAATCGTCTCCCGCCGGCGGCGATGGCAAGGTCTACGTGGGCACCATCGACGGGATTTTCCACGCCCTGGACGCAGCGTCGGGCGGCGAGGCATGGAGATACGATGCGAAGGACTCGTTCCATTCATCGCCCCTATTCTATAATGGCACGGTATACGTCGCCTCCCGCAACGGCACGCTGTACGCCTTTGACGCGAGCGGCGGCGGCGTCCGCTGGGCCCACGACATGGGCTACAACGTGGATGCCACGCCTTCCGTCGACCCCGCCACGGGCACGCTGTACCTGGGGACCTATGGCGGCCGGGTGTTCGCCTTCAACGCCTCCGACGGAGGCCTGGAGTGGGCTTCCGCCTTCTACGGGCCCATTTACCAGAGCGTGGCCGTCTCGGGCAACGTATTATATGGGGCCACGCAGGACGGTAAGCTCTTCGCGCTCGACAGGTCCGGCGCCACTCTGTGGACGTACGGGCTCCCGGGCTCCGCCTTCGCATCGCCCGCAATAGACGGCGGCCGGCTATACATGGCAACGATGGGCGGCGACGTTATAACATTTAAAGAATCGCCCTCCGCCACGGCGCCAGTTCCCACGGCGTCGCCTGCTCCCGTCCCCACGCCGTTCACCGGTATCATCGCCTGCGCACTAATAATAATAACGGCAGGTTTATGTCATAGAAGCAGATAAGGAAGCATTAATACGGAGAACGGCATGAAAGTTGTCATACCTGCTGCGGGCGCCGGAAAACGGCTTTACCCGCACACTTACACTAAGCCAAAGCCGATGGTATTCGTCGCCGGAAAGCCCATCATAGGGCACATACTGGACAAGATGGTGGGCCTCGAGCCGGAGGAGGTCATCATCGTCGTCGGCTACATGAGGGACAAGATCGTCTCCTATGTTAACGCGAACTACGCCAGGGCTTTTAATAAGATCACCTTCGTCGACCAGGAGCAACAGCTGGGCCTGGGCCATTCCATTTACGTCACCCGGAAAGCCGTGGACGGCAGCCCCATCCTGATCGCCCTGGGCGACATGATATTCAAGGACGGCTACAGCGAGTTTTTAAAGCAGCACCGGTGCAACGGCGAATGCTCCGGCTCCATCGGGGTCAAGGCCATCGACGACCCGGAGCACTACGGCATTGTTTATTTGAGCTCCGACCACGCAATCGAGAAACTCGTCGAAAAGCCGAAAAATTCGACGTCGAACATCGGCATAGCCGGCGTTTACTTCATAGAGGACACGCCGAGGCTCTTCCGGGCGCTGGACCACATCGTACATTCGAGCAGCCCGGGCGAGGTACAGCTGACCGACGCCCTGCAGCGCGCCGTGGAGGAAGGCTCGGTCTATAAGACGTTCGAGGTGAACAGCTGGTACGACTGCGGCCGGCCCCAGTCGCTCCTCGAGGTGAACAGGATACTGCTGTCGGAAAAGATACAGTCCGGGGACGGCGCGAAAAATTCGATCGTCATCGAGCCCGTCTCTATCGGCAAGAACGTGAGGATAGAGAATTCCATCATCGGGCCCTACGTTTCGATTTCCGAGGGAGCGGTAGTGAATAACTCCATCATCGAGGATAGCATCGTGGGAAACAACGCGGAGATAAAACACATAATGCTGCGCTCATCCATCATCGGCGACCACGCCATCCTCATCGGCAAGTCCAACGCCCTTAACATCGGCGATTCATCCACCATAGAGTTCTGAGGCATACCATGTACACGTCAGTAGTGACCGGCGGCGCAGGGTTCATCGGCTCGCACCTGTGCGAATATCTCCTGAACCAGGGCGAGCGGGTCATAGCCATCGATAACATGGGCAGCGGCGATAAGGCCAACGTTAAAGCCCTGGCCAATGATGGTAACTTTACTCTCATCGGGCACGATGTCCGTAAGCCGCTGAAAATAAATGAGAAAATCGATTTCTATTATCACCTGGCCTCCAGGGCATCCCCGGCAGACTTCGACCGCTTCCCCGTCGAGATCATGATGACTAACAGCCTGGGGACATATAACGTCATAAACATGGCGCTGGAAAAGAAAGCGCGGTTCCTTATGGCATCGACATCCGAGTCGTACGGCGATCCGGACGTTAGCCCGCAGCCCGAGACCTACTGGGGGCACGTGAACCCCGTGGGGCCAAGGAGCTGCTACGACGAAAGTAAGCGCTTTGCCGAGGCGCTGACCATGACCTTCGTCAGGCACAACGGCCTCGACGGCCGCATCATACGGATCTTTAATACCTATGGCCCCCGGATGCGGCTGAATGATGGCAGGGTCGTGCCCAACTTCATAACCCAGGCCTTATCGGATAAACCGCTCACCGTATACGGCGACGGCTTCCAGACGAGGAGCTTCTGCTACGTGTCGGACATGGTCAGGGGCATATACGCGATGATGCACGCGGGGACGAAGGGGGCGGTCGTAAACCTGGGCAACCCTGATGAGATGACGATCAATGAGCTGGCCGATATGATAATCAAGATGACTGGCAGCGCCTCGAAGGTAGCCTTCAAGCCATTGCCCGAGAACGATCCCCTTCAGCGCCGGCCGGACATCTCGAAGGCAAGAGCCATGCTGGGCTGGAAGCCCGAGGTCAGCCTGGATGAGGGGCTGCGGGCCACGATCGCCTGGTTCAAGGAAAAAACCGGCGACAGTGCAAAGGCCGTGAGCAGAACAAGGCATAAGGGGAAAGCGTTTTGATACTGGTCACGGGCGGAGGCCTCCTCGGCTCCGAGGTCATCCGGGTCCTGGGAAAGGAGCACGACGTGGTCGGCACGTTCAACTCCCGGCCCAGGGAAGGCGCCGTACGCCTTGACGTCACCGACAGGGACGGCACCATCAGGGCCGTGGGCGAACTAAAGCCTGAGCTCATAGTGCATACCGCCGCCCTGACGAACGTCGACTATTGCGAGGACCACGAGGAAGAGGCCATGGCGGTGAACGGCCGGGGCACGAGGAACCTCGTGGACGCCGCCCGCGGGGCGGGCTCAAAGGTGATCTACGTATCTACGGATTTCGTGTTCGACGGCTCGAAGGGCATGTACCGGGAGGAAGATCCGGTGTGCCCGATATCGGTGTACGCGTACTCGAAGCTCATGGGCGAGCTCCACGTGAAGGAGTTAAACGGCAGCGCCATCGCCCGCACCAGCGTCGTCTACGGGAACGCCCGGCAAAACTTCGTGAGCTGGGTGAAGGGCTCCCTTGAAAAGGGATTAACAATAAAAGTGGTCACGGACCAGTATAATTCGCCGACGCTCTCCTACGACTGCGCCGAGGCCATCGCCGCCATGATAAGGCATGGCGTCTCGGGCATATACCACACGGCAGGCGGGGAGAGGGTCAGCCGCTACGAGTTCGCCCGGAAGATCGCCTCGTTCTACGGCCTGGACGGCGGCCTCATCGAGCCGATAGCTACCAGCGCCCTGAAGCAGAAAGCCAGGCGCCCGCCGGACTCGTCGCTGGACGTCCGCAAAATATCTGCATATCACAGGATGCTCAACGTCATGGAAGGGCTAAGAAAAATGGAAGAGGTGAGGTAAAATGAAGGGATTGGTATTGTCGGGCGGCAGCGGCACCAGGCTGAGGCCGCTCACCCACACGGGGCCGAAGCAGCTCATACCGGTGGCTAACAAGCCGGTGCTGCAGTACGTCATCGAAGACCTGCGCGAGGCTGGCATCACCGATATCGGCGTCATACTGGGTAATAACGGCAAGGAGCAGGTGATCGCCGCGCTTAAGGACGGCCGGCAGTATGGCGTCCGTATCACTTACATTGAACAGGGCGCCCCGATGGGCATCGCCCACGCGGTCCAGTGCGCCAGGGACTTCATGGGCGATGATAATTTTATCGTTTATTTAGGGGACAACATGCTCAAGGACGGCGTCAAGGGCCTGGTGGACGAGTTCATGGAAGGCGGCTACGATGCTGCCATCTCGCTGCAGGCGGTGCCGAACCCCCGGCAGTTCGGCGTGGCCGAGCTTGACTCGCACGGCCGGGTAATCGGCCTGGAGGAAAAGCCGAAAGCCCCCAAGAGCAACTACGCCCTGGTAGGCGTATACCTTTTTACCCCTGTCATCTTCGACATGATAAAACAAATTAAGCCTTCCTGGCGCAACGAGCTGGAGATAACCGACGCCATCCAGAAGCTCCTCGACGATAAGCGCAAGGTCAGGTCGCACATCGTCACCGGCTGGTGGAAGGATACCGGCAAGCCCGAGGACATACTGGAAGTCAACCGCTACGTGCTGGACGAGCTTAAGCCTGTCGTCGAGGGCACCATCGAGGACGGGGCGAGCGTTGCGGGGCGCGTTTCCCTCGGAAAGAATTCCGTGATTAAATCGGGCTGCACGGTACGTGGCCCTGTGGTCATCGGGGACGACTGCACCATCGAGGCGGGCACCTACATCGGCCCCTACACGTCGGTGGGCGACGGCTGTGCCATTAAGGGCGCCTACATCGAGTCGTCAGTGCTCATAGGCGAGTGCCGGCTGGAATGCGACAGCCGCATCGTGGATAGCCTGATCGGCAGGAACGCCACTATCCTCTCGGCCAATCACGAGGTGCCCAAGGGCAGCCGGCTCATCGTCGGCGAGAACTCTTACCTTAAGATATAAAAGTACATGGCGATAAAGAAAATGGACGATTAAGCAGTTAAAAATAAGGATAGATGGGCAGTAAAGGATGGTTACTCGAAATAAAAGGATGGTTAGGCGGTCATGAAAAACATGGATGGTTAGGTACCACGTCTTCTTTTACTGAGACTGAAGGGGGGACTACGCTTCGCTTCGCCCCCTCGTGGACCCCCGATTCTTTGATTGCCTGATGGCAAACGGATAAAAAATGGAACCATAGGCGATGCGATCCAAGTCTTAATAGGGTGTAAACATCTGCGGTCGTCGAGGCGTTTTGGGCATCAGTCCGCATCGGCGGATGCGGAGGTGGCGGGGCAATGGACGTTTTTCCCGAAGGGTAAAACGTCGCTTCAGTAGTTCCGTGCTTGTATTTCAATTGCTTGTTCTTCGGTGCGACTCACGCACGCCCCTCGGTTTTATAGCACGAAGGCACGCCTTCGGCGTGCCCCACCAAGGCATGGACAAAGCCACACCAAAAGAATTTAAAAAAAGTTTATAGTGTCATCGCAAAACGGGTTATTCCTGGTTTGAATCTTCTAAATTTAAAAAAGTGTTCGTGTGGCTTAGAGTTGACTTTGTGGGGACCGCCTGCAGGCGGTCCTTCGTGCTATGAAACCGATGGGTTTTGATGAGTCTCATTGAAGAACAAACGTTTAAAATACAAGCACGGAACTACTGCGCTTAGGGCTTGCGAGCGAAGCACGCCGCATCAGCGGCCGTGCGAAGCTGGGTGCTACGCCGCGCGGAGCGCTCTTGCTTACCGGCCCCGACACCGCAGCACCCAAAACGCCGAGTAGCCCGGCCATAAGGCCGGGCGTCGACCCGCCAAGAAAAACTCCATATATACCTAGAAGGAGACCTGCCATGAAGAAATCAAAGTCGCGTTTTTAGTCGCGTTTTTAGTACTTCTAGAACTAATTTCTATTCAATAAAGGATGCCACCACCACTCGTTGCCCACGTACCAGCCGACGGTCTTCTTCATGGCGTCCTCGAAGGTGTGCGAAGGCCTCCACCCCAGGGCACTGGCCTTGTCGCTGTTGAGCGAGTAGCGCAGGTCGTGGCCCGGGCGGTCCTTCACAAAAGTAATGAGCGACTCGGGCTTGCCGAGCTGTTTTAGGATGAGCTTAACGACCTCAATGTTGGGCTTCTCGTTGCCGCCGCCTATGTTGTAGACCTCCCCCAGCTTACCCTTTCTGAAGACGGTATCGATGCCGGCGCAGTTGTCCTCCGCGTATATCCAGTCCCTCACGTTCATGCCGGTGCCGTAGACGGGCAACGGCTCATCCTTCATCGCCTTCAGGATCATGAGCGGTATCAGCTTCTCGGGATACTGGTATGGGCCAAAGTTGTTGCTGCTCCTCGTGATGAGCACGGGCAACCTGTACGTGTTATAATATGACTTCGCTAAAAGGTCCCCGGCCGCTTTGGCGGCGGAATAGGGGTTCGATGGGTTGATGTTCGACGTCTCGTAGAAAGAGCCGTCCCGGATGCTCCCGTAGACCTCGTCCGTGGAGATCTGTAAAAACTTCCTCACGCCATATTTCCGCACGGCTTCCAGCAGCGTGTAGACGCCCCGGACGTTGGACTCTAAGAAATCCGAGGCATTGTTGATGCTCCGGTCGACGTGGGTCTCGGCCGCGAAATTAATTACCTCGTCGACGCCGAACTGTTTTATCGTCTCGCTTACCGTCCGGGAATCGCAAATGTCGCCCTTCACGAACTTGATCTTAGCGCGGACGTCCTTGAGGTTATCCATGTTCCCGGCATAGGTCAGCTTGTCGTATACTAAAACATCGAGCCCGGGGTACTTTTCTAATATGTAATGAACGAAGTTGGCGCCGATGAACCCCGCGGCGCCCGTCACCATCAAAGCCATGAAATTTCACCCGTGTTTTAGCCCCGGCGCAAGGCCCCAGTCGTAGGGGATCTCCTCAGTATCCGGGGGCAGCCGGTACTCGTCCGGCTCCCTGTAATCGTACATCTCCGTGGGCACGTTCACGATGAGGGCCTCCTCGGTGCCGACGCACTTGAAGCCATGGTACACGAAAGGCGGTATCTTCACCTGCTGGGGGTTACGCTCGCCTATGAAGAACTCGTTAACGATGCCCTTCGTCGGAGAGCCCTCCCGGCCATCGTAGAGCACCACCTTCATCATGCCCCTGACGCAGACGAAATTGTCCCACTGCTTCTTATGATAATGCCAGCCCTTCACCACGCCCGGATAGGCCGACGTCACGTACACCTGGCCAAACTTCGCGAAGGTCTCCCAGTCGGGCCGCATGACCTCCATCAAAAAGCCCCTCTCATCTACGTTCAGCCGCAGCGGCTTCAATTGGACGCCATCGATTAACTTTTGAGGCATAAGATCAACAATGCTTATGAAGCGGCATCAATTAAAAAGCTTATTGATTTCCTTAATTCAATTGCGGGCATTAAGCTGACAATTCATCGTAAACTAAGCTTATGTTCTTTGATATCTTATCCTTATCGAACATATCCTCGACATGCTTCCTTGCTCTGATCCCAAGCCGCCGCCTTGCTTCATCGCCCGAGGCAAGCTCCGCGACGGCCTGATAAATGGACGACGGGTCATTCGGCTGTATGAGAATACCGGCGTCGCCCACCACCTCGGGTATGGAACCACTCATGGTAGATATCACCGGAAGCCCCGAGGCCATTGCCTCGATGAGCACCATGCCGAACTGCTCCTGCCAGAACTGCATGGGTATGCTGGGCAGGATGAAGGCGTCCGCCGCGTTATATGCCGCCGGAGCATCCTTATATGATATGCTGCCCACGAACCTGACCATGTCGGCCACGCCCAGCTTTGCCGCGAGCAATGGCAGTCGGACTTTTTCCGGCCCTGAGCCCACCAGGGCTATCTTTACGCAACTCAACTCGGAATCATCTTTCATCAGCCTGGCGGCATATAAAAGATCATATACTCCCTTCTCCCGCTCCAGCCTGCCAATGAAAAGCACGCCGATCTCGTTCTCCCCGAACCCGAACTTCTCCCGCATGCCACGGTCCGGCTTCCGGGGCTTGAATCGGGATATGTCCACGCCCGTCGGCACGACCCGGATGCGCTCTTCGGGCACTCCCTCTATCAGGAGCGCCTTTTTCGCCCGCTCCGTCACGGCGATGAACAGGTCTGTGTTCTCCCGAACGAACCCGATGATCCGCCCATTGTCGGCAATGCCCTTGAAAGTCCTGTGGGACTGGAACGGGATGTTCTCCCAGACCGTGAGCGCGAGCTTCTTTTTACTGTTCTTCCGTAGGCGGGCACATTGATACGAGTAGCCGTTATAGGTCTCCGCCGCGTGCAAAATGTCCTTATCCGCCAGCTCTTTTTCCAGGCCGAACATCTTAAAGTTGCCACCCAGGGGGAGCATGGCGACATAAACAAGCGAGTTCAGTGGCCATAGGAGGCTCGCGTAATATTCCTCCGCGATGTGTAGCCTCTTTACCGTAAACCCGATATCATCAATATCATAGTGATTATTGAACGCAGCGTAACCCGTAATGTCGTATTTCGAGGCCAGGGGCGCATATGATTGCATCTCGAAAGGGTTCATGTTGCTGCCCCGAACAATGGCAATTTTCAACGCCGTCATCTCCTTTCAGGCTCTTCGCATGTTAAGCCTTGAACCTATTATCTGCTTGATGATATCTATATCTTCGTTGTCGAACGTCCTCAGGATGTATAGGGCTATGAAGTATAAGGCGGCTCCCGCGGCGGCGAGAAGGATCAGGTTCTGCTCACGGAAATAAACCAAAATGCCGCCCATCAGGAGGCTGGCCGCCACCGACTTAGCTATGACGACGATCGAGCCCTTTGACAGCCCATAATCAAGCTTAGTGCTGACCGCCACGTATATGGCGAGCTCGATGAACTCCGTGATCATGATAGCCACAGCCGCCCCTACGTAACTATATGGCGGGACCAATAAAATGGTAAGGAGCACGTTCACAACAAGGCATAAAAAGGCGATCTTCATCGTCGTCCGCTGCTTATTCGACGAGCTCATCAGCGATATGTATACGTTGCAAATGAACAGGAATACGGCGGCCCATATCAGTATTTGCAGGACGACGATGGAGTCCGTATACTGGGCGTCCGATAAGGTATACATGATCTTATCCGCCAGGATCGTGGTCCCCACTCCCATCGGTATCGAGATGATCACTATGTATTTTAAGAATTTGCCGAAAGCTTTTTTAAACGAGCCCTGGGACGTGATGAAGTACCTCGACATCACCGGGAACAGCGCCATCGAAAGCACCTGAGGGACGAAGAGGACGGTCATGAACAGGTTGAATGGCGCCTTGAAAATGCCCACATCTCTCCATGTATGCGTGTATTGGAGCACGATCGTGGCGAACTGGTAGTAGATGATGCCGAACACGTACGTGATGCCGTAGGGCAGCGCCTCGACGATGGAATCCTTCCAGAAACGGGCGTCGAACTCCAGCCCCGGTATCGTGAATCTCCAGGCGCAGACGGCGATACTATAAGCCAGCACGATCAGGTAGGCCAGGCAATACAACAGTGAATAGCCGACGATGCCAAGGTTTAAGTATACCATCAGGGCCGCCGCGAGCATCGTAAGCACGCTCGTCATCGCCGTCTGGGCCGAAATATACTCCATCCTCTCGTGCGACTGGAATACTCCCACGAACAGGCCGGTCAATACGCTGAAGATGACGGAAAGCGAAACGATGAATACGACCTGCCCCGCTTCGGTGGGCACGAGCCCCAGGTATACGGCAAGATAAATGCCCGCCAGTACGATCGCGGCGAACGTCAGCCGGATCAATAAAAAATTTGAGAGATATTTATGCACCAGCGACCTGTTCCGGGATAGCTCGCGGGAGGCGAGCGTGCCCAGCCCGAGGTCCATGAACGAGCATATGATCGTATTAAAAGAGGCTGCGTATCCGAACAGGCCATACCCGGTTGAATTCAGGCCTGTGGTCGTGAGCTTCATGCTGATGATGCCGGTGACGATCATTATGGCCTGCGCTATGGTGAGATAGATCGCGTTCCTCGCCACCGTCCTCGCATCGCTCATATATCCGCCTCCTTATATGGCGTATGACAATACTATATTGTCATTGCATATAATGTCTACTCGCAGGCCCGAGCATCCCATATCCAAAAATGGGAAAGGTTATAATGAGTCGCAATGATATAGCCTTCCGGAACGCAAGAAAGGTAAGGGCAATGATCTCCGTCGTATGCGTATATAACAATAAAAGCGTCCTGGACATGTGTCTGCTCCCCGGCCTGGAAAAGCAATCCGCCGGCCATGAGCTCATACTGCTGGATAATACAGAGCGGCGCTACCGGTCGGCAGCCGATGCGCTGAACGATGGCGGCAAAAGGGCAAAGGGAAAGTATGTCATGTTCATACACCAGGACGTGGCTATCGGTTCCCCCGTCTGGCTGGACGAAGTAGAACGGACTCTCGACTCGCTGCCGAACCTTGGGGCGGCAGGGGTGGCCGGCGTCAGAGATCGTAGGGGAGTGATATCCAATATAACTCACTGCGACCCCCCAAAACCGGGAGGGGATGTGCGCATCGACGTTCCGGAAAAAGTGCAGACCCTGGACGAATGTGTGATTGTTATCCCATCGCAGGTTTTCGGGGAACTAAAGTTCGACGGGCGGACATGCGATAACTGGCATTTGTATGGCGTCGACCTGTGCCTGACCCTTGGCGAGCGGGGACTTGACGTATACGTGATACCGGGGGCTGCGCATCACATGACTTTTTCCACGGGATCGACGAAGAGCATATTCAAGATATTTTCCCCGGGGGCATGGCCCGCGGACTACTATCGGTCCCTGAAAAAAATATTGAGAAAGCACCGCAAGCATTACAGACGTGTATATACGACGTGCGGAATATGGAATACATCGTATCCCGTCTCTTTGCAGAGGGCATACTTTATTTTATATGCATATGCGTTATTCTATAAAAAAAGGCTGTTCCCATAACAGTTCTTGAAGGCTATACGGGCTCTACCCACAATTACCGTCGACGCAGGAAAAATTCGCCTTTTTATATATATCATTAAGTATTCCTTCTACATCGTACCTGTAGTCCCATCCCGGATAGTGCGACTTGAACTTTCTGACGTCGCTGATATACCATATATGGTCGCCGATGCGGTTTAGCTCCTGGTACGTGTAATTGAGCTTCGTGCCCGAGATATTCTCGCACATCTCGATGGCTTCGATCATGGAGCAATTGGAGTGCCTGCTGCCTCCCATGTTATAAACCTCGCCGCAGCGTGGATGCCGGTAGAAGTGCCAGAAAGCGTTGATCAGGTCGTAGCTGTGGATGTTGTCGCGGACCTGCTTGCCCTTGTAACCTAAAATGGTATACGGTTCCCCGGTCATCGTACATTTCATAAGGTACGCGAGGAAGCCATGCAGCTTCGTCGGCGAATGGCCCGGCCCGGTGAGACAGCCGCAGCGGAAGCAGGCGGTCTTCATGTCGAAATAGCGGCCGTACTCTTGTACCATCACGTCGGCCGCCACCTTGGACGCCCCGAACAGGCTGTGCTTGCTGTGGTCGATGCTCATGGACTCGTCGATGCCGTGTTCGGAGAGCGGGTGGGACGGGTCCACCTCCCACCTGGTCTCATTCTCGATTAGCGGGAGCATATTGGGCGTATCTCCATATACCTTATTGGTCGACGTAAAAATGAATACGGCATGTGGGCAGTACCGCCTGGCCATCTCGAGCATGGTCAGCGTGCCGTTGGCATTAACAGTAAAGTCGGTGAACGGGTCCCGGGCCGCCCAATCGTGCGACGGCTGAGCCGCCGCATGTATGACGAGTTCGACGTCGTCCGCATACTGCTTCATGACGCGTTCCATGGCAGCGGCGTCCCGGATATCCTCCTTGTAATGCTCGTAGCCCGGGACTTCCGACTCGAGCTTTTTCTCGCTCCACTCGGTGGAAGCCTCATCACCGAAGAACACCTTTCTCATGTTATTGTCGATGCCCACGGCCCTAAAGCCCTTCGCCGCGAAGAACCTCACGGCCTCCGAGCCGATCAGCCCTGCAGAGCCCGTTATTAACACGGTTTTCATACGATAACCTTCTATGTGAGAATCCTATTTCTTATTAGAAATAAAGTGGCTCCTGATTGAAGGCCCTATGCCTAGCCGTTTTCTTATTATATGATCCAGTGATGAACTGTTGATATTGGGCCTGAGCCATTTTTTTGTCATGATCCAGTTGGCATCGGATAACGTGTAAAATAGCTTATCTCGTCCATAAAGATCCTTATTGACCTCTGCCTCAGGGCCTTCCCAGGTATTATTTATCCCACTGGGTATGTGGTAATAATCATGGTTTTGATGGACGGACATGACTACCGGTGTCGCGTCGATCACCCGTTTGCCCATATATCTCGCCGTATATATCATCCAGTTATCGTACCTTGGCCTGCCTATTGAGAACGGCGGGATCTCTCCCCAAAATCCTTTATGGAAAACAAAAAAATCCATGGAATTAGGATGCACTAATTTACCATTTACATTAACGAACGCCCTGAGCCTGTCTTCCCATCCATCGCTAAAATCCAGAAGCTCTTTGATATCGACGTTCCGGCGCCTGCCGCTCATTAAATACCGGCCTTTTATATCTTTAACGCGATCCAGCGCCCTCACGAAATCGTTCATGAGGATGATATCCGCATTGATAAAACACAGCATATCATTGCTTGCCAGCTTTTCAGCCTGGCTGAATACATCGCTCAACAAAGCGGTCCCGTACTCGTTCCGCTTTACCGTGGGCACGTGTATCGCGCCGAACTCACTTGCGGCCTCAGCGACTCCTTCCTCGTTACCGAACATTATTATTTCGCACTCAGGCCTCAAAAGCGTCCAGCTCTTAATTGCATTTTTCTGTATTACCCCAATATAACCTTTAAAGGGCTTTAACATGGTATAAAACGTAATCATCTCATCCACTCCATACTTACCCCTGAATATCCTTAAATTATGATTATTTTACCCGATATCTGTAATATCCAGCTATTGTCCTATTTGGAACATATATATTTCCATCCTGGCGCATCCATAGAAATTCTAACCTCTGCCAGTATAACCTATATATGATATGCCGGGACAATTATTGTGCTATGCGCCCTACGGTAGCGATCATCGTATTGAACTGGAATAACCGGACAGATACGTTGGATTGCATACGGTCGCTACAAACTATCGATTATTCCGAAAAGGATATTATCGTGGTGGATAATGGCTCGACCGACGGGTCGGAAGTGGCCATACGCGAGAAATATCCCGGGATCACTTTGCATCAGACGGGTAAAAACCTGGGATTCGCCGGCGGGAATAACGCCGGAATTCGGCTAGCGATGGATAAAGGATATGATTACATTTTGTTACTGAATAATGATACGGAGGTGGACCCGTCCTTTTTATCGGCGCTGGTCAATGCAGCGGAAAGCGATCCCGCGATCGGCATCGCCGGCTCTAAGATATATTATTATAGCGATCCGATGCGCATCTGGTTCGCGGGTGGCAGCATTAGCCTTCAGTCCGGTGACCTGCACCACGTGGGCGAGAACGAGGCCGATAAAGGCCAGTTTGACCGCATGAAGGATACGGATTACATTACCGGCTGCTCAATGCTCATAAAACGAAAAGTACTGGAAGACGTTGGCCTTCTATACGAGCCCTTATTCTTATATTACGAGGACAGCGACTTTTGCGCCCACGCCCGCCGGCAAGGCTATCGGGTCGTCTACGTGCCCGCATCGATCGTGCGGCATAAGGTATCCAGTACCACAGGCAAGGTCAAGGACCAGCAGCTTTTTTATGGCACCCGAAACATGCTCATCTTCGAAAAGAGGAACGCAGGCTTCCTGAACCTCCTCGCCTTCCTGCCGTACTACTTCGGGAAGTTTATCGTCTACAACGCCGTGCGCGCCCTGCTAGAAGGCAATACCGCCAGGGCGAAGGTCATACTCAAAGCCGCTTACGAGGGCTTGACCTTATAAAATTCTTCGACTATTCGAACAGTGCGTCCCATCACGGACCCTAACTCGAACGTCGAGGCCCTTGCTTTTGCCTTTTCAGATAGCTCTGAGTAAAATGCCTTATCGGCAGAAAGCGACCATATCTTTTCCGCCAGGCCTTCGACGTTCGCCGGCAGGCTAGTAGTATATCGGGCCGCCTGCCAGGATGGGGATAACGTCTACCTCACATTGCTTCTTTAGCGCTTCAACAAAGTAACTACTATAGGTGGCGATTCCGCAATTAGCAGGGGGATATGTAGTAACAAATTTAACCTTCATTTTAAGCTCATATTCCTTGCTACTTCAACATATTTTTTAATGGTGCTGCGGGTAGAGAATCGTTCTACCACCTTTTGCCTTACGGTCATATCGACCTTTCGATCCGTTAGATGTTTTATCAGCGCTTCCTTGAACTCTTTCCCATTACTGGCGAGCGAGCCGTAAAAGACGACCTCAGGGTGGGAACAATTGTTAAACGTGACGGCAGGCTTTCCCATGTACTGGGCCTCAATGACCGGCCTATCCTCGCCCTCCCACGCGGAACAGGTGGCGTACACCTCAGCCCCAGCATAGTATGGCCAGATGTCAGGGATGTATCCCAGCATGTGTACATTACCTACCTTAGAGGCCAGCGCTTTCAGATAAGCATCGTAATCCTTGTCGATTTTTCCGAGGGTCACGAGATGAACGCCATCACCTACCTCTTCCTTGACCTCCCCGAATATTCGAATGAGCTTATCTACCCCTTTGTACGGCGTGTGCCTGCCCACGTATAAGATATACTTTCCATACTCCCCGCTGACGGGTGCAGGGTCTGATCCCGGGAACTCGATGCCAGAGGGTAATACTTCCATCCTTCCACCATAGAGATATTTACGCCGGAACCCTCTGCCTATATAACTGGATATGGGCAGGACCATGGCAGCTTTCCTGGCCGATATCATCCTGAACGCATTAACCTCGAACGACAAAGCTAGCTCTTTTCTATTATTCAACAGGCTTGTGAACGGGGCGATGCCATGGTCGTGAAGCAGATGGGGAGTCTTACACATGGTCGCGACCATGTCGAACGGCAAATAATGCGTCGATATAAAGTCGAACTTCTGCCTGTCGATCTCTTTTGCCACAGAGCGCATTTTAGATATTCTGTTGGCCGGATAATGGACCAATTCCACGCCGGGCACCTCAATGTCGGACCGGACGGCTGCCAGTTGCACGTTATGGTACTTTGAGAGCTCCCTGGCAAATTCGGCTACTGTTACATCGATGCCGTTCCCTTTCATCAGTGTAAAAGTGGCGATACAAAAATTCATGGTTTCCATTAGAGATCTACCCGCCTTGCCGCTTCGTCATTTCGTAGGATTTTGTCGGGCTATAAAACTCCTTAACCATTTCCACATACCATTCCATGACTCCGGACATTTCGAACGAAGGGGCTCTCGCCTTCGCTATGCTGGATAACTTCGCGTACAATTCTTTATCGGCCGAGAGCGTCCTTATCTTTTCCGCCAGGCTCGCTACATCTCCGGCAGGATATATCAGTCCCGCATCGCCCGCCGTCTCGGGCACGGCGGCCACATCGGGCACGATGGATGGCTTCCCCGCCGCCATCGCCTCCACGACGGGGACACAGAACCCCTCATGCCGGCTGGCCGTCGCCCAGGCGTCGCATGCGGCATAATAGTCGGGTAGCTCACCATCGGCGACCCTGCCGGCGAACCAAACGCGGCCTCCGACGTCGAGCGACTTCGATAATGCTTCCAGCCTTTCCCGGTCCGGCCCTCCGCCGGCGACCATCAGGCAAACCTCTTCGAGCATAGCCACCGCCCTTATCAATTCGTCCATGTGCTTGAACTTCACGAGCCGACCCACGTATAAAAGCAGAAACCTATCTCCCACGCCGTACTTATCCCTGACGCGCCGCCCGTCGCCGCCCGACATCCGGCTCAGGTCGATGCCCAGAGGCATGACTATTACTTTTGACGGGTCAATACCCCATTGCACCACCTCATTTTTTACGAAGCGGCTGTCTACCTTGATGAGCTCTGCTCTCTTCATCGAACTTATATAAGCTCGCTTGCGTATCCTCATCAACCAGCGGTCCCTGAAGCCGCTGACATACTCCACCGGCGTCAGCCCGTGGAACGTCCACATGACCTTGAGCTTCGGGTTATATCTTTTAGCGAGATGATATGCAAGCATCGAGCCCACGTCCGGGTTGACGATCAATAGGACATCATATTTCGAGAGCTCGCGGGCCAGCCTGAACGTGCCCAGTAGCGCTCGTACGCTAGTACCTATGCTGTGGCTGTTCTTACCGCCCAAAAAGTGGACGTCGACGCCCTCCACCGCCGGGCGCTCGTAAGCAAACGCATAGATGGAGACTTTCCCGAGCTTTTTTAGTGCTTCCGCTGATGCCATGGTAAAATTACTGATCGCGTCCATCCCGATCATCCTGGTGGTGACGATGGCCGTATCCATCCTTCTACTCTCCGCCATAGACTTTCAACACCTTCTCCACGGCCTCGTCCCAGTCGAGCACGTTGCGGGGCTGGCCTTTGAACTGCGCGTCCTTGACGTATTCGGCCAGCTTTTCGCCGCCGACGGGCAGGTCTACGCCCTGGCAGGAGTCCCCGACGAACTCCGAGAGGGCGGAGCCGTTGGCCACGATACAGGGCGCGCCCGCGGTCAGCGCCTCGGCGACCGTGATGCCATAGGCCTCGAACTTCGATAGCATAACGAACACGTCAGCAGTGGCGTACCACCGCAGCAGGTCCGCCCTGGCCTGTTCCGCCATGAAGGCCACTCTGTCTTTGACACCGGCGGCCACGGCCTCCTTCTCTAAAGTGTCCTTATATGGCCCTCTGCCAATGACGTGCAGCCGGTGCCACGGTAAAAAAGGGAGGGCTCGGATGGCATACTGCACGCCCTTATATTCCTCGAGCCTCCCCACGTATAAGATGACTTTTAGGCCCTTCGGGTAGGGCTCCACGCCCTTGAACTCGGCCTTGTTCACGCCATTCGGTATGACCACGGCCTTGCCGTCACACTTGAAATCCCTGCACACCAGCCTTCTCTCGAACTCCGAGACGCAGATTATACGATCAGCCCTGTTAAAGATGCGCCTGCCCATAAAGGCGTATGGCCTCAACAGGAGGTCCCTGAAGGGCGTGTGGCCGTGGCCGTGATAGTGGGGGGTGAAGATGAACCTCGGGGCCTTCGTCGCGGCGGCGAAATAGGCGGGGAAGGCATGGTACCCGTGGGCATGCACGATGTCAAACCCCCCGCTCTTCTTAAGGTAGGAGCGGAGGCCGGAGGATAAGTAGTAGGCGTCGCCCGGAGCAAGGGCCGGGAACCGCTGAACTTTTACGCCCTCGATCATCTCGGCCTTCGGCAGCTTACCGGACGGGTCCGTCGTCATGACAGTGACCTCATGGCCTTTACGCGCCAGCCGCCTGCTAAGTTCCTCCACGTGCGTCTCGACGCCGCCGATATAAGGGCTATACCGTGGGCACACCTGCGCTATCCTCATTGAATGCCTCGATTATTGGCTAACCATTACTTCACGCCCATAAATATATTTTCTTTATCGAACGGCCGCATGCCTTATGTTTACCAGGTCCCCCGGTAAAATAAATATTTATAGCGGCAGGGAGGATAGACGCCTTTGTAGCGCCTATGACAAAAACAAAAGTGTGCATAGTTGGGCCTTCGAAGAAGTTTCTGAGCGGCATCAGCTATTACACCATACGGCTGGCGAACTCGCTGGCCGAAGGCTATGACGTGTCCGTCCTCTGCTTCAGGAACTTATTGCTGAAGTTCATGTTCCCGGGTAGCAAGCATGTGGGCAAGGATCTCGCTAACCTTGACTATGGGGAAAACGTCAAAGTCTTCAATGGCATGGACTACAATAACCCGTTGACGTGGTACCGTGCCTATAGGTTCTTAAAGCGCGAGAGCCCCGACGTAGTCATCCTCCAGTGGTGGACGTCGTCGGTGGCGCACATGCACCTATTGATAAGCCTTATCAATGCCCTATCCACGAAAGCGAAGGTCATCATCGAGTTCCACGAGGTGGTAGACCCGCTGGAGGAGTCGATATTGCCGATACGCGTCTATTCCCGCATCATGGGGCGTTTTCTAGTAAAAAGGGCCTCGCTCTACGTGACCCACTCGGAGTCGGACAGGCGGCTCGTCGCCTCCAAGTACCGCATTCCGGATGAGCGCGTACACGTCATCCCGCATGGGCTCTACGACCAGTACCAAAAGGTCTCCAGGCAGGAAGCCCAGCACATGCTGGGGCTGAACGGCGATTACGTCGTCCTGTCATTCGGGCTCGTCAGGCCCTACAAGGGCATACCCAACCTCATCAAGGCGTTCGGCGAGCTACCGGAGGGCATAGCCGGCCGCTCGAGGCTGCTCATCGCCGGCGAGATCTGGGAGGATAGGGAGGCCGTAACGCAGGCGATATCGGGGTGTAAATACAAGGAGAGAATCACGCTGGTCGACGACTACATACCGGACGATTCCATCCCCATGTATTTTAACGCGGCCGACGTGGTGGCGCTGCCCTACCTGAGGGCTTCGCAGAGCGGCGTCGCCCACATCGCAATGGCCTTCGGCAAGCCCATCGTCGTGTCGAAGGTGGGCGGCCTGGAGGAGTCCATGGCCGACTACGCGGGCACGTACTTCGTCCCCCCCGGCGACATTCAAGCCATAAAAGATGCCCTTTTGAAGCTTTATGGCGAGCGGCCGGCGGGCTTTGAGCCTCCGAAGCGCGGATGGGACGTCATCAAGGAAAAGTACGATGCCGTCATCTCCGCCTTAATTTAAAGCATCGATCTTTTACGTATGCGCCGGTTGACCGGTCATACGATAAGGTTTAAGAGGCCGGGCTGATTTTATAATCTGGATATCTACCCAGTTTAATATCTGCGAAGGTGAGCTGTTGGCGAAGCTGGCGAAAGGGAAGAAGGCATTGAAAGTAGAGCAAAAGGCCGCCAGGACGAATAAGGCGGCCGAGACTGCGCTGGAAAAAGCGGTTCAAAAAGAACCTGCCGTACAGAAGACGCAGGATGCACGGGCGGAAAAACCTAAGAACGGCCAGGCAGCGGAGCCAAAGAACGCGGCCGTAGCGGAAACCGCTCCGGTGAAGCCCGCCAGTATCGTCGACAGGGCCGTCAAATACATGAAATCCGGCTTTTCATTGTATACGGTCGCGATCGCCGTCCTCGCGGCATTCATGTTCTACCTCCGTACTTTGGACTATAGCTCGGTGTTCACGAATTGGCCGGGTAATTATGTCAACGTTTCGGCTGATGACGGCGTCTATCACATGAGGCTTTTGTATAATACTCTTCAGCATTTCCCGTTCAGGATATTATATGACCCGTTCACGCACTTCCCGTATGGTAACACGATACATTTTGGCCCGTTATACGAGCTTATACCCGCCACTTTCCTCTTCATCGTGGGCCTGGGCAACCCTAGTCCGCAGCTCATCGACACCGTGGCCGCCTTTTATCCGGCGATCCTCGGCTCGCTGGTGGTCATCCCCACCTATTACATAGGTAAAAAATTATTCGGAAAGGCCGCCGGTCTCTTAAGCGCCATAGCCATCGCGTTCATGCCGGGAGCCATGCTGTGGAGGTCCATGCTCGGAGTGACGGACCACCACATAGCCGAAGTATTATTCATGGCCTGTTCGGTCGCGTGCTTTATTTACGCGCTGGACTCAGCCAGGGAGTCGAAGCTCAGCCTTCAGCAGCTGAAGAACAAGGACTTCGGTGCCATCAAGGCTCCTCTGGTGTACGGCACGCTCACCGGTATATTCCTGGGCGTGTACTTCCTGAACTGGGTCGGAGCCGTGCTGCTCGCCGCGACCATCTTCGTCTATTTCGCCGTACAGGCCATGCTCGACCACGCCCGGGGGAGGTCCCTGGACTACATAGCGATATTATCGACGCCCATATTCCTGATACCGACAGTCATGATACTACCATATTGTTTGTCGAACATCACCTTCCAGTCGGTATATTACTCTCTCACCCAGCCTATACTACTGGTCGCGGCGTTCGCAGGCATATGCCTCTTTTACTTTTCATCCGATGTACTGAATAAGAACAAGGTTGAAAAGTGGGTATTCCCGGTCACAATCGTTGGCATGGGCGTCGCGGGCATCCTGGTGCTCTATCTGCTGGCACCCGGCCTCTTCGGCATCGTCCAATACGGCATGACCATGCTCAACCCGTCGGGCGGTCTGCTCACGGTGGAGGAGGCGTGGCCGACCATCATCGACCGGAGTACCAATAGCTTTACCCTGGAAGTCCTGAACGGCAACTACATGCTGGCGCTGTGGACGGCGCTCTTTGGTCTCATCGCGCTGGCATTCATGGCATGGAGAAGTAGTCGCCAGAGCATGCTGGCGTTCCTGGTCTGGAACCTGGCGATGACCGTCGCTCTCATATCGCAGAACCGTTTCACGTATTACTATGGCGTGAACGTGGCCCTGCTGTCCGCATGCCTCGCTACCTGTATGTTCGGCCTCATGGGCTTCGACAAGCTGAAGGCCGGCTTCGTCAAGAAGGTCGACAGCCTGGAAAATTTCCAGAGGTTCGTCAAGAAGAACATTGGAAGCTGCATCACGGTAGCTGTTCTCGCCTTATTCTTCCTGTTCATCGCGATATACCCGGCGACGCCGCTGAGCGACTCCCGGGACATACCGCTGACGCAAAAAGAGGGGGTCCTCATACAGACTGCCAAATACGCGGCGCCGGGCATGTCCTATGAGTGGTACGATGCCCTGCTGTGGATGAAGAACCACACGCCCGACCCCCAGGGCTCGCCCGTAAAAGCCTCGTTCGATTATGCTAAAGGTCAATATTACCCCACGGTCAATAGCTCCGGCTTCTATGATTATCCGTCGAGCGCCTACGGCGTAATGAGCTGGTGGGACTACGGTCACATGATCGAGTACGTGGCGCAGCGCATACCTAATGCCAACCCGTTCCAGGCCGGCGTCATAGAGCAGAACGGCACGACCGGAGCCGCCCCGTACTTCGCCTCCACGGATGAGGCCCGGAGCGTAAAGATGCTCGACCAGCTTGGCTCTCGCTACGTGGTCATAGACAACAAGATGGCCAATGGCATATTCCTCACCATCCAGCAGTGGACCGACAACACCGATGGCTGGGACGACGATAAGGTAAGCGCCATCAACTACCTATATAGCGACGGTAATTCGTTGTACTCGAGCGATAATACCGTGCCAATAATCAAGGACTCGGATAAGTGGAACAGCTCTATTATGAATAGGCTGTACAACGAGGACGCGGATGGCATGAGCCACTACAGGCTCGTTTATGAGTCTGTCGGGCCGTACTATATCAACATAAAGGCGATCGTAAACGGCCAATATGCCGGCGTTGCCAGGAACCCGATCGTCATAAACGACCTGAAGAACGCGACAGAAGTGTACGACATGTACAACCAATACGCGATCGCCTCGGATTCCAGCGCGACCACCTATGGCTATGGCGCCAGGCCTCCGGTTAAGTGGGTGAAGGTTTTCGAGATGGTGGATGGCGCTACGTTGACGGGCAGCGCTCCGGATGGCTCGAATGTTACGGCTACGTTGACGTTGAAGACGGATGAGGGCAGGTTGTTCAATTATACTGCCAGTACGGTGGCGCATAATGGTGTCTACTCGTTCACGGTGCCTTATGCTACGGAGCAGATGAAGGGCGACGGCTACTCGTATGGTATCATGCCTCAGGCCAAATATGTAATAACCTACGGCAACACAACTAAGAGCGTGGACGTGCCGGAGAGCGCCGTCATGAACGGCGCCTCCATACAGGTAACGTAAGGCGGCCATGAAATATGGCCGTCAAGCCTTTTGAAGCGCCATAAAATGGCATAAAAGCCGGGCCAGTTTTATGGCCTGATCATACCTCATCGAGTAGTATTAGAGAGGCGAGCACCACAACGTTAGGCTTCTTGTACGAAAGGTATATGTAAAAACAATGCCCATTCACCCCATATCCTATCAACGAAGGTGAACGGATGGCAAAACCATCGAAAGGGAAGAAGGCATTGAAGGCAGAGCAAAAGGCCGTCAGGCAAGAAAAGATGGCATCCAGGGAGCCCGCCATCGAGCAGGCAGTTAAGGCCGAAAAACCTAAAAACGGCAAGATTGTGGCTGAGCCGGAAAAGGTCGTGCCCGTAAAACCGGTCAGCATCGTCGACCAGGCCATCAATCTCATCAAATCCAACGCCTCATTGTATACGGTCGCCATCATCCTTCTCATGGCGTTCATGTTCTACGTCAGGAACCTGACGGCCAGCCAGGTCTTCACCGACTGGCCGGGCAACTACGTCAACGTCGCCGCCGACGATGGCGTATACCACATGAGGCTGCTCTATAACACGCTCGAGCACTTCCCGTTCAGGATCCTCTACGACCCGTTCACGCATTACCCCTACGGCAGCATGATACACTTCGGCCCTCTCTTCGAGCTGATCCCCGCCACGTTCCTCTACATCGTGGGCCTGGGCCACCCCAGCAAGCAGCTCATAGACACGGTCGCCGCCTATTACCCGGCCGTATTGGGCGCGCTGATCGTCATCCCCACATATTATATAGGCAAAAAGATGTTCGGCAGGTTCGCGGGCCTGATAGGGGCCATAGCCATCGCGTGCACGTCGAGCACAATACTGTTCAGGTCGATGGTGGGCATTACCGATCACCATATCGCGGAAGTATTTTTCATGGCATGCTCCATGGCATGCTTTGTTTACGCGCTGGACGCGGCCAGGGGATCGAAGCTGAGCCTCGAACAGGTTAAAAACAAGGACTATAAGGCGCTAAAGGCGCCGCTCATATATGCGGCTTTGACCGGCATATTCCTTGGCGCATACCTGCTGAACTGGGTCGGAGCCTTATTATTGGCGTTTACGCTGTTCGCCTATTTCACGCTTCAGGCCCTGCTCGACCACCACAATGGCAGGTCGCTGGATTACATCGTGATACTCTCAGCCTTCACCTTCTTGATCCCCACAGTCATGGTGCTGCCATACTCCCTGTCCAACCTCTCCTTCCAGTCCGTATATTACTCTCTAACCCAGCCGGTCCTTTTCACGGCCGCCTTCGTGGCTACGGGCATCATATACCTTATATCGGGCACGCTGAAGAAGAACAAGGTGGATAAGTGGGCGTTTCCCGTCGCAGTGCTGGGCCTCGGCGTCGTGAGCGTCCTGGCGCTCTACATCCTGGCGCCGGGATTATTCGGCCTCGTCAATTACATCATAACCATGCTCAACCCGCAAGGGGGATTTTTGACCGTACAGGAGGCGTTCCCGACGATCATCGACCGGTCCACGGGCGGCTTCACGCTGGACCTCCTGACGTTGACGTTCCAGCTCACCTTCTGGACCGCGCTCCTGGGGCTCATCGCCCTCGTCTTCATGGCCGTCAGGAGTAACCGCCAGAGCATGCTGGCTTTCCTCGTGTGGAACCTGGCGATGACCGTTGCGTTGATGGTGCAGAACCGGTTTACCTATTATTATGGCGTGAACGCCGCCCTGCTGACCGCCTGCCTGATGGCGGGGCTGCTCAGCCTGGCGGGCATCGACGCCCTTAAAAAGAACTTTGACAGGAAGGTCGACAGCTTCGAGAACTTCCAGCGGTTCGTGAAGAAGAACGCCGGAAGCTGCATCATGGTGGCCGTCATCGTCCTATCGATCTTTTACGTGGCCGTCTACCCGGCGACGCCGCTCAGCGACCCCTCGAAGCAGAACCAGGAGGGCCTCCTGTTCCAGATGGCCAGGATGGGGTCGGTGGGGATGGCTCCCGAATGGTATGACGCCCTGTTATGGATGGGCAACCATACGCCGGACCCGCAGGGCTCTCCCGTCCAATCGAACTTCGATTATGCTAATGGCCAGTACTGGCCGCCTGCCAGCTACGGGTCGGACAACTATAGCTATCCGGCAAGCGCCTATGGCGTCATGAGCTGGTGGGATTACGGCCACGACATCGAGTACATAGCGCACCGGGCGCCCAACGCGAACCCGTTCCAGGCGGGCATCATAGAGCAGAACGGCACGACTGGCGCGTCCCCGTACTTCTGCTCGACCGACGAGGATAAGAGCGTGCAGATGCTGGACCAGCTGGGCACAAGGTACGTGATCATCGACAACCAGATGGCCACGGGCAAGTTCCCCGCCATCCAGAAGTGGATCGGCGATACCGATGGCTGGGAGTACGTGAACCAGTCGCCCTTCGTGTTCTTCGACGGCACCTCGGCCTATATGAACGACAACCAGGTGCCCGTCGTGCTGGACACGAATAAGTGGAACAGCTCCATCATGAACCGCCTGTACTATCAGGATTGCGACGGCATGAGCCACTACCGTCTCGTGTATGAATCGTCCGGCGACTATTACGTCGACCTGCGGTTCGTGGACCAGACCTATGGCGCAGGGTGGTGGCCCCCGAGCGAGGGCGCACGCCCGCCGGGAGGAAACCTCACCAGGGCCAATGACATCTACGGCCTGTATAAGAATTTCGTGGTGGCCTCGGACGAAGGGGCAACCCACTATATGTATAGTGCCAGGCCGCCCGTGAAGTGGGTCAAGGTCTACGAAACGGTCAAGGGCGCCACGCTGACGGGCAGCGCCCAGGACGGCACGAACGTCACCGCTACTTTGACGCTGAAGACCGACTGGAACAGGACGTTCAACTATACGGCGAGCGCCACAGCCCATGACGGCAAATACTCCTTCATCGTGCCCTACCCGACCGAGCAGATGAAAGGAGACGGCTACTCCTACGGCATTTTGCCGCAGACCAGGTACGCCATCACGTTCAATAATGCTACGAAGTACGTGGACGTGCCCGAGAGCGCCGTCATGAACGGTGCGACCATCCAGGTAACGTAGCCATAAAAAACGGGAGGCATATGAAGGACAGCGTGTGCATCCTGATACCGACGCTCAACGAGGGCAAGACTATCGGGGACCTCGTGGCCCGCTTTAAAAAGCTGGGCTACGGGGATGTACTGGTGATAGACGGCAATAGCGCCGACGATACGGTGTCCGAGGCGAAGGCGGCCGGCGCCCGCGTCGTCCTCCAGGACGGCCTGGGCAAGGGCACCGCCATACAGCAGGCCTTCGCCCTCATCGATAAGGACATAACCATAATGATCGACGGCGACGGGACTTACCTCCCAGAGGAGGTGGAGAAGCTCATAGAGCCGATCGCCGGCGGGAGGGCGGACCACGTCCTGGGGAACCGCTTTGTCAACTACGAGAAGGGCGCCTTCACCTTTTTAAACCTGTTCGGCAACAAGGTCCTCAACAAGGTCTTCAACATCGATTATAAGGTGAAGCTGGAGGACATCCTCACCGGCTACAGGGCTTTTGACAAAAAGGCCATCAAGATGATGGACCTCAACCAGTCGGGCTTCGGCATAGAGGTCGAGCTGACCGTAGAAAGCATCAAGAAGGACCTGAGGATCGTCGAGGTGCCGATCTCGTACCAGGCCAGGGCCGCCGGGGCCCCGACGAAGCTCAAGCCCCTCGAGGACGGCTTCAAGATCGGCTACACCATCTACAAGCTGGGTAAGACCTATAACCCTATGCTGTACCTCAGCCTCATCGGTGCCGTCTTCATCGTGGCCGGCCTGGCCATCGGCCTCTACGTGACCATCGACTGGTTCAAGGGCATCAACCACCTGCCGCTGACCGTCCTGACAGCGCTGTTGACGATAGCGGGCGTGCAGATATTCATTTTTGGCTACCTGAGCGACATGATCGTGCAGGTGCAGCGCGAGATGCTCCGGGAGTTGAGGAAGCGCTGATATCCGGCATAAATATATAATTTTACTTATAATGTTTGTAAGGAGATATTTATGCCCGAGTTCGCAAACCCGTTTGCCGGGATGAACGCGCCCCGGAAGTTGACCAAGGATGAGCTCATACGCGCCATACGCTACGATGTTGCTGCCGAATACGAGGCCGTACAGCTATACAGGCAATTAGCCGATTCGACCGACGATAAGCTCGCCCAGGCCGTGCTAAGAGATATTGCAGAAGAAGAGGTCGTCCACGCGGGCGAGTTTTTAAGATTACTAAAGCACCTCGCGCCTGACGAAGAAAAATCGTACAATAAGGGGTACAAGGAAGTCGAGGATATGATGAAGAAGCTCAAGAAGAAGTGAGCCTCTTTATACTATTTTTTATTCCTTAACCATATAATGAAAAACTATATAGTCAAATAAATGCTTATGAGCGAAATAAATTGCCGGCCCGCTCTTTGGGGCGCTGCCGGTTAAACGTCGCTCGCCCGAGCCGGTGGGATCAAGGTGTCTAAGAAGGATAAAACGTTCGCGATCTTAGTCCTGGCAACCATTTTAATATCATGCTTCGTAGGTACGGCCATGGCGGCCGACCCTGGCAACAGCACGGCGACGCCGACCGCCGGTCCTAGTATTACGCCCACGCCCAACGCCACCGTGACACCGGTGCCGACACCCGTGGCAAGGCAGGTATTTTCGTCGCCTAACTGGAATACCGATCATGAGACCATCGTCGTAAAAAACATCGGCGGGCCCATCACCGTGGTCGCATGGATAAACAACCCATCGAATAAACTCAAGTACGAGATAGATGCGGGAGTGACTCAAACAGTCTCGACGCCCTCTATTTTAACGCAGGATGGCCAGATCGTTAACCTCGGCTTCGACGCCCTCGAAAATAGTACCTCTATTGATTCTTACAATGCCACTATTACCGTGAACCTGGGCCCAACGCCAACGGCGCTGCCCCCCGAGAGCGTGACCATATCCGGCACCATCGTGGACGCCGATAATAGCAGCCCCATCGCCGGCGCCACGGTCACATTCAGGTCCATGACCTATGACAAGACCTATCCGCCCGTGACCACGAACGCCGACGGCACTTACACCTCGCCTAAGATGTACCCCGACGAATACTCCATAAAAGTGATGGCGAACGGGTACCAGGCCGCGGCCCGCACTAGCGAGAAGGTCACCAGCGACAGCATCGTCGATAATATTCCTCTCAAGCGGCTGGCCGGCACTTCGACGCCGACGCCGACGCCGACGCCCTCGCCGTCCCCTACGCCCAACCTGGTCGATTCGTGGGTATCCCTCTTATACAGCCCTGGCGTGTGCCTGGGCTCTCTTTCCGCTTTGATCGCGATCATCGCGGGGTCCATAGGCATTTATGAATGGTTGGAGCGGAAGCGCAGGGACCGCCTCAAGAAAGAAGAGAAGGGCGGCGAAAAGCAGGACGGGCCATCCGTCGGCATAAAAAAGCCCTGACCTGTTTTAGGTGTTCCGATAAAACGAGGATGGCACCCGCTATACCTTTATTGATTTTTGATAATAGCCTCCCCTATTTTATCCATTTGTTATTTTTAGTTCGTGGGCCAACTAAAACCCAAAGGTTAAAATACATCCTCCGTGATTACATTTCAGGAATCTCTATGGAAACGAGAAGGGATCTTTTTATTCAGTGATGTCCGATTCCTTGACACCACTTTGAGGGATGGCGAACAGACGCCGGGCGTAAGCCTGGAGCCGGAAAAAAAGGTCTGGATCGCCAGGAATTTGGACGCCCTGGGCGTCGATGTTATTGAAGCTGGTTCTGCGGTAACGTCCGAGGGCGAGCGCGACGGCATCAAGGCCGTCGTGCGAGAAAATTTAAAGGCCGAGATATGCAGTTTTGCCCGTATTGTCAAAAGTGACATCGACCACGCCATCGACTGCGAAGTGGACTCCATACACCTCGTGGTACCCGTGTCTGATTTGCACATCACGCAGAAGCTCAAGAAGGACCGGGCCACGGTCAAGGAGACCGCCGTCAGGATGGTCGAGTACGCCAAGAAGCACGGGCTGATCGTGGAGCTATCGGGCGAGGACGCATCCAGGGCTGACCTTGATTACGTGCTAGACGTCTATAAGGCGGGCGTCGAGGCCGGCGCCGACAGGCTTTGCTTCTGCGATACCGTGGGCGTGTTACGGCCCGAGGGCACGTACGACATTTTCCGGCGGCTGGTCATAGAGGCAGGGGCGCCGGTGAGCATCCACTGTCACGATGATTTCGGGCTTGCAACGGCTAACACGGTAGCGGCGCTTAAGGCGGGTGCCAGCCAGGCGCACGTCACAGTGAACGGCGTGGGCGAGCGGGCGGGAAACACGGCCCTCGAGGAGGTCGCCATCGTCCTGAAATCCTTATATGGCATTAACACGCGCATCGTCCTCGAGAATTTGTATCCGACGTCCAAGCTCGTGAGCAGGCTCATGGGCATCCCGGTGGCGCCGAATAAGTCGCTGGTCGGGGACAACGCCTTCATGCACGAGTCCGGCATCCACGTGCACGGGCTGATAGCGAACACGGCGACCTATGAGCCCATCATGCCAGAGACCATCGGCAGAAAGCGGCAGATCGTCCTCGGAAAGCACGCGGGGCGGTCCACAGTGGAGCTAGCCCTGCAGGGATTCGGGCTCACCGCTACCGAGCCGCAGCTGGACGAGATCACGAAGCATGTAAAGTGCTTGGGCGACAAGGGCAAGCATGTCACGGACGCGGACCTTATGTCTATTGCCGACAGCGTGCTGGGCAAGCATACCGAGGCGCGCATAAAACTAATAGACTGTACCATCTTATCGGGCAACCATGCGACCCCGACCTCGTCCGTCAAGATCACCATCGACGGGCAGGAAGTCGCCGAGTCGAGCGTAGGCGTAGGCCCGGTGGACGCGGCGCTGAACGCGCTGAGAAGATCGGTATCCGGCGTGGCCAACATCAAACTGGACGAGTACCGTGTCGAGGCCATCACCGGCGGCACCGACGCGCTCGTCGACGTGTGGGTCAAGATGTCGCGGGACGGTAGGGTAATAAGCGCCCGTGGTGCGGGTCCTGATATAATCATGGCCTCGGTGCAGGCGTTCGTGGAGGGCATGAACCGGCTCATCCAGGAAAAGAACGGCATTGTAAAAAACCCCTGAACCGAGCCCCCGGAGTCTAATATGAAAAATAATGACAAACTATTAATATCTCCAACTTCTTACAAACTAGGCAACTTAAAGGAGGTCATGAAGTGAGCGCGAACGCACCCCAGAAGATCCCCGGCGCAAGGGCTTTAATTAAATCGCTCGAGGCCGAGGGCGTGGATACCATCTTCGGGTATCCCGGCGGCGTTGTCCTGCCCATATATGACGAGCTCTACGATTCGAGCATCCGCCATATACTGGTCAGGCATGAGCAAGCGGCTGCGCATGCAGCGGACGGCTATGCGAGGGCCACGGGGCGCGTAGGCGTATGCCTGGCCACCAGCGGCCCAGGGGCCACTAACCTGGTAACGGGCATCGCTACTGCTTACATGGACTCCATACCCATCGTCGCTATGACCGGCCAGGTAGTCACCGGCCTCATCGGCAACGATGCCTTCCAGGAAGCGGACATCACGGGTATAACGATACCTATCACAAAGCACAACTACCTGATCAAGGATGGCAGGGACCTTCCCCGCATCATCAAGGAAGCGTTTTATATAGCTTCTACCGGTAGGCCAGGCCCCGTGCTGGTAGACATACCTAAGGATGTTTCCGCGGGGCTCATCGAATATACTCCTGTGGATAAGGTCGAGCTGCAAAGCTACAAGCCGACATACGCGGGCCACCCATTACAAATAAAAAAGGCATGCGAGCTGATCGAGCGGGCCGAGCGGCCAGTGCTCTACGTGGGCGGCGGCGCCATCGCCGCTGGAGCCCACGAGGAAATAAAACAGCTGGCCGAGGCCATCATGGCCCCGGTGACCACGACGCTCATGGGAAAAGGTGCCTTCCCCGAAGACCACCCGCTTTCACTGGGCATGCTGGGCATGCACGGCACCCGCTACGCGAACTACGCCATCATCGACTGCGATGTGCTTATTGCGATAGGCGCCAGGTTCGACGACAGGGTCACGGGCAAGATCGAGAGCTTCGCCCCGAGCGCTAAGATCATCCACATCGACGTCGACCCCGCGGAGCTGGGCAAGAACGTCCGCGTTGATGTGCCCATTGTGGGCGACGCCAAAGCAGTATTAAAGAAGCTTAACGCCATCCTCAAGGTCAAGCTGCCTAAGACCGCCGAGTGGAACCGCAAGATCGAGGCCTGGAAAAGGGAGTACCCGCTCGATTATGATAAGGACTGTAACGAGCTGAAGCCCCAGTGTATCGTCGAGCAGTTGAACGAGCTCGTGAAGGATGGGATATTCGTCACCGAGGTGGGCCAGAACCAGATGTGGGCTGCCCACTACATAAGGTGTAAGAGGCCGAGGACCTTTATCTCTTCCGGCGGATTAGGGACCATGGGCTACGGCTTCCCGGCTGCCATAGGCGCCAAAGTGGGGTGCCCCGACAGTGAGGTCTGGGACATCGCCGGCGACGGGAGCATCCAGATGAACATCCAGGAGCTCGCAACAGCCGTGAGCAACGATATCCCCGTAAGAGTGGCCATCCTGAACAACGAGTTCCTGGGCATGGTCAGGCAGTGGCAGGAGCTGTTCTATAACAGGCGCTACTCGTATACCAGCATGAGCGGCCAGCCCGACTTCGTCAAGGTCGCCGAAGCCTATGGGGCCGTGGGCATAGGGGTCGACCGCAAGGAGGACGTGAAGGACGCCATCTTGACCGCGATGAAGAGCGATAAGCCCGTATTTATTGATTTCAGGGTGTCGAAGGAAGAGAACGTGTACCCGATGGTGCCGGCGGGCGCATCCATAAACGAGTTCGTCGAGCAGAGGGGGTATAAGTAATGGCCGACGGCAACGGGAACTTCCACACGTTATCGGTGCTGGTGGCCAACAAGCCCGGTGTGCTGACGCACGTCTCAGGCCTTTTCAGCCGCCGCGGCTATAACATCGACAGCCTTACCGTAGGGGTCACTGAGAACCCTGAGATCTCCAGGATGACCATTGTGGTGCACGGCGACGAGCACGTCATCGAGCAGGTCACCAAGCAGCTGAACAAGCTCATCGACATCATCAAGGTCGTAGACATCTCGCCGCTGGAGTCGGTGGACAGGGAGCTCGCCCTGCTAAAGGTGAACGCGGACCCGAATTCTAGGGCCGAGATCATCCAGATAGTGAACATCTTTAGGGCAAAGATCGTGGACGTGAGCGCCAAGAGCTTGATCATCGAGACCACGGGCAGCGCGGACAAGATCAACGCGCTGGAAGAGCTCATGAGGCCCTTCGGCATCAAGGAGATGGTGCGCACTGGCAAGGTGGCCTTAGTAAGGGGCGCCCGGGCGACGCAGTTCGAAAAGTAAAAAATCATTATTTTTATTTATTTTAGCGCGTTGCCTTTTTTAACTTGCGGGGCTCTTAGAGGCAGAGGGGGAAGTCCCCATTCTTCAGCGTAGGGACGGAAGCTAAGCCCATTCGTTTTCCATGTAATACTTTCGGCATACGTATGCCGAACGCTTATATGACGAGTGATAATATAGTAACACGCGACCATGCAGCTATCATACAAGTACAGGGCATACCTGGACAAGGAAATTGAGAAGAAGCTATTCCATAATCTCGACCTATGCCGATGGCTGTACAACACATTGTTAGGAATACTCAACGCCCACCGCGGAGAGTTCGGAAAGCAGGACACTCAGGATGCCATAGTCCAAATCAAACTGGTGTATCCTGAACTGAACGATGTACATAGCAAGGTATTGCAGATGGTCAACTATAGGTTGTGGTCTGCCATCAAAGGACTATCGAAGCTCAAGAAGAAGGGCCGTAGGATAGGTAGGCTCAAGTACAAGAAGAAAGGCCGGTACAACACCTTAGAGTACAACCAGAGCGGTTTCGCTATCGATGGCAACGTACTGTCGCTGTCCAAAGTTGGCGAGATCCCGTTCGATATGCACAGGCCACTACCGGACGGAGACATTAAGGGGGTGGTCGTGACTCGGCAAGACGGCAGTTGGTACGTGATCATGCAGGTAGAACTACCTGACGTCTCGGCGAAGCCTTTATTCAATGAATCCCGTATTGTTGGCCTCGATGTTGGTGTGACATCGTTCGTCAGAGGCTACGATGGTGAACATCACGAGGTCGAGAACCCGAAGCTCCTAGCGCACAAACTTGACGAACTACGATTCCGAGAACGGGAGTTGAGCAGGAAGCAAAAGGGCTCGAACAATCGACGTGTAAGTGGCGGTTTTAAAGTGCTCAAAAGTGGCGGAATTAAAATGCCCAAATAATCTCTTCGGGTTTGTGCTCGAAGGGATTTTGGTAAATGTTAAAATTGGAGGAATTTTTCTTGTTGAGAGAT